>Ga0335085_10012663_pt1 | contig 12412 bp, 9 predicted proteins | sample Lox_Sample_45_FD_206712 | JGI IMG/M metagenome (GOLD analysis project Ga0335085, IMG submission 206712) | Soil microbial communities from Loxahatchee National Wildlife Refuge, Florida, United States - Lox_Sample_4.5 | ecosystem: Environmental > Terrestrial > Soil > Wetlands | place: USA: Florida...
CAGGGCGGTGGCGAAGAAGCTCTGGGTAAGGTCTTTGGCGTCCTCGTTGTCCTTGTGGAATTTGAGGCGCAGAAAGCGGTAGACGGGCTTCCAATAGAGGGCGGCGATTCGGTCAAGCGCGGCGGGGTCGAGTCCGGTGGCGGCGGCTTCGAGCAGCGTGCGCCCGGTGGACGGGAAGGCGTCGCGGGGCCCGCCGATCCTGGTGTCGGGGTCCAAGGGGCACCCGGCGGCTAGCCGCCGACGGTGCCGGCGACGATCAGGCCGATGGACTGGTCGCCCACTTTGAGCTCGAGCACCTGGTCGGTATCGCCGTCTTTGACCACGGCGGGGAAGGCGGTGCCGGGCGGCGGTTCGAGCGAGAAGACGCAGGGGTGCGCGGTGCCGCTGGTCTTGCTGGCGGTCACGAGTTTTTCAAAGGGCGGCAGGGCGGCGGGGTCGCTATCGTTGGCGATGGGCGTGAGGAGGGCGAAGTCGCGTTGTGGGGCGACGCCCTGGTGGGCGCCATCGACCGGGTAGTTGCTGTAGCGCATCGTGTAAAGACCCGCCTTGAAGGTTTGGCCGCGGCGGTCGGAGCCGCCATTAGGGAAACGGATCACTCCGAGCAAGGCGCCTTGTGCGAAGGGAAATACAATCGCGGGATCTGCTTTTTTCGATACGGTTGGGATGGACTTGAGGAACCAGACTTCGCACCAGGGACCCTTGGGTCCGGTGACCCGGTAACCCGATCCGAGCAGGGAGGCATAGGCGGGAGGGAGACCATCCGGCGGAGCGGTGACGGGATCGAGTTTATAGTCCTGGGCAAAAACTGCAATCGAACAGGCTAAGAAGAGGAGGGTCTTTTTCATGAGAGTGGAGGAAATCTTTGGAGCGGGAGACGGGATTCGAACCCGCGACATCGACCTTGGCAAGGTCGCACTCTACCAGCTGAGTTACTCCCGCTCGTGGAAAATTCCATTCTCCGCCAGAAACATTCCGCGTGTCAAACGTTTACGCAAATTCATTGATAATACGGCAGTTAAATTGTTGAAAGATTCTGTTTGCGGTGTGCTATGCTACATTTCGGTTGACTCGCCGGAGGCCGGGCCAACTGATTGGCGACCGATCCAGGACGGCATCTTCCTTCCGCCAATCCGAGCGCTGGGAAACCCCACAGACTTGTGGAAATTGCTGTGGAAAACTCGGGCTCTACGTGTGCGCGATGAATATGAACATCTGGGATCAGATCCTTGAGCGGCTGCAACTCAAATTGAGCCGCCAAACCTATGAAAATTGGCTGGCTAACACATCGTACCGAGGGCTGGAAGAGCGCGTTTTGTATGTCTCGGTGCCGGATCGGGAGACGGCCGGGTGGCTGGAAACGGAGCTGGCTAGGGTAGTAAAGGATACGGTCCGGGAACTGGAACTGCCGGTAAGCCGGGTGAGCTACCAGGCCGAGCCGCCGCGGGGTTCGGTGAACCAGGCGCTGGCGTCACTGGAGCCGATCATGCCGGCTGCGGTACCAGTACTTCCGGGGATGCCGGGGCCGGCAGCACCGCCGGAGGCGGAATCGCAATCGAATTCTCTGAACCCGAAGTTCAGTTTCGAGACATTCGTGGTGGGTTCGTGCAATCGGTTTGCGCATGCGGCCGCCCGGTCGGTAGCGGACCGGCCGGCGCGGAGCTACAACCCGCTATTCCTGTACGGCGGCGTGGGGATGGGCAAGACGCACCTGATGCACGCGATCGGGCGGGAACTGATGGACCGGTACACGACCATGCGGATCGTGTACACCTCGAGCGAGAAGTTCATGAACGAGATGATCTCGTGCATCCGGACGGAGCGCATGCCGCAGTTCCACCAGCGCTACCGGGCGGCGGACGTGCTGCTGATCGACGACATTCAGTTGCTCGGGAATAAAGAGCGGACGCAGGAGGAGTTCTTCCACACCTTCAACGAGTTGCACGATCATCAGAAGCAGATCGTGGTGTCTTCGGATTCGCATCCGAAGGAAATTCCGGGGCTGCTGGAGCGGCTGCGGTCGCGGTTCGAATGGGGCTTGCTGGCGGACATCCAACCACCGGACCTCGAGACCAAGATGGCCATCCTGGACAAGAAGGCCGAAGCCGAGGGAGTGACGCTTCCGGACGATGTGCGCATCTTTATTGCGTCGAAGACCAAGTCGAATGTGCGGGAGTTGGAAGGCGCGCTGATCAAGCTGGTGGCGTACTCGTCGCTGACCGGGTCGCCGATCCACCTGGGGATGGCGCAGCAGATTCTGCGCTACCTGACGCACGGCACGGACCGCAAAATCTCCATCGATGCAATTCAGAAGGCGGTGGCGGAGCGGATGGGGATCAAGCAGGCGCAGCTCAAGGAGAAGAGCAACACCAAGAAGGTGGTGTATCCGCGGCAGGTCGCCATGTACCTGGTGAAGGAGTTGACGGACGCGAGCCTGCCGGAAATCGGGCGGGCTTTCGGCGGAAAGCATCATACAACGGTGATGCACTCGGTCAATAAAATCGAGAAAGAACGTCAAAATGACGTGGAATTAAACAGGCTCCTCCACAGTCTAATGGACTCATTGCAATGAGGTTATTGGCGTTTTGCACAGACGGCGCAGTAGGGCGGCCCGGGAATTTGTGCAAAACCGCTCCTCCCCCGATTTCCGCACGTGGCGTCACCCCCTTTTCCGCATTCGGGAGTGGCGCAAAGTGGTTGCATTTAGTATAATTTAGGAAGCCTTCAACATTTGCACAGGCCCGATGAATACGGCTCTTTCAGTATTCTTGTATACAGAGGTCTGAAAAACAAAGTAGGAGCGAAGCCCCTATGGAATTCACGGTCAACAAATCCGATCTGGTGCGCGAACTGAGTCTGTCGCAAGGGGTGGTGGAAAAGAAGACCACAATTCCGATTCTGTCGAACGTCTTGTTGGAGGCTTCCGGCGACCAGGTGGCCCTGACAGCGACAGATCTGGAACTCGGGATCCGGTGCACGTGTCCGGCACGGGTGAAGAAGGAAGGCTCTGGAACGCTGCCAGCGCGGAAGTTGCTGGACTACGTGCGGCTGCTGCCGGAAGGCGATGTCCAGATGAAATTTCTGGAGAACCACTGGGCTTCGATCACTGCGGGGCGGTCGCGGACGCGGATCGCGGGCATGTCGCGGGAGAGCTTTCCGGAACTGCCGCAGATGCCGGAGCCAATCGCGTCGTTGCCGATGAAGATGCTGGCGTCGATGATCTCGCGGACGTCGTTTGCGATTTCGATGGAAGAATCGCGGTTCACGTTGAACGGGGCGTTGCTGGTGATGCGTCCGGACGCGCTGACGATGGTGGCGACGGACGGGCATCGGCTGGCGTATGTGCAGGCAGGCGGTCCGGGAGACATTTCGCAGGCGTTCCGCGCGCTGATGCCGAAGAAGGCCATGCTGGAACTGGTCAAGCTGGCCGACCTGGCGGAGACCGATGCGAAAGGGACGTTCGCGGGGGATGACAACCACCTGTTTTTCCAGGTGGGGCCGCGGCTGCTGATCACGCGGAAACTGACTGGCAATTTTCCGGACTACGAGCGCGTGCTGCCGAAGGATCACCAGCACGTGGCCAAACTGCAGAAGGATGAGATCAAGAGCGCGATCGAGCGCGTTTCGCAGTTTGCGGACGAACGGTCGCGGGCCATTCGGGTGCATTTTTCGAATGGCGAAGTGAAAGTATTTTCGTCGTCGGTAGAAAGCGGCGACAGTGAGGAAAGCGTCACCAGCGAGTATCAGGGACCCGATCTGGAGATCGGATTCAATGCCCAGTACCTGCTCGATTTCTTGCGTGCCATTCCACAGGATCGCGTGGCTTTTGAATTGAAGGATCAAAAAAGCGCCGGCGAGATGAGACCGTTCGGCGAAAGCATCCCGGACCAGTATCGCTACGTAGTGATGCCCATGAGAATTTGATGTCCAGTAATCCTAACATGTCAGACGAACTCAATTCCGGTTCGGCCCCAGTTTACGATTCCACGAGTATTAAAGTTCTGGAGGGACTCGAAGCGGTACGATTGCGGCCCGCGATGTACATCGGTTCGACCGGTGAGCTGGGGCTGCACCACCTGGTGTATGAAGTAGTGGATAACTCCGTCGATGAGGCTCTGGCTGGCTATGCCACCGAAGTGAGCGTGACCATCCACGACGACGATTCCGTGACGGTGATCGATAATGGCCGCGGCATCCCGGTGGATATCCACGAGGATGAAGGCGTCTCCGCGGCGCAGGTGGTCATGACCAAGCTGCACGCGGGCGGCAAGTTCGATTCGAAGAGCTACAAGGTCTCGGGCGGGCTGCACGGGGTGGGCGTAAGTTGCGTGAACGCGCTCTCGGAAAAGCTGGAGTTGGAGATTTGGCGCGACGGGTTCACGTGGCAGCAGGAGTACGCCTGCGGGCAGCCGAAGGCTCCGCTGGCGAAGGCGGGCCGCGCGGGGCGGAAGACGGGAACGCGAGTGACGTTCAAGCCGGACGCCACCATCATGGAGATTACGGTCTTCAATTACGACACGCTGGCGACGCGCCTGCGGCAACTGGCGTTTCTGAACAAAGGCCTGAAGATCACGCTTACCGACGAGCGCGCCGACCCGATCAAGACGACAGAGTTCGTGTACACGGGCGGCATCGCGGAGTTCATCAAGCACCTGAACAAAGGCAAGCAGGTGCTGCATGAGAAGCCGATTTATTTCGAGACCGAGCGCGACCTGCCGAACGGCGGGAAGCTGGGGATCGAGGTGGCGCTGCAGTACAACGATGCGTACTCGGAAAACATTCTGAGCTTCGCGAACAACATCCACACGGTGGATGGCGGTACGCACCTGAAGGGGTTTTATTCGGCGCTGACCAGGACCATCAACGCGTTCGGGCAGGCGCAGGGGTTGTTCAAGGAAAACGAGAACCTGACGGGCGACGATGTTCGAGAAGGGCTGACGGCGGTGATCAGCGTGAAGGTGCCGCAGCCGCAGTTCGAAGGGCAGACCAAGGGCAAGCTGAACAGCGACATCGCCGGGCCGGTGACGCAGTTCGTCAACGAAAAACTCGGCGAGTACTTCGACAAGAATGCCGTGGTGGGGCGGAAGATCGTCGGCAAGGCGATTGAAGCAGCGCGCGCGAGAGAGGCGGCGCGGAAGGCGCGCGACCTGACGCGGCGCAAAGGAGCGCTCGAATCGGGCGGGATGCCGCACAAGCTGGCGGATTGCCAGGAGCGCGATCCGCAGCGCTGCGAGCTGTTCCTGGTGGAGGGCGAATCGGCGGGCGGCACGGCGAAGCAGGGCCGCGACCGAAGGTTCCAGGCGATTCTGCCGCTGAAGGGCAAAATCCTGAACGTGGAGAAGGCGCGCTACGACAAGATGCTGGGGCACGAGGAAATCCGCTACATGATTACAGCGCTCGGCACCGGCATCGGGAAGGACGACTTCGACCCCACTAAGGTGCGCTACGGAAAGATCATCATCATGACGGATGCGGACGTGGACGGAGCGCACATCCGCACGCTGTTGCTGACGTTCTTCTTCCGGCACATGAACGAGCTCATCGGCCGCGGGCACGTGTTTATCGCGCAGCCGCCGCTGTACCGTATCAAGAAGGGCAAGAGCGAGAAGTACATCAAGGACGAGAAGGAATTCACGAAAGAGATCATGCGGCGGGCGACCGAGAGCCTGCGGCTGGAGATCGACGGCGCACCGACCAATGGCGCGGGAAAGCCGGCGCTGGAGGGCGGCGAGTTGCGCGGGTTCCTATTGAACCTGGATGAATACGAGCAGATGTTCCACAAAGTGGAGCGGCGCCTGCGCGATGGCCGCGTGGTGGAAGTGCTGGCGAATATCGAGCTGAAGCTCGACAACAAGGCGGACTTCCAGGAAGAAGCCAATCTGCGGCCGGTCTTCGAGTCGCTGGAGAAGCTCGGATTGAAGCCGGAGATGCGCCGCGATGAGGAGCATTCGTCGTACGCGGTGGTGTATCACGACCAGACCAACGCCGAGCGCGCCGTGGGATTGGCGTTGCTGAACCAGCCGGAGTACCGGCGCTTCCGCACGCTGGCGCGGACCATCGCGAAGTACAACCATCCGCCGTTCGTGGTGGTGAAGGCGGATCGCCGCGAGACGCAGCCGAACTGGAGCGCGTTGTTGGAGCACGTGAAGAACGAAGGCAAGAAGGACGCCACAGTGCAGCGCTACAAGGGTCTGGGCGAGATGAACGCGGAGCAGCTTGCCGAAACGACCATGAATCCCGAAAAGCGCACGCTGCTGCAGGTGCGTTTGGAAGATGCGGTGGGGAGCGAGGAAATCTTCTCGACGCTGATGGGCGAGGATGTGGAGAGCCGGCGGAAGTTCATCGAGGAGAACGCGCTGGACGTGAAGAATCTGGACGTGTAAGCATGTGGCGCGCGCTGCTGATCCTGGGACTGGCAGCGCGCGCTTTGTTTGGGCAAGCGGGGCCGCAATTCGAAGCGGCGTCGGTGAAGGCGTCGGCCGGAAGCGGCACGGACATTCGGGGCGGCCCGGGCACGGCGGATCCGGGGCTGTTCACCTGCCATAACTTTCCTTTGAGCGCGCTGATCGCGCGCGCGTACGACCTCCAGTCTTACCAGCTCGCAGGGCCAGCCTGGCTGGACCAGGCGCGGTTCGATGTTACGGCGCGTGTGCCCGCGGGCGCCATGGCGGAACAGTTTCGGCTGATGCTGCAGGATCTGCTGGCACGGCGGTTTCACCTGGCCACGCACGAGGAGCGCCGGGAGATGCGGGTCTGGGAGCTGACGGTCGGCGCGGGAGGGGCGAAATTGAAGGAGCGGGGCGAGGCCGGTGAGTCGGGCATCGGCGGCTCGGCGGATGGGGGCGTGACGAGGCGCATGGCGGGGTGGCCGGTCGCGACGATGGCGGCGTGGTTTCAGACGGTAGTGCGGGAGCCGGTCCTCGATGAGACCGGATTGACCGGCAGGTACGATGCGACGCTGCACTACTTTCCGGAAGGCGACGCATCGGGGCCGGATTTCTTCCAGGCCATCGAGCGGCAGCTCGGGCTGAAGCTGACGCGGGTGCGGAGGGAGATGGCGGTGCGGGTGGTGGATCGGGTGGAGCGCGCGCCGGTGGAGAATTGAGCGGTTTTGCACGGCGCGGGCCCGCGGTATCTTCTTCCGCATGGCAACAGCTACACTGCAAGACTTGAGAAGAGTGCGCGAGTAGATCGTGCGCCTTCACGCCGAGGCGGAAGGGCGGCATGATGTCGATGCGACGCTCGCGACGTTTCACTCGGCCCGCTATGAAGTGGCGCCTTTTCGGTGTGATCGACGGGGAGGCCGCGGTACGGGACTTGCTGAACGGGATGATAACGGGCTCTCCGGATTGGCACATCGAGACGGGTCCGTTCCGGCACGGGACGATTTCGTTTTTGGGGAAGTGCGGATGACGGGTACACACGACGGCCCCTGGGCAGGTTGGGAGCCAACCGGGCGAAGAATGGATGTCACCGTGGCTTGCGTGTTTGAGTTGAACAGGACCGTCTGGTTTGCGAGAAGGTATTTTTCGATATGGCCACGGGTGATGCGCCAATTGGGCAAACTGTAGGATAGTGCCGGTCTCGCTGGAGGAATACCTGAGTAAGTCTTACGATCCCGATGTGGAGTACGCCGATGGTGTGCTCGTAACCCGCAACGTAGGGGAGTGGCTGCACAGCCTTATGCAGTGCAATGTGGTTTGCGCGCTCGGGCGAAAGTACCCGGCCTCTACGCGGTGCCTGCTTTGAAAGCGCGCAGCCGAGCGACGCGCTACCGGCTGCCGGACGTTCGCGTGCTGCTGGAGGCCCCCCGGACTATCTGCTGGACGGGGCGTTGATAGCGATCGAGATTCTTCAAAGGACGACCGCATGACGCAGGTGCTCGAGAAGCTGCATGAGTACGCGGCGATGGGTACGCCGCACATCTGGCGGATCGATCCAGGCGTACGGCAGATGTTCCGCTTCCGCGACAACTGCCTGGCGGAAGTCGCGGTGCTTCAGACCGCGGAGCCGGTGCGGGAACTGTGTCGGGAGGAAATCTTCACCGCGTAAGTCCCGGCGCATCGCGCCTACGGCGTTCGCTACAAGGCAGCTTATCCTAAAAGCGAGATGCCGTCCGCGCGCCCGGCCGCACAGACTCCGTTGTGGCGAGCAGTGGTCCGTTTTGACCGCGGGAAGGTACGGCCGTGGATGGGGCTGCGGCACACGATCGGGATAGCGGCGCCGGTGGTGATTGGAGCGCTCAGGGGCGATGCGCCCGGCGGGATGATCGCCGGCATTGGGGCGCTGAACGTGGCGGTGGGGGACGGGGCCGATCCGTACGTGTTCCGCATGCAGCGCATGCTGGCGGCGAGCCTGCTGTGCGCGGTGGCGGTGACGGCGGGGGGAATTGCCGGCGGCACCTATGTCGTTTCGGCGATCCTGGCGGCGAGCGCGTTTGCGGCGGGGATGATGCCGGCGCTGGGGCAGGCGGAGGCGGACATCGGCACGATCGTGCTGGTGACGCTGATCGTGTTTTCGGCGAAGCCGCTGCCTTCGCAACAGGCCATACGGTCGGGGCTGCTGGCGTTGGGCGGGGGCCTGTGGCAAACGGCGCTGGGGCTGGCGCTCTGGCCGCTTCGCAAGTACGAACCGGAACGGACGACGCTGGCGGCGTTGTATCGGGAATTGTCGCGCGCGGCGGCAGAAGACGCGCAGATCGGCGAAGCTCCGCCGGCGAGCCGGGAGAGCACCGCGGCACAGGAGTCGTTGGCGTCGCTCGACCCGGGCGGTTCGGTGGACGCTGAGCGATACCTGGCGTTGCTGAGCCAAGCGGAGCGGATCCGGCTGTCGTTGATGGCGTTGACGCGGTTGCGCATGCGGATCAGGGGCGAAGCGGGCGGGGACGCGGTGATACGTCCGCTCGAGCACTTTGCCAAACTGACGTCCGAAGCGTTGGGGTTGGTGGTGGACTCGTTGAGCGGGGCGCCACAGAAATCGGGGGCCGACCTATCGCCGGCGATGGAGCGCCTGGCGCACGAACTACGAGCGGCGCAGAAGAACTGTCCGCAGGAGGCTGCGCCGATGGCGGCGGATGCGTGCGCGCAGGTGCAGGCGCTGGGCGGGCAACTCCGCATGGTGCTGGCGATGGCGGCGCAGACCACCGTGCGCGGCCGCGCGGCGTTCGAACGCGTGGAGGCGGCGCGTCCGCGGAAGCTGCAATTCACGAGTGCGATGGCCACACTGGCGGCGAATCTGCGCCTGGACTCGGCAGCGTTCCGGCACGCGCTGCGGCTGGCGGTGTGCGTGACGGTGGGGGAGATTGTGCCGCGCGAACTCGGCTGGGTGCGTCCGTATTGGGTACCGATGACGGTTGCGCTGGTGCTGAAGCCGGACTTCACGACGACTTTCAGCCGCGGGCTGCAGCGGCTTCTGGGGACACTGGCCGGCCTGCTGATCGCGACGGCGCTGGTGCATTCGATTCATCCGACCCCTCTGAAGGAGATCGTACTGGTGACGGTGTTTGCGTTTGTCCTGCGCACGTTCGGGCCGGCCAATTACGGGATCCTGGCCATCGGAGTGACAGGGTTGGTGGTGTTTCTGTTCGCGGTGGCGGGTGTGTCGGCGGCGCAAGTGGTGGTGGCGCGTGGATTGGATACGCTGGCGGGAGGCGCCATCGCGCTGCTGGCCTACCGGCTGTGGCCGACGTGGGAACGCACGCAGGCGGCGGATGCGCTGGCGGGCATGCTGGACGCGTATCGCGCTTACTTCCGCTCGGTGGCGGAAGCGTATGCGAACCCGAACGGCATCGGCGCCGCGTTGGAGCGTACGCGGTTGGCGGCGCGCCGGGCGCGGTCGCGACTCGAGGAGTCGGTGTCGAAGATGCGGGCGGAACCGGCTACGGGCGCGCAGGAAGGGGCGCAGTACGCGCGGGTGCTGGCGGATTCGCACCGGTTGATACACGCGGTGATGTCGCTGGAGGCGGGACTGGCCAGCCGGCAAGCTCCGCGCCGTGAAGAGTTCCGCAAGTTCGCGGAGGATGTGGATCTGACCTTGTACTATCTGGCGGAGGGGCTGCGGTCGCGCACGCAGCATCCGGTGACGGCGGCGGATCTTCCGGATTTGCGCGCGGATCATGGCAGGCTGGTCGAAGCAGGCGATGCGAGCGTGCCGCGTTACGCCCTGGTGAATGTGGAGACAGACCGGGTGGTGAATAGCCTGAACACCCTGACGGGCGAGATTCTGCCGATGATCCCGGGCGCGAGTGGCTCCGGAAGCGGATAGCCTTGGTAAGGTAGGGATCGGTGGACGGCCTCAAATGAAGCGGCGGCGATTCTTAAAGACAGCGGCGATGGCGGCTGCGGCTCCCCAGCGGGCGGTGGCGAGTCCGCAAGAGGCGCAGAAGAGAGTGCTGGCGCTGAACGTGCGCGACTTCGGCGCGGTGGGCGACGGGGTTGCGAAAGATACGGCCGCAATCCAGCAGGCCATCGACCGGTGCTCGGTGCTGGGTGGCGGCGAGGTGGTCGTTCCGGCGGGCAACTATCTGATCGGCGCGGTGGCGCTGCGGTCGAACGTCACGTTGCGGCTGGAGGCGGCTGCGACCATTTCCGGGTCGCCCGATTACGCCGATTATCCGGTGACCCAAGTGCGGTGGGAAGGCAAGTGGAGTCAGGGGCACGTGGGATTGATCTACGCGCTGGACGCGGCGCGAATTGGAATTGTGGGCGCGGGTCAGATTGTGGGCAATCCGGCGGTGGGCGGACGGCCGACCGCGCAGAGCCCGCTGCGGCATCCGGCGCTGATCGAGCCGATTGGGTGCCGGGACATCCGGCTGGAGGGCTTTTCGACCAGCCATCGGCTGATGTGGTCGATTCATCCGACGAATTGCGAGAACATCGCGATCGGGAGACTGACCATTCGCTCGACAGGCGGCAATGGCGACGGCATCGATATCGACTCGTGCAAGCACGTGACCATCGATGGATGCAACATTGCGACGGGCGACGATTGCATCTCGATCAAGTCGGGGCGTGGGATGGAAGCGTACAAGTTGATGCAGACCAGCGAGGATATTTCGATCACCAACTGCACCATGGCGGATTCGATTTTCGCCTGCATCGGGATCGGCAGCGAGACTTCGGGCGGTATTCGGAATGTGCGCATCGAGCATTGCAAATTCACTGGCGCGCGAACATTCGCGGCGTACATCAAGAGCCACCCGGGACGGGGCGCCTTCATCGAAGATATCGTGGCGAACGATTTGGATGTGTCCGGGATGACGGGCGGTTTTCTGAGCTTGAACCTGCTTTCGAGCGGCATCCACGACGAGGCCGAAGTGCCGGGCGAGGAGGGCATTCCGCGGACGCGGAACTTCCGCTTCACCAACATGCGGGTGAAGGACTGCCCGGTGCTGGTGGATGCTGTGCGCAATCATCCTGTGAAGCCGCTGGACGGATTTACGCTCGCGAACGTCACGGGAACATGTGGGAAGGGTATCGCGCTGGCAAATGTGCGCAACGCGCGGATCGAGGGCGTGCAGGTGACCGGGTACGCAGGGCCGCTGATCGGCGTGCATGGCGTGAGCGGGTCGGGGCTGGAAGGCGCGGCGCAGATCGAAGGGCCGAAAGTTCCGGAGAATGCCGCGCCGCCAGCCCAGCCGTACCGCCTAAAATAGCGCCCGGAACAGGGCCGCCGGTTAACCATCCCTTGATAGCTTTGTATAGCTTGTTGGCTGGACCGGGATATGAAAATCTGGTAAACGATGAACCAGCCCAGCGCCGGTCCGCGCCCGCCGATGTTTTACGTAACCCTGGTGATGACGGCGTTTTTCGCCTGCTTCGCTCTGTGGGGGATCCTGTGCATGGTGGGGCTGCCGCAGTTCGCGTCTCTGCTGGGGGTAGGCAATGCGTTCAATACCAGCGGTTGGGCGCTGGCACTGCTGTTGGCAGTAGCGCGCTTTCGCGGATGGAACGATGCGGATTTTCCAATCGAATTGGTGCTGCCGTTGCTGATGGTGGCGGTGGGCGACTGGGAGGGCATCGTCTACAAGATCCACACGCCCACGGTCGATGAACTACTCTTCGCGTTCGACAAGATCTACGGATATCCCGAGTTTCTGTTGGGCCGGATGTTTTACGGCGCGCGTCCGGTGTTGTGGCTGGGCAAGGCGGTGTACTTCGCGCTGATGCTGCCGATCGTGGTGGTGCATGTGGCGCTGAAGGATAACAAGCTGCGCATCCGGCTATGGAGTGCGGTGGCGCTGATGGGCGTGCTGGGGGTGATCTTCTATTACGTCTGTCCCGCCGCCGGGCCGATTTATGTGTTCAAGAATTATCCGCAGATGCCGGTGGTGACGGCGCCGGCTGCGCGGATGATTCCGCACCTGGTGCCGAACTGTACGCCGAGCGTCCACCTGGCGATGGCACTGCTCGCGCTG
>Ga0335085_10012667_pt1 | contig 12406 bp, 11 predicted proteins | sample Lox_Sample_45_FD_206712 | JGI IMG/M metagenome (GOLD analysis project Ga0335085, IMG submission 206712) | Soil microbial communities from Loxahatchee National Wildlife Refuge, Florida, United States - Lox_Sample_4.5 | ecosystem: Environmental > Terrestrial > Soil > Wetlands | place: USA...
AACTGCAGCATGGTCTCGCAGGCGGCCCGGTTTAGTGTCAGCATCGACCGGGAAGCGGCTTCCACCCAGGCAGGGTGCGCGATGCCGCGTTTCAGGGCGGTGGCGATGACGCCGGTGCCTATGGCCCTGGTGAATACCAGCGCGTCGCCGGCTCGCGCGGTGCTGTTGCGCCGGATGCGATCGGGATGGATCGTTCCGGTGACGGCGTACCCGAATTTGATTTCGGGGTCGGAGACACTGTGTCCGCCGATCACCGCGCAGCCGGCTTCGGTCATCTTTGCCAGTCCGCCGCGCAGGATATCTTCGAGAACCGCGGAATCTCCGTTGGGAGGAAACGCGACGACCGAGAGCGCGGAAACGGGCGTTCCGCCCATGGCGTAGATGTCGCTCAGGGAATTGGCGGCGGCGATGGCGCCGAAGGTGAACGGATCGTCGACGATGGGGGTGAAGAAATCGACGGTCTGGACGAGTGCGAGTTCGGGGGTGAGACGATACACTCCGGCATCGTCGGCTGTGTCGAAGCCGACAAGGACGTTCGGATTGGCGATTCGCGGCATCGCGCTGAGCACTTTGTCCAACAACTTTGGACTCAGCTTGGACGCTCAACCGGCGGCTTTCACGTGGGCGGTGAGCTTGCGCGAAAGGGCTGTTTCTCCTGTCACTTTGTTCTATGATCGCGCACGGCTGGAGGTATTGCCGGAGGCGAAGGGCCGGGATATTCGGCGAAAAAATCGGGGGAAGAAATCCCTTAGTTCAGGCTGAGCGATTTTCGGGGACTTACAATCGTTAGAACTTCATGCGGGTTGAACCGAGCGGCGTTGCCGAGGTTGAGCTGGTTGGGCCCGATGCGCCCCGGTTCCGCCAGGCCGTTGATTCACTGGCCTGCGAGGCGTCACGAGACGCCCTCAAACCCGCGCTGCCTTATTCGGTGATCGTGCGCAACAACGGAGCGCGGCCCCTGGCATTGCTGGGGATCCGGTTCGATATGCGGGGGGCGCAGGGACGATCCTATTCAGTCATTCATTATGCCGACACGCTGCGCTATCCGGAGAAGACCAATCTCGCCCCGGGCGCGGACCGGTTTGTCTGCGCCGAACCGCGGTACACCGATATGGTGCTGCGGGGGGAGATCGGGGTTGACCGGCGCGGGCCGATGAATCTGAAAAATCTGCGTGCGGCGATGAGCATTCGGGCATCGCTCGATTGCGCGGCATTTGACGACGGGCGCTTCGCGGGGCCGGATTCAAACGGCGCATTCGAGCGGTTTCAGCGCGAGCGCGAGGCGGAGATCGCGCTGCTCGAAGAGGTGCTGGAGGGGATGCTGAAGCCGGAAGGGGCGATCGAAGCGCGGCTGGCCCAGGCGGTCGAGATTCCGGCGGAGCAGGCGCGCGACCGGGCACTGAACGCGCGGCGTAATCTGGCGAAGCATTTTCTGGAAGGCCTGGTGCAGGGAGGGGCAGAGGAGTTGGCGGCGCGGGTGCGGAATCACCGGCTGCGGATTCGGCTGTGGCGATGAATCGTGCGGCGATGAATCGCGCTCGCAAACAGCCAGTGCGATAAACTCGACACGGACTAAATATGAGCACATCGAGCGTTTCGCGCCCCGCTGCCACGGCTCCCGTGCCGGAGGCCGCTTCTCTGGCGAAGATCAAATGGGTGCCGCTGCTGATCGCGATTGCGATCGGGCTTGGTATCGCGTACGCGCCGACTCCGGCGGGCCTCACGCCGCCTGCCCAGAGAGTGCTGGCGATCCTGGCGTTCACAGTGGTGATGTGGGCGGCGGAAGTGATCAACAACGGTGTGGCATCGGTGCTGATGATGGCCTTGATGATCGCTTCGGGAGTGCGGCCGCTCGGCGTGGCGAACGGAACCGTTACCGGCGCCTTCAGCGGGTATGCCGATCCGGCGTTCTGGATTCTGCTGGCAGTGCTGTATTACGGCTTCGCGATGAAGAAAACCGGACTGGCGGAGCGCATAGCGTACTACATTCTGTCGTTGTTCCCGGGAAGCTACGGCGGGATTCTGAGCGCGTTCTTCGTGATCGGAATGCTGCTGGCGATGGGAATTCCGTCGATGACGGTCCGCACCGCGATCATGGCGCCGATCGCCTGGGCTCTCGTGCAGTCTCTCGGGCTTGGGCCGCGCAGTAAGGGCGCGGCGCTGATCATGATTACGGTTGTCGAGATGGCGGTGTGTCCGGGGCTGGCATTCCTGCTCGGTTCGCTGAATGGACCCGTAGTTATAAAGATGTTCGGCGCGGCGCACGTGCCGCTGTCGCAGGGTTCCTACGCGTCGGTGATGACGGTACCGACCCTGATCCTTTGCGGTCTGATCCTGGTTCTGAATCCGCTGCTGCTGAAACCGGATGAGCCGTTGACGGCTTCGAAAGAGTTCGCGCGCTCGCGGCTGGCTGCGCTCGGCTCATTCAAGCGGCCGGAGCTGGTGACGGCGCTTGTAGTTGCAGTCTCGATCGTGCTGTGGGTCACGACCAAGCTCCCGTCATTCATGGTGGGAATGTTCGGGCTCGCCGTATTCGCTTTCGTCGGGATCATTCGGGACTCCGATATCGCCACAGGAATTTCGTGGACGCTGATGCTGTTTCTGGGCGGAATCTTCAGTCTGCAGAATGTGATTCCCGAATACAAGATCACCGACTGGATGGCGGGGCTGATGGTGCCGCACGTACAGGCGCTGGTGGCGACGCCGATCCTGCTGCTGATTGTGCTGTCGCTGGTGATGCTCGCGCTGCGCTTCCTCGATCCCACAGCCTTTATCGCGCTGCCCCTGGTGTTTCTGCCCTTGGTGGCGCCGCTTTCGAAAGCGGGAATCCCGCCAATGATTCTGACGGCGCCGCTGCTGCTGTGTTCCGCGCCGTTCTGGATTCCTTATACGAACTTCTGGATCGCGATGACCGAGGGCATCACGCTGCGCCAGGGTTTCGACCGTGGCCAGTTGTTCCGACTGGCCAGCATCTATGCCTTCGCTGCAATAGTGGCCGGCGTAGTGGGCTACTTCTACTGGAAAATTTTCGGCCTCGTATAACTCGTTCGGCCGGAAAACGCGCGGCGAGTATCAAAAAAATTGTCGCTGGTTATCGCTCTGAAGAGCTAACCACGCAGCACTCCGCCGGTATTACTAATGAAAAAGTGAAGAAATCTGAAAAAGCGGATTTGACGCTATTTTGCCGCCGGAATCTTCTGCACGCGCGTCTACACTGAGAGGTCATGAGTGCCGACGCACGCATGCATACAGCCGTGAGAGCGGAACGATCCAGGAAAAGCTCCGATGATAACGGCTTAGCCGGTGAAGCCTACGTGATTGTGCGGGAGCGCATCTTGCGGGGCGAACTGGCGATGGGGCAGGTCATCTCGCGGCGTAAGGTAGCCGCCGAGCTGGGCATGAGCTTTCTGCCGGTTTCAGAAGCGCTGCTGCGGCTGGAGCACGAAGGGCTGCTGGAGAGCCGTCCCCGCGCGGGCACGAGAGTGCGGGTTCCGACAAGAGCGGACGTCGAAGGGCATTATGTGGTTCGGGAAGCGCTGGAAGCGCAGTCGGCCATGCTGTTTGCCAGCCACGCCACGCGCGACGAACGTTCCGAACTTCTGAAACTTGCCGCACGCCTGGACGCGCTGCTGCAGCAGCCGGACGGGAACCGGTTCATTTACCTGACGCTCCATGAGAAGCTGCATCGGCGGGTTGCGGAGTGCACCCGCTGTGCAGCGCTGTCGGATGCGATCAGCCGCGTGTGCGCATTCGCGTCGACGTGGCTTTGCGCCATGCGGCCGGTGCTGTGCACCCAGGCGACGCACGAGAGTCTCATGAAAGTTCTGATTTCAGCCGACCCGGCCACGGCTGCCGAAGCCATGCGAGTGCACATTCGCAGTGGCATGGAGCAGTCACTTCGAAGTCTGGAGCCCTATTTCGAGCTGCAGAGGATGCATCCGCAGAATTACGCGCGAACGCCCAGGAAGCGAATCCACCTGGAGAGTCTGCTGGCGCGCACAGCGCAAGACACGGTTTAAGCCGCGTGTTGCTGTAGTAAAGTGACCGCCGGCGTTAACGGGGTCTGGAGAGCTTCGTAGAGTTTTCCATGTTGCCGAAGTCCCGCGGGTGTTGTTTGTTGCGTGTGAGTTTCGGAACATCCGTCGTTACGAAATCGATCAGCTCGCCCGCGGTGACGAACCCGTCGTGATCGGCGTCGGCTTCGCCTTCCAGCCCTCTAAGCACTGACCAGCTGAAAGCGCCGTGGCCTCCGCCGTATTCCGGCCCCTCCAGCGACAACTCGCGAGGACGCGCCGACATCAGGCCGAGCAACTCGCCCGGTGCTTCGCCGATGCTGGAGACGGCATCTCCGAGATTGGTCGTTTTCTGACCGGCGATGGTGGCGGCGCGGCATACGTCGGCCAGGAGGATTACATGACCTACCTTGGCCAGCGACTTCTCGACATCGGAGTGCAGTTCGGCCATAGGCAGTGCAGTGGAGGCGAGATTCTGTGTATCGCTGTCGTAGGTCAGGATGTACGCACCCGTGTTGTCCACCGTTCCATGGCCGGCGATCAGGATGTACACGGTGTCGTCAGGGCCGGGGCGGACTTTCAGGAACGTTTCGAGCCCCTTGCGAATGGCTGACGTGGTGGCCTGCTCGTTGGTGAGGACGAGCATCTGGTCCGCGGGGAGGCTGCCGCCGACGGGGCTTGCCAGCTCTGCGCTGAAGGCGCGGGCGTCGGCGTCCGGATACTGAAGCCAGTTGTCCTGAGGAAGTTTCTGGTATTTGGAGATGCCGACGACCAGCGCGAATGTTTTCGCGCCCGGCGGGGCGTCGGCGGCATAGAGTGGCAGGACAAGGGTCAGGACGGCAAGCAGAGCGGCCGTAAGAAGTTTCCTCATCGTATTTCCAATGCTAGCCGATTCCGGAGGCCGCGGGGCCGGCTGGAATTCCGGCACACTCGGGTTGTTAAAGTTCCGGCACCCTCCAGCCGATTAGTGGGTGTGCGGGCGAACAATGCCATTTCAGGACTGCGCAGCTCCGAACTGACGCAGGCCCCGGGAGCGATGACCGGAAATGGATGCTGAATGGACAACAGCCCTTGTGTGCCTGCTTGCCATGGTCTGGACGACCGGAGGATTGCTGAGGGCGAGGCGGCGGTTGAGCGACTTCCTGAAAAGGCGCGAGGATCTGGCCAGTTCTTCGCTTGTGATCGAACAGGAAAGAAGGATGCTGGAGCTCATTGCGGACGGCGCAGAGCTCGAAGAGGTTCTCAACACCCTGAACCTGGCGATCGAACGAATTTCGCCGGGGGCCCTGTGCACAGTCATGCTCCTTGATGAGGAACAGCGGCGGTTTCTGAGCCTGGCATCGGGACCGAGTCTGCCGCGCGCGTACATTCAGGCGCTGAGCCGACTCGAAATCGGACCGAACGTGGGTGCGTGCGGCACTGCGGCATTCCTTAACGAAACAGTAGTTGTGGAAGATATCGCCACCGATCCGAAATTCGCCGGAGCGGGCGAATTCGTGATCAGCCACGGCCTGCGGTCCTGCTGGAGTCAGCCGGTGCGGGATTCAAGAAACCGCGTTCTGGGTACTTTTGCGATCTACCATGCTCATCCTGCGAGGCCGCGCGGAGAAGAGCTGACGATGGCGCGTGTCGCTGCGCAACTGGCCGGCAATGCAATCGAGCGCATCCGCGCCCAAAAGGCTTTGCAGGAAGCGGGGAAGCGACTCAAAATCGCAGAAAGCGTGGCACGCTTCGGAATCTGGGAGATCGATCTGAAAAGGGGTGTGCTCACGATTTCGAAACAAATGGCGCTGATGATGGAACGGCGCACCGACAGGCTGAACATGACGACAGGCGAGTTCGAAGCGTCGGTCCACCCGGATGACATCAAAGTGCTTCGTACAGCCATTGATCCGGTAAACGCGCGCGGAGGAACGATCCAGAATGAATTCCGCCTGATCCTGCCGGGCGGCGCCGTGCGCTGGATGCGCAGCCAGTTCCGCTTCGAGCTGAACGAAGGCAGTCCGGGGCGGGCTACCGGCGCGATGATCGATATCACCGACGAGATGAACCTTCTGGCGGCATCGCAGGAAGCGCGCGCCATCGCGGAGGCGGCGGCGATCGCCGCGCGCCAGGCGGAGAAGCTGGAGCAGGATCGGAAGATCATTCTGGAAATGGTCGCAAAGGATCAACCCCTCGATCAGATCGCCGGGGCGATGGCGCGTGCGATCGCAAGTCATTTTCCGGACTCGATGTGTGTTATTCGGATCGAGGCCCCCGACGGGAACTCGGTCGCGGTCTGCTCGCGGCCAGCCGGATTGATCGCAGAGCGCCTGAGCCTGGTCGACATTGGTTCGATAAATCAAACGCTGGCGCCCGAACCGCTTCGGCGTCTTTCCGACACAGCAAAATGGCAGGAGTTTGCCGATCACCCCGAAGCCTTTCCCTGCGATTGTTACCGCGCAGCGCCGATACTGAGGAATTCGCGGCTGACGGGAATGATCGTTTGCTTCCATGAGGGGCGGACGGCGGCCTCGCCGAGCGATGAGAATCTGCTGGAGTCGTGGGGCCAGTTCGCCAGCCTCGCGGTCGAGCGCCGCGGCCTCTACGAGCAACTCTCGTTTCGGGCGCAGCACGACTCGCTCACGGCTCTGCTGAACCGCGCATCCCTCTACGACCGGGTTGACGCACAGATTCTGCATCCGAATCCCGATGGAGGCGCCATGGCCGTGCTTTATTTCGATCTCGACGGGTTCAAGGAAATCAATGACCGGTATGGACACGCAGCGGGCGACGGGGTGCTCCAGGAGGTTTCACGGCGTATTCTGCAGAACGTCAGGCGGACAGACTTCGCCGCGCGAATCGGCGGCGATGAATTCGTGGTCATCCTGCCCGGTATCAGCCAGACAACCGAAGCAGCCCGTGTGTCCGACCTGCTGATACAGGCGATCGAGGAACCGATTCCCTTCGGCGGCGCGCAACTGAACGTTGGCGCGAGCTGCGGGATCAGCATCTTTCCGGAAAACGGGGTGAACACAGATGCGCTGCTGAAGAAAGCCGACGAGGAAATGTATCGCGCCAAGACGCGACGGCGTTCGCACCGGCCGTCGCTGCTTCCGCAATCGGAACCCGATCGATCCCCTGCCGCCGTCGTGGGCTGAATACCCCAACCGCCGTGTCCGGATTTCAGCGCTTCCCGGGTGCGGCTATCAGTGGGTCATGGCATAGACGAGGTAGTTGATTCCGTATCGATATGCCAGAGTTGTCATGTGCTCGGGGTATTCCGGGGCGTCGGCGTATTCCCAGGCATCGCCGATGTCAGTGTTGTAATTCACCGCAACGACCATGCGGTTTCGGTCGTCATACATGGCGCGCCAGGCCGGCTGCGTACCGAAGGGTTGCTGCACAACTACCGAGCCGCCGGCGCCGCGCCTCAGGTGGCGAGTGCCGGGAATGAACGACAGATCCTTTTGCTGAATGTCGTAGAGAACGTGCATTACGGAGTCGCCCATCTGGATGTCGGAGATGGGTTTGTTCGGCATGACGCGCGCCATCGTCTCCCGGAACACTTCCCACTGTTCGGGATCGGGCCCCCAGAAGTCATCGACCATCAAAAATCCTCCGCGCAGCAGATACTCTTTCAGACGCGCGATTTCGGCGCTGTCGAGCCCCCACCAGCCGGTCTGCGTCGCATAGATCCAGGGATTATCGAAGAGCCGCTCGTCGGTCAGGCTCATGTGCAGAGGCGCGCCGGTCTCGACGCGCGTCAGACGCTCAACGCCGGTGGAGAAATGATTATCGGCATCCGGCCAGTCGACCAGCCACCAGCCGTTGCCGCGCCCGTTGCGCGAAGAAAACCCGAAGCCGCGATGGAACTCGGGAAGGTCAGTGTACTCGACGCGGATGAAGTGGAATTCGGCTTTGGCGGGAAAGACAGGGTCGGGACCCTCGTCGTGACCTTCGAATCCGAGGCCGCCGAATCGCTGCGCGAGGCCCGCGCCGGCGAGCACGATGACCGCCGCCGAAATCAAAACAGTCCGCGGACCGAAGCGCATTTCCTCTGTTCCTTCGGTTTCCAGTTTACCTGGCGGTTGCGGCTGGTGGGCCCTGTAGGATTTGAACCTACAACCAACGGATTATGAGTCCGCTGCTCTAACCATTGAGCTAAGGGCCCGAATATTATCTATCTTAGACTTAACCGCTCGCAGCGCGCACTGAATGAAAGCGAAGCTTAAGGCCGCTGAAGCTCACTCAGCGCGCGTGGCGCTCAGGCCGTCCGTGCAGGCTCCGGCGAGGAGAACCGTATCGGCAGAAGGCGTCACTTTGATTACCGACAGCGGACCCCCAACGACATCGGGCCGGCTCGCGTATTCAAGATGAATCAGTTTCTCGACCTGTTGTTCATCCGGATGAAGCAGAATTGAGGGATTCAGCCTGACCGCAGATTCCGTGGCTTCGTGCTCGCCGAGAAAATAACCGGCGTTGGCGGCGGGGCAATCGCCGGGGCAACTCATGGCTCTGCCGGTCACACGGATCGTCATTCCGTCGGCAATCACGGAGAACTGGTCTACAAATACGCGGGGTACGCCGCGGTCCCTTCCAAGCAGCGTCAGATTCAGGGCCGCGTCGCCAAACGAGGAGCTTAAGAATGCCGGATCGGAAGCACGAAGCTCCTGAAGCTTCGGGGCGAGAGATTTCGGAAGCGACTGCAGCACTGCGTTCGCAAGCGCTGCCAGATCGTCGCCGGCCCGGAAGCTGCGAGCCACTTCATCCTGCGCGTCAAATCCGTTCGTGGTGCCTGCGATTCCCGCGATAATCGAGTAATACGGACCGACCCGCCGCACCTTGCAGTGCGTGCCGCTTTCAAAAGTGCGCACTCCGTCGCGAGAGGTCTCGATTGTCAGCTTGCTGTCGACGGCGGCGAAGATCGCTTTAGGGGACCGAAGGACTACCACTGCGGTTCCATGACCAATTCCCTCCACCTGCGCGGGCGCGGCCGTCCCAAACGAGAGGAGCAGTAACACGAACGCCGCCCGCCCTGAGACCGTCGAACTGACTCGGCTGATTCGCGTTGTCATTATCACCGATTCAGAAGCCTGCCCGGAGGCAAAACTGCTTATACAAGCAGCGCCGATGCGTGCGTGAAACCGCCGCGAACCGAGTTCGGCTCTTTCGCCGGAGACAGACAACACCGGATCGTGATGGTTTCGCTTTCGCAGCGGAAAGGCAGAACCATCCAGCTGTTCGTCCCGAGGCTTCGCGACGTAAAATTGCGTCCGTAGATCACGGTCGGAATACTCAGCCCCAGCGGCCCGAGATGCTCTTCGATCATCGTCTTGAAGTTACCGATGATCATATTGGCCACTTCGCCCACAGCGTCGAGCACCTCTTCATTCACCGAAACGGCGTCGGACATCAGGAACTGGTTGCAGATGCGGCATGCAAAAGCGGCAGAGCAGGAAATTGCGCCCGTTCCCGCCCAGGAACCCGCGATTCCGACAAGGGCGAGAACGCCGTCCGAAACAGTGGGAGCGTTCAGGTCCGAGAATTCCGGTTGGCTGGAAACCTCGATGCCCAGCATGGTCGAGAACACATCCGCGGTCGACGTTCTGATGTACTCAATTAACGTTTTTTCCTCAATCATTGTCGATGCCTTTCCCGGTCAGACGATACCGGTGAGTTTTTCTTTGATTTGTTCGGCCGTAAAAGGTTTGCGCACGTAGCCGACGGCCCCGAGCTGGACGGCTTCCAGAACCTTGGCCTGGCTTCCCTCGGTTGTGATCATCACCACGGGGATGTCCTTCCACTCGGCGTTGCCTTTGAGTTCACCGAGAAGCTGTAGCCCGTCCATATTGGGCATGTTGATGTCCGACAGAATGAGCTTTACTTTATTGCCGCGCAGACAGGCGAGCGCTTCCACGCCGTCACCCGCCTCATGAACGCTTCCGAGCGGCAATTCCGTTTGTTGCAGCACGCGCCGTAAGATTTTCCGGATGGCGGCTGAGTCGTCGATGATGAGAACGTCCATAGTGCTCCCTTGGTAAGGCTTATCGGACGGCGTGCGCGCCTTTTTTTGGAATCAGATGAGGCGTCCGAAAGTCCGCGTGTTGAGATACGGAACGGCAGATGGCTTCACCGCGGGCTCCAACTGTGGCGCCGGAGATTCTTCAGCCGGCTCGGGAGCCGATATTTGCGCCGGCGCCTGAACGAGCTTCACTCCGGCGCGGTTAAAGCCGGACAGGGACCTGAGCGCGAGCCAGCGCACGCGCGCGTCGGGATCAGACCGAAGCTGATGCACGGCCTCTGCCAGCCTTTCATCCGGAATCTGCCCCATGGCCCATGCCGCGCTGCAGCGCATCGAAGCGTCGGCACTCCGCGCCATCTCGGTCAATCGGACCACGCCGGGATCGGCCAAACCCATTCGATAAAGACCGATGGCGGCATTGGCCGCCGGACGTCCGTGCCGGTCGCCCAGATGCTCCAGCAGAAGGCCCCGAATCCACGGTGCGTTGTCGCCGATCAGCGCCAGCGACTGGATTACATTCGCCCGAACTCGCGGGTCCGGATCACGCAGCCATTCGCGGATATTTATTTCATTAGTGGACGAGAGAACCAGCAGTTCCACAACTTTGGATCGCACTTCTTCGTGATCGCATTTCAGCAGCTGCACCAGTGCGCTGTTCACCCTGGAGCCGCATGAAAGCGCTTCGAGAATTGCCAGACAGCGCCGAAGCGGGCGGCGACCGCCGCCGGCAGCCCATTCGACCGCAGCCTGCGCGAGCCTGATGTCGAGACGGCGATCCACCCGGATCAGCGATTTTGCGAGATCTCGTGAAGCCTGTTCACTGAGAAGGTCGGGATTGCAGAGATGGGCGCAGACGGCCTCGTCTGCCGCGAGGAGCCTCTGCACAAAGAAGGGCGTTCCCGGGAACATGCTGCCGGCGACGCGCCAGAGCGACTCGGGAAAGAGGCGAAACCAGTCTTTGAGCGCCTTTTCACCCGGTGCACCGCCGACTGGCAGAGCCGCGATCAGCTCATTTGTCTTAAAGTCTATGCGGTGCATTCGTCAGGTCCGGCGATGCAGTTCTTCCGCCTGGTGAAGGAAGACGAGCCGTGCGGCTGTAATCCATCGCCCGCCTACGCTTATCGGACGCGCCTGAGCCTTTTTCCGGACATCAGCCTGGAGGCAGCACGTCGAACAGAGTCTGCGTTGGCATGCGGGCCTGGGCGGCGATCGCTTCCTGCATCTGGGTCTGTGCCTGCGTCAGCTGCGTGATCGACGTGGCCTCGTTGGCGTCGGTCAGCTGACTGAGCTGCGTCTGCAGCTGTGTGGCGCTGTTCTGCGCCGAGCTGAGGCTGGAGTTGATCTGATCCTGCGCCGTTCCGTAGAACGCAAGCTGGTTGTTCATCCAGGTCGAAGCTGCCTGCAGGTTGTTTATGGCGGTGTTGATTCCCGTCATGTCATCGTTCTGGAGCGCGGCTTCGAGACCATTCAGCGCCGCGAAAATATTGTTCTGCGACACGGAGTCGTCCGGATTTCGGGCGTCGAAGATCGCGTTCGCCGTGAGCGACGCCTGAATATGAATTCCGTCTGCGCCCTGGACCAGATCTGTGTTGGTGGCGATGGCCAGACGGCTGACGCCCGTTGGTGAAGTCGGATCGAGCTGATAAAGCTGCGTTGTGTTCTGGTCTCCGCTAAATACGAATTTTCCGTCAACCGCCGTATTGGCGTTGGCGACCATCTGCTCCATAACACTCTGCACGCTCTGCGCCAGTGCCGTGCGCGTGGCTGCGGTTTCATTCAGGCTGGTTGCCTGCGTCGCGATGGAAGAGGCGTTCTGAAGCAGCGTCACTGAACTGGAGAGCGCGTTTTCGGCTGAGTTGATGGTTGTCAGACTGCTGTTGAGCGTGGTCTGCAGCGTCTGATTCTGGAGGATCTGAGCGTGCAGCTGAAGAATCGGGCTGAGCTCGTCGGGCGCGTCTGAAGGTTGATTTACAAGGAGCCCTGTGGCAACCTGGGCCTGTGACGTATTGAGCTGCTGCTGAATGTTTTTGAGCGCGTTGATGAAGTTCTGCCCTTCCGCGCTGATGCTGGTGCTGATCATAGATTTTTTCTTCCGGGTCCTGAATACTGCCGGGCTGATTACTGAACCACCTGAATAGCGTTGAGAAAATCCTGCGACACCTGATCGAGAATTGTCACCATCTTGGCCGCGGCGTCGTAAGCCTGCTGGAACTGCAGCACCCTGATGGCCTCCTGATTCAGATCGACGCCTGAGTTCTGCTGCCGCAGCGTCTGGGCCTGAGTCAGTGTTTCCTGGCTTGAACTCTGGTTGTTCTGGGCTGTCGAAATGGCGGTTCCGAGCTGGCTGGCTATGGTGCCGTAGAACTCGTTGTAGCTCATGCCATTAATC
>Ga0335085_10012668_pt1 | contig 12404 bp, 3 predicted proteins | sample Lox_Sample_45_FD_206712 | JGI IMG/M metagenome (GOLD analysis project Ga0335085, IMG submission 206712) | Soil microbial communities from Loxahatchee National Wildlife Refuge, Florida, United States - Lox_Sample_4.5 | ecosystem: Environmental > Terrestrial > Soil > Wetlands | place: USA: Florida...
CGGATTTGATTTGGGAAGCTTTGCCGAATCGGGCGCGGTGTCCTTTATCTCGTGGCGGACGCCGGTAACTGTGGCAGTGCCGACATCAATTAGGCGCAGGTTCTGCTCAGTGATGTTCTGTGACCGGACGATATGCGGGGTGATGGCAAAGACGATCTCCCTCTGTTGGCGTTGCTTGTCTTCCTGGGCGAACAGGTACCGGAGAATCGGGATTTTGGAGAGGTATGGGTAGCCGGCAAGCGATTTGGTTTCCGTATCCTCAAGAATGCCGCCGACAAGGTTCACATCGCCGTCGCCGAGGCGAGTCTGCTCTTCGATGCGGCGCTGGCCAATGATCGGCTGCGTGATTCCGCCGATATTGGTCTGACCGGTGACCGAGGAGATTTCCAGCGACATCTTGAGGGTGACTTCTTTTTCAGAGTGGATGTGAGGAGTGATATCCACGTTCACGCCGATATCAAGGTACTGGAACTGGGTGGAGACGAGGGCGTTCACGCCGCCGGTTGTTCCGGGGGTGAAGGAACCCGTGGCAACAGGAACGCGGTCGCCGATCTTCAAAGTCGCCTTCTCATTGTCTATGGCGCGAACCTGGGGGTTCTGCAAGACCTTGGTGTTGCTGTCGCTCATCAGGAACGACAAGCTGGCTCCCGGGACCGTAAGGTAGAAGTTGCCCGCGGCCAAATTCGCAATCTGCGGCAAGGAATAGCTGGAGCCACTGCTGCCGCTCGAGCCGCCGCTGGTATTGCCGTTCTTATCGGTGCTCACGGGAGACATGGAAACGGCGATCGAGGTCGGCGGATTGGTGCCAATGGTGCGCAGAGCATCCTTGCTCACTTCCATGACGGCGATTTCAATCATGACCTCAGGCTTGGCCTTATCCATGTCTTCCACGAGTTTTTCGGCGAGCAGCAACTGGTCCGGCGTGCCCCGAAAGACGATGGCGTTTTGGGAGGGGACGAGCTGCATACGGGTTAAATCCAGCATGGAACTGATGGTCTTGGCGGCCTCTTGCAAATCAGCCGTTGAAGATACATTGCGCAGGAAAAACATACGCATCGCCTGATGCTCATATTCTTTGCGTTTAGCGGAGGTGTCGGCGGCGACTAGAATGGTGTTCGAAGAAAGGGGTTGCCAGAACGACTTGGATTGCAGCGCGAGCAATTCGAGAGCAGCACGGGCGCCGACGTCGTTCAACTCTATATTGACTTTCTGCGGCTTGAAGTCCGGATCGAACAAGACGTTCACGCCGGCGAGTTTGCCGATAATCCTGTAAGCCTGGTCGGAAGGAGCGCTCAGCCGCATGTTCATCGGGGTATTTGAAGCGGGATGAAAATCGACTGGACCGGCGATGCCATCCGCAGCCTTGGTAAAGGTAGACTGGGCGTTGGGGAGCTTGCTGTCGTCCTTTTGAGACTGATGCTTAATCGCTTCCGAGGTACGAAGCGATTCCATCTGAGCGATCAGATTGGAAGGGTCAATCTGGAGGGCGCGGGCGAATTCTGCGGCGGCCTCCTGAAGTTTGCCGCTCTCACGCAAAGTCATCCCCGAGTGAACATGCTGCACAGCGGCGTAGAAGCGCATCCGGGTGACCGCCGCGGCATATTTCGTGTTTTTGGGCTCGAGGGTGAGTGCCTGAACATAGGAGTCGTACGCAAGATCGTAATTGTTCTGTGACTCCGCTTTCTGCCCGTCTTTGTATAACGTTTCCGCCTTATTCGCGTAGACGGGAATTGAGATGGCAAGGGACAGAATACAGGCCAGAAAAGCTCGCAGACAAGACGCGACACGACGAACCGCAAAGCTACAAGGCAACGGACCGGACCGCCCGAGTGAGAAAGTGGGTTGCGTCATCGCTGTCCTTACTTGCGGATTACAGGATCAGGTTTAACCGAATGTGAATGCGGGGTATTTGCGATAGAGCAAAGACGAAGCGATTTTAACGATGAAAATTGGCGGTATCAGGCGAAGAAGCCATGCGCGCGGAGCGGTTTTGTGTAAGTTGATGATTCGTCAGGAATAGGGGTGGAAGCGATCGGCTTGGAATCCGGCGAGATGAGAATACAGCGCAAATTGGTAATGCTTGTCGGGCTTGTAGCCTGCTTCCCCGCTCTCGTCTGGGCCGGTGGAACCGCCACGTTGCGCAATGGATTCACGATTCATTATGACCGACGCGAGATCAACGGCGAGGTGACCCGGCTCTACCTGGCCGAATCAGCCGAGTGTTTCGTCGACGTGCCGACGGAAGAAATTATAGAAGTCGAAGCGGACAAAACGCCCAGTGCGGTTCCGGAACCAGTGAAACCTCAGCCGACGAATCGCCCGATCCGCATCGAGGAAGCGCTGAGCGCGGCAAGCCAGAAGAACAATATTTCACCGGACCTCCTTCGGAGCGTGATTCGAGCGGAAAGCGGATTCAATCCGGGGGCGCGCTCCCCAAAAGGAGCGCAGGGTTTGATGCAATTGATGCCGGCCACCGCGGCGCGGATGGGAGTACTGGATGCGTTCGACCCGCTGCAGAATGTGGACGGCGGAGCCCGTTATTTGCGTGAACTGCTAGGGCGCTACGATAACAATTTGACTTTCGCATTGGCCGCATACAATGCGGGGCCGGAGCGAGTGGAGCGATTCCACGGCGTGCCACCTTACCGTGAAACCATCTCTTATGTGTCGCGAGTGCTGCAAAATCTGAGCGAAGCGCAAACAGGCAAGAGCTCGGGGACAAACTGGAACAGATCGACGAGCCGCAGCAGAAAATCAAGCGCACCGAATCTGGATGCGGTTCGCGAATTTCAGAGTGCCATCGCCGCAGATGGTCAGGAACGCGAAGTTCCCTCCGAAAACGGATCGGACGCCGTCGAATCGAATTAGAAATTCCGGGAAGGCAACTCTGCTCTTTCAGTATGGTTTTCTTGCCGAGTATTGACCGGCCATTTATAGCCCGTCTAAGAAACGCGCGCTAGTCGACGAATTCCCGACCAAAAGAGATAGCCACTCCGCGCTGTTTGATTACCGTCAAAGACTGCTTCCGCAGTTCCGATAGTTTTCCATCTCTAGCTTTATTCCCGAGGTGGACGTCTGCGTGAATACGAACTCGTTGATGACCAAGCGAGAGCGAAATTAGATAGGCGCGTTAGACGTTTGCTTATGGGCAAAGACTTTCCGTTACGGGTCGGTTCAACTCGAGAAACGAAGCTTGGCGCGACGACCCGCGGTGAGTTCTGACTCAAAGGTGGCGGAAGAGGAGGACGCATGGCAAGCAGAAATTGGAGCATTCTCTGGCTCCTGTTGATATTGAGCGGCGTAGCGGCGATGCCGGCAAGCGCGCAGTCATTCCGGGTGCAATGTCCGACAAGCACTATCACGCACCCGGCGACAAGCAACGACGCTGAACCGGCCTACACCGGCCCCACAGTGTTGAGTGCACCCAGTAACACAACTTTCGAGGTGCCGATCTCGAACGTAAACGGTGCGATTAAGTGCCAGCAGATCTCCGGCGGTGACGGGTACGCGACGATGGGGGATGGCACGCAGACCTACATGTTCTCGTTTGGACCGCTATCGGGAATCAGTTCGATCGCAAATGGGCTGCCCGGAACACAGCCGCCATCGATTTTCAACAGCGTGTATACCGGCGCGACGCCGTTGCAGCCAGGGGATCCAGCTACGACGGATGGCTTTCCAACCCCAGCGCTCGGCGCTTTCACATATGACGGTGCGATTGGACTGATCGGCGATCCGGAAATGACGACCCTGGCCACAGCGGCAACGTGCGGGGCGACGCCGGTTACAGCGACAGCGCAGGCCAACGTGATCGGCGGAATCGTGGACAGTGTGACGATATTGAATCCCGGCTCGTGCTACACCGGTCCGGTCTCTGTGACTTTTTCTGGTGGTTCGGCGTTACCCGGAACGACGGTAACCCAGGCGCAAGGCGTTGTTGAAGTCCTGAATGGGCAGATTCTCGCGGTGGACGTGACGTTTGCGGGAGCGAATTACAACGCTGCGCCACAAGTCGCGATCGGCGCGCCGACCATAGGCTGCACGAACAGCACGCTGGGCGGCTGCGTTTCGGGCCACGTTGATCCGCGACCGATCATGAACATCGGGGTGATGAACGGCAACATTCCCGCGCCTCTGATGGCCATCGATGAGGACGACGAATTTTTCCTGACACTCACGAACGTCGGCATGATCATGCGGCCGGACTTGTTCGAGCAGCACACCGTTCACTTCCACGGCTATCCAAACGCATCGTCCTTCTATGACGGGGTGCCGGACGCATCGGTGGCGATCAACATCGGCGCGAGCTTCACGTATTACTACCTGGCGCCGGATGCGGGAACGTATTTCTTTCACTGCCATATCACGCCACCGGAGCACTTGCAAATGGGGATGGTCGGCCAGATTTACGTGCGGCCGCGCCAGAATCGCGTAAAGCTGGGAACATCGCTGTATAGCGCGCTGCAACTGCAGCAACAAGATCTGCGAACCAAGTGCGACTCCAGCACGGACATCTTGTGCAGCAATCCATTGCCTGCCGTTAACACCGGCGCGACCGGTGGGTTCGTGACGGCTTCCGTGACCGGCCGGACTGGAACGCCGACCAAGACGTACGCGTATGATGACGGCGATGGCTCGACGCAGTATGACGTCGAGTATCCGATCCAGATCCACGGCTTTGACCCGAACTTCCACTTCGTCGGCATGACCTTCAACCCCGAAGGTTTCGTCGACATGAAGGACAAGTACTTCCTGCTGAACGGGCGGAGCTACCCCGACACCGTAACGACAGGTCCTTTGGCCACCCAGTCGGCGGATGGAGTGAACCACTTCGCGCAGCCGCTGCCGTCGATCATCAACATTCCCGCAGGCAAGAAGGCGCTCCTCCGGATTTCCGACCTCGACGTAACAGAGTTCCAGACGCTAGCGTCGCTGGGAATCCCGATGCACGTCATCGGCTATAACGCGAAACTGCTCCGCGATCAGGCGGGGAACAACATGGACTACTACACGAACTCGATTACGCTGGGCGGCGGCGAATCGCTCGATCTGATTCTGGACGCGAGCGATACAACGAAGTATCCCAAGGGAAGCATTTTCTACCTGTACACCCCAAACCTCGATCACTTGTCAAACGACGCCGAGAATTTCGGCGGTCTGATGACGGAAGTACGGATCAACTAGGAGCTGGGCGATGAGGACAACGATGAAAAAAGCAATTTCCCATCTGAAGCTGTTCCTGGCACCGCTGGCGGCTCTGGCGTTTGCGACAGCGTGTCACGCATCATCGCCGGGCATTACGGGCCCGAGTTTCAGTCTAGTTGCGGGACCGGCATACATCAGCCAGCCTGATGGAGCGTCCGTGTACTCGTGGGGCTACGGCTGTAATGGCGCGCCTAGCGGATATGCGCCCGCGGCAATCACGGTCGCGTCGTGCGGAGCGATGCAAGTCCCTGGCCCGACGTTGATCGTGACCGAAGGTCAGTCGGTCTCCATCACGCTGACGAACAACCTTCCCCAGGCAGCCGGTAACACATCGATTTTATTCCCTGGCTTCACTGTGACCACGGACTGTGGCACCTCCGGCGCTGCGTCTGTGCAGGGTCTGTTGACTTGCGAGGCGGTACCGGGAAAAACCGTGACCTATACGTTCACCGCTGCCAGTCCCGGGACGCGGGCGTACTACAGCGGAACGCAGGGCGATCTGCAAATTGAGATGGGGATGTACGGCGCCATCATCGTACTCCCGAAAACGATTCCTACGGCTTGCACCACTGGACTTCGCGCCGCCAACCGGGCTGTAGAACAAAATTGGGGCGAGAGTGATTTCCGTCTCGCCGCAGCAGCCTACAACAATGCGAATGCATGCTACGACCGGGAGTATCTGTTCCAGTTCTCGGAAATGGATCCGAAGGTGCACACGCAAGCGTTGGCGCAATCGACGCTGGCCTGCGTCGGTTGCATGTCGGTTCAAACGGAACCTTACCACCCGTCGTATTTCATGATCAACGGCCGGTCCATGCCGGATGACATGGACCCGAACTACGCGTCGCAGTATCCCCACCAGCCATACAACGGCGACCCTCACATGCATCCGGGCGAACTGGTGCTGTTGAGAATCATCGGCCAGGGCCGGTGGCAGCACCCGTTCCACGAGCACGGTAACCACGTACGCATCCTCGGACGAGATGGAAATCTGTTGTTGAGTCAAACGGATTCAAGTCAATTGTCGGGACCACTGCTCTTCACGACGACGACGACCCCAGGTCTCGCGATGGACGGCATTTTCTATTGGACGGGAAAAGGCCTGAACTGGGATGCCTACGGGCACCATCCCGGCTCCAGTGACCCGAGCGCCACGCTTTCCTGTGTCGCCGATGCAAACGGGTACAACACGGGAACCACCACCGCAGAGAGTCAGATTAACTACTACGAGTGGTGCCAAGACCATAACAAGCCGATGCAGGCGTTGCCGTTCGGAGACGTGGCCGGTGGCGGTCCCATGACTCTGCCGGATCCTACGCTGTTCACGAACGGCCCCTGGTACGGCGGCAGCCCTTATCTCGGTCCTGATGCTACCGTCCGCGCCACCGGTTGCTACAACTATACCGATCCCACCACCGGCACAGTCACCCAAACCAATGCCGGCAATTGCGGGGCGACCGGAACCACGCCCCCTTCGGGCACCATCGCCAATAATCCGTCATCCGAAGCCGGCTTTGCCTTCATGTGGCACTCGCACAACGAACGCGAAATCACCACAAACAACATTTTCCCCGGGGGGATGCTGATGATGATGCTGGTCGATTCCCGGGAATTCCAAATTGACGAAACGAACTGAAGATGAGGAAAGCGATGAGGACCAACACCATGAAAGCTACCCTGAATACAGTGGTACGAGTAGCGTGTCTCCTGCTGTTTGGCGCAACGGTCGCAATGGGCCAGCAACAAGTGAACCTCAGCGCAGGCCCGGCGACGGCAACGCTGCCAGACGGTTCGGCAGTGCCGATGTGGGGCTACACGTGCGGCGCGGCGGCGAGCGGTTCCAGCGCGACCTGCGCGGCGCTGAATCCCGCAGTGGCCGCTGGGAGTTGGTCCCCGGTTGTCATCACAGTTCCCACGGGACAAGGGCTGCAGATCAATTTGACCAATAATCTGACGTTCGCGGGCGGCGGAGTTCCCACGTCGATCGTGATCGTCGGCCAAGTGGGTGGTGGGTTGGGCGATGCGACCCAACGTACGATCACAGCGCCTCCAGATCACAGCAATGCCCAGCCACTGACCTGGCCGATCGCAGCCGACGCACCTGGCGCGCCTCTCACCGGCGTGGGCACTCCGCCGGTGCAAGGACCGCGCGTGCAGTCGTTCAGCACGGAAGTGGCGGCTGGCACCACGGCGAATTTGACGTGGTCGAGCCTCCGCCCCGGAACCTACTTGATTGAATCCGGCACGCATCCATCGATCCAAGGACCGATGGGATTGTACGGAGTTCTTGTGGTTACGACCGCTCCATCTGGCGCAGTTGCGGGAACAGCTTATCCTGCCCCTAACACAACTACACCGGCCGTCAGTTACAGCGCCGAAATTCCCATGGTGTTCAGCGAAATTGATCCAGTGCAGAACGCCGCAGTCAACGCAGCAGTGAATACAACTGGATTCAGCGAAACCGCGGTCTGGTCCGGCAAGGCCGGCGCGTGCGGCGATCCTACGGTCCACAGCTGCTATCCCCCGGCAGTGAATTACACGCCTTTATATTACCTGATTAACGGCGTCGCGTTTGATAAGACGAACCCGGCGGGATCGGTGTTCGCGGCGGCGCCCACAGGAGTGACTTCGGGAACCGTGTTAGTTCGCCTGGTGAACGCGGGTCTGCGCATGCACGTTCCTTCCATCGTCGGAGCTCAAACGACCCCCGCGGTAGTGGCGTCGGGACTGACGGCGGCGGCGACTTCGGGGTTCAGCCTGGTGGCCGAAGATGGCAACCCGGTGCCCGGAGTCTCGCGCATACAAAGCGAAGTGTTCATGGCCGCGGGGAAAACGTATGACGTGATGATCAATCTACCGGCGACCGGTGCACCCGCGCTTCCCATCTTTGACCGCGAATTGAGCCTGTCAGCAAATGGCTCGGCCCGCGACGCCGGCATGCTCGCGTACATCGGGGTCAACGGTGCAACGACTTCGGCGCCGGCCGCGACCTCCAGTCTCGGCACGATTCAAACCTACTACTGCATTCCTGGCGTAACGCTGTCGATTGCGGATCCCGCGCAAGGCGTTCTTGCTGGCGCGACGAATATCGATGGGGTGGTTCTATCGACCTCAAAATTAGCAAATGCAACCGACTCCATCGCGCTGAGCCCGAATGGGACGTTTACGTATGCACAAGTCGGCACCAACAAGTCGTGCGGCGGCATGTTCACGTTCGCTGTAAATGGAAAAACGACAACCGGGACCGCTACGATCGCGCAATGCAACACGTCCACAACCTGCGAGACTGGTGCTCCGACGGCTAACAATGACACCTACACCAGCCCTGTAGCCAGTTTCCTTCATGTGGGCGCGCCTGGCGTCCTCGCGAACGACACCGACCCGGCTGGGCATCCGCTCAGCGCGATCAACTTGACAGGAATGACGGGCGGCACGGTCACACTGAATCCCGACGGATCGTTCTCGGCCGTTCCCGCGACGGCGCCAACGGCAGGTCAGACGGCTCAGGTGAGTTTCCAATACACGGCGCAGAACTCGCAGAAAACTTCGAGCGCAGCGGCCACGGTGACGATCACGTTCAACGGCGGTTCCGGCTTGAACGTGACCGTGTTGGATGGAAAAGATCTCAAGACGACGATTAGCGACTATCGTTGGATCATTGAGGAAGACCGGACGTTCTATGTGAACCCCAAGTGTACCCAGAACCCACCGCCGAGTGGCTGTCCGACGGCGACTTACCAGGGTCTTGGAACGACTGGAATCGTACCGACGTTCGGAACGAACTTCCACACCAGCAGCATGCCGGTGGTCGCAACGGGGTGCACGGGTCCGCTTTCGTGCGAATCCGGGCAGACGATGGTCGATCCATCGACGGGGAACCACGTTCCAGCAGTGTGCGACGTTGGTAATGGTGCGTGCCGAGTCGATACGACGGGCGCCGGCTTCACGGCGACACTCCCGAGTTCGGTGCAACTGGATCCGACAAAGCGCTACTACATCTCCGTGTTGCCGGGAGACGCTGCCAGTCCGTTTATCGGAGCGAACCTCAGTGCACCAACGAACTGCGCAAAAGGCCCGTATAACACGGATGGTAGCCTTAATACGGATTGCGGCCACGGTATGGGAGGCGCGCCAGTCGCCTGCATCCCGGCAGCGGGAGCAGTGCAATGCAGCTCGACCGACAGCTTCCCGGCGGTGACGGTGGTCTCAGAGCCGACGCCGCTTCCGCCAGCTAAGTTGTCGGTCTTCGTATTCGAAGACGACTTCCCGCTGAACGGCGAGCACGATGCGAGTGGCGGTATCGACATTCTGGCTCCCAACGAGCCCGGATTGGGCAGTTTCCAAATCACATTATTTGACGATGCCGGCGGCACCGGAGATGCAACCGGCCAGCCGACTTACGACATGTTCAACCAGCCGCTGTCCAACAGCCTGGCGGGAACGATCGACCCGGCCACACAGTTGGATGCGTGCCCGGTGTCTTCGGAAATCACGTCGAATATGCTGACGCCCGGAGCGAACCAAGGTGCGATCGCGGGCATCACCGGCATGATCGTGACTTGCCCGAAATATGAATCGGATGGCCTGACCCTTTCGCCACTGGCTGGACAGGCAGTCATCGCCAACTTGTACCCCGGGCGGTATGGCGTGGTGGCCACCCCCAACGCAGACCGCATTGCGCGGGGCGAGGAGTGGTTGCAAACGAACACGCTGGACGGCCAGAAGGCGCATGACTCCTTCTTGCGCGTCGGCGAGCCGAGCTACTTCCAGGAATTTGGTCCCGCGTCCTGGCACGTAACGATCGGATTCGCGAGCCCCACTGTCATCAACGCCCGCAAGGCCGGCGTCTGCGGTGGCACGGATCCAAACATCACTGGCAGCAACTGCAATCACACAGTCACAGGCATTGTGACAACGGAACGGATGAGCCGCACGCCCGACGAACGCTTGTACAGCAGCGGAGACAACAGCAGTTTCTCGTTCACACAGTGCTTTGTCAGCCTGGGTGACACCGACGGCGAAGACTTTGCCTTCACCAAGTGCGCCAGCGACGGCTCCTTCACACTGTCCGGCATACCGGACGGCAACTGGCGAATCACCGTGTTCGATCAGTGGAACGACATGTTGGTTGACGGACTCTCGACGCCGGTGGGCCTGGGACCCGGCTACGGTCTGTGCACCGGTCAAGGCTCAACGTCTAGCACTTGCAACATGGGCCAGATTGCCATGAACCAGTGGCAAGCCAATATTTACACGACGACGTTCTTCGATGCGAACGGCAATGGCGTACGCGATGGCAACGAAAGCGGTCTGGCCTTGGTGTCGACCAACATTCGGTTCCGTGACGGCAGCTATTCGAACTTCAATAATACGGACCTGAATGGCTATGCCGGGTTCAACGAAGTATTCCCACTGTTCAGCTGGTACGTCGTAGAAGCGGATACCACGCGGTACAAGAGCACGGGCACTCACGTTGTCTATGACGCCGGCGGTCCCTCCGACGGAACACCCGGTGGTGGAACTTCAACCATCGCCCAATTCAAGGCCAACACCACAGAGCAGATTCCGGTTCCGGCAAACCTACGAGTACCGGGCGCGTTCTATTGCGCAACGGCAGATTGTAGCGACGCTCCAGCACCCTTGGCACCCGGCGGAAGCGGTGGGACAACCGGTCGCGTTGACCCCGCGATCCCACACCCGTACGGAGCAACCTACGGATGGCAGGGCTTCTCTGGACAGAATTCGTTCCTCGAGTTTGGAAAGAAGCCTTTCGCCCCCGGCGAGAATGGAGGCATCCATGGTCACGTCGTCTATGCATCCACGCGGCCATTTGACGATCCGAGTTTGCTACTGCAACTCAGCTGGGAACCACTCGTTCCAGGGGTGACCGTTAACCTGTATCAGGAGACAACCGCTGCCGACGGCACCAAGGCTCTCAAATTGGCGGATACCACGACGACCAGTAGCTGGGACGACTGGGCACAAGGATTCCGGACTGATGGCGTTCCCAATATGAACTGCCCCGGCCAAGGTAGAGACACAGGTACGAATGCGGATCTGTTCTTCTTCTCTTTGTACAACCAACCGAACTACCTCGACTTCTACAATTCGTTACACGGAGGACCGGCTCCGACAGCGCTGCCAGCCAATTCTCAGTTCAAGTGCTATGACGGTATGCACAACTGGAACCAGTTGCAGCCCGCACCTTATGACGGTATGTACCGCTTCCCGAGCATCACCAGCATCAACCCGTCGACCGGGAAACCAGCCGGCACAAATTGTTCGATTTGCACTGGCACGGACAGCGACGGCAATCCGATGCTCCCGACGGGCACCTACGTCGTCGAAATCGTGGTTCCTTCGGGCTATGAGCTTGTGAAGGAGGAAGACAAGAACATTCTGATCGGCGACAACTACATCGCGCCGGCGACTGTTCAATTCCCGGGCTTGGGGTCTGCCATCTACATTTTGCCGGACCAGGCGGCAATCGGAGCGACCTACAACCCGTATAACAGCCAGAACCCAACCCAGGACCTCGGACGACCCACATTGCCACAAGGTGAAGGCGACACGGGAAGCGTCGAGCAATTTTGGCCCTGCGTCGGCGCATCGCGGATCGTGCCAGACTACATCAGTCTGTATCCACAATCGCAAGAAGTGGCTCCGTTCGCGGGAGCGACGCGGAATCTGTGCGACCGCAAGGAAGTGATTGTCTCGGACCAGGCTTCGTCTCTGGCAAAGTTCTACATTTTCACTTCGACCCACAAGGCGGCGCACTTTACGGGTGTGATCACCGACGACTTCACGTCGGAATTCGATCCGTTCTCGCCGCAATTTGGCGAGAAGTTCTCGCCGGCGAACATGCCGATCTCGTTCAAGGACTGGAACGGCATCGAGGTCTCGCGCGTGTATAGCGACCAGTGGGGCACGTACAACGGGCTCACTTACTCGAGCTGGGAAGTCAATCCGCCAAACCCGACGGGGTATGCACCGACGATGATGGTGACGTGCATGAACGACCCGGGCAACGGACCGAGCCCCGATCCCTTGTTCAACCCGCAATACAGCCAGTTCTGCTACGAAATTCCGTTCATGCCGGGCCAGACCCAGTACATGGATACCCCGGTGGTTCCGACGTCGGCCTTCGCGGGCGCGGGATACAACAACCCCGACTGCGATTACCCGGACAACACGCCTGC
>Ga0335085_10012669_pt1 | contig 12404 bp, 12 predicted proteins | sample Lox_Sample_45_FD_206712 | JGI IMG/M metagenome (GOLD analysis project Ga0335085, IMG submission 206712) | Soil microbial communities from Loxahatchee National Wildlife Refuge, Florida, United States - Lox_Sample_4.5 | ecosystem: Environmental > Terrestrial > Soil > Wetlands | place: USA...
TGTTCATTCGTGATTCAATTTCTCTTTGACACCAACTCGCGGACATATTTTGAGAATTTCACAATTCTCGCAATCCGGCTTGCGCGCAAAACAGCGTCGTCGCCCATGCCAGATGAGCCAGTGACTGAACAGCGTCCACTGGTTTGGCGGAACGAGCGCCATCAAGTCGCGCTCAATCTTCTCCGGCGTCTTCTGCTTCGTCAATCCAAGCCGATGCGATAGCCGCGCGACGTGCGTGTCCACGACGACACCGGCGTTGATGCCAAAGGCGTTGCCCAGGACGACGTTGGCGGTCTTGCGTCCGACGCCGTCGAGTTGCGTCAACTCGTCCATTGTTTGCGGAACCTTTCCGCCGTGACACGCGATGAGTTTGCGGCAGCAAGCCTGGATGTTCTTCGCCTTGTTGCGGAAAAAGCCCGCGGTCTTTATCGCCTGCTCCAGTTCGGTCAATGGCGCGTTCGCGAAATCCGAGGCTGCGCGATATTTTGTGAACAATTCTTTCGTGACGATGTTGACGCGCTTGTCGGTGCATTGGGCCGAAAGGATGGTGGCGACAAGCAACTGAAGCGGGTCGGTATGACGCAACTCACAATGCGCGTCAGGATAGGTCTTTTGGAAACCGGCGATGATTTTTTTTGCGCGGTTTGTCTTATAGGCGGAGCTTTCGCGCGACATTGTGGATGAAGGTTGACGGCCCGTTGCAAAAATTATTTTGCGCGGGGATTATTTGTTGCGCAGCAGGTCGCGGATTTCCACAAGCAGTTTTTCCTGGGGCGTGGGTTCGGGTGGAACGGCGTCCTGTTTGCGTTTCAGGGCGTTCATGCCTTTGACGAGCAAAAAGATGCAGAAGGCAAGGATGACGAAATTGATCAGCACGGTGATGAAGTTGCCGTAGGCAAACACCGGCCCGATTTTCCGCGCGTCCGCCAGCGCCAGCGTGCCGCCGGGCGCGTTGCGGATGGCGTCGGAAACTTTGGCCGAGAGCGAGATGTAAAGGTTGCTGAAGTCCACGTTGCCAACCACCTTGCCCACCAGCGGCATGATCAAATCTTCAATCACCGACCCGACAATCTTGCCGAACGCGCCGCCGATAATGACGCCGACGGCGAGGTCAACGACGTTCCCACGCATCGCAAACTCTTTGAATTCCTTCAGCATTTTTGAAATCTGATCCGGTCGCGAATCAATTGAAATTGTTTCGCGGCGACAGCTTGAAAAACCGGCTCACGCATGGCAAGCACAAATCATCCACGCCCGCACGCCCGCGTTAAGCGCGGAGTCCCGGCACGCGGGGCGGGCAAGCACGATCCAGAGCTTCTGGTCGAGCTGATCGAGGTTCGTCAGGTCGGCGCCGGTTTCGAGCTTGACCTGGTCAAAGCCGCCAGCGCGGAAAAATTTCCAAGTGTGAGGCATATTCAATCCCCTGAATTTTGCGGGAAATTATACCCAAAGGCGCGAAGACACAAAGAAAAAGTCTGCGAGCTGGAAACGCCAAATCAGCTATTGTGCTGGCATTTGATCTTCAAGCGCCGCCCGACAAATTCGAGGCTCTCACGCGGCGCGCGGGTGCGCGACTTGGCCAGCAGCGTGTCGTAGAAATCCTCCCAAAGCTGTTCATGCTTCCGCAGGTCAATGACGGCTGCCGTCTTCTGGCCGCGCTCATCCACCATGAAAGTGATTCCACTCATGGAAACAATCTGGCAGAAAAATGTGCGGAAGTAAATTCCAATTTAACCGCCAAGGCGCAAAGGCAAAAAGTTTTGACACGAATTGCACGAATTTCCACGAATTAAACAGACTGAACGTCACGACAGATTTTATTGGCCCGTTCGAATTCACAAAGATAAAGAAGGTTATTTGTTGCGAGTCAAAAAAGGCGCGGACACAGTTCAGCTAAATGAGTATTTGCTTAAAAGCTGACAAGACAGTTTCTGCCGTCCTTACCGGGTTTGGAATGTTTTGAACCATTAACCCAATTCGCGCTCACGTTGTTCACTTCCCCCGGGCTATTTTCTTTCAGCCTTGCAGGCTTTTTAATTTGTGTGAATCCGTGAAATTTGTGTCAAAAACTTTCCGTCTTGACGGTTCAGCACTTGCAAAGTTCCGGTGCTTCAATTTCTTTTGGCGCTTCGACCAGCGGTGTGCCGTCGGGCGCTTCAGGATATTCGAAAACTTTGCCCTCGTAATTGCGGATGAGCACGCGGCCTGCATTACGGCAAAGGACGTATTCAGGATTAATGGGCACTTTGCCGCCGCCACCGGGCGCGTCAATCACGTATTGCGGCACGGCGTAGCCGGTCGTGTGCCCGCGCAATTGCTCCATGATTTCCAAACCTTTGCTGACGCTCGCCCGCAGATGCGCCGAGCCGGAAATCAAGTCGCACTGGTAAAGGTAATACGGCTTCACGCGGCACATGAGCAGCTTTTGAACAAGTGCGGTCATCACTGTCGCGTCGTCGTTGACGTGTTTGAGCAACACGGACTGGTTGCCAAGCGGAATGCCGGCGTCGGCCAAGCGCCCGGCCGCGTCACGGACTTCCGTCGTCAATTCACGCGGATGGTTCGAATGAATACTCATGAAAAGTGGATGGAATTTTTTCAGCATGGCGCAGAGTTCCGGCGTGATGCGTTGGGGCAGGAATGTGGGAATGCGCGAACCAATCCGCAAGAATTCTACGTGCGGAATCGCACGTAACCGGCTCAAAAGATTTTCCAATTTGTCGTCGCTCAACAGCAAAGGGTCGCCGCCGCTCAACAGCACGTCGCGGATTTCCGGGTGTGCGGCGATGTATTCGATTTGTTTGTCGAATTCAGGATGGAAATCGTAGCCGCTGGCGTTGCTGACGAGCCGCGAGCGCGTGCAGTAGCGGCAATACGCGGCGCAGCGGTCGGTGACGAGAAACAACACGCGATCAGGATAACGATGCACGAGGCCGGGCACCGGCGAGTGAGAATCCTCGCCGCAGGGGTCGCTCATTTCCCATCGGGCGGTGTGTGTTTCCTCAACGCGCGGGATGACCTGCCGCCGAATCGGGCAATATTCGTCCGCTGGATCAATGAGGTTGAAAAAATAGGGCGTGATAGCCAGCGCGAGCTTGTGGTTCGCCAGCTTTGCGCCGGCGAATTCCTCCGGCGTGAGCGTGGGCATCAGGCGCTGCAATTGCTCCGGCGTCGTGATACGATGTTTGAGCTGCCAGCGCCAGTCGTTCCAATCAGCGTCCGAAACATCATGCCAGAAACCGCGGCCGGCAGATTGAAACTCCTTCAAAGCTTGAACCCGACGGGACGATGGCGGCTCCTGACCATTCGCTGATAAACTGTTATCCTTCATTTTTTCAATGCGCACTATAAGTTGGAAATGCACCCTGTCAAGTTGACCATTTTCCCCCGCCGCCCGTGTTCAAGCCGACACTGCTCAAGGCCGCCATACGTCCGGTTTGATGGCCGATTCAATGGTTCGTCTCCGCGCGTCGAGCGCGTCCAGCTTTTGCAAGGTGTCACGCGCGCTTGCCTTCGAAGGCGTGGTTGATTGCCTGCCAAAGTGGAATGAAGATCTGGCTTTATGACCCTCGCCAAGATAATCGGCAATGGCGGCGCAATATCCGGCGGCCAAGACCGCCAGGGGCCGGACCAGGCGAAATTGCGCCAGTTCCAAATCGCGCAACTTGGTCTGGAAAATCGCCGTTTGCCGCGCGGAATCGAAATTGCGAACCACGGCTTGCAACGAAACCTCCGCGTGCGCGGGCAGGGCGTTGGACGCAGTGCGAAAATCCACTGCCACGCTAAGAATCTGGTCGAGCTTTTCACGGCTGACGGCCGGTGTCCAGGTCGGGCCGGGACTGTGCGCCATGAAGTTCACCACCTGCAACGCCCACCATTTTTCCACGTCCAGCGGACGCGCAAAATCGGCGCGGAAGGCGTCTTGAAACGCCGTCTGCCAGTTGTAATAACGCGGCAACATTTGCAGCATGGCGCGCAAATGCGCCGGGCCGCGCTTCAATTTCAACAATTCGTTCACAAACAATTGCGCGCTGGCACGGTACACGCCGTCGTCGTCACCGGAAACCTGCGCGCCCGTCGGCCAGCTTAATTGCTCAAACGTCAGCGCGGGATGATCGCGCAACACGCGCCGCGCACCGGCGAGCGGATCTATGCCGCGTTGAGTCGCGACGATCCGGCTTTCCAGCAGACCGTTCACCGTCTTGATGGGCGAGGACAGAACAATTTCGACCGATCCCGTCGCCAGCAACTGTTGGGACAGGCCATCGGTCAGCCACGCGGGCATTTCTGCCGAACGCACGCCCGCGCCGCGATTGGCCAATTCCAGCAGCACCGCGCTGGTCATGGCTCGCAAAAAACGGGTGCGGGATAAAACATCCGGCAGCGCGACGCGATAATCCCAGCCATCGGCGAAATGTTCGGAAATAATGGTGATGTCTTCGTCCAATGACTGCGCCGGATGCAGCGCGAGGAAAATTTTCCCGCGCCACGGCGTCGCCAGATTGATGCCAAGTTCGCGCCACAAGGCTTGTTTGATCCGTTCCGCGGACACGGCCAGCAGCGCTGGGTCGAGCCGGACGAAATCAGCGTTGGTCGCGATGGGAAGCGGAGCTGTCAGCGGCGCCGTCCGGTCCGCAGTGACGATAAATTGGCCGGAAACGCTACGCGCCGTATTCAGGTTCGGCAAGGAAAGTTGTGCCGGCGCATTTCCACCGGAAATAATGAACAAAACGGCGGCGTAACCGAGCTTACGCAGGCATCGCAAACAAAACATGATCAGGCCTTGGCGGGTGTCGCCTTGGCAGGTTTGGCTTCCGGCTTGGCGGCGGGTTTGGCATCGCTGCCCGGTGATTTGGCCGATGGGGAATCCTTTTGGGCCGCCTGTTTATAACCCTCGCTGCGATAATCGGTGATGTAAAAGCCACTGCCTTTGAACAAAAGCCCCGCGCCGGCGCTGATTTTGCGTTTCACACGACCACGCCCCCATTTTTTTCGCAGGCACCGGTCTTCAGGACAAATTCGCAATGGCTTGGCGGAAATCGCCTGAAACATCTCAAACTCGTGTCCGCATTTTTCGCAGAGGTATTCGTACGTCGGCATGAACAGTTAAACGATAAGACCGACGAGCCTCATGGCGGCGATACATTGTTCGTTGCCGGCGCGTTGGTTGTCGGAACGACCTGTACCGAGCCATCGGAACTGACTTCAACATTCAAATCATAATGAGCGGGCCCGACATTCGAATTGTTTTCGGCCGCGTGCGCCATAAGCAATTGCGCGCCTTTGCGCTCCCGGCCTGGGTCGGTGCCTTCGCGCATCCATTTCAACCGGCGGGCGACCAGCAAATCGTCCCGCAATTTTCTTACCTGCGCCCGGACCTGGGAGAGATTATTGAATTTTTGCTCCAATTCGGCTCTTTGCGCCACCTGCCGCTTCAATTCGCTTTCGAGAAAGGTGTTGTTCGTCTCGGAAGCAACCAGTTTCAGTTGCGTTTCGCTGATCTGCGCGGACAAATTGGCAATGGTATTGGTCATGTCCGCCGCGCGCTGGTCCAACTCCTGATTTTGCGCTTCCAAACCGGTGATTTGATCCTGGGCGGTCTTGAGCGCCTCCTCCGTGTTTGAGAGCGAAGCGGAGGTTGTCACGAACTGGTTGCTGAGTGTCATTACGGTCTGCCGGCTGGCATCGAGATCGTTGGTCAGCATCAGGTTGACCTGACGCAGTTCGTCAAGACCGGCATTGGCGGTCGTCAACTGGTTGGAAAAATCAAGGATGGTGTCGGCGTCTTTTTTTTGCAGGGTGTCCGAACGTTTTTTCCCCGCCACCAAAGCCACTACCAATCCCACACAAACGAGCACCAAAATGATTGCTCCCAGCTTTGTCTTCATAACGCTATCACAGTGGCCCGGTGCGGCCGGTTTTGCAAGCGTGCTTCCCGCTATTTTCCACCGGGCGCCGCCGGCGCGTTGGTGCCCAGGTCGGCTTCTTCCGCCTGCTCCGCCGCCTTTAAATCCGGGTCAAGTATTTCCACCCCTTCCTGCTTTTGCAACGCGGCCAGATAAGATGGTGCCAGCTTGCCCGCTTTTTGATTCGTTAACATGGTCTTAATGTAATCGGACACTTTAAGCGCATCAGAGGGAGTCTGGTTGGGTAAAGTGGCATTATATTCCAACTTCTTGGCCGGCATGTTCTCCAGCAATTTGATGATGTGATATCCGCTGGCGGTGGTCACTACATCACTGATTTGATTGGTATTCAACGAAAACGCGACCGCCTCAAATTCCGGCAGCGTTTGACCGCGGGCAATGGTGTATTCACCACCATTGTTCTTTGCAGCGGGATCGTCGGAATATTGTTCCACCAGCGCCTTGAAATCTGTACCGGCCCGCGCACGTTTCAAAATGTCCTCTATTTTCTTTTTCTTGGCGGCCTTATCCGCGTCCGATAATTCCATCCCCGTCAGCGGATCGCGCGTGCTCATGAAGAGCTGCTCGACGCGGACGCGTTCCGGCACTTCAAATTCTCCCGGATGTTCGTCATAGAATTTTTGGGCCTCGGCATCCGTCACAGTGATTTTCAACTCGCGCACGAGCGTTGCCTGTGCGGTGTTTTCCTGTTCAATGCGTTTGCGAAGCTGGTTCATGGACATCCCCAGGGCCGCAAATTGGCGGTTCAGCGCCTCCTGCGAGCCGGCGCGCTCCAAAAGCGTCTTCAATTGCGAATCAGCCGTCTTCTTTCCTTCGGCCTTGTCGGCATCCGTGGCCTTTTGCAACAAAAGTTGAACTTCAATCAGCCGGTTCAGCATTTCGGCTTCAATCGGTTTTAGTTGATTCGCGGGAATGGCCTGGTTGCGCGCGGCGGCGGTCGTCTTGATTCCCGTCATCACATCATCCAAATCGCTCTGTTTGATTTCAAAACCTTTGCCTTTGGCAATCACCGGATCACCAAACAGTTGCGTCATCGTGGCATTGAGGTTGACGTTGGTGCCCGCGCCAGCCGCAGCCATGTTGGTTGACGCATCGGCAGTGGCCGCTTGCGCCGGCGGGAGCGCCAGCAACAACGTGCCCAATGCGACGGGAAAAATCATCTTGGTTTTTATTTTCATACTTTGTCTGTTCTTCTTATTAAGATTACAATTTTACCACTTTCACGTTGCTGATGTCAGCGTCTTTCTGAAGCTCTTTCAGCACCGCGGGCGGCGGCGCGCTGTCGAGATTTAACACCGTCAGCGCCAGCCCTCCCGCAGTGTCGCGTGTCAGGCTCATGTTGGCAATGTTCACTTTGTGTTTGCCCAATAAGGTGCCCAAATAACCCACGATGCCCGGCCGGTCCTTATTATTGAGCAGCAACAAGTTGCCACTGACTGGAATTTCCACCGGCGTGCTGTAAAGCCGCACAATGCGCGGATTGTTTGGAGAACCAAAAAACGTGCCGCCCGCCGAAATCAACTTTTGCCCGTTGTTGAAAACCTGCACGTGCAGCCATTCGTTAAACGTAACCGGCTCGTCGGACTTCTTTTCCTCAACGGTAATGCCGATGCTGGCGGCGGCGGCGCGGACATTGACGTTGTTCACGTCCTTGATCGCGCTGCTGGCCAGAAATCCCTGCAACACCGCGCGCGTAACCGGATCGGTATTCGGCAATTCCCGCGCATGACCTCCGTAGGTGACATAAATGCGGTCCGCAGTGGCAGGCGAAAGCTGCGCCAGCAATTTGCCGAGAGCCTCACCCAACGGCAGGTAAGGCTTCACCTGCTCGTAGGTCTTGGCATCGAGATACGGCAGGTTCACCGCGTTGCGAACCTCGCCGGTCAACAGATAAGCCGTGACCACTTCGGCCACTTCAATGCCGCACTTTTCCTGCGCCTCCTGTGTGCTGGCGCCAAGGTGCGGTGTCAAAATGACATTCGGCTGCTTGCGGAATGGATGGTCGGCAGGCAGGGGTTCGACGGAATAGACGTCCAGCGCCGCGGCGGCCACCTTGCCCGATTCAAGCGCGGCAATAAGATCATTTTCAACAATAATCTCACCGCGCGCACAATTCACAATCCGAACAGCCGGTTTCATTTTGGTGAAAGCGGCGGCGTTCAGCATGTGCTTCGTTTCCGGCGTGACCGGCATGTGCACGGTGATGAAATCCGCCGCGCGATAAACGTCATCCACGCTGTCGGCGAATTCCGCGCCGACGACCTTGGCGCGATCTTCCGTCAGATAAGGATCATAGGCAATCACGCGCATTCCGAAGGCCTTGGCGCGCTTGGCCACTTCCGAACCAATCCGGCCCATGCCCAAAATACCGAGGGTCTTGCCGAAAAGTTCCATGCCCTGGAAAAGTTTCCGGTCCCACTTGCCCGCGGCCATGGAAGTATGCGCCTGCGGTACTTTGCGCGCGAGCGCCAGCAGCATCGCAAAACTTAATTCCGCCGTTGTCACCGTATTGCCGCCGGGTGTGTTCATCACCACCGTGCCGTGCTGCGTCGCGGCTTCGATGTCCACGTTGTCCACGCCAACGCCCGCGCGGCCGACGACGCGCAGCTTCGGAGCGGCCTCGATGACCTTGCGGGTGACCTTGGTTTCGGAACGCACCAGCAGCGCAACGGCATCCGCCACGACCGGCAACAGTTCCGGTTCTGGCAGCCGCTTGGGTAGAACGACGACTTCAAATTCAGGCCGCTGCTGGAGCAGCGCGATGCCTTTGGGTGAGATTGGGTCGCAAACGACAATTTTCATTTTAAAAGAAGCGCCAGTTTAAGTTATGCACGGCACGAGGTCAAATGACGAATATTAAACAAAATTCGCTGTTCGTCCGGCAATAACCAGATATGCTGTGCCGCAAAATGAGCAGATTGCTGCTGATTGATGACGAAGAGGACGTGCGGTATTCGTTCCAGCGGATTTTTGATTCGCCGGAAATCGAACTGGCCACCGCTTCAAGTGGCGAGGAAGGATTGAAAGCCATCCCTAAATTCAAACCCGACCTCGTGCTCATGGACGTGCGCATGGGCGGCATGAACGGTCTGGAAACGCTCCGCCGCATCCGCGCCGCCAACCCCAAATTGCTGGTCATCCTGATGACCGCTTATGGCACGACGCAAACGGCCATCGAGGCGATGAAGCTGGGCGCCTACGATTATCTGCTCAAGCCGTTCGACGTGCCGAAACTCAAGGAGATTGTCGGCAACGCCTTGAAAGCGGCGCGCGACATGAAACAGGTCGTTTCCTACGAACCGCTCCTCCAATCCGAAGATTATGAACTTGGCATCGTCGGCCGCAGCGAGCCGATGCAGCAGGTTTTCAAACTCATCGGCCAGGTCGCCGCCAGCGACGCCACCGCCCTCATCACCGGCGAGAGCGGCACCGGCAAGGAACTCGTCGCCCGCGCCATTTATCATCACAGCAACCGCAGCCAGCAGCCGTTTCTCGCGGTCAATTGCGCCGCGATCCCGGAGCAGTTGCTCGAAAGCGAACTCTTTGGCCACGAACGCGGCGCCTTTACCGGCGCGACCCTGCAACGCATCGGCAAATTCGAGCAATGCAACAAAGGCACCATCTTCCTCGATGAAATCGGCGACATGACGCCCGCCACGCAGACGAAAATCCTGCGCGTACTGCAAAGCGGCACCTTTGAGCGGGTAGGCGGTAACCAGCCGCTTCAGGTGGACGTGCGCGTCATTGCCGCTACCAACAAGCCGTTGGAGGCCGCCGTGGCCGCCCGGCAATTCCGTGAGGATTTATTTTATCGCCTGAACGTCGTCCGCATTCATATTCCGCCATTGCGCGACCGGCGCGACGACATTGCCTTGCTGGTGAATTATTTTCTGGAAAAAATCGCGCGCGAACAACAGCACCCGCCAAAGTCCATCGCCACCAGCGTTATTCGGACGCTCGAAAAATATCATTGGCCCGGCAATGTGCGTGAACTGGAAAACGCCCTCCGCCGCGCGCACGTCATGGCCAAAAGCGACGCGATTTTATCAAGCGACCTGCCGCCGGAAATTTCCGGCCAAAGTGGCAGCGGCGCCTCGCCGCCATCGGTCGGCGACGCGGGCGTCGCCGCCACAACGGATGCGGCGGTTTTGGCCCGGCAACTGTTTCAATGGGCCAAGCGCGATCCAAAGTTGAAAGTCATTCCCGTCGTGGAACGTGAACTCGTCATCCAGGCGCTCAAGGAATCGAACAACAATCAGGTCCACGCTGCAAAACTGCTCGGCATTACTCGCGCGACGCTCCGCAAACGCATCGAAAAATTCGGCATTCAGCGCGAGTTGAATGTGAAATAGCGTGGTTTCAAAAATTCCGTGGCCGCCAGCAGACTTGACCTGACGGAACGGCGCGTCAGCGTCTTGGACTGCGGCAGCCCTCTGCCGCCTTCGCATGCGCAATGATTCCCAAAAGCGGCAGAGGACTGCCGCACTCCAAAACCTTGCGGAATCTTCCATCCACGCCTCCGAAGCAGGCCGCAGTTATATTGAAACGCTCCAGCTTCAATTTCCCCCCAACGATGACTGTCGTCCGCTACCGTCTGCGGGCGGAAGATGGTTGCAGCGAGTTGGCCACGCGGCGGAAATGGTAGCCGAGGATGGCGAGTTCAATCGCGTGCGGAAACTGGCGCGGATGCCGGATGAGTGTGCCCCAGAACAGCCGCCAATAGCCCACGCGCCCCCGATGCCACACGCCCAATACCCAGAAGGATTTCAGAAACGCCATAAGGTCGGCACGTGACAGGCGCAGGCGCGGCCCCTTCGGACGATGGCTCTTGAGAAATGTGCGAATGCGCTGGTAGTAGTTCCGCGGCTCGTAAAGTTTCTTCACCAGTTCGCGGTAGCCGGATTGCAGGAAGTCGCGGTTTAACTTGGGTTTGAAATTCAGCGCGGCATCGGTGTTGTTGCCGGTGCTTTCAGTTTCCAGCCGGCCCTCGCGTTTTAACCGCTGCCACAACCGCGTCTGCGGCAGCGCGTTCAGCAATCCCACCATCGCCGTCGCCACGCCGGAACGCTGGATGAAATCAAACTGCCGCTTGAAAATGTCGCTCTGGTCGCTGTCAAACCCCACGATAAATCCCGCCATGACCTCCAGCCCGGCGCGTTGCAGCGTTTGCACCGAGGCCACCAGGTCGCGGTTCCGGTTCTGGAGCTTGTGACATTCTTCCAGCGACTCGACGGACGGCGTTTCGATGCCGACGAAAACCTTTTTGAACCCGGCATCCACCATCAGCGCGCACAATTCCGGGTCATCGGCCAGGTTCATGGACGCCTCGGTGAGAAATCCGATGCTGGGCCGCGTGCGCCGCCGCCATTCGATCAACTCACGCAGCAGCGCCTTGGTCCGTTGTTTGTTGCCGATGAAATTGTCGTCCACGATAAAGACCATGTCCTTCCATCCGCGCCGGCACAGCCCATCCAATTCGGCAATCAATTGCGCCGGGGCCTTGGTACGGGGCACGCGCCCGTTCATCACAATGATGTCGCAAAATTCGCAATCGAACGGGCAGCCGCGAGAGAATTGCACGGACATCGTCACGTAATGACGGAAATTGATGAGGTCCCAGCGCGGCGGCGGCGTCCGGGTAATGTCCGGCCGGTTAGCGGCTTGATAAACGGGTTGCAACTGGCCGCGCCGCAGGTCATCCACAACTTGCGGCATCACTTCCTCGGCCTCGCCCAGGACAAAATGTTGAATCTCTGGAAAGGTTTCATGTCCGGTGGTAAACAACGGCCCGCCCGCAATGACGGTTTTCTTCAAGGCCGCGCAACGCGCAGCGATCTCGCGCACTGAATCTTTCTGGACAATCATCGCGCCCACCATCACGTAATCCGCCCAGCGCAGGTCCTCGTCCTTGAGCCGTTTCACGTTCAGGTCCACCAGCCTGAGGTCCCATTCCGGCGGGACCATCGCCGCCACCGTCAGCAACCCCAGCGGCGCCATGGCGGCCTTTCGGGAAACAAACCGCAAAGCATGTTTGAAACTCCAAAACGTGTCGGGCGTTCTCGGACTGACGAGAAGTATTTTCATTGAAACCGTGGCACTCGCCATGTTGACTCTAAGTCCGACCGGCCGGGTTTGCGAGCTAAATTATTTTATTTTTCGCTCAGTCAAATTCGATGCCCACGGGACAGCGATCCGAGGCCTTGTGGTTTTTGGCCAACCGGGCAAAATGAGGAACATAACTGGCGCAGTCGCATCCCTGACTGAAAGCGAACTGGACGCGGTGAGTGAAAGAACTTATACCGCGTTCTTGGTGAACCAGGACAGCACTCGGTGGCGGGCATGGTGTTGGGATGTTCAGTCTGACGTAGATGAGCTTTCCTTCGCTTCGAGAAGGGTTCGTAACCGAGAGGCTGCCCCAGCGCTCATGAAGCCGTTGGTACGGCCCGTGCTTGGGTTGGCGTGTGAGGTTCTGTTTTC
>Ga0335085_10012670_pt1 | contig 12404 bp, 15 predicted proteins | sample Lox_Sample_45_FD_206712 | JGI IMG/M metagenome (GOLD analysis project Ga0335085, IMG submission 206712) | Soil microbial communities from Loxahatchee National Wildlife Refuge, Florida, United States - Lox_Sample_4.5 | ecosystem: Environmental > Terrestrial > Soil > Wetlands | place: USA...
CGGAAAGACGACGTTCGCGGGCAAGCTCGGCCGATGGCTCAAGCACTCGAGGCACGCGCCGCTTCTCGTGGCCGCTGACCTTCAGCGCCCTAACGCCGTCCAGCAGCTCCAGGTGGTCGGGGAGCAAGCCGGAGTCGAGGTGTTCGCGCCCGAGCCGGGCAACGGCGTGGGAGACCCGGTCGCCGTCGCTCGGGCGGCGGTCGAGCACGCCCGTCGAGTCGGCTACGACATCGTCGTTATCGACACCGCCGGTCGGCTCGGGATCGACGCCGAGATGATGGCCCAGGCTGCCGACATCCGCGATGCGGTGGCGCCGCAGGAGATCTTGTTCGTCGTCGACGCGATGATCGGCCAGGACGCGGTCACGACGGCCGAGGCATTCCGGGACGGAGTGGGCTTCACCGGCGTCGTCCTGACCAAACTCGACGGAGACGCACGCGGGGGTGCTGCGCTCTCGGTGGCCGGCGTGACCGGTCGCCCGATCATGTTCGCCTCGACCGGGGAGAAGCTCGCCGACTTCGACGTCTTCCACCCCGAGCGGATGGCCTCGCGCATCCTCGGCATGGGTGACGTGCTCAGCCTGATCGAGCAGGCCGAGCGCACCTTCGAGGCCGATGAGACCGCCCGGATGGCGGAGAAGATGCTCGGCGGAGACGGCGAGCTCACCCTCGAGGACTTCCTCGAGCAGATGATGATGATCAAACGGATGGGTCCGATCGGCAACATCCTCGGGATGCTGCCGGGGATGGGCCAGATGAAGGACGCGGTCGCCTCGGTCGACGACCGAGATCTTGACCGGATCGCCGCGATCATCCGGTCCATGACTCCCTCCGAGCGCCGGGACCCGAAGATCCTCAACGGGTCGCGCCGATTACGGATCGCGCGCGGCTCCGGAGTGACCGTGACCGACGTCAACCAGCTCGTCGACCGGTTCTTTGCGGCCCGCAAGGTGATGAAGCAGATGGCGAGCGGTGGCGGGCCCGGTATCCCGGGCATGCCGGCCTTGCCAGGGATGCGGCGACGGCCGGGGAAGGGGAAGAAGGGCAAGAAAGGCAAGCCGGCCAAAGGTTCAGGAGCGAGTGCCCGCGCACCGGTCGGGTTGCCGCCCGGGATGTCGTTGCCACCGGGTCTCGCGCCCGATCTGTCGAACCTCAAGCTGCCGGGGAGTGCTGAAGACTGACCTCGGCGCCGCCGATAACGAGGTATGGACACCTGCTCCTCCTGCGGTGCCGCCCTCACCGGCGGAGCGCAGTGGTGCGGTCAGTGCTTCGCGCTCATCGCATCCGCGGTGGAACCTGCACCGGCCGCTATCGCCTCCGGAGTCGGGCGGCATGTGCCGGTGACGATGCCGAGGGTGGTGGTGCGCAAGACCCGCTGGGGCAAGACGCCGACCACGTTCGGGCCGGTCGGTCGCGTGGTCGCGACCACGGGTTTCGTCGTCCCGTTCATCGTGTTTGTTCTCATCGGAATCGCGACGAGCGGGTTCCTGATCGACGGTGCCGTGCTCTGGGGGCTGTTCATCATGCCGCTCGGACTTCGCGACGTGTGGAAAGCCGGGCAGATCCCCACCAACTAAGGCGAGTTTTCCGCTTCGGTGGTGACCTCTGGCACAATGGCTGGGCACATCTGGCCCGCGCGGGCACCTATCTGGGGAAGAGAGCAAGGCTTCGTGGCAACCAAGATCCGACTCATGCGCCTAGGGAAGATCCGCGCACCGTACTACCGCATCGTCGTGGCCGATTCGCGCACCAAGCGTGAGGGCCGGGTGATCGAGACGATCGGCAAGTACCACCCCAAGCAGGACCCGTCCCTCATCGAGGTGGACTCCGAGCGAGCCCGCTACTGGCTGTCGGTGGGGGCCCAGCCGACCGAACCGGTCGCCGCGATCCTCAAGCTGACCGGTGACTGGCAGGCCTACAAGGGGCTGCCCGCACCGGAGACCGGCGTGCAGACCGCCGCACCTCGTGAGGACCGCAAGGCCGCGTTCGATGCCGCCGCCAAGGAGACGATCGACGCGTCGGAGAAGCCGGCCAAGAAGACCGCGGCGAAAAAGACGGCGGCGAAAAAGGCCGCGCCGGAGCCCGCTGAGCCTGCAGCGGAGCAGCCCGAGGCGGAGCAGCCCGAGGCGGAGCAGCCCGAGGCGGAGCAGCCCGAGGCGGAGCAGCCCGAGGCGGAGCAGCCCGACACTGCGGAAGCCGCCGAGTAGTGCTCGAAGACGCACTCGACCATCTCGTGCGTGGGATCGTCGATCATCCCGATGACGTGTCGGTCGATCTTCGGGACCGCAGGCAGGGCCGGGTGCTCGAAGTCCGGGTGCATCCCGACGATCTCGGCAAGGTGATCGGCCGGGGTGGCCGCACGGCGAAGGCCCTGCGGACGGTGATGACCGCGATCGGTGGCCGCGGTGTGCGGGTTGATCTCGTGGACGTCGACCGCGGCCGGTAGGCCAGACCTCAATGCAGCTCGTCGTCGGGCGGATCGCGAAGGCGCATGGAATTCGCGGTGACGTGTCCGTCGAGGTGCGCACGGACGACGCCGAGCGCCGCTTCGCCCGTGGCGAGGCGATCGAGACCGACCCGCCGGAGCGCGGGCCGTTGACCGTCGAGTTCACCCGGTGGCACGCCGGCCGCCTCCTGGTGCGATTCGCCGGTGTCGCGGATCGAGCCGCGGCCGAGGAGCTGCGTGGGCTGCTGCTTGTGGCCGACTCCGCGACGAGCGCTCCGACCGATGGCGCCGAGGAGTATTGGGACCACGACCTGATCGGTCTCGCGGCGGTGAGCGTCGGCGGCGAGGCGGTGGGTTCGGTGACCGACGTCCTGCATCCGCCCGGGTCGGACCTGCTGGTGATCGAGCGTCCGGACGGGGCGGAGATCCTCGTGCCGTTCGTCGCCGCATTTGTGCCGAGCGTCGATCTCGCATCCCGCGTGTTGGCCATTGATCCGCCGCAGGGATTGCTCGACCTGTGATCCGGATCGACGTCGTCACGATCTTCCCGGACTACTTCCCGGCGTTGGATGTGTCGCTGCTCGGCAAGGCGCGCGAGCGCGGTCTGGTGGACGTCCGGGTGCACAACTTGCGGGACTTCACCGACGACGCTCACCGAAGCGTCGATGACACGCCGTACGGCGGCGGTCCGGGCATGCTGATGCGGGCCGAGCCGTGGGGACGCGCGCTGGACACCTTGGCCGCGGCGCCGCCGCCCGGCACGGATGCGCCGCTGCTCGTGCTTCCCACCCCCGCGGGGCGACGATTCACCCAGCGAGACGCGCAAGCCTGGTCCAGACAGCCCTGGCTGGTCATCGGGTGCGGGCGCTACGAGGGGGTCGATGCGCGGGTCGGGATCGACGCGGCTAGTCGGATGCAGGTCGAAGAGGTCTCGATCGGTGACTTCGTGCTTGCCGGTGGTGAGGCAGCGGCGCTAGTGATCATCGAGGCGGTCAGCCGGCTGCTCCCGGGCTTCATGGGCAATGATCAATCTCCGCTGGAGGACTCCTTCTCCGGCGACGAGCCGTTGCTCGAGGCTCCGGCGTATACCCGTCCGGCGATCTGGCGCGGGCTCGCCGTCCCGGAGGTCCTGCTCTCCGGTGACCACGCCGCGATCGCGCGCTGGCGGGACGAACAGGCACGGCAGCGCACCGGAGAGCGGCGTCCTGACCTGCGGTGATTACCGCCCCGGCCGCGGGTTGTGGCACAGTGGAAGCACCGCCTGACCCGACCGCGCTGGTCACTCGCGCGTGTCCTGAACGAGGAACCGACAATGCAGACGCTGGACTCGATCGACGCCGCCTCGCTGCGCACCGACATCCCGGTGTTCCGCGCCGGCGACACGGTGAAGGTTCACGTCCGGGTCGTTGAGGGCAACCGCACCCGGGTGCAGGTCTTCCAGGGCGTCGTGATCCGCCGGCACGGTGGGGGCGTGCGCGAGACGTTCACGGTGCGCAAGGTGAGCTTCGGCGTGGGGGTTGAGCGCACCTTCCCGGTGCACTCCCCGGTGGTGGACAAGATCGAGGTCGTCACGCGCGGCGACGTCCGGCGCGCGAAGCTGTACTACCTGCGCGACCTGCGCGGCAAGAAGGCCAAGATCAAGGAGAAGCGCGACGCGGTTCCGGCCAGCTGACCGCGTCGTACCCTGACCGCGATGCCTGACGCCGATGCGCCGGCGGCACCGCCTGCCCGCCGGTCCGGAACGCCGTGGTACGAGCTTCCGATCCTGGTGGTCATCGCGCTCCTTCTCGCGCTGATCCTCAAGACCTTCTTCGTCCAGGCGTTCTACATCCCCTCCGCCTCGATGGAGAACACCCTCCAGGGAGGCAATCCGGACTGCTCGAACTGCGGGACGAGTGCCGGTCACCCCTACGATCGGGTGCTGGTCAACAAGCTCGTCTACCGGTTCCGTTCGCCTCGACGTGGCGAGATCGTCGTTTTCAAAGGCCCGCCGCGGTGGCCGAACGAGACGAACTACAGCCCGCCGTCGAATCCGATTTCCAGCTTCCTGCACCGGGTGACGAGCGCGATCGGGCTCGCGCCTTCCGGTGGCAGCGACTTCATCAAGCGGGTCATCGGTGTTGGTGGCGACACGATCAGTTGCCACAACGACGTTCTGCGCGTGAACGGCCACGTGCTGAGCGAGCCCTACCTCTATCCAGGTTCGCATCAGTGCTCGGGAGACGGGTTCGAGGGCCGGACCGTGCATGTCCCCCAGGGCGACATCTGGGTGATGGGCGACCACCGCGACGAGTCCTCCGACTCCCGGATCAACGGCCCGGTCCCGGTCAGCGACGTGATCGGACGCGCGTTCGTGGTGATCTGGCCGATCTCGGACTGGAAGTCTCTTCCGATCCCTGCGACCTTCCACCAGGTCGGGCTCGCGCAGGGCGGTGACCGGACCCCGCTCATCATCCTCGCCGTGTGCATCCTGGCGGTCCTTGCGATCGGAGTGTTCGTGGTCGTGCGTCGGCGTCGGCGGGCTCCCCCGTCGTACGCTGCCGGGGATGGTTAGTGTGCGCAGTGACGCCGGGCTGTACGGCTACGAGCGCGCGCTCGCTCGCCGCGGCCTGACCCCGGTGGCCGGGGTCGACGAGGCGGGTCGGGGCGCGTGTGCCGGTCCGCTGGTCGTCGCGGCCGTGATCCTGCCCGAGGGCAAGCGCGGCCAGGTGCCGGAGCTCGCCGACTCCAAGGTGCTGACCGCGTTGGCTCGCGAGCGGGTGTACGCCGAAGTGGTGCGCCGGGCGGCGGCCTGGTCGGTCGTGGTCATCCCACCGGGTCTCCTCGACCGGATCGGGCTGCACGTCGCGAACGTCCAGGGCATGCGCCGGGCGCTCGCGCAGCTCACGCTCGGGCCGGCCTACGTCCTGACCGACGGGTTCCCGGTGCCCGGACTCGGCGTCCCGGGCCTGGCCATCTGGAAGGGTGACCGGGTCGCCGCCTGCGTTGCTGCGGCTTCGGTCGTGGCCAAGGTCACCCGAGACCGGCTCATGGTCGAGCTGCACGACCGTTATCCGCAGTACGACTTCGCCTCCCACAAGGGCTACTGCACCACCGAGCACCAGGGCGCCCTGGACACCCACGGTCCGTGCCCGGAGCACCGATACTGCTATGTCAACGTCCGCACTGCCGCGGGTGCGGTCGGTGGGCGAGCACTCGATCAGGAACAGTGGGCATCGTGAGCGCAGAAGACCTCGAAAAGTACGAGACCGAGATGGAACTCCAGCTCTATCGGGAGTACCGCGACGTGGTCCGGCTGTTCAGCTACGTCGTCGAGACCGAGCGACGTTTCTATCTCACCAACGACGTCCAGCTGATCCAGCACAGCGACGGGGGCGAGACCTACTTCGAGGCGGTCATGCAGGACGCCTGGGTCTGGGACATGTACCGCCCCGCGCGGTTCGTGAAGAAGGTTCGGGTGCTGACGTTCAAGGACGTCAATGTCGAGGAACTCCCGAAGACCGACCTGGAGCTTCCTGAGGAGAGTTAACCCTCGTCCACAGGTGGGCGACCTACCCGTCCCTGCCCGCCTGCGCGGTTCATCGTGGCGCTCGGAGGTGCTGCGGTGCTCGCAAAGGACGCGTTGGGTCGCTACGGCGAGGATCTGGCTGCGCGACATCTCGTCGGCGCCGGCTTCACGGTGTTGGCCCGCAACTGGCGCTGCCCGGTCGGCGAGGTCGACATCGTCGCGCGCGACGGCGACGTCCTGGTCTTCGCCGAGGTCAAGACCAGGCGTTCCACCGCCTACGGGCACCCGTCGGAGGCGGTGACGCCTCGCAAGCTGCGCAAGCTGCGCGAGCTGGCGTTGAGCTGGCTGCGTGAGCATCCCGGCGGTGGTGGGGAGCTGCGCTTCGACGTGATCAGCGTGATCGTGCCCGTGCGCGGGGGCGCGCAGCTCGAGCACTTGCGCGGGGTGCAGTGATGCCGCTCGGCCGCACGCTGTCGGTAGCGCTCAGCGGGCTCGAGGCTCACCTGGTGACCGTCGAGGCTGACGTGGGCAGCGGGCTGCCCGGCATGGACTGGACCGGACTGCCGGACACGGCGGTCCGAGAGTCCGCGAAGCGGATCAAGTCCGCGGCGAACAACAGTTGCTTGCCGTGGCCCGGCCAGCACATCACCATCGGCCTCTCGCCGGCGTCGGTACGCAAGTCGGGCAGCGGATTCGACCTCGCGATTGCGGTGGCGGTGCTCGCGGCCGAGTCCGCCTTCGATCCCGCGCTGGCGCGCGATCTGGTGGTGATCGGGGAGCTCGGGCTCGACGGCCGGGTGCACCCGGTCACGGGCGTCCTCCCCAAGGTCATCGGAGCCGTTCGTCTCGGCTACACCCGGTTCGCGGTGCCCCGCGCGAACGGTGGCGAGGCGGCCCTGGTTCCCGGGGTCGAGGTGATCCCGGCTCGCTCGCTGGCCGATCTGTGCGCGGTCCTTCGCGGCGAGGTGACCGCGACCGTGCCGGTGACGGACGTCACGGCCTCCTGCGACCCGCTTCCCGATCTCGAGGACGTGGTCGGCCAGCACGAGGCGCGCCGTGCGATCGAGGTTGCGGCCGCGGGTGGCCACCACGTCATGTTGAGCGGCCCGCCGGGCGTCGGCAAGACGATGCTTGCGGAGCGGTTACCGAGCCTGCTCCCCGACCTCGACGATGACGGCGCGCTCGAGGTCACCGCCATTCACTCGCTGCTCGGCCGGTTGCCGGCCGGCCGGCCGCTGATCTCGCGGCCGCCGTTTTGCGCGCCCCACCACTCGGCGACGGTCGCCTCCCTGGTCGGTGGCGGAACCGGTGTTCCGACTCCGGGGACGATCTCGCTGGCCCACCGGGGCGTGCTGTTTCTCGACGAAGCTTCCGAGTTCGAACGACGGACGCTGGACGCGCTGCGTCAGCCGTTGGAGTCGGGGACGGTCACGATCAACCGAGCCGGCGGGGCCGCGACGTATCCGTCGAGGTTTCAGCTCGTCCTCGCCGCCAACCCGTGCCCGTGCGCGAAGGGCGGGCAGTCGACCGATCCGGGGAGTTGCGTGTGCAGCTCGGTCCAGTTGCGCGCCTATCGCGCCCGGATCTCGGGTCCATTGCTGGACCGCATCGACCTGCGTGCTCGGCTCGCGCCGATCAGCCGGGCGATCCTCAACGCGGGTGCGGCGGGCGAGCCGAGTGCGATCGTGCGGGATCGGGTATCGGGTGCGCGGGAGCGGGCCGCCCGACGCTTCCGCGACACTCCGTGGTCGACAAACGCCCAGATCCCGGGTCCGGTCATCCGGCGGTGTTGGCCCCTGGGCGACGACGCCCTCGAGTCGCTGCGGCGCGACGCCGATCGGTCACGGCTGTCCAGCCGCGGGGTCGAACGGGTCCTCAAGGTGGCATGGACGGTTGCCGACCTCGTCGGGCACGATCGGCCGACCGCGGGAGATGTGGACGTCGCTCGCGGGCTGCGGTTCGGTGCGGACCACCCCGGATTGGCGCGACCCGCATGACGGCCGGCGCGCAGGAGCGGGTGGCGCGTGCGTGCTTGTTGCGGATCACTGAGCCCGGTGTCGTTGGCGTGGTGCGGCACGTGCGGGCCGTCGGACCAGTGCAGGCAGTCGAGGACATCCGACGCGGAGCGGCCATCGGCGGCGTGGACGTCGGCGGGCTGCAACAGCGGGCGCTCGACGCCTCCGGCGACCGCGACCTCGAGGCAAGCGACCGGCTCGGCATCCGGTTGCTGTGTCCCGGCGACCCGGAGTGGCCGACTGGCCTCGACGACCTCGCGGCGCGCGACGCGGACTGCTTCGGGCTGTGGGCCAGGGGGCCGGTTCCACTCGGGCTCGCCACCGAGCGTGCGGTCGCCGTCGTCGGGACCCGTGCCGCGACGGACTACGGTCTCGGCGTCGCGGCCGAGCTTGCTGCGGGCTTGGCCGAGCGCGACTGGAGCGTCGTGTCCGGTCTCGCGTTCGGCATCGATGCGGCCGCGCACCGGGGGGCACTGGCCGCGCGCGGCACGACGATCGCAGTCCTGGCCTGCGGCGCCGACGTTGCCTATCCGCGCGGGCACCGATCCCTCTACGACGAGATCGTGGCTACCGGCCTGGTCGTGAGCGAGCACCCGCCGGGCGCCGCGCCGCAGCGCAGCCGTTTCCTGGTACGCAACCGCTTGATCGCCGCGTTGGCCGCAGGCACGGTGGTCGTCGAGGCGGCGCCGCGCAGCGGCGCGCGATCGACCGCCCGACACGCCGGCGACCTGTTCCGGCACGTGATGGCGGTTCCGGGGCCGGTCACCTCAACGTTGTCGGCGGGCTGCCACCAGCTGCTGCGTGACCGGCCGGACGCCGTGCTCGTCACCACGACCGACGAGGTGCTCGAGCTGGTCGGTCCGATGGGAGAGTTCGCTGCTCGGGCGAGCGGCCCGGTCCGCCGCCGTGACCTGCTGGGTCCGACGGTGAGCCGAGTGCTCGACGCCGTACCCGTGGTGCGGGCTGCGCCGCTGTCTCGGATCGCGACCACGGCGGGCATGCGGGTGGAGGCGGTCGCCGCCGCGCTCGCCGCGCTTGCGGTCCATGATCTGGTCGCCGAGACCGACGCCGGTTGGGCGATGACCCGGCTCGGCCGTCAGGAGCGGCACGCGGCGCCGCCCGATCGCGACCGGGAGCTCGAACTGGGCTGGTGGTGAGCGCACCGCGTGGTGGCTTGACGCTGCGCCGGGTCGAGGCAAGCGTGGAAGGCGTGGATCGCCGTCCCGCCGACCTAGCTCCCGGATTCGCCGATGTGCGCGAGCGGTATCTGGAGCATCTCGCCTTCGAGCGCGGGCTCTCCGATCACACGGTTCGGGCCTACGCCGCGGACATCGCCAGCTTGCTCGACCACGCCGGCCGGATGCGCTGCACCGACATGAACGACATCTCGATCCAGGTCCTGCGCTCGTGGCTCGCGCGGCTGCACTCGCAGGGCGCCAGCCGCGCCACGATCGCACGCCGGGCCGCTAGCGCTCGTGGGTTCACTGCCTGGGCGGCCCGCGATGGCCTGATGGAGCGCGACCCGGGAGCGCTACTGGCATCGCCGAAGTCCCGGCGCCCCTTGCCGAGCGTGCTTCGGGTCGATGAGGCGGCCGCCGTCATGGATGCCGCCGCGGCCGACCAGTCCACGCTGGGGCTGCGTGATGCGGTCATTGTCGAGCTCCTTTATGCCACTGGCGCCCGGGTCAGCGAACTGTGCGGCCTGGACCTCGACGACGTCGACGACGAGCGCCACACCGTGCGGTTGTTCGGCAAGGGAAGCAAGGAGCGCACGGTGCCGCTGGGTGCGCCCGCGGTGCTCGCGCTCTCCCGGTGGCGCGCGCACGGCCGTCCACGCCTCGCCACCCCCGACAGCGGGCCGGCGTTGCTGCTCGGCGCCCGCGGTGGGCGGCTCGATCCGAGGATCGCTCGCCGCGTGGTCCACGATCGCCTGCGAGCGGTTCACGGAGTGGCGGATCTCGGGCCGCACGGGCTTCGCCACACCGCGGCGACACACCTCCTTGAGGGTGGCGCGGACCTGAGAAGCGTCCAAGAGATGCTTGGTCACGCTACGCTCGCTACGACGCAGATCTACACGCATGTTTCCATCGAGCGACTGAGGGCGACGTATGAGCGGGCGCACCCCCGAGCGTGATCAGGCCACGCTCGAGGCCGACGACGTCAAGCCCGACCCCGCCGCCGTCGAAGCGGCGATCGCCGAGTTGTGGCGGGAGTTCAAGTCCACCGGGTCACCACAGCTGCGCGAGCGACTGATCCTGCACTACTCGCCGCTGGTGAAGTACGTCGCGGGGCGAGTCGGAGTTGGGCTGCCGCCGAACATCGAACAGGCCGACCTGGTGTCCTACGGCATCTTCGGCCTGATCGACGCGATCAACAAGTTCGACATCGAGCGAGCGATCAAGTTCGAGACCTACGCGATCAGCCGGATCAAGGGCGCGATCATCGACGAGCTGCGCGCGATCGACTGGATCCCGCGCTCGGTGCGGTACAAGGCGCGCGAGGTCGAGAAGGCCTATGCGGCGCTCGAGGCTCGCCTGCACCGCACTCCGAATGAGGCCGAGGTGGCCGAGGAGCTGGGTATCCCGCTCGAGGACCTCCACCAGATCTTCAGCCAGGTGTCCTTCGTCAACGTCATCGCCCTGGATGAGCTGCTGAACGTCGGCGGCGAGCGCGGCGACAAGCTCTCCCTGGTCGACACGCTGGAGGACACCAAGGCCGAGGACCCGGTCATGGCGTTCGAGACCGAGGAGACCAAATATCTGCTCGCGCGGGCGATCAACACCCTGCCGGAGCGGGAGAAGATCGTCGTCACCCTCTACTACTACGAGGGCCTGACCCTGGCCGAGATCGGCCAGGTGCTCGGAGTCACCGAGAGCCGAATCTGCCAGATGCACACCAAGGCGGTCCTGCAGTTGCGCGGCAAGCTCGCCGACCAGAAGGACTGAGCGGGCGCCTCAGGGCAGCAGACGGACCCGCTCCAGACCGAGCAGCGCGAGCGGGTCGAGGTAGGCGCTGCCGCGCAACAGGCCCCAGTGCAGACAGGCGGCGGGGGCGCACTGGCTTCCGGCGACGGTGAGCCGACCAAGCACCTCTCCGGCCCGCACCGTCTGCCCGCGGCGCACCAGCACCCGAACCGGCTCGTAGGTCGTGCGGAGCGCGCCGCTGGTGACGCTCACCACCCCGATCCGCGCCACCTGGCCGGCGAAGCTCACCACGCCGTCGGCCGCGGCGAGCACCTTCTCTCCGGCGTGGCCGGCCAGGTCGACCCCCCTGCTCCCCGGTAACCACGGTTGGGCGGGTGGGTCGAACCCCCGGACGACCCGGGTCGGCGGCGGGAGCGGCCAGCCCCAGCCGGCGGACGGACTCGCGGCCGCGCCGCCCGGGGTGAGCAACGTTGCGCAGAGCACCAGCACCAGCACCAGCACCAGCACCAGCACGGCGCCGGCCGCGCGCTCGATCATCTGCTCCACCTCCCGAGCCGATCCTGAGCGCGAGCGCCGGTCCGCGCCAGGCACCGGGGCGCGATTGTGGACGAACCGGGCGTTGTGCCGAACTGGGGATCCCGGCGTAGACTCGCACTGCGGCTCGTTCGCGCGGGCCGACTTCGCGCGCCTCCAGATCGCCCGTGAACCTCAGTCGGGCGAGGCTCGCCGCACGGTCCCTCCGGGGAAGCGGTGGGTCGGAGACGTCAGGCGTGGCGGTCACCCGGCCGGCACGGACAACCGGAGCGTGTGCCGGACGGCTGCCCCGCGGGGCGGGTGGCACGGTCGCACGCGGGAGGAGCACTCACCATGGCCGTCGTCACGATGCGCCAGTTGCTCGAAAGCGGCGTTCACTTCGGGCACCAGACCCGCCGCTGGAACCCGAAGATGAAGCGCTTCATCTTCACCGAGCGCAACGGCATCTACATCATCGATCTGCAGCAGTCGCTGTCCTTCATCGACAGCGCCTACGACTTCATCAAGGAGACGGTCGCCCACGGCGGCACGATCCTGTTCGTCGGGACCAAGAAGCAGGCCCAGGAGCCGGTCGCCGAGCAGGCGACCCGCGTCGGCATGCCGTTCGTCAACCACCGCTGGTTGGGCGGGATGCTGACGAACTTCAGCACCGTGCACAAGCGGCTGCAGCGCCTCAAGGAGCTCGAGGAGATCGACTTTGAGGACGCCGCCCGCAGTGGGATGACCAAGAAGGAGCTCCTGGTGCTGCGCCGCGAGCGGGACAAGCTCGAGCGCGCGCTCGGCGGCATCCGGGACATGGCGAAGGTGCCCAGCGCGGTCTGGATCGTCGACACGAAGAAGGAGCACCTTGCGGTCGACGAGGCCCGCAAGCTCGGCATCCCGGTGGTGGCGATCCTCGACACCAACTGCGATCCGGACGAGGTCGACTACAAGATCCCTGGGAATGACGACGCGATCCGCTCGGTTACCCTGCTGACC
>Ga0335085_10012671_pt1 | contig 12403 bp, 9 predicted proteins | sample Lox_Sample_45_FD_206712 | JGI IMG/M metagenome (GOLD analysis project Ga0335085, IMG submission 206712) | Soil microbial communities from Loxahatchee National Wildlife Refuge, Florida, United States - Lox_Sample_4.5 | ecosystem: Environmental > Terrestrial > Soil > Wetlands | place: USA: Florida...
TTCCGGAGATCCGCGCGCAGCTCCCGGCCGGGATGAAGGTGGGGATCCCGTACGACTCCACGGCCTACATCCAGGACGCCATCAACGAGGTGCTGAAGACCCTCTCCGAGACGCTCCTCATCGTCATCCTCGTCATCTTTCTCTTCCTGGGCTCGTACCGCTCGGTCGTGATTCCGGTCGTGGCCATTCCCGTCTCCCTCGTCGGCGCCGTCTTCCTGATGTTCCTCGCCGGCTTCACGATCAACCTCCTCACGCTCCTGGCCATCGTCCTCTCCGTCGGGCTCGTGGTGGACGACGCCATCGTCATGGTCGAGAACGTCGAGCGGCACCTCCAGCTCGGCCAGAAGCCGTTCGAAGCCGCCATCGAGGCCGCCCGCGAGCTGGTCGGACCGATCATCGCGATGACCCTCACGCTCGCGGCCGTCTACGCCCCCATCGGCATCCAGGGGGGCCTCACGGGCGCGCTCTTCCGGGAGTTCGCCTTCACGCTCGCGGGCGCCGTCATCGTCTCGGGCGTCGTGGCGCTCACCCTCTCGCCGATGATGGGCTCGAAGCTGCTCCGGTCCGGGGACTCCGCGCGGGGTTTCGCCGGCTGGGTCAACCGGCGCTTCGACTTCTTCCGCGCCACCTACGCGCGTCAGCTCGCGTCGACCCTGAATTACCGGCCCGTCGTCCTCACGCTCTGGGTCCTCGTCACGCTTCTCATCGTCCCCTTCTACCTCTTTTCCCAGAAGGAGCTGGCGCCGGTGGAGGACCAGAGCGTCGTCTTCGGCGTCATCCAGTCGGCCCCGAACGCCACCCTCGACCAGACGAAGCTCTTCGCTTCGCAGGTGCACGACATCTACCGGTCGTTTCCGGAGAGCGAGAGCATCTTCCAGATCACCTCCCCCAGCGGCGGCTTCGGCGGCATGGTCACGAAGCCCTGGAGCGCGCGGAAACGGTCGGTCCAGCAGCTTCAGATGCTCACGGCCGGACGCCTTTCGAAGCTCCCCGGCATCCGCGTCATCTCGCTCACCCCGCCCCCCCTCCCCGGAGGGAGCGGCTTCCCCGTCGACTTCGTCATCGCCTCCACGGCCGAGCCGGAGCGGCTGGCCGGCTTCGCGGGCCAGCTCGTGGGGAAGGCGTTCCAGAGCGGTCTCTTCATGTACGCCGACTCCGACCTCAAGTTCGACCAGCCGCAGACCGAGGTCGTCTTCGACCGCGACAAGGTGCGGGCGCAGGGCGTGAACCTTTCCGACGCGGGGAAGGACCTCTCCACCCTGTTCGGCGGGAACTACGTCAACCGCTTCAGCATCCAGGGGCGGAGCTACAAGGTCATTCCGCAGGTGAAGCGCGCCGAGCGCCTCAATGCCGACCAGCTCCGACAGATCTACGTCACGGGCGCCGACGGGAAGCTCGTGCCGCTCTCCACCTTCGCCTCCCTGAAGACCACGACCGAGCCGCGCGAGCTGAAGCGCTTCCAGCAGCTCAACGCCGTGCGCGTCCAGGGGGTCATCCCGCCGGGCGTCTCCCTCGACAAGGCGCTCGTCTTCCTGGAGACCGAAGCCGCGAAGATCCTGCCGAAGGGCTTCACGGTCGACTACGCCGGCGAGTCCCGCCAGCTCCGCACCGAGGGGGGCAAGTTCCTCGGCACGTTCCTCCTCTCGGCCATCCTCATCTACCTCGTCCTCGCGGCCCAGTTCGAGAGCTTCCGCGACCCGTTCATCATCCTGGCCGGCTCGGTGCCGCTGGCGCTTTCGGGAGCGCTCCTCTTCTCGTTCCTCGGCCTCACGTCGCTGAACATCTACAGCCAGGTCGGGCTCATCACCCTCGTCGGCCTCATCGCCAAGAACGGCATCCTCATCGTGGAGTTCGCCAACACGCTCCAGGAGAAGGGCGTCGGCAAGGTGCCGGCCGTCGTCGAGGCCGCGAGCACCCGACTCCGGCCCATCCTGATGACGACCGCGGCCACGGTCATGGGACACCTGCCGCTCGTCTTCGCGCGCGGCCCGGGGGCCGGCGCGCGGAACTCCATCGGCATCATGCTCGTCACCGGAATGATCGTCGGCACGGCCTTCACGCTCCTCGTCGTGCCGTCGATCTACGTCCTCGTGGCGCGGACCCACCCGGCCGCGGCCGCCGCGACCGAGCCGGCGCCGATGGAGTCCGAAGGCGCGGAGATGGCGCCGGCGATGTGACGCGAACCGCCACCGCCTACGGCGGAGCGGCGGTCAGATCCCGACGGGCCTTCTCGAAGATCTGGTCGAACCAGCCGGCGAAGCGGACCTCCAGGGTGTCGAGCCCGAGGGTGGGCACGGGCGCAACCGGCCCCCCCAGCCCGGCAAACGGAATCCGGGGCCGATTGAAGCCGCCGGCGTCCCAGACCGTGCCCCCGGGGCCCACGTCGAGCCCCGCCCAGATCGGCACGACCCGTCGGATCTCGGCGGTCACGTCCTGGACGGACCCGTACTTCATCTTGAACCGGTAGCCGAGCCGGCTGGCGAGCTGGCTGAGGATCTCCCAGGTTTCCATCCCGCCCGCGGGGGGCACCGCGCGCGAAAGTCGCTGCACGCGGCGCTCGGCGTTGGTCATGGTGCCGCTCGTCTCCGCCGGGCTCGAGAGCGGAAGGGCCACGGTGGCGGAGGCGGCGGTGGAGGTGAGGAACAGGTCGCCCACGAGCAGGAAGTCGGCGGCCAGGAGGCCATCGCACAGCTCCTTCGGGAACCCGGGGGCGCCGATGGGGTCCTCGCCGAGCACGATGGCGACCTTGATCTTCTTTTCGCAGAGGAGCCGGGCCAGGTCCGGGCTGGCCGGGGGAAGATCCTGCAGGACGACTCCCAGCTCCTTCTCCATCTGTCTCAGGGCCTCGCCGCCGGCCGGGTCGACGTAGCCGGGAAGCCAGCGCGGGTCGGCGCCCATGTCGAGCAGCCCCTGGGTGTTCGCCTTCTCGCGCAGGGCGAGCAGCGAGCAGCCCAGGGCTGGAGCCGCCTGCGCGAAGAGTCGCTCGTCGTGGATCTGCCGCGCGCCACGGTAGTCCTTGTTGAAGAGCATCACCTTGAGGATCGTCCCGGCCAGGATGGCGGCCGCCTCGCGCGAGGCGGCGCGCGGCACCCCGGAGAGCTCTTCCAGCCGCTCGTCGGAGAGTTCGGCCACCGCCCTGGCCAGCTCCGGCTGGTCGTCGAGGGCGTTCGGCCGCAACGCCGCGTAGTCCTTCAGCAGGCCGAGGACGGCAACAGCCTGCCCGCCGGGACGGCAGCGCAAGTGCCGTTCGGCGAAGCGCGAGGTGAGGTTCTCTTCGGGGCCGACGTAGATGAGGCGAGCCCCTTTCCGGATCGCCTGCTTGCAGGCGATGTCCACCGCGAAGCTCTCCTCGTCGAGGGCCGTGTTGACCACGAGCAGGGCCTGGGCGTCGCCGATCTCCGCGTAGGAGGCCGTGGACACCACGTCGGGGGACTCGAGCTCGCGGTTGACGAGGTGGGCCAGAGAGGTCACGTTGTGCGTCCGGAGGGCCAGCCGGGCCAGCTTCTGGGCGAGGTAGATCTCCTCGTTGGTCAGGCGGGGGGAGACGAAGACCGCCACCTGGTCGCCGCTGGTGCGGCGGATGAGTTCCCTGAGCCGCATGCTGGAATAGTGCAAGGCCTCCTCGAAGCTGGTTTCCTGCAGCTCGCGCCCGACGCGCAGGAGGGGCCAGCGGAGGCGCTGGGCCGATTGCACGTGGCCGTAGCCGAAGCGGCCCTTCTTGCAGTGGTTCCCGCCGGTACCCGCCTCGTCCCCTCCGCGAGAGACCTGTACCAGAGTGGTGCCCGAGACCTCGTAGCCCAGCCGGCAGCCCGCGCTGCAGTAGGGGCAGACCGATTCCACGCGGGTGGTCTTCCAGGGGCCGGGCTTGGCCAGGGAAAGTCTCTCGGCGATGGCCCCGGTGGGACAGGTGCCGATGCAGAGCCCGCACGTGACGCATTCCGTGTCGAGCAGGGAGTCGCCCAGGGCGGGCTTGACCACGGTGTCGAAGCCGCGCCTGGAGAAGCCGTAAGCCGCCACGCCCACCAGCTCGCTGCAGATGCGGACGCAGCGGCCGCACAGGACGCACTTGTTCGGGTCGAGAACCAGCAGCGGGTGGCTCCGGTCGACCGGGTGCTCGACGGCCTCGCCCATGAATCTCTGGACGTCCGCCCCGTACTCGGTGGCGTAGCGCCTGAGATCGCAGGTGAAGAGGGCGGTGCAGCCGCACTCCAGGCAGCGCGCCGTCTCTTTGCGGAGATCTTCGTGGCTGTAGCCGGTCTCCACCTCGGCGAAGCTCAGGGTGCGCTCCACGGGGGGGAGCGCCGGCATGCTCCGCCGACCGTCCGTGGAGCCGGGGGGAAGGTCCGAGGCCCGGACCTCGCGGTAGGCGTCCTTGCGGCTGTACACCTCCACCGGCTCGGGCTCGGCCCGGCCCGTCGCCACGTAGCGATCGATGGCGTAGGCGGCCTTGCGCCCGGCGGCGATGGCCTCGATGGCGGTGGCCGCCCCCGTGACCACGTCCCCCCCCGAGAAGACTCCGTCCACGGTCGTTTCGAAGGTGCGCTCGTTGACCTCCAGGGTCTGCCACCGGGTGAGGCTCAGTGATTCGCCCAAGGGGAGGAAATGGGGCACCCGCCCGTCCAGCAGCTCCTTGACGCGCGTCCCCTGGCCGATGGCCGCGAGGACGAAGTCGCAATCGATGCGGAACTCGGAGCCGCGCACGGGCCTGGGGCTGCGGCGGCCGCTCTGGTCGGGCTCTCCCAGCTCCATCCGGATGCACTCCACCCCCGCCACCCGGCCGTTCTCCCCGCGCAGCACCCGCACGGGGGCGACCAGGAAGTCCAGCTTCACGCCCTCATGCTCCGCCTCCACGATCTCCATCTCGTTGGCGGGCATCTCCCGGCGCGTCCGCCGGTAGAGGATGCGCACTTCGGCGACCCCGAGGCGCAGGGCGGTGCGCGCGCAGTCGATGGCGGTGTTTCCACCCCCCACCACCAGCACACGGCCGTGAATGTCGATCCGGTGCTTGAGGCCGAACTGCTCGAGAAACTCGATTCCGGCCAGCACCCCCGGGGAGTCCTCGTCCTCGACGCGCATCCTGGAGCTGTCCCAGGCCCCCAGCCCGAGGAAGATGGCACCGTAGCCGCCCTGCTTCAGGCTCGCGATGGTGAAGTCGCGCCCGAGCTGGACGTTCGTGGAGATCTCGACGCCGAGGTCGAGGATCTGGTTGATCTCCAGGTCGAGCACGTCCTTGGGGAGGCGATACTCGGGGATGCCGTAGCGCAGCATCCCCCCGGCCTCCGGCTGGGCCTCGAAGATCGAGACCTTGTAGCCGCGCAGAGCGAGGTAGTAGGCGCAGGAGAGCCCCGCCGGGCCCGCCCCCACCACCGCCACTTTCCTGCCGTTCGGGGGGAGGACGCTCGGGCGCCAGGGGTTCTTGTCGCCGAGGTCGATGTCGGAGAGGTAGCGCTTGATGTAGTCGACGCCCACGGCCTCGTCGAGGAGCGTGCGCCGGCAGCCCTTGACCTCGCAGGGGCGGGTGCAGACACGCCCGCAGACCGCGGGGAGGGGATTGCGCTCCTTGATGAGGGCGATGGCGTCGCGGTACTTGTCCAGGGCGGCCAGGGCGATGTAGCCCTGGATGTCCACCCCGGCCGGGCAGGCCAGCTGGCAGGGGCCGATGCAGTCCGCGAAGTGGTTGGAGAGCATCAGCTCCAGGGCCGCCTTGCGCGAACGCCGGATCTCCGGGTTCACGGTCTCCACCACCATGCCCGCCGCCACGCGCGTGGAGCAGGCCGGCGCCAGGCTGCGCGCCCCCTGCACCTTCACGACGCAGAGGAAGCAGGAGGCGAAGGGTTCGAGGCGCCGGTCATGGCAGAGGGTCGGAATGGAGGTGATCCCGTTCTCGCGGGCCACCTCGAGGATCGTCATCCGGTTGTCGGCGATGACCCGCTTGCCGTCGATGTGGAGCTTGACGAGTTCCACGGCCCTAGTCCCTCGCGACCGCTTCGAAGCGGCAGGCCCGGTAGCACTCGTCGCACCGAATGCACCGGCTGTGGTCGATGACGTGGGGTTTGCCCTTCTCGCCGGTGATGGCCTGGGCCGTGCAGGAGCGCTTGCACACCTGGCAGCCGTTGCACTTCTCGTTGATGGTGTACGTGAGCAGGGCCTGGCACTGGTGTGCGGGGCACTTGCCGTTGGAGATGTGCGCCTCGTACTCCGCGCGGAAGTACTTGAGGGTCGTCAGAACCGGGTTCGGGGCGGTCTGGCCCAGGCCGCACAGCGAATTGTTCTTCACCAGGGAGGCCAGGTTCTCCAGCCTCTCGATATCCCCCTCCTGCCCCTTGCCCTCGGTGATCCGGACGAGGATCTCCAGCATCCGCTTGGTGCCCACCCGGCAGAAGGTGCATTTCCCGCACGATTCGCGCTGCGTGAAGTCCAGAAAGAAGCGGGCCACGTCCACCATGCAGGTGGTCTCGTCGAGAACGACGAGCCCGCCCGAGCCCATGATCGCGCCCGTCTTGTTGATGGACTCGTAGTCGATGACGGTGTTCTCCAGCTCGGCGGGGATGCAGCCCCCGGAGGGGCCCCCCATCTGCACGGCCTTGAACTTGCGGTTCTCCTTGATCCCCCCGCAGACCTCGTGGACGATCTCCCGGATGGAGATCCCCATCGGAACCTCCACCAGCCCGCCCCGCCGGATCTTGCCGGCCATGGCGAAGACCTTGGTCCCCTTGCTGTTGGTGGTTCCGAGGCCGTTGTAGGCCGGCGCCCCGTTCTGCACGATCCAGGGGACGTTCGCGAAGGTCTCCACGTTGTTGATGCAGGTCGGGCAATCCCAGAGGCCCTTGACCGCGGGAAAGGGGGGCCGCATCCGCGGCATGCCGCGGCGGCCCTCGATCGAGGCGATGAGGGCGGTCTCCTCGCCGCAGACGAAGGCACCTGCCCCCTCCTTCAGGCTGACCTTGAACTCGAATCCGGTGCCGAAGACGTCGTGACCCAGGAGGCCGCGCGCCTCGGCCTGGGCGATGGCGATGTTCAGCCGCTCGACGGCCATCGGGTACTCGGCGCGCACGTAGATGTACCCCCGGGTGGAGCCGATGGCGTGGCCGGCGATGGCCATCCCCTCCAGCACCGAGTGGGGGTCGCTCTCCAGGACCGAGCGATCCATGAAAGCCCCGGGGTCCCCCTCGTCGGCGTTACAGATGATGTACTTCTGCTTGCCCGCGGCCAGCCGGGTGAAGCGCCATTTCATTCCGGTCAGGAAACCCGCCCCCCCGCGCCCTCGCAGCCCGGACTCGATGATCGTGTTGATGAGGCCCTCGGGGTCCTCCCTCTCGAGGACGCGTCGCAGGGCCTCGTACCCGCCCACCTCCAGGTATTGCTCGATCTTCTCCGGGTCGATCACCCCGCAGTTGCGCAGCACGATCCGCTGCTGGCGGTCGAGGAAGGCCCTCTCGCGGCCCCGGCCGTCGCTGGTCCAGACGAGCCACTCCTCGACGGGCTCGCCCTTTCCGACGTGCTCCTCGAGCAGCCGGTCGATCCGGTCCGGCGTCATCTGCCCGTACTGCCAGCGCGCCCCGTCGTCCTCCCGCACTTCCACCAGCGGCTCGCGGTAGCACATCCCCACGCAGCCGGTCTTCTCGACCCGGAAGCGGCCGTTCACCGGCTCCGTCCGGGCCAGCAGGGCGGCATAGGTCGCCCCGGCGCCCGCCGCCACGCCGCACGTGCCGAGCCCCACCAGGATCCTCATGAGCCGGTCTCCGTCTTCCTCTCCCGGTAGGGCTTGAGCACCTTCTTCAGGTCGGTCGGCTTCAGGTTGCCGTGAGTGTCCTTGTTGACCATGATCACCGGGGCCAGGCTGCAGCAGCCGAGGCAGGAGACGGTCTCCAGGGTGAACTGGCGGTCCGGGGTCGTCTCCCCGTCTCCGATCCGGAGCTGGTCTTCCAGAGCCTTCGAGATCGCGTTGGCCTGCGCCACGTGGCAGGCCGTGCCGTGGCAGACCTTGATGACGTTGCGGCCCACGGGGTGCAGCCGGAACTGCGCGTAGAAGGTGGCCACCCCGAAGATCTGGGAGAGGGGCACCCCCGTCTTCCGGTGGATCTCGGCGATCTGCTCGCGCGAGATGTAGCCGTCCTCGGTCTGGACCTTCTGCAGGAGCGGGATCAGGACCCCGTCCTCCCCCCTGTAATGGAGCTTCCTGAAGTCGTACACCCGGGGTGCATCCAGGTCGTGGGCTCCCGGGACCGCGTTAGTCATAGGGCGTCTCGAACATCCGGTTCATCAAGCTCATCATGTCGTCGATGTCGCCGGTGCCCCCGAGGGCGTGGGCCTTGCATCCGCGCCGGGAGCAGAACTCCAGGTAGCCGCCCTTGGCGATGTTGAGCGACGCCATGGCGGCGCCGCAGAACTTGCAGGCCAGCGGCAGCATCACGCTGGCCTCGCACCGGGGACAGCTGTAGTCGACGACGTCGCCTTCCTGAAGGGAGAGGTCCGCCTTCACGTCGTAGTCGCCGAAGACCGCGCTCAGGAAGATCTCCCCCTGCTGGTGGGTGCGGCGCACGTGGCCGTCGAGGCGCACCCGGGTCCCTTCGGTGAGCGCGGCGCTGCACTGGGGGCAGCACAGCTCCATCACGAGCATCTGCTTACTCATGGGTTGATTCCTTCGTGGAAGCCAGTTCCTCTTCCAGGCGTTTGATCCGGACGAAGACGCAATCGTCCAGCGCGGCCTGGCCGCGCGCCACGTCCTCGGCGTGGGCGGCGCAGCTGGGGGCGCCGCACGCCGCGCAGTTCCGGGCCGGGAGATCCGCCAGCACCCGCTCCTCTTCCCGCTTGCGCGCGGCCGCCTCGCGGAGGCTGCGCCCCAGAGGGCGCACCGGACGGGCCTTGAGGTGCTCCTCCAGGTCGAAGAAGTGCTCCCGCAGCATCGCGCGCACCTTCTCCTCGGGGACGACCGCCCCTTCACCCGCGCGCCGGCCGTGGCGGCGCACGATCTGCTGGACGGTCCGCCGGGCGGCGTAACGGTTCTCGACCGTGAGCTGCCCGCTGATGCAGCCGTCCGGGCAGATGTAGGCCTCGATGAAGTCGACGGCCTGGAGCTTGCCCTCCTCGATGTGATCGAAGACCCGCAGCACGTCGCGCACGCCCGCCACGGTCATGGTGTTGGCGTTTCGCAGCCCCGCGATCTCCCCGCCCGCCATCGCCCAGAGCAGCCCGCGCTCGCTGATGGGCGGGGGGTTATCCACCGGCCCATGGGCCTTGATCGCCCGGAGCAGGGGACCATAGAACTCGGAGATGGAGAAGCCCCCGTCCAGGTACGACGCCTCCAGGGCCTCCGGGTAGTGGATGGATTGCAGCATCGCGCTGCACGGAGTGATGAAGAAGATCCCGATGTCCCCGGGGTCGAGCCCCTTTTCCGCCACGAGCCGCCGGCGCAGCAGCTTCGCGGCCAGCTCCCGCGCGGTCTCGATGGGGAGCAGGTTCTCGATCATGTCCGGGTAGCGGAGCTGGATCAGGTGGATGACGGCGGGACAGGTCACCGAGATCTTGGGCCAGGGACCGCGGCACTCCGAGAGGTAGGCGTCGGTGGCGCTGGCGTGCATGTCGCACATGGCCGACAGGTCGTAGACGTCGTCGAAGCCCAGGGTGCGGAGGGCCCGCAGCACCTGCGCCGGCTCCACGTCCCGGCCGAACTGGGAGTAGAGGGTCAGCGAGGGGAGGGCCACCGTGTACTTGAAGCGCCTGAGGTCGGCGGAGGTGGCGGTGGCCGCGTGCATCGCCCCGTGCCGGCACCACCGGATGCACTCGCCGCAGTCGATGCAGAGCTCGGGGTCGGCCACCGCGCAACCGCCCCGCACGCGGATGGCCCCGGTCGGGCAGGCCTTGCAGCACTCGACGCAGCCGACGCAGCGCTCCCGATCGAAGACGATCGAGTGCTTGCTGGCGGGGCGGTCGCCTTCCGGCGTGTCAGGCAAGTCGTATGACATAGGTGAGGGTCGTGCCGACCCCGGGGGTCGACTCGACGAGGAACTCGTCCGCGCTCTTCTTGATGTTGGGCAGACCGAGCCCCGCTCCGAAGCCGCGAGCGCGCATCTCGGGAGTGGCGGTGGACCAGCCCGGCGTCATGGCCAGCTCGATGTCGGGGATTCCCGGGCCGCGGTCCGCCACCACCACCCGCACCGCCTCGGGCAGGACCACGAAGCTGAGGTCCGCCTGGTCGGCGTACATGATGACGTTCATCTCTGCCTCGAAGTTGGCGATGGAGAGCCGGCGGATGAGGTCGGGCCGGATCCCCAGCTCCTTGCAGATGGACTTGATGCGCGTGGCCACCTCGCCTCCATGCTCGAAGTCACCGCCGCGGATCCGGAAGCTCTCGACGTAAAGCGCCTCGCTCAGGGTGCGGTCCCCGGCTTGGTGGAGGCGGGAAGGCCGCCCCCGTGCAGGAGGCCGCAGGCCTCGTACAGGGTCAGGTGGGTGGACAGGAGGGGCAGGCCGCGCGCGCGGGCCAGGGCCAGCACCTGCGCGTCGGGCCGCTTGCCGTTGACGTAGAGGATCGCGTGCACGTCGACCACCTCGGCGGTCTGCACCGACTGCACGTTGGTCAACCCGGTGACGAGCAGAGCCCCGTGGCCGCAGAAGGCCAGCACCTCGCTCATGAGGTCGGCGGCGAAGCAGCCCGCGATCTCCCGGCCGCCGGACCCGTCGAGGGCCAGCAGCTCCGTGCAGCCGAGGAGCGTGACGATCTCCGCGAGAAGCATGCCCTCACCTCGGGGCCGCCCCCCGGGCGGCCGACTACCGAATGCCGGCCTCGTAGAGCCTGGTGGCCATCTGCCAGCGGTTCAGGGCCGTGGTGAAGACCGCGATCTCGGCCTTCTCGGCCATCTTCACCACGTCGCCGGGGAGGGCCTTGCCCTGGGTGATGACGATGGCGCAGGTGTCGACCAGGTTGGCGGCGGCGATCACGTTGGCGTGCGCCTGCGCGGTGACCAGGAGGTCGCCCGCCTTCGCGTTGGCGATCACGTCGCTGACCATGTCGGAGATGTAGACGCCCTTCACGTCCCGATCGAAGACCTTGGTGGCCGCCTTGAGCTCGAGCCGCTCCGCGAGTTCCTGAATCTTCATCCTGTGCTCCTCATTCCATGGACGTGAGGCCGAAATCGACCGCGATCTGCTGGTACGTGATTTCCCGGTGGAGGCCGAAGAGGTCGGGCAGGATCAGCACCTTCTTGCGGGGGCTGGTCAGGCGCTCATTGAAGAGCGCATTGAGAACCCGGACCTTCTCGAGGGGCATGGGTGTGTGGCCCTCTTCGCCCTTGGTAGTGATCGCCACGTAGAGCGAGATCCGCTGGTCGTGGGCCAGCTCGCCCATCTGGTAGACGGTGCTGTCCCGGGCGCAGCAGGCGTAGTAGAGCAGCCCCGCCAGCTCGCCGAAACGCACCACCTCGCCGGTGCAGGTGTCGCGGACGTCGAACTGGAAGGTCTGGGCCGCTTCCTGGGGCTTCCAGAACTGATTGCCCTCGCGGTACTCCTCCAGGGGCGGGGTCCGCTCGGCCACGAAGTAGGAGCGCCGGGCGAAGGTATGGTTCTCCTGCTCGATCATCAGGTAGCCCGGCCGAACGTTGACCATCTCGTAGCGCCGGGACATCGGTTCAGTAGTCATGCTGGGCGGTCCTCTTTAGCGGCCTCAGGACGCTCTCCTGAACCAAGCATCGGGTCGGTTCGGACCCGGTGCAATGAGGCGCACGCATCATCCCCCTTCCGGGCGACGAAACGATCGCCTGAGGGAGACGGAGTCAGTTGACCGCCGGGTCGTCGTCGGGGTGCGTCCCGCCCGCGGCCGGTGACGTTCGACGCGCCTCTTCCGCGGCCAGTCGCTCCGCTTCGGCCGCGCGGTCACGCCGTCTCTTGACGGCCGCCACGACGGCCAGAACGGTGATTCCGAACCAGAGGACCGCCGTCGAGGTGAGGATGGGGATCCATCGCTTGAGAACACCCTGACGGGCCCAGAACGACTCGCCGACGTCGAGGAGCGTGGCGCCGGTGGTCCGGCGAAGCGCTTCGTCGAACGAGAGACCGCTCGCGACGCGGGAGAAAAGGGCGGAGGGAAGCCCCGTGCCATACCGGTCGAGCAGGTCCTGGACGAGGGCGCCGGAGAGCGCGTAGGCGCGCTCGACCTGCCACCGGTCCCCGAGAAAGAGGTCGTCGAGCTTCCAGAGCGGGACCTTTTCGCCCGAGAGGAGCCCCAGCGCCAGCTGCGTCTGGTCCCGAAGACGCCACGAGCGCCCGGCCAGCATCGCGACCCCTTCGTTGAACCAGCGCGGAACGCTCCGGCCGGCGCTGGCGCGGTAGATGAGGACGTGGGCCACCTCGTGAGCGAGGACCTCCTCGAGGCCTCCGTCCGGGTACGACGGGGTCCGCTCGGGCA
>Ga0335085_10012672_pt1 | contig 12403 bp, 13 predicted proteins | sample Lox_Sample_45_FD_206712 | JGI IMG/M metagenome (GOLD analysis project Ga0335085, IMG submission 206712) | Soil microbial communities from Loxahatchee National Wildlife Refuge, Florida, United States - Lox_Sample_4.5 | ecosystem: Environmental > Terrestrial > Soil > Wetlands | place: USA...
TCTCATGAACCGTCGCGCGATCGTCGGCCTCCGGCACGATCAAATCGAGGCCATAAGTTTGCCGCAGCCGCGATACATAGAAATCCTGCTCCATTGTATAGCGCGTGGCCAATAATAACGGACGGCAGACATTTGTCTGCTTGATCGCCTCCGCAGTCGCGTCGGCGATATGCAAAAGCGGCACCGAAATCGCACTCTGAATTGTATCGGCCAACTTATGCATTGTATTGGTGCAGAGGACGATGCATGCCGCACCGGCATGCTCGAGACTGCGTGCCAAAGATGACAATGCCTCGCCGGCTGCGACCCATTCGTTCGCCCGCTGCAAGTTAACAATGTCCTCAAAATCAACCGAGCGTAACAATAGCTCGGCCGAATGCAGTCCTCCCATTTCCGCGCGCACCCGCTCATTGATTCGCCGGTAGTAAAGGGCGGTGCTTTCCCAGCTCATCCCGCCTAAGAGGCCGATCATTCGCATTGGCTTTCGTCCCGTTCGCATGCCGCGCAAGTGAAAGCTTAAAGAATTTCAAGCGAAACGGGACCATTAGAGTTTGCTCATTTCACTAATAAATGGGCTATTTTATTTCACTTTTGCGAGGATATGAGCTAATAGTTTTCATATATGCTGCAAAGAGGATAATTTGAATTCTTCTTCCCTTCGGAGCCTCCAGTGGACGCGATCGACCGGAAAATTCTTGATGTACTGCAAGGGGACGCCTCGGTTCCGATTGCAACGATCGCCGAAACTGTCGGGATTAGCACCGCGCCGTGTTGGCGGCGCATCCGGCGCCTGGAAGATGACGGGGTCATCACGCGCCGCGTCGCATTGCTGAGCCGTCACAAACTCAATGTACCGATGACGGTGTTCGTCACGGTAAAGGCGCCGCGTCATGCTGCGGAGTGGCTGCAGGCGTTTCGTCGCCTAATAGCCGATGAACCGGAGATCGTCGAGGCCTGGCGCTTGACCGGCGACGCTGATTACCTGCTTAGGATTGTGCTCCCGGACATCGAGACCTACGACTTGGTCTACCAGCGTATGATTAGCCGCCTAGAATTCTCCGACATCAGTTCGGCCATCGCTATGGAAGAAATGAAATACACTACTGCGATTCCCACGAAATACATTAAAGTCAAATAGTGCAAGCAGCCGCGGGCAGATCAGAAAATCCCAATCGAGCGAATCGTTGCAACTCATAAAGTCTGCCACTTTGCCATCTGTGTAGCCCTTCACGCCAGCGGCCTCCGGCGCAAAATGAATTGGCAAAGCGCGGCGGGCGTCCCTTTGCGGGGACTTAGCGGTCGAGGGGACCAAACAGTCACCGCGGATGTCTGAGACCCTTGATCCACGGGGGTCACGGGGCGGGTAGACTAGGTCACCTCCGAGGTAACCGCGCGATGGTGAGATGGTTTGGCCGTTAAAGACACCTGTGCGGATTTTGGTTTTCGGTGCTTACAGCACTCGACTATCCCGCTGCCACGCGTATCAGGCAATCTCCGCAAGACGACGGGTCTGCCTTGCGACCAGACGCTCGATTTCGACGGTATCTAGGCTCGACAGCGTTGCGCCCGGCCTGCGCAACGCTGCACATGCAATTGCGCCGCGTCGGGCCAGCGTGTATTTGCGCACGGCGAGTCCAACGTCCGGTTGCTGTTCATAACGCGCCAGCGGGAGATAGGCATCGAAGAGATCTTGGGCCCGTTCGGTGTCCCCAGCAAGATGTGCTTTCCAAATCCCGACCATCATTTCTGGATAGGCAAAACCCGTCATGGCGCCGTCCGCCCCGCGTCGGAGCTCTTCTGGCAGAAACATACCCCCGTTTCCTGTGAGAATTGAAATTCGGCGCTGGCCTTGGTCGCTAGCCACCCGCAGCATAGAAATCTTCCCCAACCCCGGCCAATCCTCGTGCTTCAGCATTACGCAAGTCGGCAGTGCATCGATGAGGCGCCGTATGACATCAACGGAAATCCGTACGCCTGTTCCTAGCGGAAAATCCTGGAGCGCGAAGGGAATGTCACCGAGGTGTTCCGCCACCTGTTCGAAATAGCCATAGATCTGCTCGTCCATGCGGAGATTTCCTGCCGGAGCGACCATGACGCCCGCGGCACCTGCGTCAATGACGCGCTCGGATAACTCTCGCATTGAGCTATAGCCGGGCGCCGAAACACCAACAACCACCGGTACGCGGGCCCTGACGCGCGCCAAGACTCGCTTAACGAATTGATAGGATTCGGCCGCGGTTAGCTTCGGTGCTTCGCCCATCATGCCGAGGACCGTGAGGCCAGTTGCGCCGTTTTCGAGGTAGAAATCAATTAATCGATCGGTGCTCACCAGATCGAGATCGCCATTCTGTGAAAACGGCGTAACCGATATTATGTAGACGCCCTTGGCGCTTTCATCCAGTAACGGCATTGGCTCTTGGTTTCTATTTCCAGGGAATGGTTGAGTAGATTGAGGAAGTCGGTCTGGTCAAAGAAATGCTTCGCGACATTAATGAAATGCCGCTTGTTCGGCGACTTACATTTCTGACTAGCGAAGCAAACTATTGTGTGCTCTTCGCAGCCGACTGGAGCGTTCCAGTGGATTAATTCTATCAACGCCGTGCTCGTTGCAAAGGTCGTACGGCCCAGCCGAGTTGCGCTCTGCCGATTGCCATTGTGACGGCGGCCTGGGTCGGCTCGACGACCGGAACGCCGAGTGCCCTTTCGAGGGGGTCGCGGAACAGCGTCATTCCAGCGCATCCCATTACTAAAACGTCTGCACGATGCGTATCGCGTAGCGTCCGCCCAACCTTTGTCATGCGGGCCAGCGTGCACTCCTTGTTAGCGAGTTCGGCAACGCCCAGGTCGATCGGCAAATCCGCAGCCAGTCGATCGAGGACACCCATTGCACCAAAATAGCGCAAATGTCGTGGTATCGACTCTTGTAGGATAGCAATGACGCCAAACCGCTGTCCAAGCGTCAGCGCCGTGAGCACGCCGCATTCAGCGATTCCAAGCACGGGCCGCATACTTTGCTCGCGCAGCGAAAATATGCCGGGGTCGGAGAAGCAAGCTATGACGAAGGCGGCAGCACTTTCTTCTAGCATTGCCGCCCGCCTCAAAAGAGGCCCAATAACGCTATCGACGTCACGCTGCGACTCAATTCCCGGCGGCCCGTCCGCAAGCGAAAGACAAGCGATAGGGCGAGCACCTACTATGCGCAATGGCGCGACCGCCGCGTCGATGTCAGCGGTCACCGCTTCGCTGCGATTGGGGTTAATTACGTAAATGGTACCATTCATTTGATCAAACCTTGTTTCTCGATGCGTGCGCGCGCATCCCACTCATCCACCGAAATGCGCGGCACCCGGAAAGAATCCCGCGTAGTCGTATACCAATCCGTTCCAGGCAGGCGTCCAACGAGATTCAATGCTTTAACGTTGACTTGAAAATCGTCATCAACAAGTCCGTCGCGAACATGTAGGTGGAGAATTTCGCCCACTACCAGATTTCGGTGGTGAGTGCCGAATGAAAGCGAAACCGTCTCGCGACATTCGAATTGCACTGGCGATGCCAGTATTCGCGGAGCGGCAACCTGTCGGCTCGGCGCAGCGTCCAAGCCGGCGGCATTGAACTCATCGACATCGTTCGGCAGTTCGATAGCGCAAACCGTCATAGCCTCGACCAGCGCTCGGTCGACGAGATTAACGACAAACGTTCCAGTCGCCCGGATGTTGTACATCGTGTCCTTTAATGGTGGTGGAGATCGTCGGCCCTCGACCCCGAGGACCACCAGCGGCGGAAGGTGGCTGAAAACGTTGAAAAAGCTGAACGGTGCCGCATTGCGCCGGTTCTTATCGTCGACTGTGGTGACGAGCGCGATCGGTCGCGGAACCACCGTGTTAACGAGAAGCTTATACAAATTCTGTTCCGTTAAATCTCGCGCCGCCCAATCCATCGCGTCACCTGCAGGTTGCGTCAAGACGGCCGACGACGTCTGCCAAAACGCGCGTACCGTCGGCCGCTTCATGCGGTTCGATCGACTCTTCCGGTGCATGGCTGCGCCCATCGCGGCAGGGCACGAAAATCATGCCGATCGGCCCGATCCGCGAAATAAAGACGCCGTCATGCCCGGCCCCGCTCGGCAGGTCTCGCGCCGAAAGGCCAAGACCAGCAGCGGCCGCCCGGATCGTCTCGCGAACGACGTTGGAACACGGCGTCGGCGAAACGTGACTAATTTGTTCTCGCACTATAGTTAGATTCATTTTCTTTAGAGGCGGCGTCAGGTCCCGAACCAACCCGTCGGCAAACGTGGCTATGGCTTCCTCATCACCGGACCGCGTCTCAATATTCATCTCAACCTTGCCGGGAACGGCGTTGACCGCATTGGGCGCCACTTCGATCCTGCCAATGGTAGCAACGAATGGCTTTGTCTCCGTGGAGGCAGCCAAAGCGCGCCTATACGTTTCTTCAATGATGCGGCTGGCGCCAACCAGCGCATCGGCGCGCAGCCACATTGGCGTCGCCCCGGCATGATCGGTGCGCCCTGTCACCATGATGCGTTCACGGTGTATTCCGACAATGTCTGTGACGATGCCGATCCTGATGCCCTCATTTTCAAGAACTCGCCCTTGCTCAATATGGACCTCAACGAAGGCCGCAATGGAATTCGGCGGACGCCGGACCAAATTGAGATTATCGGGGTCGCCGCCGACAAGACGCAGGCCCTCGCGCAGGGTCATACCATCCGGTCGAATAAGATCTAGCATGTCGGAGCTCAGCGCACCCGCTAGGGACCGACTGCCAATACATGATAAGCCGAACTCAGTTGGCTCCTCGGCTAAAAAATCGTACACTTGTAAAGAATGGCGCAGTCGTTCGCCGCTTTCAATGAGGCTCTGCGCTACTTCGAGCGCAGCGAGAACGCCGAGAATGCCGTCGTAGCGACCGCCGGATGGCACGGTGTCCGAATGTGAGCCGATGACGATCGGCTTCAAATTTGGGTCGCGTCCTTCCAGCGTGGCGACGAGATTACCGCCTGCATCGATGAGAGGTTCCAGACCCGCTGCCCGAAATTCGCTTGCAAGCCAGCGACGGCCGTCAAGAAACAGCCGCGAAAACGAGCGGCGCGTCCACGGCTGGTCGGGATCGGTGATCCGCGATAAATTCCCAATCCGGTGCCACAGCCGGCTAGTATTGATATCCATGGGACTTACGCTGGCGTCAGGAAACGGCCGTCGCCCGGCTTGTTGCAGATTGCCGAGCCATCCCAGGCAAGACCACCGCGGATGAAAGTAGCGACGACGCGTACTGTAAATTCACGTCCCTCAAATGAACTCCAGCGCACCGCCGATAGACTTTTCGACGGATCAAAGACAAATCTGCCAGATTCAAGGACAACGATATCCGCGTCGGCGCCGACAGCCAGTCGTCCCTTGTCCGTAAGTTGGAACGCCTTGGCAGGACCTTCGCACAGCTGCCTGACTACCATGGTGGGTGATATTCCGTGCTCTTCGCAGCCGGTCCATAACGCTGGCAGAAGCGTTTCGATGCCTGGACCACCGGACACGTTCCTGAATATGTTGGTGTCACTTTTCCGCTCTAGGCCCCAGGACACGTGGTCTGAGGATATGAAGTCGCAATGGCCTGCGGCTAAGTGAGTCCACAAGAGCTCGGATTCCGCCTTAGGCCGGATCGGCGGATAATGCTTCAACTTTGCGCCGAGGCGACGGAAATGCTCCTCCTCGTTTAGCATAAGATACTGCACGCAGGTTTCGATCGTCACTTTGTAGCCGGCGTGCTTATATAGGTTGCAGATATCGAAGCCACGCGAAGTCGACACGTGCACGGCATGCGCCCATGCCCCTGTCTCCGCGCCTATCTCGTAGATGCGTGCGGTCGCCAGGTTTTCGACGAGCGGTGGATGTGCACGGCCGAAGGCATCCGGTCTGGTATCGCCGGCGGCGATAAGGCGGTCGATGTTTCGGCGGGTAATCTCTTGATCCTGGTTATGCACGGCACACATCAGGCCAGTCGGAGCGATACGCCTGAACGCCTCGTAAAGCGTGTCGTCATCGATCCTTGGGAAGCGGTCGCGATTGGCTTCGAAAGTTGAGAATTTGAAGGCGCAGGCGCCGGCCTCAACCAGACCGGGAATTGCTTCAAGGCCGTTCTCCGGTGCAATCGTCGCGTAGAGCGCCACGTCAACATGGGCATCGCGCTCAACCGTCGCCACCTTCGTCTTGAATCGCGCAGAGTTGGTCACCGGCTGCGGATCGTCGTACGGCATATCGATCATCACGGTCACCCCGCCGGCAGCAGCGGCGCGCGAGCACATGCCGATTCCTTCTTGATCGGCTTGGCTGCCAGAGTGGACCTGCCCGTCGATGACGCCTGGAATGATCCAGTGACCGGTGAAATCGTGCGATTCATGCGCCGCCGGTGCAATACCTGCGCCAATCGCGGCGACCTTTTCACCGGAAACAGCCACGTAGCCATCATAAATGATGGTATCGACAAGCACTATGTTGCCACGTAGTACGAAATCAAAATCGCTCATGTCGACCACTCGATTCTGGAGACTTTCTTTGGTTCACGTTAGCATCACGACCGCGGTTTTGGTTCGCGGGTAGGCGGTGCTGATAGATCGATGCAAAACGTGGGTCATGTCGCTTCGCGAGTATCAATGGCCAACCCGGTGCTCGAGGCGGCTGAGGAGGCGTACGAAGGGCCACAGCAGAACGAGATAGGTCAACGCTGCAAGCACCAGAGGCGAGGCGTTATACGTGACGGCGCGAGCCATATCAGAAGAATACAGCAATTCCGGCAGCGCCACTACGCTGGCCAACGAGGTCAGCTTGACGACCTCGATGGTGTTGGAGATCAGGTCGGGCAACACGTTGCGGATCGCCTGCGGCAGGACCACGTACAGCCCCGCCTGGGCCGCGCTCAACCCGGTTGATCGGGCCGCGTCCCACTGTCCACGGCCGACGCTCTCGATGCCGGCGCGATATACCTCGCCGTAATAGGACGAAGTGTTCAAGAAAAACGCCAGGCAAACGGAGGCGAAGGGGTCCAGTCGTATCCCCGCGAACGGTAGACCGGAATGGATGAAGATTAGCAAAGCAAGCGGAGGAATAGCGCGGAAAAAATCGACCAGGGTGGCGATGAATGCCCTCAGCATACGCCATGGGCTCTGCATTGCGAACGCAACGACCAGCCCGCCGGAAAGCCCGAGTGGAACGACGACGAAGCAGAGGAGCAAAGTCATTCCTAGCCCGTGTACAAGGATCGGGTACGTTCGCGCCATGATCTCAAGATTGAAGAACTGTGCGACGATCGCGTTCATCAGAATCGCCTCCAGGCGAAGCGGCTCTCGAGCCATCGGCCAGCTAGAACGACCGGGATGAACAGCATGGCGTAACAGAGTGCCCCCAGCATCAATGGCGTGGAGTTACCAACAAAGCTTTCGGCTGTGGTGGCGACGTTGAGAATTTCCGGCACACCGATAACGCTGCCGAGCGCGACGTTCTTCGTGATCACGATCGAACGGTTGGTGAGCGGCGGGATCGCGAGGCGGATCGCCTGTGGTAGCACGACATAGCTCAAAGTCTGCGCAAAGCTTAGTCCGGTTGATCGGGCAGCTTCCCATTGCCCGCGGCGGACGGAGAGGATGCCAGCCCAAAGAATTTCCTCTGCAAACGCTGTGAGGACGACACTCAGCACCAGCCAGAGCACTGCAAAACTCGACAGCGTCACGCCCACATTGGGCAGGCCGAAATAAACGAGGACCAGGAGCACTAGCGGTGGCACGGTCCGGAACACGTCGGCAAAGACCGCGATCAGCAGGTTTAGCGGGCGAAACTCGAAGCTTCGGGCACACGCCAGTGCAAGCCCGCCGATCAATCCAGTGGCGACGATCAGCACGGCGATCTCGACTGTCAGTACCACCGCCTCGAGAATCGGCGGCAAGTAGCGGACGATCAGATCAGGCCGGAAGAACGTGTCTATGAATAGGGACCAGCCGTTCATTCCCACTCTCAGCGGATGATCTGGGCGACGAAGGCCCGCGTCCTCGGCTGCGCATGAGGACCGAAAATCCATTCCGGAGGGCCTTTCTCGACGATGGCACCGCGCTCCATGAACAGGATGCGATCGGCGGCCTCACGTGCAAAACGCATTTCGTGGCTGACCACAATCATCGTCATTCCCGAATCACGAAGCTTGCGCATGACCGCAAGCACCGAAGCCGCAAGCTCGGGATCGAGCGAAGAGGTGGGCTCGTCGAACAGCATTATTTTCGGCTCGAGGGCGATGGCGCGGGCGATCGCCACGCGCTGCTGTTGACCGCCGGACAATTCCGCTGGATAGGCGGCCGCCTTTTCGGCGAGCCCGACACGCTCCAAGGCGTGCATCGCGATCGCATCCGCACGTGTTTTATCCATCCGCAATACCTTGCGAAGCGCAAGCATGACGTTCCCGCGCGCCGTCATGTGCGGATACAGATTAAACGATTGGAATACCATCCCGATCTGGCGGCGGATCAGGTTGATGTTTACCTTGGCGCTGAGCAGATCAACACCGTCCACCACGATTGAGCCGCCGGTGGGCTCCTCCAGCCGGTTAAGGCACCGTAGCAAAGTGCTCTTTCCCGAGCCGGACGGTCCGATGACGAACACCAGTTCCTGAGGAGCCACCGTGAGATCGACTCCGTCGACAGCCACGAAGTCGCCGAAGCTCTTCCGGAGCGCGCGCACTTCAAGGATAGGCAGCGACTTCTCATTCACGCGGCGCTCCGATGGGTGACTTGTCGTAACCACCGACCGGCAATAACCCGGCTCCGCCGATCAACCGCAGGTGAGTTTGTGCGGCGTCGGGTCATAGCCCGGCATCCCGGGGACGCCGTAACCTGGAAAGATCTTGACCACCGCGGAGTCTGCCGCCGGCTTTGCGCCAAACCATTTCTCGTAAATCCTGGCAATCTCGCCGTCTTTCTTCATGCATTCGATGGCGAGATCAATCTTATTGCGGAGCGACACATTGTCCTTGCGCACGGGCACTGCGAATACCAGACCAGTCGAATGCACCAAGGAAAGCTTTATCATCGGATTGTTCTTAGCGGCCCACGCGGCTGCAGTATTGCCGAGCAATATGGCGTAGGCCCGTCCAGACGTGAGCGCCTGAACGGCATCCGGGGTGGTTCCGTAGGATTCGACGGTCCAGCCGTATTTCTCGGAATTCTCGCGCGCCCACATATCATAGGTCGAGCCTTTGTTGACCGCGACCGTCTTGCCTTTGAGCTCTTCCATGGCGTGGATATCGGGTGTGTCCTTTTCCACGATGAACTGGAAATCTGTATTTATGTAGCCCTCGGTGAAGAGCATGCTCTCGGCCCTTTCCTTGCTCACCGTCACCGGGGCAAGGATGAAATCATAAGTCCCGGCCTGTAGACCTGGGACGAGCCCCGAGAACTGCGTCGCGTCGATGTGGAGCTTACGCCCGAGGCGGTGTGCGATTGCGTTCCCGAGATCGATATTGAAGCCCTCCACCCCTCCCTTCAGGGTCGGCATCGCGTGCGGCGCGAACGTCGCATCAACGCCGGTTCGCAGTGGCTGCTCTTCGGCCGCAGCCCATTGAATCCCCATCAGCAGCGCAGCCGCTGCGGCAGCAATGCGCATCATCATGAGTTCCTCCCTCGGTGATTTTGGCGCGACGTTACGCTTTCGCCGTCCGCAGTTCAATGCCATTACCGCAGGCATGCGGGCGGTCCGGCGGCAGCTCAGGGAAGTATCCTTCGACCAGTGCGGCGCGGGTAATAAAAAATGGCCGCGGCTATATAGCTTGGCCAAATATGGTGACCGTTACGGCGCGCCCGCAGGTTTTTCAGCCGCCTAGGCCTGGATGGGGTTGTCGCCACGATACCCCGGCGGTGCCGCAAAACCATGCGCTGCATCTATGATCGAGCGGCCCAGCAGTTACCTTGTTAGTGCGCTGCGCGCATTCGATAATGCGCGAGGGAATCTTTGGAGCCTCCGGCGAATGGATCTCAGGAATGGCCCTTCCGGAAATCCGATCCGTTTTAGATTCGCATGGCGGGGCAGAATCATTGCAATCGTTGAGAAGGATGCTCTCGATCCTACATGCGCTCGCAGCATTTGTTGCCGACCTGGTCAAGTCCCGCCACCGGCTCGAAGCGGGGGAATCTGTTCCTGCGTCATCAGCTAAACATTGCGCCGCGGACGGCGTCAGCGCACCCACGAGTGCTCGGCTGTGATCGAGCCAATATTGGTTTGGCCGAATTTGCTTGGCGCGGTGCAGGTGGTAAAGCCTGAGACTGTCTTGCGCTGACATCGGATGGGTTTCAAGGCACAAGCGGGCCGGGCGGCCTATGAGGCGTCATGACCTGCGCGGTTTGATCTGGCGGATGAGCCCGGAAATTCCGGTGTGGGATGCACCGCGGATCCACGGTGCTGCTCAACGGTTTGGTAGGATCATTGCCATCCCGTCCTAGCCGGGCTGCATCATCACTACGGCCGGAGATAATTTTCAGAAGGGACGTTGGCATTGCGTCGTGGGAGCGAAACTTTGTCGGGTCAATTATTGGCTGGGGGCTGGCCTATTCATTCGAGGTAATATGATCGTGGGGTGCTAGCTCGGACGTCTTTCGTTCAGGGCCGTTCGTATGTCGTCCGTTCAAGACCGTTCGTGTGTCGTCAATAATTAGTTTGGCCAACTTAGATAGCGGGCGGTCGTTTGCGTAAACGACAAACACTTCGATAGGTATTTCGGGAAGCAACGGCCTCACTACGATGTTAGATGCGTGAAAGTTGTGTACGGAATACTCGTCTATGATGGCGATATGCTCCCCCTCTTCGACATGCGAACGTGCGATTGAACAATAGCGCGTTTCGATTGACCAACTCAGCGGTTCACCAAGGTCTGCGGCCGCACGGTCAATCAAATCACCCAAGACGGTACCGCGCTCAAGACGAACTATGTTGACGCCTCGAAGATCCGTAATGCGAATAACTTCGTTCTTCGCAAGTGGATGGTCGCGTGTTATCGCGCATACCATCCGACCGCGATGTAGCGGCAGTCCCGTCAAATTGGGATGGTCGCGAAATTCGAGAACAAATCCGATTTCGGCAACGCTTCTGGCGACGTGGTGGAAGATCGCTTCGCGTTCTCTTACGTCGATCGAAATCCTAACGCCGGGTCTTTTTGCGGTAAAGGAGTGTACGGCTTGAGGTAATATCGAATGTCCCAAGCTGGGCGTCGTTGCAATACGCACGGAACCGAAACGGCCATGCCTAAGGTCTTCGACTTTTTTCTGAAGTGATGCGAATAGCAGAAATATCGGAGAGCTTTCCGCATACAGGGAAAGCGCTTCTTCGGTGGCTACGAGCCGGCCACGGACGCGGTGGAACAGTCGGAAGCCAAGCTGATCCTCGGTATGTTGGATGACATTACTGACGGCCGGTTGACTAATCATCAACTGGTGCGCGGCGCCCTTGGTCGTCCCAGTTTCGACAACTGCCCGAAATATCTCTAGCTGGCGGAGATTCATTTGCTCATTTAACCACGATGTCGCACGGGCGCGCAATTTTACGACGGTGGTAGGCTGGCTATCGCCGCGTCGACTGCCTCGCCCAAACGATCGACGATCATGTCGATGGCGGCGCTTTCGATGATGAAAGGTGGTGCGAGCAGCAAGTGATCGCCGCTTCTGCCGTTGACTGTGCCGCCCATCGGATAGACCATCAGCCCGCGCGCCAAGGCTTCACTCTTGATGCGGGCATGCAGTTTCAGCTGAGGCGGGAACGGCTCCTTCCACCCGCGGTCGGCAACTATTTCAATTCCCTGCAACAGGCCGCGCCCGCGCACATCGCCGACGAACGGATGATTGCCGAAGCGCTCGTTTAGGCGGCGGTGCAAATACGCGCCTTGTTTGCGCACATTTGCCAGCAGATCGTCGCGGCGGATGACGGTTTGCACTGCGAGCGCTGCCGCGCAGGCCAGCGGATGGCCCATATAGGTGTGGCCGTGCTGGAAGACGCCTGAACCGTTATCAATCGCGGCAAAAACTTTGTCACGAATGAGAACGGCCCCGATCGACGCGTAACCACCGCCTAATCCCTTAGCGACCGTCATCAGGTCGGGGTCGATGCCTTCCTGTTCGCACGCATGGAGCGTGCCGGTGCGCCCCATGCCACACATCACTTCGTCGAGGATCAGGAGAATGCCGCAGCGATCGCAGATGTCGCGCACGCGCTTGAAATAGCCGGGAACCGGCGGCACCGCGCCCAAGGTCGCGCCGACAACTGTCTCGGCCACGAACGCAATGACATTGCCGGCACCGAGCTCGTCGATCTTGACTTCGAGTTCAGTCGCCAGGCGTTCGCCGTAGGCTTCCGGCGTTTCGTCG
>Ga0335085_10012673_pt1 | contig 12401 bp, 13 predicted proteins | sample Lox_Sample_45_FD_206712 | JGI IMG/M metagenome (GOLD analysis project Ga0335085, IMG submission 206712) | Soil microbial communities from Loxahatchee National Wildlife Refuge, Florida, United States - Lox_Sample_4.5 | ecosystem: Environmental > Terrestrial > Soil > Wetlands | place: USA...
ACCGGTGTCTGGGGGCCCACCATGCGCACGGGAAATCATCCCGAAATCACCGCGATCCACGTGGAGTGAGATGCTCCCCACGCCCTCACTCTTTTGGGTGAGCGAGGAGTCTTTTGTCTGATTTTTCCGGTCAGCCGACCCTCGGACTTTCCCTCTCTTGCTCTCTTAACCGAATGGGTGTATAGAAAGCGGCAGCCAAAGCTCTCGGGTGATAAACGCATGCTCAGTACGACCATTGCACATTTGGGAAGAGAGCCAAGGGATCCGCCCGCTAAATAGGAGGAAAGTGCATGAAGAAACTACTTGGACTACTCATATGCCTTTTGGTAAGCGCCGGTCTCGCCGCTGCCCAAGCCAAACCGGACCAGGGTGCGAGTCAGGCTTTCAAAGTCGAAAAGATTGTTATGGCCACCTCGGTGGACAACCACGAGCCTGTGGGTGAAAACACGGAATTCGCGGCTTCCGCCGGCAACCTCTATTGCTGGACCAAGATTACAGCCTCGACTACCCCCGCCACGATCAAACACGTTTGGTACTCGGGCGAGAAAAAGGTATTTGAACAGTCCCTGGACCTCAAGTTCGCTTCCACGCGCACGTGGAGCTCTAAGGCGGTCAAGCCAGGAACTTGGAAGGTCGACGTCACGGACGAATCGGGAGCAGTCTTATCTTCGGTGGCCTTCACTGTGAAGTAAGTGAAGATACCCGCCGGCCAGGCGGGAGCTGCGGTTTTGAGCGCGTTAGTTTTTCGGTAGCGTCGGCGTTCAATCCGCAGCTCCGCAGCTCGCTTGACAGCTAAACAATGACCGCTGGCAGCTCCGTCCCGGCTCCGTGGGGGGAACCTTCGCTACGTTTTCGCTTTCGAATTCCGCTTGCTTGTCGGTAAACTCTTCTTGATGCGGCCTACCGAATTCATTGCAGTATTGCACAAGGGTCAGGTGGCAGCGGCATATTTCCTGCGCGGGCCCGACCGATTCCTCCAGGAGGAATGCCGCAAGGCAGTGGTGAACTCCATCCCGTCCGATTCGCGGCAATGGTGCCTGGCGGAACTGGAATTCACCGCCGGGCAACTTCCCCACGCGCTCGAGGGCGCTGAGCAGATGCCCATGCTGGGCGGCCACAATTTTCTGCTCATTTCCGACCCGGAAGATTTCAAGGGAGCCGGCGACGAGGATGTGGAAGCCCTTCGCGCTTATCTGGAGCGTCCATCTCCTTTTTCGACAGTGGTCTTTCTGGCCACGGAACCGGACCGGCGCCGGCGCTTCATCCAATTGCTCGAAAAGAAAGCGCAACTAGTGGAGTTGCGCTCGCCTGACCGCCGGGAAGCGGGGGGGTGGGTAGAGCAATTCCTCCAACATGCGGGCGTGGAAATCACCGGCGGCTTGGCGGAGGAAATCGCCGGAAAGTTTGAAATCAGCCAGGATTCGCGCTCGGCGGCCGGGCCCTCGGCCGTTAACCTGCTCTGGATGCGCACGGAACTGGAGAAACTACTGACGGCGCGCCCGGGCATCAAGCGCGTGGAACCGGAAGACTTGGAGGTAATCGTCGCATTTCGTGAAGAGCGCGAAATCGGAAAGCTGCTGCGCGCCATCGGCGAGCGCAAATGCGCTGCGGCGCTGACCACACTGCGGGAGTTGCTGGCAAGCAAGGTGGCAGAGACTCTCATCCTTTGGTGTGTTGGCGACCTGTTCCGCCAGGCCCTGCGCGGAGTGTCGAGCTTTGGAAACCGCGGCAGCTGGTCGCGGGCCGCGAACCCTTATTCCACGTCGGAGATTGCCCCACTCACGCAGAAGAATTACCCCCGAGAGGAATTGTTGCAGGCCCTGCGCGCCGTGCGCCGCGCGGATTTGGGAATTAAGTCATCCTGGAAAGATTCCAGAATTCTGTTGGAATTTCTGGTGTGGCAGATCGTGGTGGGCAAGGGGTCCTCGGGCGAAGCGGCCCTCGGCGGCGAAGTTCCTTTGCCCTCAACGGACAGCTAACAGCCGACAGTAACCCCCGAGCTGTTAGCTGTAAGCTGTCGGCCATCAGCTCGCCTTACGCCAGCGCGTTAAAGGCAACCGTCAACCGCGACTTGTAGCGTGCGGCGGTATTGGCATGCAGGATGCCTTTGTGGACGGAGTGGTCAATCAGCGTCAAGGTGGGGGTCAGCAGCGCCAACGCGGCTGCCTTGTCCTTTGCTTTCAACGCGGCGCGAAACTTCCGGATCTGGTTACGTAACCGCGAAGTTTGCCACTGATTTTGTTCGGTGCGTTTCTTGATTTGCTTGATCTGTTTCAGTGCAGATTTGTGACTTGCCACGAATACTCCTTTCGTGCAAAATGCAATTCTTCAATTTAGCAGATAGCTCTCCGAAGCGTCAACGGTGAACACACATGAGCATTCCTCCCCTCGGAACGGACCTGCCTATTCTTTTGGATGAGGCCAGGATTGAGAGACGCATTGCGGAGATGGCCGCCGCCATTTCCAGCGATTACCAGGGCCGGACTCCGCATCTGGTGGGCGTTTTGAAGGGCGCATGGGTTTTCATGGCGGATCTTGTCCGGCACATTTCCATCCACTGCACGGTGGATTTTCTGAGCATCCAGAGCTACGGCTCCGGTACTATTTCCTCCGGTGAAGTGAAGATCACCAAAGACCTTGACGTGAGCATCGAAGGCCGTGATGTGCTGGTGGTGGAAGACATCTTGGACACGGGCCGCACCTTTAGCTACTTGCAGGAAGTGCTGGGGGCGCACGACCCTGCCAGCCTGAAGCTCGCCGCGCTGCTCGATAAGCACTCGCGCCGCATCATTCCCGTGGAAGCCGATTATGTGGGCTTTGAGATTCCCGATGTGTTTGTGGTCGGCTACGGCTTGGATTTTGACCAGAAGTATCGAAACCTTGCCGACGTGCGCTTCATCCCTTCACCTCAGACATTATTCTTATTCGACACTCCAACCAAAACCGATCCTTCCTAAAGGTAGAAACACGCTTGCGAGTTCGTGCGCCGGGCAAGCTATAATGAGCGGGCGAGTCCGCCACACCCATGGAAGAATTCTCCACACCCCTCATGCGCCAGTACAGCGCCATCAAGCAGCGGCACCCGAATGCTCTGCTGCTTTTTCGCCTGGGCGACTTCTACGAGCTGTTTTTTGAAGACGCGGTGGTGGCCGCGAAAGAACTCCAGATTACCCTTACCTCCCGCAACAAGGAGAAGGGCACAGCCATCCCCATGTGCGGGGTGCCCTACCACGCCGCCGAGGGTTATATCGCCAAGCTCATCCGGCGGGGATTTCGAGTGGCGATTTGCGACCAGGTGGAAGACCCCCGCGTGGCCAAGAAGCTCGTCAAGCGCGAGGTAACGCGCGTGGTGACGCCAGGTACGGCAATTGATTCGCAAGTGCTCGAGCCGAGAGAAAACAACTACCTGGCGTCGGTGGCGTGGCGCAACGGAGGGGCGGGCCTGGCCCTGGTAGACCTCTCCACCGGCGATTTCCGCGCTACGGAGTTTTGTGGAGACGAAGCCCGCGCGCGGTTGCGCGACGAACTCGAACGCATGCGGCCGAGCGAGTTGCTACTGGCTTCGGGAGCGGCCAGTCTGCTGGAGGGCTGGGTGGGCGGCAGCGCCGTCGTTACGCGAACACCTCTCGATGAGTGGGTGTTCGGCGAGGAGTACGGCGCGCGCCTGCTGCGCGATCATTTCCACGTGGCAACCCTGACAGGTTACGGCCTGGACGGCCATCCCTTCGCCGTGGCCGCGGCGGGCGCCATCCTGCACTATGTGCGCGAGACGCAACGCGGTTCTTTGACGCATCTCGATGGCATCCGGTTCTACCAACAGCAGGACACGCTGCTGCTCGATCCTGCGACGCTCCGCAACCTGGAACTGGTGGACCCGGCCTTCGGCGAATCACGCGCGGCGACGCTGCTCGGCGTGCTCGACCATTGCGCAACTTCGCTGGGGGCACGCAAGCTGAAGGCCTGGATGCTGCGGCCGTCGCTGGACCGTGAGGAGCTCATTGCCCGGCTCGATGCCGTTGAGGAGCTGACGAAAAACACCATTGCGCGCGAAGAATTGCGGCGCGTATTAGGGGTTATTCAGGACCTTGAACGCCTTCTCAGCAAGGTCACTCTGGAAACGGCCAACGCGCGTGAGCTCCTGGCGTTGAAGCAATCGGTGCGCCCCCTGCCGATCCTGCGGACTTACCTGACGCATTTTCAGGCGCGCCGCATCGGCGAATTGCATGCGCAGCTTGATGAGTTGGCGGACGTCCATGAGTTGCTGGAGAAATCGGTCCATCCCGAGCCGCCCGTGGTCCTCACCGAGGGCGGATTGATCCGTCCCGGCTTTCACGCGGGACTCGACGAACTGCGCGACCTCGGCCAGAATTCCAAACGCCTGCTCGCCCAAATCGAGTTGCGCGAGCGTGAACGCACCGGCATCGCCTCGCTCAAGGTTCGATTCAACAACGTCTTCGGCTACTACATTGAAGTTTCCAAGGCCAACATGCATCTGGCGCCGCCGGATTATGAGCGCAAGCAGACTCTGGTGAATGCCGAACGCTTCACCACTCCGGAGCTGAAAGAACTGGAAGTGAAAATCCTCGATGCGGAAGAGCGCGGCCATACCCTCGAACGTGACCTGTTCACCGGCATTCGCCGCCAGGTGGGCAGCGAGGCATCGCGCATCCGCCAGACCGCCACCGTGCTCGCGGAACTCGATGTGCTCGCTTGCTTCGCGCATCTTGCCGCCGAGCGCGAATACCATCGTCCGGAATTTTCCGACGACGCTGAATTGCTCATTCAGGAAGGGCGCCATCCGGTCATCGAACGCATCGTGGAAGAGGGGCAGACCGGCAAGTTCATTCCCAACGATCTCTACATGAACGGCGGCAAGGACCTGCTGTTGATTGTCACCGGGCCGAACATGGGCGGGAAGTCAACTTATCTCCGGCAGGCGGCACAAATTGCCTTGATGGCGCAGATGGGCAGCTTTGTGCCCGCCGCGCGCGCCAAGCTTCCCATTTTCGACCGCATTTTTACGCGCATCGGCGCGTCTGACAACCTGGCGCGCGGACGCTCTACTTTCATGGTGGAAATGACGGAGGCAGCGGCCATTCTCAATACCGCCACGCCCCGCAGCCTGGTGCTGCTCGACGAAGTCGGGCGCGGCACAGCAACCTTTGACGGCTTGGCCATCGCCTGGGCGGTGGTCGAGTATTTGTTGACGCACACTCGCGCCAAAACACTTTTCGCGACCCACTACCATGAGTTGACGGAACTGGCGGACCTTCTCCCGGGAGTGAAGAACTACCATGTGTCGGTGAAGGAATCCGGGTCGAACATCATCTTCCTGCGCAAGGTCGAACCCGGCAGCGCGGACAAAAGTTACGGCATCGAAGTGGCGCGCCTGGCGGGCTTGCCCATAACAGTCGTTGAGCGCGCGCGCGAAATCCTGACCCGGCACGAGCAAAGCGAGCATAGCCTGAGCGGGCGCCTGGCAGCCCACAAGGAAGCGTCTGAAACGGGACCGGTGCAGCTCACCATCTTCACGCCGCTTAACGCCGAAGTGGTGAATGCTATTGAGAACACAGACCTCGACAACCTGAAGCCGCTCGAAGCTCTTAACCTTCTTGCCGAACTAAAGAAACAGATTCAGTCATGAAACCGTCCTTCACGAGCCCAGCAGGCGAACTCCTGATGCTACGGCTGGTTGCACCGCGCTGGAATTCTTTGGTCGAGCAGGAACTTCGGGCGCTGGAGCCTGGCGGAATTCTTCTGGCAGGACCGTTGCCACAATTTCCGGAAACTATCTATGACCTGCTCGGAGGCATTTCGCGAAGCCTGCCCGCGCCGCCTATCCTCGCCCTGGAAACAGATGCCTCCGCGGACGAGCTGAATGCTCTGCTGCCACCGCTGCCTTCGCCGCGGGCGTTGGCGCAAGAGGGTGCGCGGTTCGTGCGCCAGGCAGGCGAACTGATCGGCGAGGCGCTGAAGCTCCTGGGATTCAACACCCTCTTCGCCCTCACGCTTGACATTGCATCACAATTCACAGAGGAGTCATTGGGCGCAAGTACCTTCAGCGCTGACCCGCGCGTGGTGGCGGAGTGCGGCGCATTGTTCGTGGAGGGAGTCTCGCGGCACAAGATTCTGGCGTGTGCAAAGCATTTCCCCGGTCTCGCCAGCTCGCCGCCCGCTCCCGCCGGTGAATTGTCAACAAGCGGGCGGTCAATGGCCGAACTCTGGCGCTCGGACCTTGTCCCCTACCGCGAACTGCTGCCGCGGGTTCCTTTGGTCGTGATGAGTACCGCCGCCTACAGGGCCTACGATTTTGATTTCCCGCGGTCAGCCGTGCTCTCGTCTCAAGTTGTAGCGGGATTACTCCGCGCCAAGCTCGCCTATCGCGGTGTGGTAGTGGCCCCGCAACTTGAATCCCAGATGGTACGGGGAGTTCTCGAATTGGCCCCCGCGGCAGTTCAATCCCTTGGCGCCGGATGCGATATGCTGCTGGTTGAATCAGTCGAGTCGTGGCAGGCCATGCGACGGGGGATCGAGGAAGCACTCGCAACCGGTGAGTTGCCGAGCGAGCGGCTGGAGCAGTCCGTGGCGCGCATTCGGGATGCGAAAAGAGAATGGAAGCCGCCGAAAGGCCAGTTTTCGAAAAAAGCATGGCAGCGGCTGGCACGGCGTTTTGAAGAGTTCAATTCCAACTTCCGGGAGGCGAAGATTGCCTGAAAAGGTTTCAAGCGGCGCACGCCTGGTGGTGGGATTGATTTCCGGCACGTCCATGGATGGCATTGACGCAGCGCTGGTGCGCATCTCCGGCCACGTCACGCGCCCCCGGGTGCATCTGGTGGCATTTGAAACATTCGCCTACTCAGCACCAGTGCGCCAAACAATTCTGCGCATCGCCAGCGACGAATCGGCGACGGCGGGGGAAATCAGCCAACTCAATTTTCTCTTGGGAGAACTTTTCGCGGAAGCGGCGTTGCGCGTCTGCCATAAAGGTAGCGTCTCACCCGCGCGCCTCGCGGCGATCGGCTCACACGGCCAGACCCTCTATCATCAGGGTGCGCCGAAGCAGGGTAGCGCGGACCTGCCCTTCCAGGTCCGCGGATCTTCGACGGGAGATGTGGGGAAAGCCGCGGACCTAAGAAGCAGGTCCGCGCTACTTCTAGAAAGGCCCTGCACTATGCAAATCGCCGAGCCTTCCGTAATTGCCGAACGCACCGGCGCACCGGTAGTGGCGGATTTTCGCCCTGCCGATATGGCCGCGGGCGGCCAAGGCGCGCCGCTAGTGCCGATGGTGGATTATCTTCTGTTACGCGACGCGCGTAAAGGGACGGTAGCGCTGAACATCGGGGGCATCGCGAACATAACGGTGATTCCCGCCGGCACGAAGCCGGAACAGGTTTTCGGGTTCGATACCGGCCCCGGAAACATGATCATCGATGGCCTGGTCCGGTATTTTACCAGTGGGCAGGAAACCTACGATGCCGGGGGACGCTGGGCGGCAAGAGGCCGAGTGATCGAATCCCTGCTGACGGACATTCGGAGTTTACCATTTTTCGCCCAGCAACCTCCCAAGAGCGCCGGGCGCGAGCAGTTTGGCCGGCAGTTCATCCAGCAATTCTTCCTCGGCCACCAGGGTGATGCGGCATCACCCTGGAAGAGACCCCTCACCCCCACGACAAGCAAAGCGTGGGGCCCCCTTCCCGCCCCGGCTGGTGAAAACGCCGACGGCGGTCCACCCTCTCCCCAAGGGAGAGGACTAGAAATCAAATGGGGAGGTCGAGCGCAGCCAGAAGATTTACTCCGCACCGCGACCGAGTTGACGGCGCGCACCATCGCCGACGCGCTTGAACGCTTTGTCCTGGGGAAGATCGCCATGCATCGCCTCATCATTTCCGGAGGCGGCGTGCACAATCGGTTGCTGGTGGCTCGCCTCGGCGAACTCCTGCCCAACCTTCGCGTTCACCGGTCCAACGAGTTCGGCCTCGACGTGGACGCAAAGGAAGCCATCGCCTTCGCCGTGCTCGCTGACCGCACGATGCACGGCCTGCCCGGCAACCTGCCGAGTGTAACCGGCGCGCGCCGGCCCGTGGTGCTGGGCAAGATCTCGCGGGGGCGACAGGAGACGAGAAAATGAATCTGAACCATGCGGATAAGACTTGGGTGCGAGGGGGTTGGGTATTAATTTATCCAACCCGCGTTCTCCTGGTACTTGTCCTTTTGTTTTACATATGCACACTCATGAGGATCTTGGCACTTTTTTTGCGTGGTGGAATACTCAGAATTGAACAGTGGGTCGCACACATAGCGTTGGAGGGGAAATTTGGCGACACGACCCCTGCTGCGTGGGCGACGTGGCTTAGACAAGCATACATTATGTTGGGCACAATGCTATTTGTCATGCCGCCGGCACTGCATTTGCTTCAGAGATGGATGCCTCAAGATTTCAGCGGGCGAATACGAGCCCTTAACAGCCCCTCGCCCATGCGGGGTCATTTCAGGTAGAATTCGGCAATTGACGGTAAGATGGTCCTGCAAGCACTGGGAGAGGAGATACGATGACGACTGATAAGCGGCGATTAGGAGACCTGGTTTCAGTAGGGCCGGCGATGCTGCGGGACTTTGAGTTGCTGGGCATTCGCTCGGTTGCACAACTGGCGCGACAAAAACCGGAAAGCCTTTACGACAAACTCTGTTGCGTTACCGGCAAGAGCCAGGACATATGCTGCCTTGATTTGTTCAGCGCCGCCGTAGCGCAAGCGCGGAATCCGCGGCTCCCCGCTGAGCAACGCCAGTGGTGGTATTGGAGCCGCAAGCGCAAGGCGCACCATTGATTGACGATAGTCGATTGATGATCGTCGATAAACGGACCGCGATTCTGGATTCCACATTGCAGATTCCAAAATCACGAGCCTCGAATCCGGATTCCATATTCAAGACCCCTGGGCCCGATCCCCTATTCCGGGTCCCTGAATCCCGAGCGCCCGCTACAGCTTTAACCCCAAATGCCAAAGTGTGGTGACCACCATTTCGCGCAGGGAATAGAGAGTGCGCAAGGTCGGATCGTCCTCGATGGGGCTATCGGGGGCGGGCGAAGCATAGGCGGTAATTCCCAGGGCGCGGAACATCAGCTTGATGCGATAAAGGTGAAAGCCGTCGCTGACCGCGATGCAGGTGCGGGCATGGCGCTGCCTGAGGATTTGCGCGGCCGCTCTGACACTTTCGTAGGTGGTATCGCTCTGCGTTTCGGAGAGGATTTTATCTTCCGCCACTCCCTGCTGAATCAAGTAGTCGCGCGCCACGCCGCCTTCCGTGAAATGCGGATCGCCACCGCTGCCTCCTGTGGTAATGATGGCAGGGGCCAAGTTGCGGTTTTCGAGTTCCAGCGCGTGGTCAAGGCGGGCTTTTAAGACGGGAGACGGCGCGCCGTTGTACTCCGCCGCGCCGAAGACCACGATGGCGTCTGCGGGACGGGCCTCATCGTCTCCGGCCTGCGCGCGGATGGCTGCGTACAGAAACCACTCGGCAACGGCGCCACCCAGCAAGGCCAGGCAAACCGCCACCAGAAACCCGAAACGGAAGCGCGTGGAAGTCAGCCTAGATACTCCTTCAACTCGGATTCAGGGATACCCCCCTGGCGTACGATACGGCCGGTTTCGCCGGTGAGTTCAACGACGGTTGAAGCCAGTCCCCCTCGGGTCAAGCCTCCATCCAGAATCAGCGGCAGCACGTCACCGATTTGGCAGTCCACCTCGTCCGCGGTCGAGCAAGACTCCATATCTGAAAGGTTGGCGCTGGTGCCGGTAAGAGGACGCCCCGCCGCCGCGATCAAGGCAACGACGAACGGCGCCAGCGGCCATCGCAATCCCACCTTGCCGGTGTTGGCGGTGACCTTCAGCGGAATCTGCCGGGAAGCAGGAAGCACCAGCGTAAGAGCCCCTGGCCAGAACCTCTGCGCCAGCGTGAAAAACAATTTGGGGGGATTATGAGCGAGGTCGCCCGCTTGATCGATGGAATCAACCAGGAGAGGAAGCGGCCGGTCTGCAGTGCGGCGCTTGATGCGAAAGATCTCGCTGACCGCCGACAGATTAAAAGGGTCAGCCCCGAGGCCATAGAAAGTGTCGGTGGGAAACGCCACCACCTTGCCCCGCAGGATGAGATGGACGGTGTATTCCAGAACGTATTCGAGCGAGCAGTTCTCTAACTTTAGGATTTCGGCCATTGGACCGCCGAGCGAGGTGCCAAGCAAACTCGGGAAAAGACCGTAACACAAGCATTCCATGGGGTCAAGAACCCATTCGCCTTGGTGCTAAGAGCGAAGCGGATTGCCTTCGCCCGTCGTTTCCACTTACCCCCGGCCCGGGAGTGGGCGGGGATTGCCTCCGCAGCGAGGGCCCAAACGCAATTCCCCCTCTGCCCGGATCGTCCCGTCGCGCGGGGCGGCATGGTCCCCACGGGAGTCCCTTCCCGGCCTGGCAATCGCATGTCCAGCGCCAGGAACAGATTCCAACAAAACGCCAAATTGCCCTTGACTTATGTCACCCAGTGGGTAACAATCTTGCTACCTGCTTCTCAGGTTTATGGTCTTGTTTCCTTATTGAAATGGGGGTGTTGATCGATTGGCTGAAGTTAGACTTCAGGACGGAGAGTCTTTGGAGAACGCGCTGCGCCGCTTCAAGCGGAAGGTTCAGCAAGAGGACATCATCAAAGAGATTAAGAAGCATTCCTTCTACCTGAAACCGGGAGAGAAGAAAAGAGTTAAAGCAGCACTTGCTCGTAAAAGGGCTCGTAAAAAGGCCAGACACGAACAGGACTGATCGTTGGTGTGCTGAACTCAAAAGTGGGGAGGGCGGGAACCCGCGCCCTCTTCACCAGCCGGCATCTTGATGCGGGTGGGGCCCTGTTCAAACAAGGGAGCGTGGCATGGAATACAGGGATAGGGTCCTGAAGTGTATTGATTGCGGCGCAGACTTCGTTTTCACCGCAGGGGAACAACTGTTCTTCGCCGACAAGGGTTTCAAGAATGAACCCAAGCGGTGCAAGCCCTGCAAGTCAAAGCGGAGTCAGATGATGAGCGGCCAGGGCTACCAGCGCGTTGAAACTACCACAACGTGCTCGCAATGTGGTAAGGAGACGACGGTGCCCTTTAAGCCGACTCAAGGCCGACCCGTATATTGTCGGGAATGCTTCCAACAGCGCAGGGCTGTAGCGACCACGGCTTAGTCTTTCCCACTCACACTCAAGGGTTTCCGTTTGAGGGTGGATGTGCCTTTGGCGGTCGTCGCGACCTAAGGCAGGGTGTGCCTGCCAGAGCACAGGGCGCTCACCCCCCGTCAGGATTCAGTGGCAGCCCACCCCCACGTCAGTTACAATTCCTATCTGAGCATGGCAACCTTCCACATCCTCAATTTTGGCTGTCGCGCCAGCCAAGCCGACGGCGCTTCGTTGAAGCGGCAATTGCTTCAGGCCGGTCTTCGAGAAGATGCGACCGTGGAAGAAAGTGCGGTGGCGGTCCTGAATACATGTACGGTTACTGCCTCGGCGGATGCGGAAGTGCGTCAGTTTGTCCGCCGAATCCATCGGCGGAACCCCGAGTGCCGCATCCTGGTGACCGGCTGTTACGCCCAGCGCGCACCGGAAGAACTCGCCCGGATGGAAGGCGTCGCCTGGGTGGTGGGAAACTCCCACAAGCACTTGGTAAGCACCATCCTAGCTCCGGATGGCGTGGGAGAATCGGGTGATCGGGTGATCGGGAGATCGGGGGAACAGAACGTAGACGACCTCGGCAGTAGCTTCTCTTCAGCGACAGCCGCGCCATTGGTGCAGATTCAAGCGCCCAATAAAAGTGACGATTGGCAAGTGACAAGTGACGAGCCAGCAGTTCATTCACCCGATCATCCCATCACCCGATCACCCGATTCATACGGCCTCGGACCTCGGACGGCGCAACCGGCTGAGGTTTTCGTGGGCGAGATCACGGAAGAATTTCATTTTGCACCCGTCTTTGCCGACGACCGCACGCGCCCCACGCTGAAAATCCAGGATGGCTGTGATGCTCGCTGTTCCTTTTGCATCATCCCGTCGGTGCGCGGGCAGAGCCGCAGCCTCGAGCCGGAAAAGGTGCTGGAGCAGATCCGGCAACTGGAAGATGCCGGGTACCAGGAAGTGGTCCTTTCAGGGATCAATCTGGGCGGCTACGGGCGCGACTTGGACCGACGTATCAATTTCCTGGGAATGGTGGAGCGCATCCTGCAGGAAACCTCCATCGCGCGCATTCGTATCAGCTCGATTGAGCCCATGGACGTCAGCCCGGCGCTGATCCGCCTGGTGATGCAGGAGGCGCGCATGGCGCAGCATTTCCACGTTCCGCTCCAGAGCGGTTGCGACCGCATCCTGAGGCTCATGAACCG
>Ga0335085_10012674_pt1 | contig 12401 bp, 9 predicted proteins | sample Lox_Sample_45_FD_206712 | JGI IMG/M metagenome (GOLD analysis project Ga0335085, IMG submission 206712) | Soil microbial communities from Loxahatchee National Wildlife Refuge, Florida, United States - Lox_Sample_4.5 | ecosystem: Environmental > Terrestrial > Soil > Wetlands | place: USA: Florida...
GGTTACGGGAGAATTCGACGTCAAGCTTACCCCACAGCCAATGGCGGAGGCGGGAGCAGAGTCCGGCCTCGGGCGCATGTCGCTTAGCAAGCAGTTTTACGGAGAGCTGGAGGCAACCAGCCAAGGTGAAATGCTTAGCGCGATGGCAAGCGTGCAAGGCTCAGGCGCATACGTTGCCGTCGAGCGAGTCACCGGGACGCTCGCGGGACGTCGCGGCAGCTTCATGCTGCACCACACCGGAATCATGAAGCGTGGCCTGCCTCAATTGACCGTCTCCGTCGTGCCCGACTCCGGAACGGACGAACTTGCAGGCCTCATCGGCACGATGAACATCAGGATCGAGGCCGGCGGCAAGCACTTTTACGACTTCGAGTATTCACTCGACACGCACTAGCAAGGTGGGTCCAACAGGCAGTTCAGACTAGATTTAGAGCGGTTTTGAATTTGGTCTGTACGGTAGAGCCGCGCTTCAGCGCGGCGTCAAGGCGGGTCCTTCCTTTTGGGGTTGGAGAGGTGGCCGAACGCGGGCCTGAAGGCCCGCTCTACCGGTCCACACAAGGACAGAAAATGCTCTAGCGCAAAAAAGAATGGCTACTCTTCGCCCTTCTACAAAGAGTAGCCATTCGTGCGAAAGGAGGAGACAATGAGTTGCGGTGCCCGGGGCACGGCGTTCCAGCGGAAGGAACCATTCACGCGCCCCGTGTAAGCATCGCTCCCTGCTTGCAGTAAATAGACGTGCCTATCAAAAAGGCGTTAGCAGATGTCCGCTGGCCTGTGCGAATCAGCGGCACGGGGGTTCATCGCGCGTAGCGGTTCTGCTTCTTCTCAGCGTGGCGCTCAAGGCCTAGGTGAATCAGCCTATCGATCAGATCGGGATAGTCGATTCCCGAAGCCGCCCACAGTTTGGGATACATGCTGATCGAGGTGAAGCCCGGCATGGTGTTGATCTCGTTGACGAACATCTTGCTGGTGCGCGGATCCATCAGGAAATCGACCCGCGCCAGCCCGGCGCAATCAACCGCCTGAAACGCCTGCACCGCCAGCCCTTGTACTTCCTTCTGCTTGGCCTTGGGCAGCTTGGCAGGAATGATCAGCTCCGAGCCTTCATCGAGATACTTAGCGTCATAGTCGTAGAACTCCTTGATCGGCACGATCTCGCCCGGGATCGACGCGATCGGCGCGTCATTGCCCAGTACCGAGCACTCAATTTCGCGCGCCTTGCCTTTCGCTCCGCCAACGCCTTGCTCGATGACGATTTTGCGATCGAAGTGTGCGGCTTCCTCCATGGCCGGGGCGAGTTCGCTGCGATTGTGGACTTTACTAATGCCAACTGACGAGCCCAGATTTGCCGGCTTCACGAAGACCGGATATTTCAGCGCGGTCTCGATCTGCTTGCCGACTTTCTTCGGCTCATTCCGCCACATGGTGCGCAGCACGGTAATGTGCTTTACGATGGGCAGACCCGCATCCCGAAAGAGCTTCTTCATGATGTCCTTGTCCATGCCCGCCGCCGAGCCGAGCACGCCTGCGCCGACATACGGGATGTCAGCCAGCTCAAGCAGGCCTTGAATGGTGCCGTCTTCGCCGAAAGTGCCGTGCAGCACAGGGAAAATGATGTCGACATCGATGGGGTTGGTCGTCGCGTTCACTTCATGTGCGCTGGTCTCGAACGGCAGTAGCGCGGAATGGTTCTGGCCCGGAATCGGCGGAACTACCACGCCTTCGCCTTTTGCCAGCACAGCAGCGGCAGAGGTCGCTTCGGGATCTCCTGCGCGCAGATGACGCGGCTCGACCGCGGGCGTGTGGTCGCCCTTGAGCAGCCGCTCGGCGTGTGTGGCAGAGAGCCAGCGTCCTTCCTTGGTGATGCCGATCGGCAGCACATCATATTTGTTCTTGTCGATCGCGTTCAGCAACGACGCTGCCGATAGCAGCGATACCTCGTGTTCGCCGCTGCGCCCGCCAAACAGCACTCCTACCCGGAGCTTCTTCATGATTGCAGTGTAAATGGAGGGGGCGAACTGCGCCGTCCCTCTCCTGATTGCATGGTTGTCCCCGGACTACTCACTAGGTTTGTCATCCCGAACGAAGTGAGGGACCTGCTTTCCTTCACCAGCCGACGCATCGTGTGTTGCGTCACAGACAGCCGGGCAAGAAGCCTGAGAGACTGTCGATGTGCCGCGCGAGTACCGCTTCTTCGTCTATATTCTCTCAAGCAAGTCACGACGCCTCTACACAGGAATCACCAATGATCTGTTCCGCCGCGTGCAACAGCACAAGCGCGGAGAGATAGAAGGGTTTACGCAGAAATATAAGATCAATCGGCTGGTGTACTGGGAGGAGTTTCAATATGTCGGCCACGCCATACACCGCGAGAAGGTGATCAAGGATTGGAGACGTGAGAAACGCGTCGCGCTCATCGAACGTGAGAATCCGACATGAGATGACTTGGCTGAGGACTGGAGCAAGCCGCTGCCACAACTTAAGTTTGTAGCTCCACAATCGAAAGCAGGTCCCTCACTGTGTTCGGGATGACAACCGGAGCAGGGGTTCGCGAAAATGTTTCTTACCACGGCGAGCCAAAAGCAGGTCCCTCGCTTCGCTCGGGATGACAATCACGAAGAGCACAGTCGATAATGCGAGCAGGTGGTTTGATTGAGCACAACCCCTGACAACCGCATCGGTCTCATTGCAGGCAACGGCAGGTTTCCCTTCCTGGTGCTGGATGCGGCGCGCTCGGAGGGCATGGAAGTTGTCGTCGCTGCCATCCAGGAAGAGGCCTCGCCCGAGATCGAAAAGCGTGGCGCGGCCGCGGTGCACTGGGTGTCACTGGGCGAACTTTCGAAACTTATCGAGACCTTCAAGAGCGAAGGCGTCTCGCGCGCCATCATGGCCGGGCAGGTGAAGCACAAGCGCATCTTCAGCAGCATCAAACCGGATTGGCGGCTGGCCAAGCTGTTACTGGCGCTGCCGGCCCGCAACACTGATTCGCTGATCGGCGCCGTCGCCAAGGTCCTCGGCGACGAAGGTATCACGCTCATAAGCTCGACCTCGCTGCTGGAGCCCATGCTGGCGAGCGAGGGCGTGATGACGCAACGCGAGCCCAACGATACCGAGCAGACCAACATTACCTATGGCCGTGCGGTGGCGCATCATTTGTCACGTTTCGATATCGGACAGACCGTCGTGATCGCCGAAGCTGCTTGCGTCGCGGTCGAGTCCATGGAGGGCACAGATGCGACCATTCTTCGCGCGGGCGAAATCATGCGCTCGCCGTCGCTGGGCAAAGAGCCTTCCACGCTGAGCCGCGCTCTGACCGTGGTCAAGGTCGCCAAGCCGAATCAGGACATGCGCTTCGATGTGCCGGTGGTTGGGTTGCAAACCATCGAAACTATGAAACGCGCCGGCGCAACCTGTCTGGCGCTGGATGCCGGCCGCTGCCTGATCTTCGACAAGCCCGCTGTGATTGCCGCGGCCGATGAGGCGGGCATCTGTATTGTGGCCGAAGCGCTGGTCAGCCATGTGCCGCATCACGATATGTAAGCTGCCGCCGTCGATAGCAGAATGACAGAGCAAGACACTCCACGCGTTTACCTCGCCAAACCGGACCTGACTACCGAGGCCGAGCTTTGCGAGCTTGCGCGCGCATCCGAGGACCTACATCGCCCGTGGGCTTTTCCCGGCAAAGACCATCATGAATACGATGAGTTTCTTCGGCGTATCGAGATCGGCAGAACCGTACCTTTCCTGATCAGGCATGTCGCGAGCAACAGAATCTGTGGCGTTGTGAACCTGAACGAACCGGTCATGGGTCTGTTTCGCAGCGCCTACCTGGGGTTTTACGCGGCACAGGAGTTTGCGGGCCAGGGATTCATGTCAGAAGGACTCTGCCTGGTGCTGGATTGCGCTTTTTCGGAGTTGGGCTTTCACCGGCTCGAGGCCAACATTCAGCCCGGCAATCAACCCTCGCGCGCTCTGGTAAAACGCCTGGGATTCCGTCTTGAGGGGTACTCCCCACGTTACCTGCTCATTGACGGCGACTGGCGCGACCACGAGCGCTGGGCGATTCTGAGCGAAAGTTGGCCTGCGGCTCGCCTGCACTTCTTTGCCACTCAGCGCAACGATAAGCGACAATCGCAGCATGGCCGATGAAAACGGCACGCTCCGCGTAGGCGTGGTCGGCGCGGGAGCGTTCGGGCGCAATCACGCCCGCGTGTATCGCGAGTTGGCAGCCGATCCATCGCAGCGAATCGAATTTGTCGGTGTTGCCGATAGCGACTTCGCCCGTGCGCAGGGTATCGCGAAGGAATTCAACACCCGTGCCTTCCTATCTGCCGCCGAGCTGATTGCTCAGGGCGTCGATGCTGTATCCGTTGCCGTGCCGACCGTTCTGCATCTGGCTATTGCTCGCGAACTGATGCAGGCGGGCGTTGATGTCCTCATCGAAAAGCCGCTGGCAGCTACCGTGGCCGAGGCCGACGAGCTCATAACCGTGGCCCAGGCTTATGGCTGCGTCGCGCAGGCCGGACATCTCGAGCGATTCAATCCTGCGGTGCGCGCGACGTTTCCGTTGCTGACCCAGCCCATGTTCTTCGAGGTGCATCGGCTGAGCGTCTTCACCCCGCGCTCACTTGACATCGACGTGGTGCTCGACCTGATGATTCACGACATCGACATTGTGCTGGCATTCGCAAAGTCGCAAGTCACAGAGATCCGCGCCGTCGGTCTGCCTATCCTGTCGAAGAAGATCGATATCGCCAACGTGCGCATGGAATTCGAATCGGGTTGCGTGGCCAACTTCACTGCCAGCCGCGTCAGCACTGAGCGCGTGCGCAAGCTGCGCTTCTTCCAGCCGCGCCAGTATGTCTCGCTCGACTACTCGCGCCAGGATGTTCTGGTGCTCACCGTGGACGAAGTGGGAACGGAGCGCGACAACCCTGATCCCTTTAACCCCGCGAGCGTGGCCGCGAGCGCATTTCCCGGCATCACGCCCTTCAAGCCTAAAGTCGAGCCGCGGGAGCCACTGAAGGTGGAGATCAGCAGCTTCCTTGACGCGGTTCGCTGGCGTACTCTGCCGGAGGTGACGCTGCACGACGGGCGGCAGGCTCTCGCGCTTGCGACGCGAGTTGTCGAGGCGATTGCCGCACACAGCGAGAGAACTCATCTTAACGAATTGACTCGCACAAAGAATTGACGGGCGCGGTAAGCTAGACCTACGCTGTTCTCATCCGCATGCCCGATGAACTGATCACCATCGCCCGCTTCCATAACCTGGGCGAAGCCAAGCTGGCGCAGGGCAAGCTCAACTCGGCCGGCATCGCTGCCCGTGTGCGCGATGAGAACATGATCAACTTGCACCTTGGCATCGCAGTGGGTGGCATTCGGCTCCAGGTGCCTGACAGCCAGGTAGTCCGCGCATTGGAAGTGCTCGACGACTTCACTCCCGAGCCGGGCGACGAGGACGAGGAAATCGACTCAGTCCCCTGCTGCCCCGAGTGCGAGTCGCTGGAGATTCGCGAAATTGCCACCAGCGGCCCACGGCAGATCGCGCTGTGGTCGGCGGCCATCCCGTTTCCCGACCTCCAGCAGGGCGAGTTGCTGCATCGCTGGAAGTGTCTGGCCTGCGGCTTCCAGTGGGAAGCGGCGGAAGAAGAGTAGGCGCGGCTAACGAACGAATACGATGAGAGCAAGGGTTTGCCGAATGACTGGAATCAACTACGTTACCGACGAAAAGGGTCGCAAGATAGCCGTGCAGATCGATCTGAAGAAGCGCGGGGCATTGTGGGAGGACTTCTGGGATGGTTTAGTGGCGGAGTCCCGTCGAAAAGAGAAGAGCGTCCCTTATGAGCGATACCGCACCGAACGCCTGAAGCGGTCACGTCGAAGTGCCTAACTATCGTCTCGATATCAAGCCGTCTGCTGAAAGAGATTTAGACCGCCTCGATAGCGTGATCTTTGATCGGGTTGACGCCAAAGTGACTTTGCTGGCCGAGAATCCAAGGCAGGCAGCGTCTAAGAAACTTAAAGGCCACCGCGATCTTTGGCGACTGCGAGTTGGCGATTGGCGCGTCATCTACAGTATTGATGACCCTGCTACAGTATTGATGACCCTGCGCGCGTGGTAACGATCCTTCGCGTCGCTCACCGCCGCGATGTCTATGAACGTGACTGACCCAATAAGATTGCCAACTTCACCCACTACATTCGATGGCATGGAAACGGACGAAGGCCGAGACTTATACATGCCTGGCCTGCGGCTATTGGTGGGACACGGCGGAAGAAGAGTAGGCTTCAATCCCGCAACACTTCGGCGGGATGCGTACGGGTCGCTCGCCATGCCGGCAACAGACATGCTGCCATGGCGATGACGGTCATGACTGCCAGGGCCAGTCCGAATGCCAGAGGATCGTGGGGGCTGACATGGTAGAGAAGAGTTCCCATGAGTCGCGTCAGGGCAAGTCCTGCAACCGTACCCAGGAGGACGCCGATTGTCGTTAACCTCAAGCCACGCGAAACGACAAGCTGAAACAGGTTTGCAGCATTAGCCCCGAGAGCCATGCGCAAACCCAGTTCGCGTGTGCTCTGCGCCACTGCGTAAGACATAACCCCGTACAAACCAACGCTGGCAAGAAGAAGGGCCATTCCTCCCAAAATCGACACCAGAGTTACCGCTACGAGCTGAGGCGAGGTCGAGCGGTTCACCTGTTCCTGAAGCGTGATCATCTCGTAAAGCGCGAGGTTGGCGTCTAACTCATGCAGCTGGCGGAGGAGTGCCGCAGAAATGTTGTCCAGCGAGCGATTTGTCCGAATATTCAGGACCGGCTGCCGCGTGAAATCCTGCCGTAACGGTACGTAGAAGAAGGGCCTAGAGCTCTCGCGCATACTCTCGTATTTGGAGTCGGCAGCCACACCCACCACTCGCGCCCAGCGACCTTTCACCTGGAGGCGGCGGCCGATAGGGTCCTGATCACCCCAGTACCGTTCGGCCATCGTCCGATTCACGATAACGACGAGCGGTGCATTTTCGTCGTCGGCGCGTGTGAATTCGCGACCCGAGAGCAAAGGGATGCCTAAGGTTGCAAAGTAATCGGGACCCACCTGGTTGTATTCGACGGTGGGTTGTTCGTCAGTTGGAGTATCGTAACCGTCCACTGCGATTGGCGTGGAAGAGTAGGCGATGTAGTCCAGAGGCGTTACGCGAGCAAAAGCAGCGGACTCTACTCCGGGCAGCGCCTTGAGGCGGTCGATGAGCTCGTCCTGAAAGGCCCTGGCACGCGGAACATCGTATCCCGCTGCGACCAGAGACACACGGGTTTGCACGACGCTGGTCGTCAAGAATCCGGGGCTGGTGTTTCGAATGGTCTGCAGGCTCTTGAGCAGCAGTGCCGCTCCCGCCAGCAGGATGAAGCTTAAACAAACCTGGACAACCACCAGACCCGAGCGCAGCCAGGTTTTCTCGCGCGCGCCGGCCAGCGCCGGGGAGTCCGCTTTCAGCGTGCCCGAGAGATCGAGCTTGCGTGTTTGAAATGCCGGGATGAGTCCGACAATCAGCGTAACCAGCAGGCAAATAGCGGCGCTCATCGTGAGCACCCGCCAATCGATTTCGCCCGGCAGGTACATGGTTGCGCCGGAGCGCGCCGGCTCCATCAGCACCAGCGCATGACGGCATAGGTACGCCACTAGCAGTCCGCCGGCCGTACCGATGCCCGAGAGGATTAATCCTTCCGTGACAAGTTGCTGCAACAATCGGCCGCGGGTCGCTCCAATGGCAAGCCGTACCGTCATCTCGTGCCGGCGGGCAAACGACCGGACCAGAAGAAGATTGCCCACGTTTGCGCAGGCAATGAGGAGCACAAACAACACCACGGCCAGCATGATCTTGAGGATGGGCAGCAGATCACTGGCATCGTTGAACGGGGTTTCCCACAACCGCCACAGGCGAATGCCGCGGCCACGATTGGTACCTGGGTAGCTGCTCTCCAGGCGCGCTGCTATTGCCGAGATTTCCTGCTGCGCTTGTGCGCGCGTGACCCCCGGCTTGAGTCGTACGTACCCTTCAACCCATCGCGCGCCACGGTTCTCGAGCTTGTATCCGCCGCTTTCGAAGTTCTCCTCCATCGAGGCCGGCACCCAGAACTGCATTGCCCAACCGACGAAGGTGCCGTAAAAGCCTTGCGGCGCAACCCCGACGATTGTGTGGGGCAGGTTATTCAGCCGCTGTACTTTGCCGATGACCTGCGGATCGCTTTTGAAGCGATTGCGCCAGAGCTGATAGCTGATGACCACGACCGGGTGGGCGTCACTGCCCACATCTTCGTCAGGTTCGAAGCCGCGGCCCAGCATGGGCCGGACCCCGATTGCATCGAAATAATTTGCCGAAACGATGCTGCCGGTCGCGGTTTCGGCGTGGTCCCCATTGCTCAGCGTTGTGCCCGTGATCTTGCTCACGAAGACTTCGTCGCACAGCGTGCAGCTTCTTCGCAGGTCGAGAAAGTCAGGCCACGAAAGCTCCGTCGCTTCGCTTTCACCACGCGCTGTTCCTGCTAGCGCCAACAGGCGCTCCTGGTGGGCTACTGCCGGATAAGGACGGAACAAGATCCCTTCGACCCAACTGAAAACCGCGGCGTTCGCGCCGATGGCCAAGGTAAGGCACAAAACTGCCAGGGCAGAGAAACCCGGGCTGCGCCGAAGCTGCCGGAATCCATAGCGCAAGTCCTGAACAAATTCATCCACGACGCTTCTGCCGCGAGCGTCGCGGCATTGTTGTTCGATCTGCGCTATCCCTCCCATGGCCCGCATGGCGGCGTATCGCGCCTCTTCCGGTGACATACCGCTTGCAAGATTCTCATCAATCTGCTGCTCGAGGTGGCCTTGGAGCTCATCTCTGAGTTCCTGGTCCACCTCATGAGGACGCAACAATGCGCGCAAACGCAATGGCCAGGCATGTAGCCATTCTTCGAACTTCATGTTAAGCCTCGTTCAGCTTCACAATCCCGGAGATGGCGGCCGACACGCGGTTCCAGTTCGAGGTCTCTTTTTCGAGTTGTTTCCGCCCCAGGCGCGTCAACGAATAAAACTTTGCGCGACGATTCTTTTCGCTCGATTTCCACTCAGCCGTGATCCAGCCCCGCTGCTCCAGCTTGTGCAGCGCAGGGTAGAGAGAGCCATCACTTACGGCCAGCACATCACTCGAGATCTGTTTCAGGCGCAGGCCGATAGCCCAGCCGTTCAACGGCTCTAAGGCCAGGATTTTCAGGACCAGCATGTCCAGTGTCCCCTGGACGAGATCAGAAGGCTTGCTCACGGCTCTCCTCTCGGTAACCGAGGCTATATTAGACATGTTCCCCTCGGTTAGCAAGGGGGCCGAAGGCAGGCTCGCGCGTGCCAAGCGGGCTGCACCTCTCCGAGGGGATACTCGCGTTCTTTTCCTCGCATTCTTTGCGTGCGAAAATAGAGTTTCCACCCAAGCTCATGAACCCAGCAGACAGTTCCTCTACCGCCGTCAACGAACCTGCCATCACTGCCGAACTGCTACGCGATCATGGCATCACGCCTGAGGAGTACGACAGAATCCTGAAGTCGCTGGGGCGCACGCCAACGCTCACCGAGCTGGGCATCTTCAGCGTGATGTGGAGCGAGCACTGCTCCTACAAATCTTCGCGCGTGCATCTGAAGCGCCTCCCTACGCACAGCCGCCGGGTGGTGCAGGGCCCGGGCGAGAACGCCGGCATCATCGACATCGGCGACGGCTGGGCCTGCGCCTTCAAGATCGAGTCGCACAACCATCCGTCCTTCATCGAGCCGTTTCAGGGAGCGACCACTGGCGTTGGCGGAATCTTGCGCGACATCTTCACCATGGGCGCACGGCCCGTCGCGGTCATGGATTCGCTGCGCTTCGGGCCGATTACGTCTCCCACCCTTTCCCAACAGACGGGAAAGGATGGGGCACCCGTGGGACTCGACCAGGCCACGCTGCACAAGAACCACTCTGTGATGGAGGGCGTGGTCAGCGGCATCGCCTCCTACGGCAACTGCTTTGGCGTCCCCAACCTCGGAGGCGAGACCAAGTTCGAGCCCTGCTACTCGGGCAATCCGCTGGTGAACGCCTTCGCGCTCGGCCTCGTTCGCCGTGATCAGATCTTCTACGCCAAGGCTGCCGGTGAAGGCAATCCCGTGATCTACGTGGGCTCGAAGACGGGCCGCGACGGCATTCATGGCGCGACTATGGCCAGCGAAGAGTTCAGCGAGGAATCGGAAGCCAAGCGTCCCAACGTTCAGGTTGGCGATCCGTTTATGGAGAAGCTGCTGCTCGAGGCCTGCCTGGAAGCCATGCAGACCGGCGCGATCGTCGGCATTCAGGACATGGGGGCTGCGGGCCTGACCTGCTCCACCTGCGAGATGGGCGCGCGCGGGGGCGTGGGCCTGGAGATTGAACTCGACCTCGTCCCCCAACGCGACACCGGCATGACTCCCTACGAGATCATGCTGAGCGAGTCGCAGGAGCGCATGTTGCTCGTCGCCGAGAAGGGTCGGGAAGACGAGGTCCTTCGCGTCTTCGAGAAGTGGGGGCTCGATGCGATCCCGATCGGCCGCGTCATCAACCAGCCCACCATGCGGGTGCTGGAGCATGGCAAGGTCGTTGCCGAAATCCCCAACCAAGCGCTGACTGACGAGGCTCCTCTCTACCATCGCCCGCTGATGCGCTGGGAGCCGCCGGTTCCGCGAGAAATCCCCGAGCGCGTTCGTCTCGGCCAGAAAAGCGATTTCACCGGCGAACTCAAGCAGTTGCTCGCCAGCTCGAACATCTGTTCCAAGCGTTGGGTTTACGAGCAATACGACTCCATGGTGCAGACCAACACCGTCGAAGGCCCCGGCGGCGAGGCTGGCGTGATCCGCATCAAGGGCGCGCAACGCGGCCTTGCCATGTCGCTCGACGGCAATGGACGCTGGTGCTACCTCGATCCGAAGCTCGGCGCGATGCACGCAGTGGCTGAGTCGGCTCGCAATGTGGCCTGCACCGGTGCAACTCCCATCGCCGCCACCAACTGCCTGAACTTCGGCAATCCCGAAAAACCGCACATTATGTGGCAGTTCTCCCAGACCATCGACGGCATGAGCCTGGCGTGCGAGGAGTTGGAGACGCCCATCACCGGGGGCAACGTCAGCTTCTACAACGAGACGCTGGGCGAGGGCATCTATCCCACTCCCGTCATTGGGATCGTCGGGATCCTGGAAGATGTGCATAAAGCTGTCGGCCCTCATTTCAAGGCCGCAGACCGGGCGCTGGTTCTGCTGCGCGGGTCGGAGTTGGGCGACACCTACGACGTCGAAGCCGAGTTCGGCTCTTCGGAGTACGCGAAGGAAGTTTTGGGCGAGTTGTGGGGCTTCCCGCCGGCACTAGAGATCGAGCGCGAAGCGGCACTGCAAAAGGCAGTCATCGAGATGATTGACGTCGGCCTGATCGACTCGGCCAAAGACTGCTCGGAGGGCGGCGTTGCCGTCACGCTGGCCGAGTGCGGCTTCGAGCACGATATTGGGGCAAATGTTGACCTGGCCTCAGACGGGCTTGTCCCGGAGTTCACTCTGTTCGGCGAGGACGCTAGTCGCATTCTGGTTTCCTGCGACCTGAAAACTGTGGAACGAATCAAACAAGTGGCGGTAAAATACGGGCTCTCAGCGGAACACATCGGACACACGGCTCCTGACAACTTGGACATTCGGGTCGATGGCAAGATGGCTGTTTCGGCAAGTGTCTCCGAGCTCAACAGCGTTTGGTCTGGGGCCTTGGAACGGGCGCTGCATTGGGAAACCGAAGAGCGGCTGGTGCCGGATGTGTTGCAGCGAAGCTGAACAAGGTTCGACGATAGAAGACAAGAAACATCGAACCACAGAGGCACAGAGACACCGAGAAGAGATGAACACGATGTTTTCTGTGCCCAAATTGATTTTCTCCGTGCCTCTGTGTCTCTGTGGTTTTGAGTTTTCTCCCGCAGGTGAGCGATGATGATTCAATCTGACAAACTTCGCGAAGAATGTGGCGTAGCCGCCATCTACGGTCATCCCGAAGCCTCCAAGCTCACCTATCTCAGCCTTTATGCTTTGCAGCATCGTGGGCAGGAATCGGCGGGCATTGCTGCGTCGAATGGCGAGCGGCTTGAGTTGCACAAAGCGATGGGCCTGGTGTCGGACATCTTCACCGGGGAAGTTCTCTCGCGCTTACCGGGCTCGTTAGCGATCGGACACACCCGTTATTCGACCGCCGGCGACTCGGCATTGCTCAACGCGCAACCCATTCGCGTGGAGTGCAGCAAGGGACGCCTCGCCCTGGCGCATAACGGAAACATTACCAACGCGCTGGAGATTCGCGCCAGTCTGGAAGCGCAGGGCTCCATCTTTCAGACCAC
>Ga0335085_10012677_pt1 | contig 12398 bp, 11 predicted proteins | sample Lox_Sample_45_FD_206712 | JGI IMG/M metagenome (GOLD analysis project Ga0335085, IMG submission 206712) | Soil microbial communities from Loxahatchee National Wildlife Refuge, Florida, United States - Lox_Sample_4.5 | ecosystem: Environmental > Terrestrial > Soil > Wetlands | place: USA...
TGGTGGCGAACACGCTCGCCCGCGTGCTGGAGATCAGCTCCGACTTCCCTCCGGCGATCGTGGCCGTGGGCGGCGGGCCCGTGCCCCGGCCCCTGCTCGATCGCGCCCGCGCGGCCGGCCTGCGGGTGGTGCAGACCTGGGGAATGACGGAGACCTGCGCCATGGCCACCTGCGAGCCTCCCGACGACGCCGACGGGACCACCGCCGGGCCGCCGCTGCCGGGCTTCGAAGTGCGCGTCGACTCGGGGGAGGTGCTGGTCCGGGGGCCGGCGGTGATGCGCGGGTACGTCGGGCAGGAGCCGTTGCGCGGCCGCTTCTTCCGCACCGGCGACCTGGGGGAGATGGACGGGCGAGGCCGCCTCACGGTGCACGCGCGGCGCGCCGACCTGATCGTCAGCGGGGGCGAGAACGTCTACCCGGCGGAGGTGGAAACGGCCCTGCTCGCCCACCCTGACGTGCTCGAGGCCGTGGTCCTGCCCGCCCCGGACGAGCGCTGGGGACAGGTGGGAGTGGCCTATCTGGTGACCTCCGCCTCCGACGACGAGCTGCGCGACTTCCTCCGCCAGCGCATCGCCCGCTACAAGGTGCCCGCCCGCTTCGTGCGCCTCCCCGAGCTGCCGCGCAACGCCGCGGGAAAGGTCGACCGGCTCCGGCTCAGGCGCTGACCGGCTTTTGTCCCGGGCGGAGGAAGCGTTATACAGGGCACTCGTGGACGCGCATCCCCTGCCGGTGGTTTCCGGGGCGCCCCGGGCGCTGGAGGCCGAGTCGCTCGGGCTCAGCCTGCGCGGGGATGCGCGCGCCCAAGGGCTGCTGGACCGCTTCGGCCGCGCGCACACGTACCTGCGCATCTCGGTGATCGAGAAGTGCAACCTCCGCTGCCGCTATTGCATGCCGGAGGAGGGGGTGCCGCTCCTGCCCAAGGCCAGCCTGCTCTCCTTCGAGGAGATCGAGCGCCTGGCCGCCCTCTTCGTCCGCCTGGGGGCCCGCAAGATCCGCATCACCGGCGGCGAACCGCTGGTCCGGCGCGACATCGAGGACCTGGTGGCCCGCCTGGGGAGGCTCAAGGCCGTGGGCCTGCGGCGGCTGGCGATGACCTCCAACGCGCTGCTGTTGCGCCAGCACCTGGAATCCTTCCGCGCCTCCGGGCTGGACGCGGTCAACCTCTCCCTCGACACGCTCCGCCCCGACCGGTTCCGCGAGATCACCCTGCGCGACGGCTGCGAGGAGACCATCGCCGCCATCCGCGCGGCGACCGCAGCGGGCTTCGACGCCGTCAAGGTCAACGCGGTGGTGATGGCGGGAGTGAACGACGACGAGGTGGCCGACCTGGCGCTGGCCTTCGCCCTGAACGATCCCATCGAGGTTCGGTATATCGAATATATGCCGTTCGAGGGAAATCACTGGGGCGAAGAGCTGCGGATGTTCCCGGCGGAGGCCATCCGCGCGCGCCTGGAGGAGAAGCTCGTGCTCGAGCCGCTGGGCCTGGAGGAGACGGCCCGCGTCTACCGGGCGCGGCTGAAGGACGGCCGGCCTTTGCGCGGGCGGATCGGGATCATCTCCAGCATGACCGAGCCCTTCTGCGCCACTTGCAACCGGACGCGCCTGACCGCCGACGGACACTTCCGCTGGTGCCTCCTGGACGAGGGCGAGATCGACCTGTGCGGCCCGCTGCGGGCGGGAGCGAGCGACGCCGACCTGATCCAGCTGATCGAGAACGGCCTGCGGGCGAAGAAGCCGGGGCATGCCCCCGCGGACGAGCTCCTGGCGGCCCAGCGGGCGGCCGGCCAGGCGGCTCGGGCGATGATCCGCATTGGCGGCTAACCAGGCGGAAGCAGGATCTCCACCGGTATTCCTCCGCTCTGCGTGCGCAAGGCCGGGCGGAGGCCCAATTCCGCTCCCGAGCCGCGGACCGCCATGACGGCCAGCTTCCAACCCGGCCTGCGGCGGGCCGCCGCAGCCAGCTCGCGCAGTGTTCGTTTCACGTCTCCTCCCAGCCGGACGCCATAGGGGGGATTGCAGGCGATCAGGCCGGGGCCAGGGTCCGCGGGCAGGTCCTGCAGGCGGCGCTGCGCGATCGCCACCTCCACCCCGGCGCGGGTCACGTTCTCCCGTGCCGCGGCCACGGCGCCCGCGTCCCGGTCCGACCCCTCGATGCGCACGCGCGGCGCTCGCTCCTGCTTGCGCGCCTCCGTCGTCAAGTGTTCCCACTGCCGCGCGGAAGCCTCCAACCAGCGCTGGAAGGCGAAGCTCCGGCCGATCCCCGGCGCTCGCCGCGAGGCGATCAGGGCCGCCTCGATGGGGATGGTGCCCGACCCGCAGAGCGGATCGCAGAGATCCTCCTCCCCGCGATAGCCGGCGGCCAGGAGCAACGCTGCCGCCAGCGTCTCGCGCAGCGGCGCCTTGCCCTGCGGCCCCCGCCAGCCGCGCTGGTGCAAGAGCACGCCGCTGGTGTCGGCGCTCACCGTGCAAACGTCGCGCTCCAGGCGCGCCAGGAAGAGCTGGGCATCCGCCCGCCCTTCCTCGCCTGCCTCGGCCAGCGCCACCCTGGACCCCGTGCGCGCCTCCAGCGCCGCGTGCAGCCGCTCCGCCACCGCGCCGGAGTGGTAGAGGCGGGACTTGTGGCAGGCGACGCGGAACGCAGCCGGGGTCTTCCTGGGCAAGCAGCGCTCCCAGGGCAGGGCCGAGGCCTTCTTCACCAGCTCGGCGAAGGAAGCGGCGCGGAACGGATCGCCCAACCGCAGCAGCACCCGCGAGGCGGTGCGCAGCCAGAGGTTGAGGCGCATCGCCTCCGGAAGACCGCCTTCGATCTCCACCCCGGAGGGAAGCTCGCGCCCCGCAAGGCCCAGCGCGCGCACCTCGGAGAGAAGCACCGGCTCGAGCCCCGGCGCGCACACCGCGAAGAGCATCGCGCCCTGCTCTACGACATCCTGTGGTACGTGGCGAGGGCGATGCGGAAGGTGAAGGGCGAAGAGGTGCGGCGCGAGCTCTTGCCGGGGCAGTCGGTGGAGCTCTTGCGGGAGCTTCACCTGATATCCCGCGACGGCGCGCTCCAGGCGGACAGCCTGCGCAAGCTGAAGCAGGTGAACCACCTGGTGCAGCTCCTCGAGCCGGCGCTCCGCGACGTGCTGGAGCGCCACCCGCAGCCGGTCCTGGTCGACGCGGGGGCGGGGAACGCGTACCTCGGCTTCATCCTCTACGAGCTGTTCCTGCGCGAGCACGAGGGCGCGGTCATCTATTCAGTGGAATCGAGGCCGGAGCTGGTGGAGCGGGGCCGGGAGCGGGCGGCCCGGCTTGGCTTCTCCCGCATGCGCTTCGTCCAGGGGAACATCGGCCCGGACGGCTTGCCCGAGCGGGTCCACATGGTCCTCGCGCTCCACGCCTGCGACACCGCCACCGACGACGCCTTGCTCCTCGCCCTGCGCCACGACGCCGACCACATCGCCGCCGTGCCCTGCTGCCAGGCGGAGGTGGCCGCCCAGCTCAAGGAAAGCCGGCACCTGGCTCCGCAGCCCTGGCCGCTCCTCTGGGCCCATCCCCTCCACCGCCGGGAGATGGGCGCGCACCTCACCAACGTGATCCGCGCGCTGCTCTTGCAGAGCCGCGGCTACCAGGTGACGGTCACGGAGCTGACTGGCTGGGAGCACTCGCTGAAGAACGAGCTGATCCTCGCCCGCCGCGTCCACCGCGAGCACCGGGGCGCGCAGGCGGAGCTGGAGGAGCTGCTGCGGACCACGGGCGTGCGGCCCAGGCTGATCCGGGAGCTGAGCGGATGACCTTCGATCCCAACGCGGCGGCCAGCCCGGACTCGGGCATCTTCGGCCTGGACCACACCCCCGACTCGGCGCGGGTGGTGCTGGTGCCCGTGCCGTTCGAGGCCACCACCAGCTATGGCGGGGGCACCTCGGGAGGGCCTTCGGCGATCCTCCGCGCCAGCAAGCAGGTGGATCTCTTCGACCTGGAGACGGGCAAGCCCTACGAGGCCGGCCTCTGCATGTTGCCCGAGCCGGCATTCCCCAGGCCCTCGTCGCGCGAGCCGGCCGCCGTCGATCCCGTCTCCCGCCAGGTGAACTCCTGGGTGCGGGACACCTGCGTGAAATGGCTCTCGCGGGGGAAGATCGTGGGGACGGTGGGAGGCGACCACAGCGTCTCCTTCGGGGCCATCGCCGCGCACGCCGAGCGATACCCGGGACTGGGCGTGCTGCACTTCGACGCGCACGCGGACCTGCGCCACCGCTACGAGGGCTTCGAGCACTCGCACGCCTCGATCATGGACAACGTCGTGCGACGGACGGCCATCGCCCGGCTGGTGCAGGTGGGGATCCGCGATCTCTGCGAGGAGGAGCAGCGGGCCATCGCCGGGTCGGGCGGGCGCATCCTCGCCTTCTACGACGCGGAGCTGGCGGAGGCGCGATTCGCAGGCGAGACCTGGTCGCAGCAGTGCGCGCGGATGGTGGCGGAGCTGCCGCCGTCCGTCTACGTCAGCTTCGACATCGACGGGCTGGACCCGGCGCTCTGCCCGCACACCGGCACCAAGGTGCCCGGCGGGCTCTCCTTCCAGATGGCCACCTCGCTGATCGGGGCGGTGGTGAAGAGCGGGCGCAAGATCGTGGGGTTCGATCTCACCGAGGTGGCGCCGGCCAAGGACGGCAGCGAGTGGGACGAGAACGTGGGGGCGCGGATCCTCTACAAGCTGATCGGCTGGTCGCTGCGATAGCCGCTCCCGCGCCGGAGGCGCGGGTTTGCGGCCATGCGTCTGCGGCGTGCAAGAGGCCCCACCGGACTATTTTCGCTTCGAGCGGTCCTTGTGCCAGGCGTCGTTGAACTCGCGGATGGTCTCGGTGGTGCGCGGGTTGAGGCACATCTTCTTCAGGATGGCCGGCGGCACGGTGACGATGTGCGCCCCTGCCCGCAGCGCCTCGTTCACGTCGGCCAGGTGGCGGATGGAGCCCACGATGATCTGCGCCTCCAGGCGCTCGCGCTCGAGCACGGCACGGGTCTGCTCGATGACGGGGGCGGGATCGTAGCCCATGTCGCGCACGCGGCCCGAGAAGATGCTCACGTAGGTCGCTCCGGCCAGCGCGGCCAGGTACGCCTGGTTGAAGGACATGATGCAGGTGACGTTCACCGGCGTCTTGTCGTGCCGCTCGAGGACGTTGATCACCCGCAGGCCCAACTCGGTCATCGGCACCTTGATCACCACGTGCTTCGGCTGCCACTTGGCGTACTCGCGCGCCTCGGCCAGCATCTCCGTCTCGGTCTCCGTGGTCAGCTCCACGCTTACGGGGACCTTGGCCATGGAGATGATCTCCAGGATGTGGGTCTTGAGGTCGACCCCCGGGTTCTCCTTGGAGATGATCAGCGGGTTGGTGGTGATGCCGGAGACGATGCCGGTCGCCATGAACTGGCGGATCTGGTCGAGGTCGCTGGAGTCGAGGAAGATGGCCACCGTGCCCCTGGAGTACAGCGCGGATCGTCAGTCTGACAAGTTTGCCGCCGCCGGCGCTACACCGACATTGGAACCCCATCGCCGGCGGACGAGGACGGCCAGGGCAAAGGCGGCGCAGGCGGCCAGGCCGGCGCCGGCCAGCCAGAGCGAGAGGCGCCAGCCCGGCTGCGAGTAGGCGAAGTGGACCTGGTGCTCGCCGCGCTCGAGGAGGATGCCGCGGAAGAGATAGTTGGCGCGGAAGATGGGCTGTTCGACGCCGTCCACCGTGGCCCGCCACCCGGCGGTCAGGCTGTCCGAGACGACGAGGACCGCCGGGCCGTCGACCGAGGCGCGAAAGGAAAGGTCGTTGATCCCGTAGCGGATGTCCGACACCTGCTGCCGCAGTGGTGCGCCTCCGCACCCCGCTCCACACAGCTCCTTCCAGCGCTCCCGGGGGAAGTCGTCGGCGACAACCGCGAAGGGCGCCGAGGCATCCAAAGAGCCCAGGCGCTCCAGCGCCGCTTCCTTGGACGGCTCGAGGTGCGGCTGCTGTACCGCGAAGATGCGCGGCCAAGCGCTCCGGTTCTCGACGATCACCCCGCCGCTCATCGCCTCGTCCGCGTAGGCCACGCGGTTCTTCGCGATGTAATCCTCGATGCCGTTGGGAAAGCCGATCACGTAGCGGACGTTGAGCAGGTTGAAGATCCCCGCCGGGATCCGGAATCCTTCCAGCTGCGGCGAGGCGTGGAGGAACCAGCCGAAGAGGAGGTTCTTCTGCAGGTACCGGCGGATGAACGGGACCTGCCCCGGCGGCACCAGCGCGTCGCAGATGCGCACGTCGTCGAGGCCGAAGGCGCTGGTCATGTTCGGGTTCAGCCAGTCGCCCAGTCCCATGACGCGGAAGGGCGGACCCTGACGCTGCTGCTCTTGCAGCCAGCGCACGAACGGCGCCACCGCCGTGGGGTTCCCCCGGTCCGGGAGAGCGTACCGGTAGGAGGTCAGCTCGAGGAGAAGAACTGCTCCCAGCGCCGCGATCGCCAGGTGCCCCCGGCGCCCCGCCGAGAGATACGCCAGGAGCAAGGTGCCGAGCGCGATCGCCGAGTAGATGGCCATCAGGGGCAGCAAATAGCGGGAGAGGCCGCCGAACATCCAGGGTGGCGGTTCGTAGGCGGGGGAGAGGATCAGCAACCCGACGACCAGGATGGCGGTGACGCGATGGACCACCAGGCGCTGGCGCGCCGGCGCGCGGAGTAGATCCTGGATCGCCAACAGGCCGCAAAGCGCCAGCAGGTAGAGGACCGCGAAGCTGAAGTACCAGAACCACATCTGCTCGAGCAGCGGCAGCCGCCCCATCCATTGGACCGGCGGGAAGCCGAAGATCTTGAGGGCGAAGGGGATGGGAACCGCGAGCCATACGGCCCGGCGCCGCGCGGCCGGCACCGCGAAGAAGGCCACCACTCCCAGCACCGCCAGCGTGCCCGCGGCGCCCCCGAGAAACGTCAGGGCCGTCGCCGGGGAATCGAGGAAGGCCTTCCTCCCGCTCCTCGCGAAGATGCCCGGGACCAGCCATTGCAGGACCCGGCCGGGCGGAGCCGACTCGGACCCGATCCCCGGGGGATGGAGGGTCCAGGATTGCTTGAGGTTGTCGAGGAACGGCAACCAGTAGGGCGCGCTGAGGAGGATCGCGAGAACGCCGGCGATCGCGGCCAGGGCGAGGTATCGCACCGCCCCGGCGCCGCGCGGCCAGAGGGAGAGACCGGCGGCGATCAACCCGCAAGGGAGGAGGACGGACACGGCCGGCTGCGGGTGACCCACCGTGAGGACAAGGTAGAGAGCCGCGCCCAGGGCGAACGTGGAGCGGGCGTCGCGCTCTTCCCGCAACCTCACCACGCAGTAGAGCAGCGCGGGCATGAGCGCGTAGGCGTTGAGGTCCGCGCGCTGGACCATGGCGGTGAAGCTGCCGTGGACCGCCGCGATCGGCGCCCCCAGCGCCGCGATGGCGGGGCTGGCGCCCAGCCTGGAGAGCAGGTAGCAGGTGAAGAGCGCGGCGAGGAATCTCAACAAGAAGTGGTGGAGATCCCAGAGGAGGGGCCAGTCGGGATTGATCAGCTCGATCCAGTGCAGCGGGCTGAAGAGAGCGATCTGCCCGTCGGAGAGCATCGGCCAGCCAAAGCCGTTGTGACGGTTCCAGAAGGGTAGCGTTCCTTCCGCCAGGGCGCGGTGCTCGTGATAGGCGAGCGGATGCACGAACCAGGCATGGGCTCCCGGGTCCACTTCCGGGTACCTGGGCGGCGGCCGGCCCTGGTAGCCGGCCGCGTACGGAGGGGCCCCGTACGTCGAGGGCAGGTAACCGACGGGAATGAACGTCTTGCCGGCGAAGACCACGTCCGCATAGGCGGTGAGGCAGACGCCGATGGAGACGGCCCAGAACAGGGTGTGATGGGAACGAAGGCGGTCCCGGCTGAGCAGAGAAGGCATCGTCCGGCGTCGCTATACCTGCGCCCCGCCGCGACGGTCAAACCGGATCTTGCCCCGACCGGCGCCCTCTGCTACCAGCTTCGGACGGACCCCGACGTCTCCTGCGATCATTGCGGCGCCACCGACGCGCGGAGGCTCTTCGAGAAGGGCGGCGACGCCTACGTCCGCTGCGAACGCTGCGGGCTGATCTACATCGCGCCCCAGCCGACCGACGCGGAGCTGGCCGCCATCTACGACGAGCACTACTACGACGCCTGGGGCTCGGGAGTGGGCGCCGACCACGTAGCAGACCTCAAGCGCCGGACGTTCGGACTGCTGTTCGATCGGCTGAAGCGCGCGACCGGCTTGCAGGACGGGCGCCTGCTCGATCTGGGCTGTGCCACCGGGTACTTGCTGGAAGTCGCCCGGGCGCGCGGGTTCGAACCGTTCGGCGTCGAGTTGAACCCGCTTTCCGCGCGACAGGCGCAGGAGAAGTTCGGCGAGGACCACGTGCACTGCGGAACGGCGGACGACGCGCCCTTCCCGCCCGCCTCGTTCGCCGCGGTGGTCATGAGCGACCTGCTGGAGCACGTGCGCAGCCCGCGCAAGCTGCTCGCGCAGGCTCGCGAGCTCCTCGGCCCGGACGGGACCCTGGTGGTGGTGGCCCCGGACGTGGGCGGGCTTTCCAGCAGGATGCTGGGAAGCAACTGGACCGACTACAAGCGCGAGCACCTCTTCTATTTCGACAAGCGCACGCTTTCGGCCGCCCTCGCCCAGGCGGGATTCGAGCTGAGGCAGGTGCGCGCCTTCCCGAAGTTCCTCGATTTGTCGTACATCCGGCAACAGCTGGTGGAGTACCGCACCCCGGTTTTCACTCCGCTGGCGCGGGCCCTCCATGCCGCGCTGCCGGACCGCGCCCGGCGCATCCCCTTTCCCATCTACGCCGGCTCGATGATGGCCATCGCCGCGAAGGCCGGCCGTGGCTGAGGAGCCCCGCTGTCCCATCTGCGGAGAGGCCACTGCCGCGGCGGGCTCGAAGAGAGGAACGCTGAGCGAAGAGACGTTCCTCCTCCGCCGCTGCGCAGCGTGCGGGTTCGGCTTCGTGGCGAACCCCTGCCAGGATTACGACCGCCTCTACGACGAGCGGTACTACAGCGGCGCCGGGGCCGATCCCTCCGTGGACTACCTCTTCGAGCTCGATCACCCCGGATCCACCATCCGGCAAGCGGAGTGGCGGGGCATCGTCGAGGCGGTGGCGAGCCTGCGACGGCTCGACTCCAGCACCCGCTGGCTCGACTACGGCTGTGGACACGGCGGCCTTGTCCGGTTCCTTCGCGAATCCGGGCTGCCAAAAGCGGCGGGCTTCGAGAAGGGTTGGATCGCCGGCCGGGCCCGATCCCAGGGCCTGCCCCTGCTGACGGAGAGCGATCTGGCTTCGTCGAGGGGAAGATACGACGTGGTGACCGCCATCGAGGTCCTGGAGCACGCCGTGGATCCGCTCGCCGTGCTGCGATCGATCAGGGGGCTGCTCGACGCCGGCGGACTGCTCTTCCTCACCACCGGAAATGCCGCCCCGCACCAGGATCTGGTCCGCTGGGGCTACGTCCAGCCGGAGATCCACGTCAGCTTTTTCGAACCCCGCACGCTGGAACGGGCGCTCTCGCTCGCCGGATTCCGGCCGGAGAGGCGCGGGTTCCTCCCCGGCTTCGAGAAGATCATCCGCTTCAAGATCCTCAAGCGCCTCGGGCTGCGCAGGGACCGCCGCCTCTATGACGCCCTGCCCTGGAGCTTGATCTCGCGAGTGGTGGACGCGCGGCTCGCCGTCACGGCGCACCCGATCGGGTGGGCGGTCTAGAGGCGAGGTACTTCTCCGTCTCCGCCAGCCCCTGGGAAGTCCCGATCTCGTAGAAGCGCTGGAAGACCTCGAAGCCCGCCATCCGGCCTTCCCGCACCAGCCTCGAGTAGAGGCCGGCGAGGTCGGAGGGCTGGCCCGCCGGCAGCTCCTCGATCACCTCGCGCCGCAAGGCCGCCAGTCCGTAATCGATGTAGTCCATCGCCGGGTCCGGGTTCCCCTTCTCGTACCGGAGGAGCCGCCCCTCCCGGAAGACGACGTTGCTCTTGTCCCAACGCCCCCGGTTGTGCAGGACGGTCATCAGCGCGGGCTTCCCGCCGGCGCGGAACGCGCGCACCACGGCCTGGTAGTCGATGTCGAGATAGGTGTCCCCGTAGAGCACGAGGAACTCGGGCTCCAGCAGGTCCAGGGCAGCGCGCAGCGCCCCGCCTGTGCCGAGCAGGCGTGGCCCGTCCTCGCGCCAGGCGAGGTGGACCGCGAACGCGGAGCCGTCGGCGAAGGCCGTCTCCAGCTGCCTTCCCTGGTGGCCGTGCAGGATGAGGATGCGGTCGAGGCCGTTCTCCTTCAGCAGCTCGAGCACATGGGCGAGAAAGGGCTTGCCGTTCACCGGCACCAGCGCCTTGGGCAGGTTCGCCGTCAGCGGACCGAGGCGCGTGCCCAGGCCGCCGGCGAGGATGACTACCTGCATCGCTGGTACGCCTCGCCGACCACGCGCAGCACCTCGCGGGCGTCGTGCAGGGTCGCTCCCAGGCCGCGCGCGCCGCCCGTCGCCGCGATGAAGTCCTTCCACTCCAGCGCCCAGGAGGCATCCGGGAGGGGAAACTCGTGGATCACGGTGTCCGGCGGGCCCATCTCGGGACGCATCTGATGGTGGTGGAGCCGCTCCATCCCGTAGCTGCCTCCCAGGCCCTCGAGGTGCAGCTTGGCGCTGCGCGTGTAGATCTCGAAGGAGAAGAGGTTCTTCCACTCCGTGCAACTGGCGTGCAGGTGGGCGATCCGGCCCTGCGCCGTGGTCAGGGTGAGAAAAGCGTTGTCGTCGACCTTCATGTCCCAGTAGGCCGTGACCACGCGGCCGCGGACGTCGGCGAACTCTTCGCCCAGGAACCAGCGAGAGAGGTCGATCAAGTGGACCCCTTGATCGATCAGCTCTCCACCCCCGGAGAGCGCCGGATCCGCGCGCCATTCGCGATCGTAGCCCGGCCGTCCACCGTGCCCGTACCGGGCCCGGACGAACATCGGCGGGCCGCCGGCGCCGAGGATCTCGCGCGCCTTCAGCGCCGAGGGGTGGAAGCGGTGGTTGTATCCCACCCGCACCGTCACGCCACGCCGCTCGGCAAGCGCGGCCAGGGGCTCCAGCTCGGCGAAGGACCGCGCGCCCGGTTTTTCCAGGAGGACGTGCTTCCCGGCATCGATGGCCCTGCGCGCGATCGGGGCCAGCTGATCGTTGGTGGTGGCGACGATCACCGCATCCACCCTGGCGATCAGCTCCTCGAGGTCCACCGGGGCGGCTCCGGGGTGCCCGGCCGCGAGCGACCGCGCGCGCCCGGCATCCCGATCGCACACGGCGACCAGCGGATGATCGCCCAGCGCGGCGGCGCGCTTGTTGCCGATCAACCCGCAGCCGACGATTCCCACCCGCATCAGGCCACCAGCGTCTGGGCGCCTTCGAATTCGAAGCGCATCTTCACTTCCTGCAGGCCCTCCGCCGCCATCGTCGTGCGCAGGCGGGCCTTGTCCTCCGCGAGGAACATGAGGAAGCCGCCGCCCCCGGCGCCGATCAGCTTGCCGCCGGCCGCGCCGTTCTCCCGCGCCAGCCGGAACCAGCGGGCGATGTCGCCGTTGACCATCGACTTCGATCTCTCGAGCTTCGCCTTCCATTGCTCGTCGAGCAGGGCGGCAAAGGCGCCCAGGTCGCCCTTCTCCAGCGCGGCCCGGCTGCGCAACCCGATCTCCTTCACCCGGTGGAGGTTCTCGATCATGCCCCCATCGTCCTTCTTCGACTTCTCGTCCTGCTCGGCGAGGATGGTGGAGGCCTGGCGCGAGTAGCTGGTGAAGAAGAACGCGCAGTCCTCCTCCAGCTGGTAGAGGGCGGAGCGGGGGATGCGCAGCGGCGTCACCTCCACCTCGTCCGCCCCGGGGGCGATGGAGAAGCAATTGATGCCGCCGAAGGCCGCGATGTACTGGTCCTGCTTGCCCACGGGCCTGCGCAACTGCTCGATCTCCAGGCGGCACGCCTCCTCCGCCAGCTCGCGGTTGGTCACGTGGCGGCGGACATGGCTATGCAGCCCCTTGAGCAGAGCCACCGTGAAGGTCCCGGAGGACCCCAGGCCGGTGCCCTCGGGAAGGTCGGCGAAGCTGGAGATCTCGATGCGCTGGCGGATGCCCATGGCGCGAAGCGATTCGCGCAACAGCGGGTGGCGCACCTCGTCGACGGTCTTCACCCGCTCCAGCTCCGAGTACTTGAGGATGATCTGGTCCTGGAAGACGTCGTGCACGGAGATGTAGATGTACTTGTCGATGGCGGCGCTGATCCAGAACCCGCCGTGCTTGCGGTAGTAGCTGGCCAGGTCGGTCCCACCTCCGCCCAGGGTGATGCGCAGCGGCGCCTTGGAGATGATCACTTGTCCCGGACCTCCTGGAAGAGCGTCCCCTCGATGCGCCGCA
>Ga0335085_10012678_pt1 | contig 12397 bp, 10 predicted proteins | sample Lox_Sample_45_FD_206712 | JGI IMG/M metagenome (GOLD analysis project Ga0335085, IMG submission 206712) | Soil microbial communities from Loxahatchee National Wildlife Refuge, Florida, United States - Lox_Sample_4.5 | ecosystem: Environmental > Terrestrial > Soil > Wetlands | place: USA...
TCTACACCCTACATCCGCTTGTACTTCGGCCCACTTCCCCCTTCCCGTGGCAGCCATCTCGGCCCGAGCACATCCGTTGCCTTGCAGTCCACGCAGTTCGACGCGTTCACACGCAGCCCGGAACCGTCCACCTCATAGACCCCCGCCGGGCAGATCCGGGAATAGAACTGCGCCACGCGCGCGTCGACTCCAATCCCCACGAGGACGTGCTGGGGAATGGAGTCGCGCGTGGCGTTGCCCGACTTGAAGACCGCGTCGACCTTGCTGAACATGAGCTTGCCATCGGGCACGAAGGCCGCGCGCTCGATTCCGGTCCGACGCGGGACTGCCGCGTCGGGCTCGACGTCGATTTTCTGCCCCGGAACCCTGCCCCCCGTGAGGGCCATCAAACCCGCCCGGACGCCGCCCATCACGAATCCGCGCTTGAACGCGAGGCGCATGTTTCGGGTGTGATGCAGATCGTGCATGATGAAGGAGTCGTTCACGAGGCGGTCGTACTCGGCGAGCCGCTCCGCATCGGCGCCGTCCTGCGTCAGCACCTGGAAGATCGCCCGCGCGGCGAATATTCCCGACTGCATCGCATAGTGAATGCCCTTGAGCGAGGGCACGTCGACGAATCCCGCCGAGTCGCCGAGCAGCACCACGCCCGCGCCGGAGCGCCGGGCCGGAACCGAGTAATAGCCGCCCTCGGGAATCGTCTTCGCGCCCCATTCGAGCATCTCACCCCCTTCGAGATACCCGCGAAACAGGGGGTGCAGCTTCATGCGCTGGAACAGCACGTGGATGTCGAGGCCCGCGTCCGGATAATCGAGCCCCACCACGAGCCCGAGAGCGACGAGATTCGGCTCCAGGGGATACATGAAGCTGCCGCCGAACGTGTCGCCCGGGAGCGGCCAGCCCAGCGTGTGCACGACGCGGTCGAGCGGCCGTTGCGTTTCCCACAGCTCCTTCACGCCGAGCGCGTAGATCTGCGGATTCGCGGATTCGATCCGCTGCCACTCGAGCCAGGCACGCGCGAGCATCCCGCGTGACCCCTCGGCCAGTGCGGTGACGCGCGCGACGAGGTCGGTTGGTGCGGTGTAACCGGCACCGGGGCGCCCGTCGCGATCGAGCCCTGAGGGCGTAGTACGGACGCCGGCCACCGTGTTGTTCTTGACGAGCAGGCTCGCGGCGGGATAGCCCGTGAAGATGTTCACGCCGAGGTTCTCGGCCTTGGCGCCGAGCCACCGCACGATTTCGCACACCGAGGCGATCATGTTGCCGTGATTGCGCATCGAAGGCGGCGTGGGCAGCCGGAGCGCGCGCCCCGCGGTGAGCAGGTAGACGGACTCTTTGGTGACGCGAGAGCGGAAGGGTAACGCGGTCTCGTCTTCGGTGAACAGGTCGCGGAACGCCCGCGGGTTGACCACCGCGCCCGAGAGGCAGTGCTCGCCCAACGCGCCCGCTTTCTCGAGCACCCCGATCGCGAGCTCGCGGCCCGACTGTTTCGACAAGCGGGCCAGCTCGATTGCCAGCGACAGCCCCGCCGGCCCCGCGCCGACGATGGCGACGTCCAAATCCATCTGGTCGGCCGCCCCGGGCGCGCCGACAGGCACGAGGAGGCGATCGAGGGGGAGCGGCGCCTGATGAGCGGCGGGAATCACCCGTTCATCCATAAATCTTCTTGATCTCTTCGGTCAGCATGGGGAGAATCTCAAACAGATCCCCCACGATCCCATAGTCCGCCACCTTGAATATCGGCGCGTCTTTGTCCTTGTTGATCGCGACGATCACCTTCGACGTCCGCATGCCCGCGAGATGCTGGATGGCGCCGGAGATTCCCACGGCGATATACAGCGGCGGGCTGACTGTTTTACCGGTCTGACCGACCTGATCCGCGTGCGGCCGCCAGCCGGCGTCGACGACGGCGCGAGACGCGCCCACGGCGGCGCGGCCGCCGAACGCCCGTGCCAGGTCTTCGAGCAGCTTGAAATTCGCGGGCTCCCTGAGCCCGCGCCCCCCAGAGATCACGACGGGCGCCTCGCCGACGTCGATGGCTCCCGCCAGGGCGGCCTTGAGCTCGCGGACCACCACCCGCCCCGGTCCCTCCGGCAGGTCGACCGCAATCGTTTCAGACTTAGCGGTGCGCGGCTGTTCGAGCGGCGTGAAGACGTTGGGCCGCAGCGACAGGACCGCGGGGGGCTTGCTCACTTTCACCTCGAGCAGTGCTTTCCCGGCGTAGACTGGGCGTACGGCCACGAGGCCCGCGCTCTCGACCGCGAAATCGGTGACGTCCGCGACGAGCGGGACGCCGAGCTTGGCCGCGACGCGAGCGGCGAGGTCCTTGCCCACGGCAGTCGCCGGAAACAGCACGACATCGTACGCCTCGCGCTGCACGCGCTCGGCGATCACGCGAGCCCCGGCCTCCGGGGCGTACCGGGCGAACGCCGCGTGGGTGAGCGTGACGACACGGTCGGCGCCGAATTTCCCCGCCTGCGCCGCCTCGGCAACGGCCGCACCGGCGAGCACCAGCGCCTCGAGCGACGCGGTACGTGCGGCGGCGATACGCCGCGCCGCGCTCACGACTTCGAACGAGACTTTGCGGAGCGCGCCATCCCGCTGCTCGAGCACCGCGAGCACGCCGCTCACAGGACCTTCGCTTCCTCCCGCAGCAGCCGAATGAGCCCCGGCACGGCGCCCGGGCCTTCTCCCACGATGCGCCCTTCCTTGCGCTCGGGGGGCGGCACGAGGGACACGACTTCGAGATCCGTGGCGGGGAACGACACCGGCTTCACGTCGAGCGGTTTCTTCTTGGCAGCCATGATCCCCTTCAACGCGGGATAGCGCGGCTCGTTCAAGCCCTTGTCCACGGAGAGCACCGCGGGGAGAGGGAACTCCACCACTTCCACGCCGCCCTCGACCTCGCGTTCCGCCACGCCGTTCTGACCATCGATGTCGAGGTGCGTCACGGCGGTGACACAAGGCAGGCCCAGCAGCTCAGCAACCATCACGGGGACCTGCTGGTTGTAGTCGTCGATCGCGAGCTTTCCAAACAGCAGCAGGTCGTAGCTCCCGGGTCCGAGCTCGGCGGCAAGCGCGCGGGCCACGAGCATGCCGTCAGATGGAATCCGGTCGCTTTGCAGCAACACGCCGCGGTCGGCGCCCATGGCCAGTGCCGTGCGGATGGTCTCCTGCGCGGCCTGGGTGCCGAGCGACACCACCACCACTTCACCCGACCCCGCCTGCTCTTTCCGGCGCAGGGCTTCCTCGATCGCGAACTCATCGTAGGGATTGACGACGAATTTCACGCCGGACTCGTCCAGCGTCCTGCCATCCGCCGCGACTTTGACGCGCGTTTCCGTATCCGGCACACGCTTGATGCAGACGGCGATCTTCATGATCTAGAACTCCCGGGTGATGCTCACCTCGACCGTTCTCGGCAAGCCGGGGGTGAGCCACCGATCCACCGGAGAGCCCGGCTTGGTGGGGTTCTCGGCATATGTCCCGAAGTTGGCGTAGCGGCGGTCGAGCAAGTTTCGGACCGCGGTCCGGATCTGCAGCTGTCGCAGTCGCACGATGAGCGTCGCGTCCATGACGGCGTAGACCGGCAATTCGGTCGTCTCGTTCGCTTCATCGCCCCGGAGCCATTGATGGCCCACATACCGGCCGTCCAGGCCGAGCGCAATCTCGGGTCCGCAGCATGTTCCCGCGGGGCGAGCGCGTCGCACCGGGATCCACATTCCGGCATTCGCGCGATGATCCGGGACCATCGGCAGCCAGTCTCCAGGGTACACCACTTCGCCGGCGGTGTCGCGAGTCGTGGCGAGTGTCGCGGTGGCCTGGAATGTGGCCGTCCCGTACCCGTAGTTGGCGTAGAGTTGAATTCCCGACGGGAGATGCCAGGCAGCCGTCAGCTCCAAACCCGAACGCCTCGTCGCGCCGATATTCTGGAAATACCCCGCCGTCACCGTGGACGCGACGAAGAAAATGTCGTCCTGGACGTCGGTTTGATACACGCTCGCGGTGGCGTCCAGCCCCGCCCCGCCGTGGCGCCGCGTGCGCCATCCCAACTCGTACGTCGTCGCGACCACAGGTTTGAGTGGCGGATCCGATCCGAGCGCAAAGGGGAGCGGGCACGCCGCGTCCGGATTGGAGCAGCCGACTTCCACGAGCGCCGGCGCGCGAAACCCGCGGCTCACCGCGGCATAGAACTCATGCAAGCGGCGCGGCGAGTCGGCGGACCAGGTGAGATTGATGCGTGGACTCACGCGCTGATAGATGTTCACCCCGCTCTGGCTCGGGATGAGCTGGTCCTGGAGCGGCAAGCGGATCCAGTCGAATCGGGCCGCGGCACTCGCTCCCAGATGCGTGAGCAGCTGCACGTTGGCGCCGGCGAACAGTCCCAGGTCGACCTGGTCCGTAGTCACCCACTCGGTGAGCGAATCCGGCTCACCGGGAGGGATGGCGTAGATGCGCACGTTGGTGTTGAGATAATCGGCATCGAGTCCGCCCAGCAGCCGGACCTCGTGACCACCGATCTGCGCCCGTCCGGAAAGTTGCGCGGCGCCGCCGAACTGGCGCGCGGCGTTCCGCTGGCGCGAGTCGAAGCCCACGAAATTGGCATTGAATTGATCGCTGTTGATGCTGCGACCAAAGCCGTTCACGGCGATCCGTACCCGCTCGGAAAGCGGCCGCTGCGCGTTCAGCGTCACGAGGTGCGCCGCGGGCGAGAAATAATCCCCTTGCGTGAAGTTGAGGCGCGGATTGGCGTAGAACAGGCTTTCCGGCAGGCTCCCGGCCTCGGAGAGGCGGTTGAGCGCGCCGGAGTACGACAGCGTGGCGTCCCACCCCCCCCGCTTGAGCCCCACCTTCCCGAACAGCGTGCCGACTTTGCTTTGTGTCTCGGCGCGCCAGCCGTCCGAGTGCTCGAAGTGCACGCCGGCATAGTAATCCCAGGGCGACGGCCCGCCCCCGCCGCCCACCTGCGCGCGCAGCTCGAACCGCCCGAAGGTCCCGCCCGCGATTTCCGCCTCTTGCTCCACATCCGGGCCGCCGCGCCGGGTCACGAGGTTCACGGCGGCGCCGAGGGCATTCCTGCCGAGCAGCACTGACGGGCCGTACACGACATCGACGTGCTCCACGTCCTCGATCGGCAGGAGCTCGAAATTCACTTCGTGCGCGTCGGGCTCGTTCGCCCGCACGCCGTCGATGTAGACGGTCACGCCTTGCGGGATGCCGATCCCCGGCGACACGGAGAACCCACGCACCGTGACGTCGAATTCCTCGGACGTCGTGACACCGGGAAGCTGGTTCATGGCCTCGGCGAGCGACGTGACGCCGCGCGCTTCGACTTCATCGGCGGTCAATGTGGCGGTGCGACCGGTCAGGCCCCGGGCGAGCTCCGGCGGAGCAGGCAGCCGGACGCCGGACACGGCGGCGTGGCTGTCGCCGGGACGGCTCTCCAAAGCCGCGCTGTCTTCACTGGCCGGCACGGGCGCTCCGAACAACGTGTCGCGCGTTTGAGCGTCTAACGGAGGTGCGGCGAAGAGACACACACAGCCACACAACACCATACGCTCAACCAAACGCGTTCAACCCTGTGATTTCCTGCCCCAGGATCAGCGTATGCACGTCGTGTGTGCCTTCGTACGTATAGACCGACTCGAGATTGGCGAGATGGCGCATCGCCTGGTACTCGGCGAGGATGCCGTTGGCGCCGAGCAGCCGGCGGGTCTCGCGCGCGATGTCCGTCGCCACGCTCACGTTGTTCCGCTTGGCGAGCGAGACCTGCTGCGGCGTGAGCGTGCCCTGGTCCTTGAGCCGGCCGAGCTGCAGGGAGAGGAGCTGCGCCTTGGTGATCTCCGTCAGCATGTCGGCGAGCCGGGCCTGCTGCAGCTGGAATCCGCCGATCGGCTTGTCGAACATGACGCGCGCCTTGGCGTACCGGACCGCCTCGTCGTAGCAGGCCATCGCGGCCCCCACCGCGCCCCACGCGATGCCGTAGCGCGCCGCGGTGAGGCACATGAGCGGCGACTTGAGTCCCGAGGATTTCGGCAGCACTGCGTCTTTGGGAACGCACACGTCCTGGAGCACGAGCTCGCTCGTGTCGCTGGCGCGCAGCGAGAGTTTCCCGCGCTGATCGCGCGCGCTGAATCCGCGGGTATCGGTCGGGACGAGAAAGCCGCGAATCGAAGCCGGATCGCTCACCGCGCCGGCCTTGGCCCAGATGATCGCGACCTGCGCCGTGGATCCGTTCGTGATCCACATCTTGGCGCCGTTGAGAATCCAGCTGTCTCCCTGCTCCCGCGCCGTCGTGATCATGCCGGCGGGATTGGACCCGTAATCCGGCTCGGTCAATCCGAAGCACCCGATCACCTTCCCGCTCGCCATTGCAGGGAGCCAGCGCCGCTTCTGCTCCTCCGAGCCGAACTCATATATCGGGTACATCACGAGCGCGCCCTGGACCGACGCGAACGAGCGCACCCCCGAATCGCCGCGCTCGAGCTCCTGCATGATGAGCCCGTACGCCACGTTGTTCAGGCCCGCGCAGCCGTATGACTCGGGGAGATTCGCGCCGAACAGCCCCAGCGCGGCCATCTCCGGCACCAGCTGGCGCGGGAACTTGCCTTCGATGTAGTGCTCGCCGATGATCGGGAGGACGTGCTCGTCGACCCATTCGCGCACGGTGTCGCGGATCGCGCGCTCCTCTTCCGAGAGGAGCCCGTCCATCGCGTAGAAGTCGACCCCTTCGAACCGCGCGGGCATCTCAGGCGACGGGGGCCGGCGTCTCGCGCCGCGGACGGGCGAAGGCGAACGTGTCCGACGCGCGAAACCGGTTGCGCTCCTCTTCCCAACGGAAAAACGTCACCTGCACGGCCGTGGGTTCGATCGTCAGGAAATTGAAGCTCGCGGGACGCCCGCCCCGGCCCCGCTCGGACAGCGTCCCGACCGTCGACACGATCACCCGGTCGTTGAGGAGCTCGGCGGCCTCCTGATGATCGTGCGCGCACAGCACGACGTCGGCGCCCGATTCCACCACCCGGCGCTGGGCCCGGCGCCAGCGCGCGAGTCCCATGCGACGCGAGATTTCCCCTCGCAGCAGGTTGTGGTGCAGCACGAGAATCCGGGCCAGCTCGGCGGGCGCTTCGCTGAAGATCTTGCGGACCCGGAGCGCCTCCCGCTTCGACAGGCTTCCCATGACCGCCATGTGCCGCGGGTTCCAGGTAAGCGAAGGCCACGCCACGCCGTGCGCGGTGAGCACGCCCGCGAGAATCGCCCCGGGAACGGTGAGTGTGGGCGTCATGTCGGCGCCGAAGTACCGCTGGTACTTGCGGTACAGCATGTGCTTTCCGAACGGCAACAGCGGCGCCCACCACCACGCCACATCGTGGTTGCCGGGAAGCACGTACACCGGCGCCGTCTTCGCCGCCAGATTGACGAACGCGCGCGCGCGCTGGAATTCGCCGTGCCGGGCGCGCTGGGTGAGGTCGCCCGCCACGACCACCACGTCGGGTCGCAGGTCCGGAATCATCCGCTCGAGTGCTTCGACGATCGCGATGTTCGTGAGCCCGCCGAAATGCAGATCGCCCACGTGCAGCACCTGGACCGTCACGAATCCACCTGCACCGTATAGGTGAGCGTGGCCTCGCCACGCGCGGGGACCGGCACCCGGAAGCGCACCTCGAATGACGACAGCTTCTCGGACGGAATACTGCTGGTGACGACGATCCATTGCCCGCCGTGCACCTCGCGCACATCGACCGTCACCGGATCGGGCTTCGCGTTGTTGAGCGTGACTCGATAGGACGCGGTCACGCGCCGCCGCGCCGGCTGCCCCCGTTGGGCGGTGCCGAGCGGCTGCTCGCTGAAATCGGTCTGCACCTTGAGCGCCGTGACGTCGAACGCCTCGCCCGTTTGCACGCGCAGGTCCGTTCCCGCGGCGGTGTGCTGCGTGGCCGCTTCGCCAATCAGCTGCACATGATCCATTGCGTCACGCTCGAACGCCTGCAGCGTACCGGCAGGAAGGGGCCGGTCGCCGAAATTCGTTCCCTGGGCGTGCTTGAGCGTATACCACACCTGAACCGGTACGCGGCCCGATCCCTCGGTGGGCAGTGCGACGGGATAGCCGCCGAACGGGAGTAGACCCGGAAGGACGTATTCGCGAACGGTGGTGGTCCGGGCGCTCGAAAACAGCGCCACGGACACCGGCATTCCGGCCTCGATCGTCAACGGGTCCGGTAGGGTGTAGACGTGTACGTCGCCCACCCGGCTCTCCCCCACCTCCACCGGACCCAATGCAGCGGCACCGGCCACTCGCATGGCCATCGGCCGGAGCGGCGGCTGTGTCCGCGTGATCGCTCCAGCCACGAGCTGGACGGACGCGCTCTCGGCACTGAACCCCTGCGACTCCACCGTCGCCGTCCCGGTCACGCTGGCACGGCCCCCCGGTTCGAGCAGCACCTGGTAGGAGGCCGACCATTTCACCCCGCCGGTCACCCACGCGAGATTGGCGCCAGGCTTCGCGCGCGCGGCATCGAGCGTGATCACGAGCGTCGGCGCGGAATTGATCAGCTCCTTCGGAAACAATGGCTCTCCCGGAGTGACGAGCAGGAACCGGTTGTCCGGGAGCCGGTATTGCGGCGGATCATCGCGCACCACGGTTGCCCGGACCGTGTCGCCCTTCGCACGGACGAAGTCGAGCGTGCTCCCGATGGCCCGCTCGAGCGCGTCAGCGCGCGAGGTGGCAGGACGGTCGATAACGGTCGCAATCGTGACGTCGGAATCGAGCGAGAACACGAGGCCCGGATCGACGCTCGAACTCCCCGGATCGATCGAGACCACATTCCGCCCCTTGTTCAGCGCCCGAGCCACCGTGCGGCGCACGACCACGTGGCCGTCGGAGTAGATGGAGATTGATGTCTGCGCAACCGCCGGGACGCGGGTAAACAGCAGGAGTGCCCCTAGCACCACTCCCGCGCGACGCGCGATACGATCCGATAGGTGAGCCAGTACCATGCGATCACCGCCACCGCGCTCACGAGCCGCGCGCGTTCGAGCCATGCCGGCGCGACGCTCCGCAACCGGATCAGCAGGGATGACGCCAGCACGAGCGTGCTGACGAGCGCCGCGAGCCTGCCGAGCCGCGCCGCTTTCCGGTCGCGCTGATTCGTGCACGCCGCGCACAGACCGCCGACGGCGATGCCCTCCGTCGGCGTCCCGCACCGCGCGCACGGGTGTGATACCTGCCCGATCACGGGAGACCAGGCGTGAGCCCTTTCAGGGCGCGCTCGAGCGCCGTCCAGGGGTCCGGCCCCTCGCCCCAGGCGACCGATCGCCAGCCCACCTGCCCCGTTCTCACGTTGACCAGGACGCACGTCAGCTCGGCCCTCCCAATGCCCTCCGGGTGCGGGGCCGTGTGCAACGAATCCGGCCGCCGGTAGATCAGCGCCGCCGGCGCGAAGGCGAACGTCCCACCGCTCGTCAACGCCGTGAGCGTGCGGAGCTGGCTGCGGAGCGGATCGGGCACGACGGTCAGCTCTTTGGCGCGCAGCAGTGACGTCCCCATCTGTTCGGGATCGGGCGCAACCCCCGGCGCGTGACGGGCCGCCCGCCGCAGATCCTCGGGCAGTACCCACGTGATCTCCGGTACTCGCGTGCGCAGCATCTCTCCCACCATGCTATCGGCTCGTAACAGCGTGTGATGACGGTCGGCGAGCTGCGCTTGCCAGTGCAGCGAGTCTTCGGCGGCAACGAGCGTCAGCGGGAGCAGGATGACGGCCTGACCGGCGAGTCCGGCGGTCGGGATCGGGGCGATCGGCTCCGGGGCTTGGGCCGACGGCTTGTGGCCGCCGCCGCCCCCGCCGCACGCCGCCAGGGCCACAACGGCGGCGATGCACCGCGCGCGCGCGGTCCTCACGCGAGCGTGAGCCCCCCGTCCACGACGATGACCTGTCCCGTGATATGGCGCGCCGCATCGCTGCACAAGAATACGATGACCCGCGCGATGTCCTCGGGTTCCGCGACGCGGCCCAGCACCGATTCGTGCTCCGCGCGTTCCAGCACTTCGCGCGGCAATTTGGCCAGCAGCTCCGTCTTCACGAATCCCGGAGCGATCGCGTTGACGTTCACGTTCGACGAGCCCAGGTCCACGGCCGCCGCCTTGGTCAGGCCGATCAGCGCGGACTTGCTCGCGGCGTAGTTCGCGATCCCGAAGCCGGGGCGAAACGCCTGATGGCTGGCCACGTTCACGATCTTCCCATAGCGCTGGGCGCGCATGTGGCGCGCGACGACCTGAATGCAGTTGAACGCGCCCGTGACGTTCGTCTCGAGCACTTCCTTCCACGCCTCCGCGGAGAGGCGCCACAGGGCACCATCATGGGCGACGCCGGCATTGTTGACGAGGTAGTGTAATCCCCCGAGGCGTTCGCGCGCGGTGTTGATGAACTGCTCGACCTCGGCCCGATCCCGTACGTCGCAGCGGGCGCAGTAGACCGGAACACCGCACCCGCGCAGCTCGGTTTCGGTGAGCAGGGCCTGCGCGGCGACATCGCGCTCGGGAAGCTCGAGGTAGTTGAAGGCCACGGCCACGCCCTGCTGCGCGAATTCGAGCGCGGTCGCGCGGCCCAATCCCGTCGCACCCCCCGTGACGACGACGACCCGGCCCTGTACCGTCTCCGCGAGTCGCTGAGGTCGGGGTTGCTCTCGCGCCACGGCTGCGGCGCCGGGCAGGGAGGACGGGCTCTGGGACGAACTCTCTGATCCGGCCAACCAACGAGCCATTGGGTCCAAGGGTTTCGAACCTATGTTCGAAATTGATCAGCGGCAAGGCACGGCGTAACTTACGCCACATGCGACGACTCGCTTCTCTGGTGGCGTGGGTCGCCGTCGCCGCGCTGGGAGCCGCCGCGTTCGCCGTGCTGGCGTTGTCGCGCGGCGAGCCGGTGAACGCCGCGTGGCTCCTCACGGCGGCGCTCGCGAGTTACGCCGTCGCCTACCGGTTCTACTCGAGGTTCCTCGCCACCCGCGTCTTCGGTTTGGACAACCGCCGCGCCACGCCGGCGGAGCGCCACAACAACGGCCGCGACTTCGTCCCGACCAATCGCTGGGTCCTGTACGGCCACCATTTCGCCGCGATCGCCGGTCCCGGACCGCTCGTCGGACCGGTGCTCGCCGCCCAGCTGGGATTTCTCCCCGGCACGCTCTGGCTCATCATCGGCGTCGTCGTAGCGGGCGCCGTGCAGGATTTCACGATCCTGTTCTGCTCGCTCCGGCGCGACGGCAAATCGCTCGGCCAGATGGCCAAGGACGAGGTGAGCCCGTTCACGGGAACGACGGCCATGATCGCGGTGCTGTTGATCATGGTCATCCTGCTGGCCGTGCTCGCGCTCGTCGTGGTGAACGCGCTCAAGTCGTCGCCGTGGGGGCTGTTTACGATCGCGTGCACCATCCCGATCGCACTACTCATGGGATGGTGGATGCGCCACTGGCGGCCCGGCCGGGTGGGTGAGGCGTCGGCATTCGGGGCCTTGCTGCTCGTGCTGGCCCTCGTGGGTGGAGGCATGGTCGCGAGCCGTCCCGCGGTGGCGGCGCTGTTCACCTATTCCGGCCCCGCCCTCACGTGGATGATCGTCGGCTACGGGTTCGTCGCGTCGGTGCTGCCGATCTGGATGCTGCTCACGCCGCGCGATTATCTCTCGACCTTCCTCAAGATCACGACCATCCTCGTTCTCGCGCTCGCCATCTTCGTGCTGCTGCCCACGCTCAAGATGCCCGCGCTCACGCCCTTCGCGCATCTGGGTGAGGGCCCGGTCTTCGCGGGGAAGGTGTTTCCCTTCGCGTTCATCACCATCGCGTGCGGCGCGATCTCAGGGTTTCACGCCCTCATCGCCTCGGGAACGACGCCGAAGCTGATCGCCCGCGAAGGCGACGCCCGTTTCATCGGCTATGGGGGCATGCTGATGGAGTCGTTCGTCGGCATCATGGCGATGATCGCGGCCTGCATCCTCGATCCCGGCGTCTACTTCGCGATGAACACCACTCCCGCGGCGCTGGCCCAGGCGTCGCAGGTGCTGCAGCACGCCGGCTTCGTCGTGACCCCGGAGACCATGCAGCAGCTGGCGGCGCGCATGGGCGAGCAGACCCTGGTCGCCCGCTCGGGCGGCGCGCCGACGCTCGCGGTGGGCATGGCGCAGATCTTCTCGGGCGTCACCGGCGTGTTCGGCGGCCACACGCTCGACGCGGTGTGGTATCACTTCGCCATCATGTTCGAGGCGCTGTTCATTCTCACCACGCTCGACGCCGGAACGCGGGTCGGCCGCTTCATGCTGCAGGAAATTCTTGGGCATGCCTGGCCTAAACTGGGCCGCACCTCGTGGTACCCGAGCGTCATTCTGGCGAGCGGCACGATCGTGGCCGCGTG
>Ga0335085_10012679_pt1 | contig 12397 bp, 12 predicted proteins | sample Lox_Sample_45_FD_206712 | JGI IMG/M metagenome (GOLD analysis project Ga0335085, IMG submission 206712) | Soil microbial communities from Loxahatchee National Wildlife Refuge, Florida, United States - Lox_Sample_4.5 | ecosystem: Environmental > Terrestrial > Soil > Wetlands | place: USA...
TTCAACCAAAGCCTGCGGGATGACGACTGCACCGTCGTCGTCGCAGACGATGACGTCTCCCGGAAACACCGCGCAGCCGCCACAGCCGATCGGCTGCTGCCAGCCGACAAAAGTGAGACCGTTGACCGAGGCCGGCGCCGCGACGCCGGCGCACCACACCGGCAACGCACTCATCAGCACGCCGGAAAGGTCGCGCATGACGCCGTCGGTGACGAGCGCCGCGACGTTCCGCTTTTTCATGCGCGCGCACAGAATATCGCCGAAGATGCCCGCGCTCGGCACGCCCATGGCGTCGGCAACCGCGATCACGCCCTCCGGCATGTCCTCGATTGCAGCACGGGTCGAGATCGGGCTCGCCCAGCTTTCCGGCGTCGCCAAATCCTCCCGCACCGGCACGAAGCGCAGCGTGAACGCCCGCCCGACGATACGCTCGCCCTTCAACGACAGCGGCTTCGGGCCGTTCATCCAGCAGCGCCGGATGCCCTTTTTCAGCAGCATCGTGGTGATCGTCGCGGTCGTCACTTTGCGCAGGATATCGAATACAGCTTCGCTCATCGCTCGCCTCTTCGGGAGAAATCGGGCAGCCAGGCGCCGATACGCTCGACCGCCTGCTTCATCTCTGCGGCGGAGCCGGCGTAGCATAGACGCAGATAATTGCGGCCGTGCAGCGGATCGAAATCGACCCCGGGCGTCGCCGCGACGCCCGCCTCCTCCAGCATGCGCGTCGCGAAGTCGAAGCTGTCGTTCGAGAACCGCGACACGTCGGCATAAAGATAAAAAGCGCCGTCGACCGGAAGGAACGAATCAAGCCCGGCGCGCGGCAAGCCATCGAGCAGGATGCGCCGGTTCTCCTCGTAGCCTTGTCGTATCTTCATCAGTTCCGCGTATCCGTCGAAGGCGGCTTCGGCCGCGATCTGCGACAGCGTCGGCACCGAAATCGCGAGATTCTGCTGAAGCCGTTCGACCGCGCGCACCAATTGCGGCGGCAGCACCATCCAGCCGATCCGCCATCCTGTCATGCAGAAGAATTTGGAGAACGAATTGATGATGATCGCGTCGTCGGAGAGGCGCGCCGCGGTCTCCGCCGCAAAGGCGTAATCGAGGCCGTGGTAGATCTCATCCGAGATGACGGCGATGCCGGCGTCCTCGGCGCAGCCGATCAATGCGGCAAGCGCCTCGGCGGTCATCATCGTCCCGGTCGGATTGGCCGGCGAGCCGACAATGACGCCCTTGAGCGGCCGCGCGCGATGCGCCGCCAAAAGCGCCTCGCTGGTGATCGACCATCGGTTGCCCGCGCCGGTCTCGATCAAGACCGGCTCGCAACCGAGCGCCGTCAGAATGTGGCGATAGGGCGGATAGCCCGGCACCGCTACCGCAACGCGATCGCCAGTCTCGAAGGTTGCCAGGAAGGCCAGGATGAATCCCGCCGAGGAGCCGGTGGTGACGACGATGCGCGCGGCATCGACGTCAAGGCCGCGCGATTGAGCGTAAGAGCGGGCGATGCGTCGGCGCAGCGAGGTCACGCCAAGTGTTTCGGTGTAGCCGAGCGGCCCGTTCGAAAGCGCGGCCCGCGCCGCCGCGATCGCCGTCGCCGGCGCTGCCGCGGCCGGCTGGCCGACCTCCATGTGAATGATGCGCCGCCCCTGCGCTTCCAGACGCGCGGCAGCAGCCATGACGTCCATCACCATGAACGGCGGCACATCGCTGCGTGCGGACGGTCGCAGCAGCAGGCGTTTGGCCGTGTCGAGCATGAATTCGCCTTTACATCCCGTATATTGAGCGTCGCGCGACCGCCCCGCTGCTGCCGTATTCGCCGGGCTTTGTGACGCGCAAATCCACTACGGCTAGCGTTTCGACCGTGTGTTGACCATAACCGGTTCCGTCCATAATTTGGCTCCCGGCTCGGGGGACCGACACGTTGTCCCAGATGATCGCTGCAAGACCTCCTAGCAAGGCGGGCCGGGCGAGGCCAGCTTCACGAGCCATTGCACTGACGACGGCCGCCGTGCTGGCGCTCACGAGCATGCCGTCGCGCGCGCAGACCGGGTCGAATGCCGGCATCCCGATGATTCGCGACGCTGAGATCGAACAGCTGCTACGCGATTACACTGCGCCGATCCTCAAGGCTGCCGGGCTCGGCAATCAGAACATTCAGGTCGTCATCATCAGCGACCGCTCGTTCAACGCCTTCGTGATGGACGCGCACCGCATCTTCGTGAATGCCGGTGCGCTCATGGAAGCGACCACGCCCAACCAGTTGATCGGCGTGTTCGCGCACGAGACCGGCCACATTGTCGGTGGGCACCTCTCGAAGATGCGCCAGGAACTCGCCAACGCGCAGACCTTGGCGATTATCGCCATGCTGCTCGGTATCGGCGCCGCGGCCGCGGGCGCGCGGTCCGGTAATGTCGATATGGGCAATATCGGCGAGGCCGCAGCCCTCGGCCCGCAGGCTATGCTGCAGAACCGGATCCTGGCCTATCAGCGCGGCCAGGAGGAAGCGGCCGACCGCGCCGGCGTTCGTTTCCTGACCATGACCGGCCAATCCGCCAAGGGCATGTACGACACGTTCAAGCGCTTTGCCGACGAGACGATGTTCTCGTCAAGCTACATCGACCCTTACGCGCAAAATCACCCGATGCCTCGGGAGCGCATGGACGCGCTCGCCGAACTGGTGAAGACGCCCTACTGGGACAAGAAAGACCCGCCCGAACTGCAATTCCGCCATGACATGATGCGGGCGAAACTCTACGGCTTCATGGACCGGCCAGATGCGTTGCTGCGGCGCTATCCGCCGTCCGATACCAGCATGCCAGCCCGCTACGCGCGGGCCATCTCGACCTACCGGTTCGGCGACCTGCGCGCGGCGATTGCGCAGATCGACGGCTTGATTGCGGCGATGCCGAACAATCCCTATTTTTATGAACTCAAAGGCCAAGCCTTGCTCGAAGGCGGGCACCCGTCGGAGGCCATCGTTCCCTTGCGTCGCGCCGTGCAGCTTGCACCCAACCCGACCCTGATCCAGATCGTTCTCGGGCAGGCGCTCGTCGCCACAAACGATCCGAAGCTTGCGCAGGAGGCAATTCCGATTTTGCGCGCAGCGCTCGCCAAGGAGCCCGAATCCTCCGACGCCTATTCGCAGCTTGCGATGGCCTACGGCCGCGAGAACGACCTCGCCGACGCCGATCTCGCTTCCGCACAGGCGGCCTTCGCCAGCGGCGACAACAAGACGGCACGCGAACTTGCCGCGCGCGCCAAGCAGCGTTTCCCGGTCGGATCGCCCGGCTGGGTGCGGGCCGACGACATCGTCGCTTTCAACAAGAATCTGAACCAGAGCCCACTTCGCAAGTAATCACCGGAAGGAAGGTCCCATGACGGATCCTATTGCCACGACCCGCCGCCCCGCATTGCTGGCATCGCTCATCGCCGCGGCGATGCTGATCGCCCCCGTCGCGTCGGCGCAGACGTTCTCGGACGATCAGAAGCATGAGATCGAAGGCATCATCAAGAATTACCTGATCAGCCACCCGGACGTGATGGAAGAGGTCATGGCCGCGGTGGACAAGCAGCAGAAGGAGGCCGACGCCGAGAAGCAACGCGCCACCATCATCGCCAACAACGCGACGCTGTTCAATTCGCCGCATCAGGTCGTGCTCGGCAATCCGCAGGGCAAAGTGACGGTGGTCGAGTTCTTCGACTACAATTGCGGCTTCTGCAAACGCGCCCTGCCCGACATGATGACACTGCTGAAGACCAACCCCGACCTCAAATTCGTGCTCAAGGAATTCCCGGTTCTGGGCGAAGGTTCGGTTGAGGCGGCCCACGTCGCGGTCGCCGCCCGCATGCAGGACACGACCGGCAAGAAGTACATCGAATTCCACCAGAAGCTTCTCGGCGGCCGCGGTCCGGCCGACAAGGCGCACGCGCTCGCGGCCGCCAAGGACACCGGCTTCGACATGGCCCGCATCGAGAAGGACATGACGAGCGACGAAGTGAAGACGACGATCGACGAGGACATGAAGCTCGCCGAAGCGCTCGGCGTCAGCGGCACCCCGAGTTACGTCGTCGGCTCCGACCTGATCGTCGGCGCGGTCGGGCTCGACGCATTGAAGGACAAAATTGCGGCGGAGAAGAAGTAGGCTCCTCTCGGGCGGCCTTTGCCGCGACATGGTTGAGCGCCGTCCGCCGCGTTCCGGGACGGGGGTTTTCCGACCAGTACGACTCCGGCATTACGCGCGCACCTCTGCCTCTGTGATCGTGGCGGCTTCCCCTTTGCGGAGGCCTTCCCTATAAACGGGCCGGGCGCGGCGGGGCGTTGGCCCGCTGCGATGTCAGCCGGAAGCAGCGCGCAAAATGCCGAAGACCATCTACGTCCTCAACGGACCGAATCTCAATTTGCTGGGCACACGGGAGCCCGAACTCTACGGCCGCGCCACGCTCGCCGACGTCGAGAAGCTTTGCCGCGCGGCCGCAAAGCGCCATGGTCTTGCAGTGATCTTCCGACAGTCGAACCACGAAGGCGAGATCATCGATTTAATTCAGGAGGCGCGCGCCAAGAAGGCGGCGGGGCTCGTGATCAATCCGGCGGGGTATACGACGACGTCGGTTGCCATCCTCGACGCGTTGCTCACCATGGAAGCCCCGGTTGTCGAGGTGCACATCACCAATATCCACGCGCGCGAGGAATTCCGGCGGCATTCTTATGTCTCTCTGGCCGCGCGCGCCGTCGTGTGCGGCATGGGGGTGCAAGGCTACGCACTCGCCATCACCGGCATTGCCGGCATGATCGGCGCTGAACCCCGCGCCAAGGATTGATCGTGGCGCGCAAGCCCGGGAGCCCGCCGATGCCGAAATCGCCGGCGATCGATCACGACATGATCCGCGAACTGGCGAAGCTGCTCGACGAAACCGGCCTCACCGAGATCGAATTCGAACGCGACGGCGTGTCGGTTCGTGTTGCGAGGCAGGGCGGCACCGCCATGCGGGCGGCCGATGTGCCGCGCGCCGTGGCCGTTGCAGCCGCGCCCGCAACGGTCGCGGACCCGACGCAGCATCCGGGCTTGGTCTCCTCGCCGATGGTCGGCACCGCTTACCTCGGCCCAGCGCCGGGCGCAAAACCCTTTGTCGACATCGGCAGCCAAGTGAAGGCCGGCGACACGCTCATCATCATCGAGGCAATGAAGACAATGAATCAAATCCCGGCGCCGCGCGCCGGCACGGTGCTGCAAATTCTGGTCGAAGACGGCCAACCGGTCGAATATGGCGAGCCGCTGCTCATTATTGAGTGACGCGAGTAGCAAATAGCGAATAGCGAGTAGCAGATGATCCTTCCTTGCCCCTATTCGCTATTCGCCATTCCCCATTCGCCCTCTTGAGCTTCCCGATGTTCGACAAAATCCTCATTGCCAATCGGGGAGAAATTGCGCTGCGGGTGTTGCGCGCCTGCAAAGAGCTCGGCATCGCCACGGTCGCCGTGCATTCGACCGCCGACGAGGACGCCATGCATGTGCGGCTCGCCGACGAAAGTGTGTGTATCGGCCCGCCGCCCGCCAAGGACAGCTATCTCAACATCCCGGCGCTGCTCGCCGCTTGCGAGATCACCGACGCCGACGCGGTCCATCCGGGCTACGGCTTTCTTTCGGAAAATGCGCGCTTTGCCGAAATTCTCGCCGAGCACAATGTGCATTTCATCGGCCCGCGGCCCGAGCACATCCGCCTGATGGGCGACAAGATCGCCGCCAAGCGCGCCGCCAAGGAGCTCGGCATTCCGGTCGTACCGGGCTCGGACGGCGGCGTCACGTCCGACGACGAAGCGTGCGCCATGGCGCGTGATATCGGCTTTCCGGTCATGGTCAAAGCCGCGGCCGGCGGCGGCGGGCGCGGCATGAAGGTGATCCACGCCGAGAGCGAACTATCGGCGTCGCTGGCGACGGCGCGCGCAGAAGCGCTGAGCGCCTTTGGCGACGATACCGTCTATCTCGAAAAATACCTGGACCGGCCACGTCACATCGAGATTCAGGTCCTCGGCGACGGCCGGGGCCGCGCCATTCACCTCGGCGAGCGCGATTGCTCGTTGCAACGCCGCCACCAGAAAGTCTGGGAGGAAAGCCCCTCGCCGGCCCTCAACGCGGCCTCGCGCGATGCGATCGGCGAAACGGTGGCAAGGGCGATGCGCGAGATCGAATATCTGGGCGTCGGCACCGTCGAGTTCCTTTATGAGGACGGCGCGTTCTACTTCATCGAGATGAACACGCGCATCCAGGTCGAGCATCCGGTGACCGAAATGATCACCGACATCGATCTCGTACTGGAGCAAATCCGCGTCGCCGCCGGCGGCGATCTGACGCTCGAGCAAAGCAATGTCAAATTCCATGGCCACGCCATCGAATGCCGGATCAACGCCGAAAGTCCTGTGACCTTCCGCCCGTCGCCGGGCAAGATCGTGCACTACCATCCGCCCGGCGGCCTCGGCGTGCGCGTCGATTCCGCCGTCTATCACGGCTACACGATCCCGCCGTTCTACGATTCGCTGGTCGGCAAGCTCATTGTCCACGGCAAGACCCGCGGCGAATGCCTGATGCGGCTCAAGCGCGCGCTCGACGAATTTGTGGTGGACGGGATCGAAACCACGCTGCCGCTGTTCCGCGCGCTGGCGCGCGAGAAGGACATCATCGACGGCGCGTATCACATCCACTGGCTCGAGCAGTTCCTCGCCCGCGGCGGCATGGAGCCGTAGGCGCCTTTACGCCGACAACATTAAGCCGGCGTGTGGGCGACGGCTGATTTCATCACGGCGGCGAGCAGTTTGCCGACCAGCGTCGGCTCATAGGGCTTGGGAACAATGACCGCACCCGGCACCCGGTCATTCGGCCCGATCATGGTCGCACGCGCCGATGCGTAGACGACGGGCAAACAAGGCTGCATTTGGCGCGCTCGCCATGCCAGGGCGGCGCCGTCCATGCTGCCCGGCAGATTGATGTCGGTAAACAGCACGTCGACCGGATCCGAAGCCAGGCGTTGCAGCGCTTCGTCAGCCGTCGCCGCCGTCAGAACCGCGAATCCCTGCTCCGCCAGCGACTGCGCTACCCAATCGCTGATCAGGAACTCATCTTCGACGACGAGAACATGGATGGGGTTCGGCATTTTCCGCACCGGTTCCATGGCGGGTGTCCGGACTGTTAGCACTCTTCACAGAGGCCTAATGCGCCGGACGAAAATGGGTTCAAGCCGATTAAAATCTTAGCGAAGCTATGATTTGCAGTCGGTTAAGTTCGCGGTGGCGCGGTGCCGGGGCGCCTCGGAACTTTGGCGCGAGAGTTCCACCATGGCGCTCGCGGGAGCCCGACGTCGATCTCCGGCATCATTTTCTGAAAGTCACTGACGAGGTTTTTCGACGCGCATGCGGCAGCAACAGGAAAATGCACTCCGGATACTCGCCACCTGCTGCCGCCGCCGGAGACTTCCGAGCCTTGAATGCACTGAGCCGCATCATAATTCGGACCTCTTGAACCTAGGGCCCAGAGCCGGTTAAACGAATCCAATGGCCAGCCGCGAATCCGCCCTGATCGACATCACGCCGGAGGTGCTGCTGAAGGCCTATGCGTGCGGCATTTTCCCCATGGCCGAGAGCGCCGACGACCCGGCGCTCTACTGGATAGAACCGGAGCGACGCGGAGTTATCCCGCTCGACCGCTTTCACGTCCCCGGCCGCCTGGCGCGCACGGTGCGGTCGAGCCGCTTCACCGTGGTGGTCGACCGCGATTTCGATGCCGTCATCGCCGGCTGCGCCGAGCCGATGCCGGGACGCGCCCGCACCTGGATCAATGCCCGCATTCACAATCTCTACCGCAAACTCTATGAGCGCGGCGACTGTCACACCGTCGAGGTCTATGAGAACGACACGCTGGTCGGCGGCCTCTACGGCGTGAGCCTCGGCCGCGCTTTCTTCGGCGAGAGCATGTTTCACCGCGCGCGCGATGCGTCGAAGGTCGCTCTCGTGCATCTGGTGGCCCGGCTCAAGGCCGGCCATTACCGGCTGCTCGACACCCAGTTCGTCACCGATCATCTGCGCACGTTCGGCGCCGTCGAAGTGTCGCGGCCCGCCTATCACAAATTGCTCGATGCGGCGCTGGTCGGCGAAGGCGACTTCGCGGCGCTGGCGATGGATCGGCCGGTGCCTGGCAGCGCCGTGCTGGAGCGGCTTTCCTAGAGGCGATTGGGATTAGCGCGGCTGTGGCGGCGCGGCGGCCGGCTGACGCGCCGGCGTACGCGGCTTCGGCTGCGCGCCGAGCGGCGCAGGTGCGGGCGCGGGCGCCGGTTGCGCGACCTGAACTTGCTGCGGCTGTGCGCAATCGGTCAGCCAGACATCGTAGATCGGATGCTCGACGGCGTGCAGGCCGGGGCTCGAAGCGAACATCCAGCCATTGAAGATGCGCTTGATCTCGCCCTGCAGCGTCACCTCGTCGACTTCCACGAAGGCATCCGTATTGGTCGCTTCAGTGGGCGGGCGCGTGTAGCAGACACGCGCGGTGACCTGCAGCGCGCCGAATTGCACGGTTTCGCCGATCGCCGCGTCGAACGAGATGATACGGCCGGTGATCTTGTCGAGACCGGAGAACACCGCGCGATTGTTGGCAATCTTCTGCGTCGGCATTTCGGTGATGATGGTGTCGTCGGGCGGCGGGGGCGGCGTATTGTCGGCCGGCTGCTCGGGGGGCGTGTTGGCCGGCGAAGGTGGCGCAGCATTCCCCGGCTGAGGGGTCACCACCCGCGGACGGTTCGGCTGCGGCGCAACGGCTTGGCTGGGGGGTGGCGGAGGGGCAGCTGTTCCGCCGGGCGGGGGCGGCAACGGCTGCGCCTGGATGCCGTTTGACGGTCGCCCGGGAGGCGGCGGAGGCTGGTATTGGTTTTGGCCGGGATAACCCACCGGCGGAGGCTGGGCCGGAAACGAGCCGTTGGGAATATCGGCCGGCGGCCGCGGTGGCGGCGCGTTGCCGAACAGGCCGCCGCCGAATTGCGCTGCAGCCGGACCCGCCAGAAGGCTGCCGCTAAGGACGAGCAAAAGGGCAGCAGTGCGGACCATGGAGCCTTGCGATCTTGGTCGCGATTTCGGGCGCGGCCGGCTTGGATGCGTCTCTCTCGCCTGCCCCGTTAACATTTTGAATGCGGCGAAACCAGGATCAGGTATCGGGGATCAGGATAAGAGAGATCAGGGTAACAGGAAGCAGGCATCGGGGCTCCGGAGGATCAGTGCTCACCGATGCCTGATGCCTGATGCCTGATGCCTGCTTACCGACTTCCTGGGCTCCACGCCGTGTAATCGCCCGTTGCTTTCGGTCGGCGGCCCTGGGAAAGCGTCGAGCCGCTCGGCCGATAGGCCCCTGCCGTGCCTGTGAGATTCGGCAGGTGCGGCTTTTCCCACGGGTGCGCCGTGACCTTGTCCTGGGTTGGCGGCACATCGACCGTGTGATGGAGCCAACCGTGCCAGCTTGGCGGCACCATCGAAGCCTCGGCGACGCCGTTATACACCACCCACCGCCGTTCCATGAGGAGCGTCGGATCGATGCGGCCGTTCTTGGTCCGATAGTAGCGGTTGCCGAACTCGTCGTCGCCGACGAATTCGCCGTAAAGCCTGGTCCACAATTGGGTGCCGAAAGTCTGGCTGTTCCACCAGGTGAAAAAACGGATGAAGAAGGTTTTCATCGCCGCGCCGGTCTCTGATACTTTGATGCGAATCCAGCGTTTGATGCCACCCTGCGGCAGTCCTGTCCAGGCATCGGCCAAGATGAACCCGGCCGTATTGTCGGGCGTTTCCATGGATATTTTGCATGCAGCACGACCTGTTCCGGGGCATTGAGGCGGATCTTGCCGCGGTGGGCGGCGCGCTCTCGTTCGCGCCCGCCTGGGTCGTGTCGCTCATCGTTCTCGTCGGCGCGGTTGCCGTCGCCTGGCTGCTGCATGCCGCGATCCTGGCGCTGCTGCGGCGGGTCTTCGGAAGCGAGCGGCCGTACCTTCAATCTATTCTCAACGCTACGAAGAATCCCACCCGGTTGGCGCTCTTGGTGGCGGCATTGGCGATCGCGCTGCCGTCGGCGCCGGTCGGCCCCGAGACCGCGAGCGTTATTGTCCAGCTGCTGGTGCTGGCGACGATCTGCCTGCTCGGCTGGATCGCCGCCACCGCTTTGCAGATCAGCGCCACGCTTTATCTCAAGCGCTTTCGCTTCGACGTCGAGGACAATTTGCTGGCGCGCAAGCACGTGACGCAAGTTCGCGTCCTGGTGCGCGTGCTCGACACCGTCATCGCGCTGGTGACCATAGGCTTCGCGCTAATGACGTTCGAAACCGTGCGCCAATACGGTGTCAGTCTGTTCGCCTCCGCCGGCGTCGCCGGTATTGTCGCCGGCCTGGCGGCGCGGCCGGTGCTCACCAACCTCCTCGCCGGCATTCAGCTTGCGGTGACGCAGCCGATCCGCCTCGAAGACGCCGTCACCGTGGAGAACGAATACGGCTGGATCGAGGAGATCAATTCGACCTACGTGGTGATCCGCTTGTGGGATCTGCGGCGCCTTGTCGTTCCGCTGAGCTATTTCATCGAGAAGCCGTTCTACAACTGGACGAGGCAGGCGGCGGCCAATATCGGCAGCGTCCTGCTCTGTCTCGACTACGCCGCGCCGGTCGATCGCATTCGCGAGAAGGCCGTGGAGTTCGCCGCGCAGTCGAAGACCGGTACCGTCAGCAGCGTCCAGGTCACCGGCACGAGCCCGCAAGCCATCGAAGTCCGCATCCTGGTGAGCGCAGACTCCGCTGCATCGGCATCGAATCTGTGCGCCGATCTGCGCGAGCGCCTGATCGCCTTTCTGCAACAAGAGCATCCCGAAGCGCTGCCGCGGCAGCGCAGCGAGGTGGTCCAGCCGCCCGCCCGCAACGTGGCAAAACCTGCTCCCGTCCCACTATCGCGCGGCGGCTGATCGCGCGTCATCGTATCGCGTCGTCGCGCACGGATTTTCCTTGTTGCGGTTATCCTTGTGGCGCGCCTATGCTGCTTGCGCTGCCGCGCGAAAAAGCATCATCAAAAAACACACGGCGTGGCGGCTTCGCGTCATGACACTCCAGGGGAGGAACCATGCGCGTTTCACGACGTCTTGTCCTTGGTCTCGCCGGTCTCGCTCTCGCGCGCCGAGGCGCCCACGCCGATGTTTATCCGGCGCGCCGCGTCACCCTGATCGCGCCATGGCCCGCCGCCGGCGCCATCGACACGCTGTGCCGGCAGCTTGCGCCCGGCCTCGGCGACAGGCTTGGACAGCCGGTGGTCGTCGAGAACCGTCCCGGCGCCGGCTCCACGATCGGCACCGCGGACTGCGCCCGCGCGGAGCCCGACGGCTATACGCTGGTCATGGCCGGCAGCGGCTCGCTGGCGATCAGTCCGACCCTCTACAAGGAGCTTTCCTACGATCCGCGAAAGGATTTTTCGCCGATCGCGCTCATCGCCGAAATTCCGTTCGTGCTGGCGGTCAATCCGTCGCTGCCGATCACGACGATCCCGGAGCTCATCAAATATTCCAAGGAGCATCCGGGAATGCTCACCTACGGTTCGGGCGGCGCCGGCTCGCCGCACCACCTCTATGCCGAATTGCTCAAGAGCATGACCGGCATCAACATGACGCATGTCCCTTACAAGGGCAGCGCGCCGGCGCTGACCGACGTCATCGCCGGGCACGTTTCGCTGATGTTTTCCGACACCATTCCGTCGCTGCCGATGATCAAGGCCGGCAAGGTTCGCGCGCTGGGCGTGTCGTCGGCCACGCCGCTACCGTCGGCGCCGGAAATTCCGCCGCTTGCCGATGTCGGCGTACCGGGATTCAACGCCGCCGGCTGGGGCATGGTGGTCGGGCCCGCCCATGTGCCCGCGCCCGTTGTCGCCAAGCTTTACGACGCGCTGCGCGAGATCGCGATCCAGCCGGAAATCCGCGACCGCATGATCCTGCTCGGCATGGTGCCGAAATCGAGCCCGCCTCCAGACAAGCTGCAGGGCTTCATCGACAGCGAAATGGTGCGGTGGGGGAAGGTCGTGCAGTTGGCGGGCCTCGCCGGCACCGAATAGAGATCGGCGGCGCTACCCGCGCGTAGCCAGCAACGCTGCGGCGATGGTCGCCCATTCTGCCGGGAGACCGCCGGTGGCCGGCTCGCGGCGCGCCTGCCGGTACCAATAGCGCGCATTGTCGCGATCGCCCTCGAGGCGGTGCAGATAGGCGTGGACCCAGGCGCAATCGGAGCCGTCTTCGTTCATGACGATCTCGTGCGCCTTGCTCCAGTCGTCATTGCCGGCCCACCACAGCGCCGCAAGCGCCGGCGAAAGTCCCGCCGGGGGCTTTTTGCCGGCAAGGCTGCGTTTGAATGC
>Ga0335085_10012680_pt1 | contig 12396 bp, 6 predicted proteins | sample Lox_Sample_45_FD_206712 | JGI IMG/M metagenome (GOLD analysis project Ga0335085, IMG submission 206712) | Soil microbial communities from Loxahatchee National Wildlife Refuge, Florida, United States - Lox_Sample_4.5 | ecosystem: Environmental > Terrestrial > Soil > Wetlands | place: USA: Florida...
GCTGCCTGCACCGCCGCCTCGCTCACCTGCATCCCGGAGAGCATCCGGGCCAGCTCCCCCACTCGCGAGGCTCCGGGCGGCAGGTCCGTCACGCCGGAAGCGGCCCGCCCGCGCACCAGCCGCTTGTGGACGAGGAGATGTGTGTCGGCGTGTGCCGCCACCTGAGGGTGGTGGGTGACACAGAGCACCTGCCGCCCGCGGGCCACCTCGCGCACCAGGCGCCCCACCGCATCGGCCACCGCGCCGCCCACGCCGGCATCGGCCTCGTCGAGCACCACCGTCTGGCAGGCGTCGCGCTCGAGAAACACGCGCCGCAGGGCGAGGAGGACGCGCGAGGCCTCGCCCCCGGAGGCCACCTTCTCCAGCGGCCGCTCCGGCTCGCCGGGATTGGCGGAGAAGAGGAACGCCACCTCGTCCGCCCCCTCCGGCCCGAGCCCCTCCGCCGGGGCCACCTGGACCCGGAAGCGCGCCCCGGACAGCGCCAGCTCGTCGAGGACGGCGTGCACCGCGCCCCCGAGCTCCAGGGCGGCGCGCTCCCGCTCGCCGCGCAGCGCCCGGGCCGCGGCCCAGGCCTCGGCCTCCAGCGCTTCACGGCGCGTCCGGAGCCGCTCCAGCGCCTCGCCCCGCCCGGCGAGCTGCTCCAGCTCCGAGCGGAGCCCTCCCAGCCGGCCGAGGAGCCCGGCCAGGTCCGTGCCGTGCCTCCGGCACAGGCGCCGGAGCGCATCCAGCCGCTCCTCCACCTCCGCCAGCCGGGCCGGGTCCGGCTCGAGCCCGCCCAGGTAGCGGCGCAGGCCCTTGGTCACCTCGTCCAGCTCGGCGCTCGCGGCGCGCAGCGCGGCGACGACCGGCTCCAGCCGGGGGTCGTGGCGGAGCGCCTCCTCGAGCGCGGCCAGGGCCCGGCCGACGGCCTCCCCGGCCCCGCCGTCTCCACCCAGGCGCGCCTCGGCCTCCTCCCCGGCCGTCCGGAGCCTCTCCACGGAGGCCAGCCTGCGCCGCTCCTCCTCGAGCGCCGCGTCCTCCCCCGGCGCGGGCGAGAGCCGGTCCACCTCGCTCGCTTGAAAGCGCAGGAGCTCGAGCCGCTCGTCGGCCAGCGGCCCGCTCAGCTCGGCGAGCTGCCGGTCCACGGCCAGGAGCGAGGTGTGCACCGCCCGGTACCCCTCGCGCGCCGGCGGGACGCCGCCCAGCCGGTCCAGGAGCGAGCGCTGGAAGGCAGGCTGGAGGAGGGCGACATGCGCATGCTGCCCGGCGATGTCGAGGAGGCCGCGGAGGAGCTGGCCGAGGAGCGTCACCGTGGCCAGAGCGCCGTTGACGTGCACCCGCGAGCGCCCCGCCGCCCCCACCACCCGGCGCACGCTCACCTCGTCGCCGGCGTCGGGCAGGCCGAGGGCGGCCAGCCGCGCCCCGAGCGCCTCGGTCCTCTGGAAGACGGCCTCCACCACCGCGTCCTCGGCCCCCGTCCGCACCAGCGCCGCATCCGCCCGGCCCCCGAGGAGCAGCCCCAGGGCGTCCACGAGGATGGACTTTCCGGCACCCGTCTCCCCGGTGAGTACGGTCAGTCCCGGCCCGAAGGCCACCTCGACCTCCTCGACGACCGTGAAATTCTGGATGCGCAGCGCGAGCAGCATGGAAACCCCTGGAAACCTTGCCGACCTGGAGGACCCTACCCGCGATCCCCGACACTGGACAAGTTTTCAGTACCACCGGCTTCCTTGCAAGCGAGCGGCCGGCTCGGACGGGCGGAAGCGGGCGCCCCGCTAGTCCTCGCGGAAGAGCTCCTCGACGTCGGCCTGGGAGAGCGCCGAGAGGCTTCCCGGCGCGCCCTCCAGCACTCCGGCGACCAGCTCGCGCTTGCGCCGCTGGAGCTGGAGGATCTTCTCCTCCACCGTGCCTTGGGTGATGAGCTTGTAGCTGATCACCGCCCGGGTCTGGCCGATGCGGTGGGTGCGGTCCGTGGCTTGGTCTTCCACCGCCGGGTTCCACCACGGGTCGAAGTGGAGGACGTAGTCGGCGGCGGTGAGGTTGAGGCCCGTCCCACCCGCCTTGAGGCTGATGAAGAACAGCGGGGGGCCGTCCTCGCGGTTGAAGGCGTCCACCCGTGCCATCCGGTCGCGCGTCCGCCCGTCGAGCGACTGGTAGGTGAGCCCGCGGGCATCGGCCTCGGCCTTGAGCAGGTCGAGCATCTCGGTGAACTGGCTGAACACCAGGGCCCGGTGCCCCTCGGCGACCAGGTCGTCGACCAGCCCGAAGAAGCGCTCCACCTTGGCCGAGGGCGGAAGGACGGTGCCGGCGGGAAGCTTGAGCAGCCGCGGATCGCAGCACACCTGCCGGAGCCGCATCAGCGCGGCGAGGATGGAGACCCGCGAGCGGTTGAAGCCGAGCCGGTCGATGGTCTCGTGGATCTTGTTCCGGCTCTGCTCCAGCACCTCGCGGTAGAGGGCGCCCTGGCCGGCGTCCATCTCGCACCAGGCGATGACCTCCGTCTTCGGCGGCAGGTCCCTGGCCACCTCCGTCTTCAGACGGCGGAGGATGAAGGGATGGACACGGCGGCGCAGGCGCTCCCGGGCGGAGCCGTCCGCGCCCACCTGGATCGGCTGCTCGTAGCGCTCGGAGAAGTCCTCCTCGGTGCCGAGGAAGCCGGGCATGAGGAAGTCGAAGATGCTCCACAGCTCGCCGAGCCGGTTCTCCAGCGGCGTCCCGGTGAGCGCCAGCCGACGCTCGGCAGGGAGCGCCTTGCAGGCCTGGGCGGTGGCCGAGCCGGCGTTCTTGATGTTCTGCGCCTCGTCGAGGACGACGTAGCGCCACTTGATCCGGGAGAGCTCCTCCAGGTCGCGGCGGACGAGCGCATAGGAGGTGAGGACCACGTCCGCGCCGTCGAAGGACTCCCCGCGCGTGCGCCGGTCCTGCCCGTGCCAGAGCGCCACCTCGAGGGACGGGGTGAAGCGCTCCGCCTCCCGCTTCCAGTTGGCCAGCACGCTGGTCGGCGCCACCACCAGGGACGGCGCCTGGCCCTGCTCGGCCTTGGCCTTGAGCAGCAGCGCCAGGGCCTGGAGCGTCTTTCCGAGGCCCATGTCGTCGGCCAGGATGCCGGAGAGCCGGTGGCGGTCGAGGAACCACAGCCAGGCCAGCCCCGCCTCCTGGTAGTGCCGGAGGGTGGCCAGGAGCCCGGGCGGCGGCGGGACGGGGGCCACCTGGTCCAGGAGCCGCAGCTCGGCCATCGCCGCGCGGGCGCGGGCCTCGATGTCCGCGGCACCCCCCAGGCTGGCCAGGGCGTCGAGGGCCATCGCCTGGTAGAGGGGGACGCGGGTGGTGGGCTTGCCCGGGCTGGCTCCCGCCTCCTCGAGGAGCTCGGCGGCGCGCTCCAGCTCCTCGCGGTCGGCCAGGGCGAAGCTCCCGTCCTGGAGCGGAACGTACTTGCGCCCGGAGGCGAGCCAGAGCCGCACCGCCCCGAGGTCCACCGCCTGGTCGTCCACCTCGAAGCGGGCGTCGAGGTCGAACCAGTGCAGGGCCTCCATGCTCACCCTCACCCGGGGACGGAGGCGGGGCCGGATCTTCACCTCGGGCAGGGCGGCGAAGCGCTCCCACTCCCGGGGGAGGGACTTCACCCCCTCGGACAGGAAGTGGATGGCCGCATCGCCGGAGGCGACGTACGCCTCGCCGTCCCAGCGCAGCCCTTCTGTGGCCAGGGCCCGGGCGGCGGCGCGCTCCTGGGCCTCGTTCCGCCGGTAGAGGCGGCGCCTGTTGCCGGCGCTGCCGATGGCGTAGCCGACCGGGCCCGGGCCTGGGAGCACGCCCACCGTGGTGCCGCCGTAGCGGGCGGCGAGCTGGGCGCGCACCCGCTCGGCGTTGCCCTCCAGGGTGAGGACGAAGCCCGGCACGGTGGACTCGTCCACCTCCAGCCCGTCGGCCCGGAGCGAGAGGTCGAGCCTGGGGAGGTGGGCGGCGAAGAAGGTCAGGGCGCGGTCGAGCTGGCCGGCGGGGAGGGCCATCGACGGCTCGAGGAGCCACTTGCGCCACAGCCGTGCCGGGAGGTTCGGCCGCACCGGGTAGAGCGTCTGCCCGGCGAGGAGGTGGCTCGTGTGCCGGCCGACGAGAAACACCGACTCCCGGAGCCCCACCGGCTGGCCGTCCGGGAGGCGGAACTCGAGGGTGGCCCGGGCGCCGCCGTCGATGGACTCGAGGTGGACCTGCGGCCGGGCGGGGGCATCCGAGGGGAGGAGCGGCGTGCCCCGGTACACCACCCGCGTGCCGCCCAGGACGTCGAGCAGCTCGGCCAGCTGCTCGTCGGAGAGAAGGAACTTGCCGTCGTAGCGGCTCTCGTGGCGGGCCAGCTCGTGCAGGGCCCGCTCGTCGACCGGCCCGAGGCGGGCCCCTTGGGTCAGGAGCCGCTTCACCTGGACCGGACCGGCGGACTGGGCCTCCCGGCGCCGGACGTCCACCACCCAGGTCCGGCCCCCGCTCCGGGGCTGGCCGGGCATCACCCGGTAGACGAAGGCCTGGTCGGGCAGGGAGGACAGGCCGAGCCAGCTCTCCAGCTTGGCCACCGCCGGCAGGGGGACGACCTCCGCTCCCGAGCCCGGCTCGGCGGCCGCCGGAGGCGCCACGGTGCCTCGCTCCGCGGCCAGGTTCGCCAGCGCCACCGCCACCACGTGCTTGCAGTGGGGGCCGTAGCGGTTCCAGGCCTGGCAGGTGCAGGTCGAGGCGAGGGGGCGGGCGTCGGTGTCCAGGGTGGCCGGGTAGGACTGGCCCTCCGAGCCGGCCACCTGGCCCCGGAGGACGCTCCCGGACCGTCCGAGGGCCGACACCCGGCCTGCCTCGGCATAGTCGCGGCCCTTCCGGAAGGTGGTCGGCTGGACCTCGTCCCGGAGGCGGGCGAGCCAGCTCCCTTCCTCCGGACGTGCTGCGCTTCTGAGCTCGGGCGGACTCAAGGGCAGTCCTCCCGAATAACACGGGACCCCGCCAGGGCGCCCGTCGACGTCGGAACGTCACAAAGGGAGTGCCGAGCGGGGTACCGGATCGCATAAGTCCAGCTCCCGTGACCGCCTGGGCCATCGAGGTCGACAGCCTGGTGAAGCGCTTCGACGCGCTGACCGCCGTCGACGGCATCTCCTTCAAGGTGGCCCCGGGGACCTGCGTGGGGCTGCTCGGGCCGAACGGGGCGGGGAAGACGACCACGGTGGAGATCCTAGAGGGGCTCCAGGAGCCCACCTCGGGCTCGGTGCGCGTCTTGGGGATGAGCTGGCAGAGCGACGGCGAGGCCATCCGGGCGCGGATCGGCATCGCCCTTCAAGAGACCCGCTTCTACGAGAAGCTCTCCGTGCGGGAGACGGTGACCCTCTTCCGCAGCTTCTACCCGGGCGGCCTGGGGGTGGAGGAGGCCATCGCCCGGGTGGCCCTGGAGGAGAAGCAGGACGCCCGGGTGGGGAAGCTCTCCGGCGGCCAGAGGCAGAGGCTGGCCCTGGCGGTGGCGCTGGTGGGGGACCCGGAGCTGCTCTTCCTCGACGAGCCCACCACCGGGCTGGACCCGGTGAGCCGGCGCGGGCTGTGGGAGGTCATCGAGCAGCTCAAGGCCCGCGGACGCACCGTGGTCCTCACCACCCACTACATGGAGGAGGCCCAGCGGCTGTGCGAGGAGGTGATCATCGTCGACCACGGCAAGGTGGTGGCGCGCGGCTCCCCGGCGGAGCTGGTGGCCGCCCACGGCGGCGAGCAGATCATCGAGTTCGAGGCCAGCCCGGAGCTCCCCGAAGCGCTGTGCCGCGCCCTCCCCGGCTGCTCGTCGGTCCGGGCGCGGAGCGGCACGGTGCGGCTGTCGGTGCGCGAGCTGGCCGAGGCGGTCCCGGCGCTGCTCCGCGCCGCCGAGTCCTCCCGGTCGGTGCTGGTCCGGCTCTCCACCCACGCCTCCACCCTGGACGACGTCTTCCTCAACCTCACCGGGCGCTCGCTCCGGGACGACGAGGAGGCGGCGTGAGCCAGAGCCACCCTCTCTGGCAGCTCCTCCTCGTGCGACTCCGCGCGCTGTGGCGCGAGCCGTCCGCCCTCTTCTGGGTGTTCGTCTTCCCGCTCCTCCTCTCCATCGCCCTGGGCATCGCCTTCCGGAACCAGGGCCAGGCCAGGCTCTCGGTGGCCGTCGTGGAGTCGGACGGGGCGGCTCAGGTGGAGGCCGCGCTCGGCCGGGCGCCCGGGCTCCGCCCCGAGCGGATGGACCTCGCCTCTGCGCGGCGGGCGCTGGCCTCGGGGAAGGTGGCCCTGGTGGTGGTGCCCGGGGACGCCCCGCGCCTCCTCGTCGACCCCAACGTCCCGGAGGGGAGCACCGCCCGCCTCCTGGCCCTGGACGCCCTGCAGCGGGAGGCCGGGCGAAAGGACGCCCTGGTCGTCGCCGAGGAGCACGTCTCCACCCGCGGGGCGCGGTACATCGACTTCCTCATCCCCGGGCTGCTCGGCTTCGGGCTGATGTCCTCCTCGGTGTGGGGGGTGGGCTGGTCGCTGGTCCAGATGCGGATGGGGAAGCTCCTCAAGCGCCTGGTGGCCACGCCCATGCGGCGCTCGCATCTTTTGGCCTCCTTCCTCCTCAGCCGGCTCCTCCTCGCCGCGGCGGAGACGGTGTTCTTCCTCGTCTTCGCCCGCGTCCTCTTCGACGTGCGCGTGGCCGGGAGCCTGCTCGACTACGGGACGCTGGCCATGGCCGGGGCGCTCAGCTTCGGGGGGCTCGGGCTCCTGGTGGCCACCCGCGCCGACAACGCCGAGACGGCCAACGGGCTGATGAACCTGGTGACCCTGCCGATGATCGTCGTCTCCGGCGTCTTCTTCTCGGCCAGCAACTTCCCCGGGTGGATGCAGCCTCTCATCCAGGCGCTGCCCCTCACCGCGCTCAACGACGCTCTCCGGGCCATCGCCATCGACGGGGCGAGCCTGTGGACGCAGGGCGGCCGGCTCCTGCTCCTCGGCGGGTGGGGAGCGGCGAGCTTCGTCGTCGCGCTCCGGCTCTTCCGCTGGAGCTAGCGCTCGCCCCAGTGCAGCTTCTGGCGAAGCACGGCGAAGTAGTCGAGCCGGGGGTTGGAGACGAGGAGGACGCGGTTGGGGGAGCGGCGGACCTCCAGCCGGTCACCGGCCCGGAGCGCATGCCCGGCCTGCCCGTCGAAGGAGAGGTTGACGTCGGTGACCTCGGGGCCGAGGTGCACGGTGACCACCTGGTCGCCGGGGACGACCAGCGGCCGCTGGGTGAGGGAGTGGGGGCAGATGGGGACGATGAGCGCGCAGTCCAGGCCGGGGTGGACGATCGGCCCGCCGGCGGCCAGGGCGTAGGCGGTGGACCCGGTCGGCGTGGCGACGATCAGCCCGTCGGCCTTGAAGGAGGCGATGAGGCGGCCGTCGATGCGGGTCTCGTAGTCGACGATCTTCGCCAGGGCGCCGCGGTTGAGGACGGCGTCGTTGAGGACCTCGTCCTCGGCGAAGAGGGAGCCGCCGCGGAAGATGCGGCAGGCGAGCCGGACCCGGGTCTGGATGGTGGCCCGTCCAGCCAGGGCGTCCTCGAGCACCTCGAAGGCCTCGCCGACCGGGATCTCGGTGGTGAACCCCAGCGAGCCGAGGTTGATGCCGAGGATGGGAACCGGGCGGCCGCGCAGGAGGCGGGCGGCGCGGATGAGCGTGCCGTCCCCGCCGAGGACCACCACCAGCTCCGCCCGGGAGGCCACCTCCTCCGCGGTCTGGACGGGCCAGCCGACCTCCCGGGCGAAGTCCGGGTCGGCGAGGAAGGTGAGCTGGGGGTGGCGCTCGCGCAGGCGCCGCGCCAGGACGGCCGCCTGGGCGCTGCCCTGTTTGGCCACGACGGCGAGCGTCTTCACCTTGGGTGAGAGGTCTTACTACAAGACCCGGGCCATGGACCTGTTCGCCCAGGCGGGGGACCGGGAGGCGGCCGCCAGCGCGCCGCTGGCGGAGAGGCTGCGGCCGCAGACGCTGGAGGAGTTCGTCGGGCAGGAGCACCTCACCGGGGAAGGCAAGCTGCTCAGGAAGGCGCTCGAGGCGGGGAAGCTCCCCAGCCTCATCTTCTGGGGGCCACCCGGGACGGGGAAGACGACGCTGGCCCGCATCCTCGCCCGCGGGAGCGGATCGGCCTTCGTCGGGATGTCGGCGGTGGCGGCGGGGGTGAAGGACGTGCGGGAGGTGGTGGCCCAGGCCGAGGAGCGGCGCCGGCTGCACGGGCAGGGGACGGTGCTCTTCCTGGACGAGATCCACCGCTTCAACAAGGCGCAGCAGGACGCGCTCCTGCCGCACGTGGAGAAGGGGACGCTCACCCTGCTCGGGGCGACGACGGAGAACCCGAGCTTCGAGGTGAACTCGGCGCTCCTGTCGCGGACGCGGGTGGTGACGCTCCGGCCGCTGGAGGAGGAGGAGCTGGTGTTGGTGCTCCGGCGGGCGCTCGCCTCGCCGCGGGGCTTCTCGGGCAAGCTGGAGGTGGACGAGACGGCGCTCCTGGCCGTCGCCCGCGGGGCAGGCGGCGACGCGCGGCGGGCGCTGACCACCCTGGAGGTGGCGGCGGCGGGCGGGGGCCGGGTGGACGAGGCCCGGGTGGCCGAGGCGCTCCAGCAGAGGACGCTGCTCTACGACCGCGCCGGCGAGGAGCACTACAACGTCGTCTCCGCCTTCATCAAATCCATGCGCGGGTCGGATCCGGACGCCGCCCTGTACTGGATGGCGCGGATGCTGGAGGCGGGGGAGGACCCGCGCTTCGTGGTGCGGCGGATGGTCATCTTCGCCTCCGAGGACGTGGGGAATGCCGACCCGCAGGCGCTCCAAGTGGCGGTGGCCGCGCTGCAGGCGGTGGAACTGGTCGGGCTGCCCGAGGGGACGCTGCCCCTCACCCAGGCGGTGACCTATTTGGCACTGGCGCCGAAGTCGAACGCGGTCATCGCCGCCTACGGGCGCGCCCGGGAGGCGGTGCTGGAGAAGGGGGCGCTCGGGGTGCCGCTCCACCTGCGCAACGCGCCGACGCCGCTGATGAAGAAGATGGGCTACGGCGCCGGGTACCAGTACCCGCACGACTTCGAGGGGCACTGGGTGGCGGAGGAGTACCTGCCCGAGGCGCTCCGCGGAGCGTCTTTCTACCGGCCGGGCGACGAGGGACGGGAGAAGGAGCTCAGGGAGCGCCTCGAGGCGCTGCGGAAGGCGCGGGCGGCCGCCCGCGACCCGGGTCAAGAGGACGAGAGCTAGGAGGGGCGCATGGGCGACGAGGCGAGGACGCCAGACCTGATGCACGTGGCTGTCGAGCCCCGGGCCTTCGACGAGATCGCGGCCGGTCGCTTCCCCGCGCTGCTCGGCATCCAGATGCAGTCGGTGGAGCGGGGCCGGGTGACGTGCCGGGTGCCGGTGCGCCCGGAGCTGATGGCGCCGAACGGGTACCTTCACGCCGGGGCGCTGGTGGGCGTGGCGGATTCGCTGTGCGGGTACGGGACGATCGTCAACCTGCCCGAGGGGGCGGTGGGATTCACCACCATCGAGCTGAAGTGCAACTTCCTGGGGACCGTGCAGGAGGGGGCATTCGTCTGCGAGGCCACCCCGGTGCACATCGGCCGGACGACGCACGTCTGGGATGCAGTGGTCAGCGAGGAGAGGTCCGGGCGCCGGCTGGCCGTGTTCCGGTGCACGGAGCTCGTGCTCTTTCCGCGGTGAGGATCGACCCGGCGGAGGCGGGCAGAGGAGGCTGAACTCCTTGCCCGGTGGAGAGGCTTGGTGCGACGCTCGGCGCCCCCATGGGCGAGACGCGCGGAGACCCGGAGCTTCCCGAGAAGGCCCCGGGCGGCGCGGAGGCCTCGGGCGAGCACTCCGAGGCGACCGTGGTGCGGCCCCGGTCCAACGACTCGACGGCTGGCCTCGCTCAATCGGCCGGGCCGGCGTCCCCGGGCGAGGCGGACCTTCCCCATCTCCAGCTCGGGGAGGTCCTGGCCGGCCGCTTCGTCATCGTCCGCTTCATCGCCCGCGGCGGAATGGGCGCCGTCTACGAGGCGAACGACACCATGCTCCGCATCCGGGTGGCCCTGAAGGTCATCCGCGGCCGCATCTCGACCGATGCCTCGGCCATGGAGCGCTTCCGGCGCGAGGTGCTGCTCGCCAGGCGGGTGGCCCACCCCAACGTCTGCCACGTCTACGAGCTCTACGACGCGACGACCGCGGCCGGCGTCCCCATTCACTTCCTGAGCATGGAGCTCCTGGAGGGGGAGACGCTGGCCGGCCGCATCCGGCGCGAGCAGCGGCTGACCACGGCCGAGGCCCTGCCGCTCGTCCAGCAGATGTGCGAGGGACTGGCCGCGGCGCATGCCGAGGGAGTCGTCCACCGGGACTTCAAGAGCAGCAACGTCCTGCTCGTGCAGCGTCAGGACGCCACCGGCGACACCGGCGCCCTGCCGACGCGGGTGGTGATCACCGACTTCGGCATCGCCCGCGCGCTCCAGACCGGAAGCGGCGAGGAGCAAGAGGAGTCGCTCACCGGAGGCGCGGGCATCCTCGGAACGCCCGAGTACATGGCCCCGGAGCAGGTGACCGGCGGACAGGTCACCCCGGCCACCGACCTCTACGGGCTGGGGGTGGTGATGTACGAGATGGTGACGGGGAAGCTGCCCTTCGGCGGCGCCACGCCCCTCGCCTCTGCCGCCCGGCGCATTCACGAGCCGCCGCCAGCGCCGGACCGGTCCGTGGCCGGTCTCGACCCACGCTGGAACGCGGTCATCCTCCGATGCATGGCGCGCGAGCCGGAGCGGCGGTTCCGGAGCGCCCGCGACGTGGCCGCGGCGCTGGCCGGAGAACGCCCTCGAGGATGGCCCCGGCTGGCGGTGCTGACCGCTGCCGGCGTGGTGCTCGTCGCCGCCGGCCTCGGGGCGGCGTGGTACCTGCGCCGGGAGGCGCGCATCCGCTGGGCCGTCGACGAGGCGCTGCCCCAGGTCGCCGAGCTGGTCGAGCTGAACCGGTATCCGGCGGCGGTCGCGCTCGCCCAGAAGGTCGAGCAGGTGGTCCCCAGCAATCCGCGGCTGCTCAAGCTCTGGCCGGAGATGTCGCGGCTCTTCACCGTGGAGACCACTCCCGAGGGCGCCGAGGTGTGGGTGAAGGAGTACGCCGCGCCGGAGAACGAATGGCGCCACCTGGGCAGGACCCCTCTGGCCAACATCCGCATTCCCTTCGGGCTCCACCGCTGGCGCATCGAGAAGAAGGGCTTCGAGACGGTCGAGACCGTCCCGCAAACCGTGTTTTCGACGAAGGGAATGACGTTGCGCTTTGCCCTGGACCCGGTGGGCACCATTCCGCCGGGAATGGTGCGCATCCCCGGCGAGAACGTGTCCATCGAGATTCCCGGGCTCGACCACCTGCCCGCGGTCCAGATCGGCGACTACCTGATCGACCGCACCGAGGTGACCAACCAGGAGTTCAAGCGCTTCGTCGATGCCGGCGGCTACAAGAATCGCGACCTGTGGAAGTACCCCATCTCCAAGGACGGGCGGGTCCTGGGCTTCGAGGAGGCGATGGCGCTCTTCCGCGACCGCACCGGCCGCCCGGGGCCGGCCACCTGGGACCTGGGTGACTACCCGGAGGGGAAGCGCGATCTGCCCGTCACCGGCGTGAGCTGGTACGAGGCGGCCGCCTACGCCGCGTTCGTCGGCAAGCAGCTGCCCACCATCTACCAGTGGAGCTATGCGGCCGGTGCCTGGTCGACGCACCAGATGGTGCCGCTGAGCAACTTCACCGGGAGCGCGCTCGCGCCGGTGGCCAGCTACCGGGGCGTCGGCCCGTTCGGGACCTACGACATGGCCGGCAACGCCAAGGAGTGGTGCTGGAACGCGAGCGGAGACAAGCGCTACATCCTCGGGGGCGCCTGGAACGAGCCGTCCTACATGTTCAACGACGTCGACGCGCAGGATCCCCGCTCCCGCGCGGCCAACTACGGCTTCCGGCTGGTGAAGGCCCTCGATGACAAGACGGCCCCGGCCGCCGCCGCCCCTGTCGCCTGGTGGACGCGCGACTACAGCAAGGAGAAGCCGGCGCGACCCGAGATCGTCGAGGCCTACAAGCGGCTCTATGCCTACGACCGGACGCCGCTCGACGCACGGGTGGAGTCGACCGACGACACGTCGGACCGGTGGCGGAAGGAGAAGGTCAGCTACGCGGCCGCCTACGGGGGCGAGCGCATCGTCGCCTACCTCTTCACGCCGCGGCAGGGCACGCCGCCTTACCAGACGGTGGTCCTCTTCCCCGGCTCGAACGTCATCCACCAGCGGTCGAGCGCGGAGCTGCCGGGGATGCGCCTCGTCAGCCCGGTGCTCCGCAGTGGGCGCGCGCTACTCTACCCGGTGTACAAGTCGACCTTCGAGCGCGGGGACGCGCTGAGCTCGGACTATCCCGCTCCGACCGCGT
>Ga0335085_10012681_pt1 | contig 12396 bp, 8 predicted proteins | sample Lox_Sample_45_FD_206712 | JGI IMG/M metagenome (GOLD analysis project Ga0335085, IMG submission 206712) | Soil microbial communities from Loxahatchee National Wildlife Refuge, Florida, United States - Lox_Sample_4.5 | ecosystem: Environmental > Terrestrial > Soil > Wetlands | place: USA: Florida...
GGGCGGTGCCCGGGGTGGTGCGGGCGGAGATCGCGGGCAGCGTGCGCAGGTATGCGGAGACCAACGGGGACATCGACATCGTGGCGGCGATGGACGGGCCGGTGGAGGCGGCGATGGAGGCCTTCGCCCAGGGGCCCGGGGTGGTGGAGGTGCTGGCCCGGGGCGGGACGAAGTGCTCGGTGCGCCTGCGCGATGGGCTGCAGGCGGACTTGCGGGTGGTGAGCGGGGCGCAGTTCGCCACCGCGCTGCACCACTTCACGGGGAGCAAGCAGCATCACGTGAAGCTGCGGGGGATTGCGCGGGCCAAGGGGTTGAGCATCTCCGAGTACGGGCTGGCGCGGCTGGACGGGGGGGCGCCGCTGCAGCCCGGGTCGGAGGATGAGCTGTACGGGCTCCTGGGGCTGCAGCCCGTGCCCCCCGAGCTGCGGGAGGACCTGGGGGAGCTGGAGCTGGCGGAGAAGCGGGCCTTGCCCGAGCTGGTGGCGCAAGGGCACGTACGCGGGTTCGTGCACTGCCATTCCACCTGGTCGGACGGGAAGGCGACCATCGAGGAGATGGTCCGGGCGGCGGGGGCGCTGGGGGCGGAGTTCATCACCATCACCGACCACACCAGCGCGGCGCACTATGCCAACGGCCTGGACGTGGAGCGGCTGAAGCGGCAGTGGGAGGAGATCGAGCAGGTGCAGGAGAAGGTGCCGCAGGTGCGCATCCTCCGGGGGAGCGAGGTGGACATCCTGGAGGACGGCGCACTCGACTGGCCGGCGGACATCCTCGACAAGCTGGAGGTGGTGATCTGCTCCGTCCACCAGCGCTTCAAGCTGGACGAGCCGCGCCAGACCGAGCGCATCCGCCGCGCGCTCCTCCATCCCAAGTGCTCCATCTGGGGCCACCCCACCGGCCGCTACCTGGCGGAACGCGACCCGATGCCCGCCCGCTGGGAGGAGCTGATCGCGCTGGCGGCGGAGCGCGGGGTGACCATCGAGTGCAACGGCACGCCCCACCGGCTCGATTTCGGCGCCGACCTGATGCGGGTGGCCAACAAGCACAAGGCGAAGATCGCGCTCTCGGTCGACGCCCACTCCACCAAGGAGCTGCAGAACCTGCACTACGCGGTGGGCACCGCCCGCCGGGGATGGACGGAGCGCTCCCGGGTGGTCAACGCCCGCCCCGCCGCGGAGTTTTTGGCGATGCTCCGCCAGCGCGGCCCGCTCCCGGCTTGACGCAGCGCGTCCCGTTCCGGAACGGGACGCAGCGCGTCATCTGTTCACCAATCAACTGGTTTACTCGTTCCGGAACGAGTCACACCGCCGCTAGGGCTTGACCGTGATCCGACGGAGCGCGTGGTCCGCCACATCCACCACCAGGTAGCTGCCATCAGGGGCGACAGCGAGAGCCCGGGGGAACCGGAAGCGCACGTCCGATCCCGCCCCGTCGGCCAGGCGGCCCCCGCCCCCGCCTGCCAGCGTGTCCACTACCCCGCTGCGCAGCGCGCGGATCCGGGCCGACGCCCCGTCCAGGAGCACGACCTCCCCGGTCGGGCTCACCGCCGCCGCGATGGTCTCCGAGATCATCGCATCCCCACCGGACCCGTCGTTCCAGCCCACTGCCCCCAGCGCGCCCGCCACCCGCGACACCTCGTGCCCCAGGCCCGCCGAGACCTTGCGCAGCATCCCGCTCTCCGGCTCGACGAACAGCACGTCTCCCCCCGGGAGCATCGCCAGCGACATCGGGTAGCTGAGCTGCGCCGTAGCCCCCGCGCCGTCCACCAGGCCGACCAGCCCGTTCCCTGCCCAGGTGGTCACCGTCCCGTCCAGCCGCACCTCCCGGATCCGCTGGTTCCAGGTATCGGCCACCAGCAGCGACCCCGTGGCGCTGACCGCGATGGCCATCGGCCAGGTGAAGAGCGCGTTCGCCCCCACCCCGTCGGCGAAGCCCATCCGCGAGCCCGCGATCGTGCGCACCATCCCCGCAGGCGAGATGGCGCGGATGCGGTTGTTCCGCGTATCAGAGACGTAGATCGTCCCGTCCGCGCCGACCGCCAGCCCGCGTGGCCCGGAGAACAGCGCGGCCGCGCAGGGGCCGTCCGCGAACCCATCGCTCGAGCCTGCCACCAGGCTCACCGCCCCGGCGGGCGTCACCCGGAGGATGCGATCGTCGTCCACCACGATGGCGTCCCCGCCGGGCGCCGCCGCCACCGAGGTGGGGGCCTGGAACGCGGCGCTGACGCTCTTCACCTGGACCTGCGGCCGATAGCTGGGCGCGGACGGTCCGGAGGGAAGCCGCATGGGCTGGAGCGGCGCCGGCAGCGTGCCGTCGCCCGCAAACACCGAGAAGACGTTCGCCGTCGCCTGCTGGATGCGCGCATCCCAGCGCCCCGCCCCCGCCAGCGCCACCGACCACTTGATGCTGCCGGTGGAGAACACCTTCGCCCCGCTCCCGGCCGTGTAGAGCGTGCTTTCGCCCGCCATCACCTGCCCGTCGTGGTTCTCGGTCAGCGCGTTCCCGATCGCCGCCACCCCCGGGGGCAAGAGCCCCGGGTCGCCCCGGTTGTCCACCTCGTTCGCGTAGACCCCGGGGATGACCGTCCCCGGATCGACCCCGGTCCCCTTCCACAACCAGGAGGAGGGATCCCCGACCGAGAGGGGCGCGGCCACCCACTGCCAGGCGCCGAACATCTCGCCGATCATCCCGCTCTCCGGCCGGTCGAGCGGCGGATCGCGCCAGCGGGTGGTCACGTGCGCTGGATCGCTCTGCGCCAGCGGGTCGAGGGAAGCGAACTCCTTGTACCCGATGAGCAACCGCCGCGACGCATCCTGGAAGCGGACCTGCCAGTACGCGCTGTTCGCCGCCAGAAAGGCCGTGTTGATTCCGGAGCCGATGGCCCTCTCGGCCGCGTCGCGCATCGCCGCCGTCCAGTACTCGCTGTGCCCCTGGAAGAGCACCATGCGCCGGCGCGCCACCAGGCCCGGGTCGGCATCCAGGTCCGCATCGGTGACGTACGCCAGGTCGTATCCCTGCGCTTCCGCGAAGGTGATGAACTCGCGGTCCATGGAGAGCACCTCGCCGCTGCCCTGGTTCTGGTACGGCCGATCGAACGAGACCGCGAAGGCGTGCCAGAGCGGCCAGTCGGTGCGGGTGTTCTGGTAGAGGCTGGTGCCGCCCCAGCCGTTGTACGCCTGGTAGGTGTTGGTCGACGTCGTGTAGAGGATGCCCGCCGCCCGCGCCCGCTCGCGCACCACGAAGGTGGCCCAGGTCTGGCCGAGCGGAGCGGAGATCTTCACCAGGTAGACGCCGGTGACGGCCTGCGGGGGAACGGCGACGGAGAAGGTCGCCGGCCAGTTGGCGGAGACCGCCCCGGTCGCCGGGTCGAGCACCGCCGCGGTCCAGAGGGGAACCTGCACCGGACCGCCCTCGGCGACCTTCCTGCCCAGCATGCCGTCGTAGTAGCCGAGCCGGTACAGTTGCCAGGACGCGCTCGTCGCCGCCGCCGCCCCCGCGTGGACGACGACGCTCTCCCCCGGCAGCGCGCTGGTCCGATCGGCGTAGGCGGCGATCTGGTCCGAGGGCGCATCGAGCTGCCATCCCCGGTCCCCGCAGCGCTGGTTCTCCTCCGCGATGGGCGACGGCCGCAGCGCCAGGGTCCCCCCGTCCACGTCGTCCGGGCCGCCATCACTGCCTGCGTCCGGCATCCCCGCGTCCGGCGTTCCCGCATCGGGCGGCCCCGCATCGGGCGGCCCTGAGTCAGGTGGCCCCGCGTCGGGCGGCCCGCCATCCACGCCGGACGGCCCCCCCTTCCCGGATTGTTCGGGAACCGACGCATCGGTCGCGACCGCGGAGGGACCTCCGCATGCGCAAACCAACGCAAGAGCGATCAGGGCGAGCCGCATCGCAAGAGCCCAAAAGCAAGCGTCACACCAGCCCCGCGCGAGCGCGCAGGGGCCTCCTTGGGCAAGCGCTTACCCTCGGGACTCGAAGCGGTACTCAATCCTGCGGAAAATCTTCCCCCGTCGACCGCGACTACAGCGCGAACTTCGCCTCTTCCAGCAGCTCCCGCACCCGGTAGAGGAACCCGTTCCCCGTCACCCCGTCGATCACCCGGTGATCGTACGACAGCGTCAGGTACATCATCGGCCGGATGACGATGGCATCCTCCCCCGCCATCTCCCGCACCACTGCCCGCTTCACGATCTCCCCCATCCGGAGGATGCCCACCTGCGGCTGGTTGATGATCGCCGCCCCGAACAGGTTCCCCTTCAGCCCCGGGTTGGAAACCGTGAACGACCCGCCCGACAGCTCGTCGGCCGTGACCTTCCCGTTGCGCGAGCGCGCCGCCAGGTCGTCGAGCGCCCGCGCCAGCCCGAGCACGCTCAGCTCGTTGGCCTTGCGGATCACCGGCACCAGAAGGCCCTTCTCCGTCTCCACCGCCACCCCGAGGTTCACGTCCTTGCGCAGGATCAGGCTCTCGTCCTGCACCACCGCGTTGAGGCGGGGAAACTCGGCCAGCGCCTGCACCGCGGCCCGGCACACCCCCACGAGGAAGCTGGGCGCCTTCCCTCCCGTCTCCTTCTTCCACTCCCCGCGCAGCCGGGAGAGGTTGCTCATGTCCACCTCCGCCGTGCAGGGCACGTGCGGGCTGGTGGCCTTGCTGTAGACCATGTGCTCGGCGATCAGCCGGCGGCGCTGGTCGAAGAGGAGCGTCTGGTCGCCTTCGCGCAGCGTGTACCGGGGCGGCTTGTACGCCCTCAGGTTGATGGCGATGGGCCCGAACCCCTGGTACCCCGACCCGAACCCGGGCGGAGGCGGCAGGGATGACCAGGGTGGCGCCACCGGCGGCTGCGAGTACGAGGGGGGCGGCGCGGTGGGCGCCTTCTGCCCGGGGAAGGTGCTCAGCGGCGGCTGCATCTCCGACTGCTGCGCGGCGGTGGCCCCCTTCTCCAGGTAGCTGGTGACGTCCGCCTTCATCACCCGCCCGCCGGCCCCCGACCCCTGCACCTTGCTCAGGTCGAGCCCGTGCTCCTGGGCCACGTTCCGTCCCACGGCAGTGGAGCGCACCCCGTTGTCCCCGTCGGGCTGCGCGGCTGCCTTCGCCGCGCCTTGAGCCGCGGGAGCCTGCGCCGCCGCCCCGCCCTCCTCCAGCCGGGCGAGCGCGCCGCCCACCGTGACCACCGACCCTTCCTTGGCAAGCTGCTCCACCAGCACCCCCGCGGCGGGCGAGGGAATCTCGGTGTTCGCCTTGTCGGTGGCGATCTCCACCAGCGGCTCGTCGCGCTCCACCTTCTGGCCGGGGCGCGCGATCCAGCGCACCACGGTCCCTTCCATCACGGATTCTCCGAGCTGCGGCATCACCACCGTGGTCATGATTGGCGCTGAGTTAGCGCGCGGTCCGGGGCGTGTCAAACTGGCGCGAAGCCTGTTCGCACACCACAATGCTCCGGTGCGGGAACGGCTCCACGCCCTCGGGAACGCGCTGGGTCGGCAGCCGCACCTGATGGCCGTCCGCGACGGCGTGGTGGGCAGCCTTCCCCTCATCCTCCTCGGCAGCCTGTTCCTCCTGCTCGCGCAGCCGCCCTGGCCGGCCATCTCCCGCTTCCTTCCCGCCGCGCCGACCCTGCTGGCGGGCTACGCCGCCTGCGCCGGCCTGGTGGCCATCTACGCCTGCGTCGCCACCGCGCTGTCGCTGGCCCGCCGCCGGGAGGCCGACGGAGTGGCGGGCGCGACCACCGCCCTGGCCGTGCTCCTGGTCGCCCAGCACCCTTTCAACAAGATGCTCCCCATGTCCGCCCTGGGCGCCGCCGGCCTCTTCCCCGCCTTCGCCGCGGCCATCTTCTCGGTGGAGGTGCTGCACTTCTTCGCCCGCCGCAAGTGGGGCATCAAGCTGAGCGGCGGCGCCCCCGACGTGGTGGTGCGCAGCTTCGCCGCGCTCTTGCCCACCGTGAGCTGCGTGGTGCTGGTGTGGTTCGTGGTCCACGTGCTGGACATCGACCTGGCCGCGGGCATCGCCAACCTGGTGCGCCCGCTGGTCCACGGCGGTGATTCGTTGGCCGCGGTGATGGTGGTGGTGCTGATCGACAGCGCACTCTGGCTGGTCGGCGTGCACGGGATCTCGGTGCTGGCGGCGGTGCGGCCTCTCTGGCTCGCCGCCCTGGCGGAGAACATGGCCGCGGCCAGCTCGGGGCTGCCGCCCCCGCACGTGTTCACCCAGGAGTTCTTCATCTGGTTCGTCTGGCAGGGAGGGTCGGGGACCACGCTGGCGTTCGCGCTGCTCCTGCTCTTCGCCCGCAGCAAGCAACTCCGCCTGGTGGGCCGGGCGGGGATCGTGCCAGCGATCTTCAACATCAACGAGCCGCTGCTCTTCGGGGCTCCGGTGGTGATGAACGGCAAGCTGGCGCCCCCGTTCGTAGCGGCGCCGCTGGTGCTGGTGGTTCTCTCCTGGTGCGCGATGCGGTTCGGCGTGGTGCGGCCGCCGTACATCGAGGTGGTGTGGACCTTGCCGGCGCCCGTGGGGGCGTATCTGGCGAGCGGGGGGGATGCGAAGGCGGTGGTGCTGCAGGTGGCGAACCTGGCCTTGGCGCTGCTGATGTGGTGGCCCTTCGTCCGTCGCTACGACCGCAGCCTTCTCGCTGCCGAGGCGACGGCCTAGCCCGTTCTACGCGCTCAGCAACATCTCCGGCCGGATCATGTTCTCGTGCTCCGCCACCGCTTCCATGATCCCCAGCGCCTCGCGGGGATCGCGGCAGAGCGGGCCCTCCTGGGGAGTGCCGTCGAACTGGTAGTACCAGCCTTGCTCTGCGCTGAAGATGGTTCCCAGTCGAGGGCCGTGTTTCACGCGGACGACGTAGCGCTCGTTCGGGATCTGGACGGCAACCAGCTTGGGCGTCTGCATCGGGTGTCCCCTCGCATAGGCCCCCCCAACGACACAGACTGCCACAGCGGGATCCAAATTCGCTACCCCCCAACCCCCTGGAATCGTTCGGAAATGAAACCCGCTCTTTACGTAACATCGCAAGTTACCGGAATCCTTGGGCTCCTTCCCCTTCGCCCGTCCTAATGCCCCCCGTCCCCCTTGCTGCTCGCCCCGGGCCCGGTCAGCTCGCGCGGCCCGGAAGTCTGCAGGGGGACCCGGTAGGTGAGCACGTCGGTGGGATGCTCCACCGCCGGCCCCTTCAAGAGCGCCGCCTTGTCGAACACCGCCAGCGGCCGGGAGAGCACCGCGGGGGCGTGCGTCCCGGTGTCCATGCGGATGGCGTCCTTGGGGCAGGCCTCCACGCAGAACCCGCAGACGATGCAGCGCAGCTCGTCGATCTCGAAGCGCACCGGGTACTTCTCGATCGCCTGGTCCTCGTACTCCCCCGCCTCGATGTAGATGCACTGCGCGGGGCAGGCGGTGGCGCACATGTAGCAGGCCACGCAGCGCGGCTTGCCGTCGGGGCGCGGGACCAGCCGGTGCATGCCGCGATAGCCCGGCGGGTAGGGCTTGCGCTCCTCGGGGTAGTTCAGCGTCGAGACCAGGTTCACGCCCGGGCCCTTGCGGTCCAGCACCTCGGGAGCGGGGTCGCGGAAGCCGAAGAGATTGGTCCAGAAGTGCTTCGCCACCACCCCCATGCCCTTGAGCGCCTCGCGCAGGTAGAAGCGCTCGCCGAAGCTCAGGTCGCTCTCGGGTCCGGGGCTGGCTCGCTCGTCCCTGGGCTTGTCCATGCTCAGTGGGTCCCCCCGGAAGCGGAAGGCGCCGGATGCCCGCCCGCCCCGGCCGCCGGGGCTGGCGCGCGGGAGGAGAGCGCGAGGAAGAAGAGGATGGCGATCCACTCCACGATCCCCATCCAGGCGAGGCCCTCGCGGCCGCCCGCCAGCACCACCGCGGCGGTCAGGGCCACGTTCACCAGGGAGACCGGGAACATCATCTTCCAGCCCAGCCGCATGATCTGGTCGTAGCGGAAGCGGGGGAACGCCCAGCGGACCACGAACATCACCCAGACCACCGAGAGCATCTTCAAAATGAAGGTGAAGACCTGGAGCACCGCCAGCCAGGCGAAGCCGCTCGCGCCCAGCCAGCCGTCGGTCAGCCGCACGATGGTCGGCTCCACCCAGGGCAGGTGGTAGCCGCCGAGGAAGATGCTGGTGACGATGCCGCCGATCACCACCGTCTCCGCGTACTCGGCGATGAGGAACATCCCGCTCTTCAGCCCGGAGTACTCGAGGAAGTAGCCGATGATCTCGCTCTCCCCCTCCGGCGCGTCGAACGGCGCCCGCTTGATCTCCGCCTGGGCGGCGACCAGGAAGAGGATCAGCCCCACCGGCTGGAAGACCGCGCCCCAGCCCGGCAGCCAGCCGAAGAGCAGCGAGTCGTCGCGCACCAGGAGGTCGCCGGCGCGGCTGGCGGCCAGGGCGGCGGCGCGCATGGCTCCCTCCGCCATGCCCTGGAGCGAAGCCATCGCCTCCAGGCGCAGGGTGCCGAAGGCGATGAACGCGCCCACCAGGGTCAACCCCAAGGTCACCTCGTAGCTCACCAGCTGGGCCGAGGCGCGCAGCCCGCCCAGCAGCGCCAGCTTGTTGCTCGAGGTCCAGCCGGCCAGGGCGGTGCCGAACACCGCGATGGAGGCCAGGGCGAACACGTAGAGCATCCCGAAGTCGAGCTTCGCCACCTGCAGCTGCATGCGCGAGCCGAAGAAGGTCAGCTCCGGGCTCACCGGGACGATGGCGAAGAGCATGAAGGCGGGGGCGAAGGCGAGCAGCGGGGCGAGGTTGAAGAGCCACTTGTCGGCCAGCGCGCCCTCGGGGATGAAGTCCTCCTTGAAGAGCATCTTCAGCACGTCGGCGGCGATGTGCGGGATGCCCTTGAGCGGCTTGTCGCGCAGCCAGGGGATGATGGAGATGCGGGCCCGGTTGGGCCCCACCCGGTCCTGCATGAGCGCGGACCACTTGCGGTCGGCGAGGGTGAGCAGGGTGGCGGTGATCATCACCAGGATGAGGATGCAGGTGAGGATGCTGCCCAAGGCGGGAGAGAGCCCCCAGCTCACCCCGATCCGGTCGCCGATCCAGATGACGAAGCGGTCGAGGAGCAGGAACACCCAGGAGAGGAAGAGCAGGAAGCCGAGGAACGCCCCCCAGCCGGCGATGGTGCCCAGCAGCCAGCGGCCGTACTCGGGCTTGCGCCCCAGCGCGGTGCCGAAGTCCTTGGAAGCGAGCCGGGCGACCGGGGTGCCCATCAGCGCGATCCTCCGGAGGCCTCGTCGCCCACCTTCACGGCCGGAGGCCTGGGGCCGCGGATGGAGTGCGCCCCGGGCAGCGGGCGGGGGGCGCGGGCCGGCCACTCCTTGGGCAAGAGCGCCTCGAGCACGATCCCGTCTTCGGGCAGCGCCTCGAAGGTGAGTCCCTCCAGGTGGGGCGATTTCGCGGCCAGCGTGCGGAAGGCCTCCGCCGCGCTGGTGGGGCCCACTCCGCCCAGCCCGTCCAGCAGGCGCTTCGCCCACGACCAGCCCGGCGCGGCGTCACCCACCGGCGCGGGCAGCGAGTCCCAGGTGCGCTGCAGGCGGCCGTACCAGTTGATCAGCGTCCCGTCCTGCTCGTAGACGCTCTCGCAGGGCAGGTTCACGTCCGCCTCGGCGCTGGCCGCGTCCTCGTTCTGGGCGATGGCGACGAAGACCTCCATGCGCGCCAGCTTGCCGGCGGGCAGGCCGTCGGTGCGCATGGCCACGAGCGCCTTGACGCCGTCGACGGCCTCGGCGTCCTCCAGCTTCACCCCGAAGGCCTCGGCCACAAGGCGCACGCCGCGCGAGTTGGGGTTCTTGTCCGCGCGGATGAGGAAGTCGTCGGAGTCGCCGGCAGGCTGGCTCCCGAGGAAGTAGCGGCTGGCGCGCAGCTGGGCGCCGATCTGGAAGGCGGCGGCCGCCTCCTCGTTGGTGCACTGCGCGGAGAGCGCGATCCCCACGCTCCCCTGCCCCGCCAGGGGGCGCAAGAGCTCGGCGGCGCGCTCCAGCGCGATCCGCGGGCCCACCGAGGCGGCGTTCTCCCCTCGCCCGGTGCGCGCCCACTGCACCCGCCGCTCGTTGGTGGCGTGGTAGGTGAGCCGGCCCTGGTCGCACATCCAGACCTGGTTCACTTCCTCGTTGCGCCTGGGGAGCAGGCGGTAGACCACGTTGCCCCGGCCCTCCACGTACACGTTGCAGCCGTTGCTGCAGCCGGTGCAGACGGAGGGCGACTTGTTCACGAACCAGATCCGCGACTGGAAGCGGAAGTCGCGGTTGAGGAGCGCGCCCACCGGGCAGATGTCCACCGTGTTGCCGGCGTACTGGCTGTCCAGCGGCTGGCCGGGGAAGGTGGCGATCAGGGAGTACGTGCCCCGCTGCACCACCGCCAGCTGCGGCTTCTGGGCGATCTCGTCCATGAAGCGCACGCAGCGGGTGCACATGATGCAGCGCTCGGCGTCGTAGACCACCAGCGGCCCGAAGATCTCCCGCTTGGGCTTGTTCAGCTTGGCGACCCGGATGCGGGAGGGCTGGTGGTCGTACTCCATGTAGTAGTCCTGGAGCTTGCACTCCCCGCTCTGGTCGCAGATGGCGCAGTCCACCGGGTGGTTGACGAGGTGGAACTCCATGCACCCGCGCTGGTTGTCCTTCACCGCTGGGGAGTTGGTGACGATCTTCAGCCCTTCCTTCACCCGCACCTGGCAGCCGGGGACCAGGCGGCCGGGGGCGTCGCTGGTCTCCACCAGGCACATCCGGCACTGGCCGGCGATCGAGAGGCGGGGGTGGTAGCAGAAGTAGGGGATGGAGACGCCCACCCGGCGGGCCGCCTCGATCAGGTTGTCGCGGGCGTCCGCCTCCACCTCGGCGCCGTCGACGAAGATCTTCACCTTCTTCGCGGGCCCCTCGGTCATTGCTCGACCTCGCCGCCGATCATGTTGATGGAGTCGAAGACGGGGATCAGGTCGGCCACCGCGTGCCCTTTGATCAGGCGGGGCATGGCGGAGAGGATGGGCAAGCCCGGCCCGCGCACCTGGATGGCGTAGGGCTTTCCCGTCCCGTTGGAGACGATGTGGAAGCCCAGCTCCCCGTTGGCGCCCTCGGTGTAGACGTAGACCTCGCCGGCGGGCACCTGGATGCCCTCCATGATCAGCTTGAAGTGCGCCATCACCCCTTCGATGGAGCCGAAGACCTCCTTCTTGGGCGGGAGCGCGTAGCGCCAGTCGTCGATGATGATGGGCCCGGGCGGCATCTGCGAAAGGCACTGCTGGACGATGCGGTGCGACTGGCGGATTTCCAGGAGGCGGAGGATGTAGCGGTCGTAGGTGTCGCCGGCCGACCCCAGCGGCACCTCGAAGTCCATCCGGTCGTAGACCGAATAGGGATGCGCCTTGCGCACGTCGTAGTTCACCCCGCAGGCGCGCAGGCAGGGACCGGTGAAGCCCCAGTCGATGGCCTCGTCGGCGCCGATCACCCCGATGCCCCGGGTGCGGTCGACGAAGATGCGGTTGCGGGTGAGCAGGGTGTCGATCTCGTCGGTCAGCTCCAGCACCCGGGGAAGGCAGTCGCGCAGCTTCTGCTCCCAGCCCGGAGGCATGTCAGTGGCCACGCCCCCGATCCGCGTCCAGGAGACCGTCACCCGGGCCCCGCAGAGCTCGGCGATGCGGTCCCAGAGCAGCTCGCGGGCCTCCATGGCGTAGAGGAAGACGGTGAAGGCGCCCAGCTCCAGCCCGATGGCCGCCACGCAGGTGAGGTGGTCGCAGATGCGGGAGATCTCCCCGCCCAGCACGCGCAGGTACTCGGCGCGCTCGGTGGGCCGCAGGCCGATCAGCTTCTCCACCCCCATGATGTAGCCGGTGTTGTTGAGAATGGGGGAGACGTAGTTCAGCCGGTCGGTGTAGGGGAGCACCTGGTGCCAGGTGGAGTTCTCCGACGACTTGGAGAAGCCCCGATGGAGGAAGCCGATCTCCGGATCGACGTTGACGATGGTCTCGCCGTCCAGCGTCACCGTCATGCGCACGGTGCCGTGCATCGCCGGGTGCGAGGGCCCCAGGTGCACCGTCATCAGGGAGGTGGGGATCTCCGCCTCGAGCGCCAGCGGATCCTGGTCGTGCGCGGGCTCAGTCATAGGTGCTCGGATCCACGTTCTTGCGCCCCACGTGCGTCTGGCTCATGGGCACGCCGGCGCCACCCGGGCCGGGGCCGGGGCCGCGCACCAGGTCGGGGAAGTCCAGCTCGGGGACCAAAGGCTGCCGCTTGCGCACCGGGTAATCCTTGCGCAGCGGGTGGCCGACGAACTCCGGGTACAGGAGCAGCCGCTTGAGGTTCGGGTGCCCGGTGAACTGGAAGCCGAACATGTCGAAGAGGTAGCGCTCCCACCAGTCGGCGGTCTTGTAGAGCGAGGCGATGGAGGGCAGCTTGACGTCGTCGCTGCGCA
>Ga0335085_10012682_pt1 | contig 12396 bp, 9 predicted proteins | sample Lox_Sample_45_FD_206712 | JGI IMG/M metagenome (GOLD analysis project Ga0335085, IMG submission 206712) | Soil microbial communities from Loxahatchee National Wildlife Refuge, Florida, United States - Lox_Sample_4.5 | ecosystem: Environmental > Terrestrial > Soil > Wetlands | place: USA: Florida...
CTCGCAACCCTCGCGCAATTATCATAGGCCGGTGCACGCCTCGATATCTCCAGCGTAACAGCCAGTTTCGGGAACCGACGAGCGTGCAGATCGCGGGTCATCCGCCAAGTCTTTGGCATGACACAGGTCTATGCGACATGAGCGCTTACGCGGGCGTGATCCGTTCCAATTCCGACGATGCCCACAAACGCCTTGACGCCCGGCGCTTGCTGGACAAACTTGACCCAACCCTGGGGATGGGGCTCCCCCAAACCGCCACACGGCTGATGGCTCCTGATAGCTGGGCTGGCTCTGCGCAAAGAGCCGGCCCGAGGACCGATCGGGAGAGGCCCATGTACGCCGTTGAGAAAGTCTGGTTGCTGCCGGTCCTGATTGAAAGACCAATTGCCGCCAAAGGTGGCAGGGACATTTGCAGGCGACGGAAATTCGCTCCGCAGCACGATGATCTATCGCGGGACCGTCGCGCCGCCGATCGTCCAACAAAGCAAACCCATTGAGGAAAGCCATGCCAGCCTATCGCTCGAGGACAACAACACACGGACGCAACATGGCCGGAGCGCGCGGCCTATGGCGGGCAACGGGCATGACGGATGAGGATTTCGGCAAGCCGATCATCGCCGTGGCCAATTCATTTACGCAATTCGTGCCCGGTCACGTTCACCTGAAGGATCTGGGCCAGCTCGTCGCCCGCGAGATCGAGCGCGCCGGTGGTGTGGCCAAGGAATTCAACACCATTGCCATCGACGACGGCATCGCCATGGGCCATGACGGCATGCTTTATTCCCTGCCCTCGCGCGAGCTGATTGCGGATTCCGTCGAGTACATGGCCAACGCGCATTGCGCCGATGCGCTGGTGTGCATCTCGAATTGCGACAAGATCACACCCGGCATGCTGATGGCCGCGCTGCGTCTCAATATCCCCGCCGTGTTCGTCTCGGGCGGGCCGATGGAGGCCGGAAAGACGACGTACAGGGGCGCGCCCAGGTCCCTGGATCTGATCGATGCCATGGTGATGGCGGCCGATGACAACGTCACCGATGAGGACGTGGTCGCCGTCGAACGCTCGGCTTGCCCCACCTGCGGCTCATGCTCCGGCATGTTCACCGCCAACTCGATGAATTGCCTGACCGAAGCCCTCGGTTTGGCGCTGCCGGGCAACGGAACGCTGATCGCCACGCATTCCGACCGCCGCGCGCTGTTTGTGCAGGCCGGCCGCCTGATCGTCGAGATCACCCGCCGCTACTACGAATCCGGCGACGAGAGCGTTCTGCCCCGCAATATCGCGAGCTTTGCCGCGTTCCAGAACGCCATGGCCCTCGATATCGCCATGGGTGGCTCGACCAACACGGTCCTGCACCTGTTGGCGGCGGCCCATGAGGCGGGCGTCCGCTTCACGATGCGGGACATCGACCGCTTGTCCCGGAAGGTGCCGAATTTGTGCAAGGTGGCGCCCTCGCGTTCCGACGTACACCTCGAAGACGTCCATCGCGCGGGCGGCGTGATCGGCATTCTTGGGGAGCTCGACCGTGCCGGGCTTTTGGACAGGAGCGTCCCCACCGTGCGCGCGCCTTCCTTGGGCGACATGCTCGATCACTGGGATGTCCGGCGCAGGACCGACTCGCAAGTGGAAGAGTTCTATCGCGCCGCGTCGGGCGGCAAGCGGACGGTTGAGCCGTTCTGCCAATCGGAGCGTTCGGCGCTTCTCGACCTCGATCGCGAGCGCGGCGTCATCCGCGATGTCACGCATGCCTACAGCGCAGACGGCGGCCTGGCGGTGCTTTACGGCAATCTTGCGGAAGACGGCTGCATCGTGAAGACCGCCGGGGTCGATCCTGCCGCGCTGACGTTTTCCGGACCGGCGCGGGTGTTCGAGAGCCAGGAAGACGCCGTCACCGGCATTCTGGGCGGCAAGGTCAAGGCGGGCGACTTCGTGGTGATCCGCTATGAAGGGCCGCGTGGCGGGCCGGGCATGCAGGAGATGCTCTACCCGACCAGCTATCTCAAATCGAAGGGCTTGGGCAAATCCTGCGCGCTGCTGACCGACGGACGTTTCTCGGGAGGCACATCCGGACTTTCGATCGGCCATGTTTCGCCCGAAGCCGCCGACCGCGGGGCGATCGCGCTGGTTGAAGAGGGCGATCTTATTACGGTCGATATTCCGAAACGGTCGATCCAGCTGGACGTCGCCGACGAGGTATTGGCGCGGCGCCGCGAAGCCATGGAGGCCAAAGGCGCACGCGCGTGGCAACCCGGTGTGCCAAGACCGCGAAAGCTTTCGACCGCATTGCGGGCTTATGCGGCGCTTGCGACCAGTGCCGCCCAAGGCGCGGTGAGAGACCCCGACAAGCTCACCTCGAAGCAGCCTGGCGCGGCCTGATCGACGCGGCCAACGCAGCCGTGACTACGACGACGCTGACGCCTGCGGAGCTCCCCGCAGGGCCCGCAGCTTCGCTTCGATCTGAGACAGACGATTGACGGCGCCGGTGAGCGCCTCGATCTCGTCGTCGGTTGCCGCAATCGTGCTGGACCGCCGCTCGATCCCGCGCCGAAGGGCCTCCCGCGTCGCCGCGAGTGTCAGGCGAAGCTGCTCATCCAGCTTTCCTTCAAAAGTCGCGAACCCAGCTTCGAGATTCTGTCGTAACGCCCAACGAAGGTTTTCAACGTTGCGGGTGATCACTTCGCCGATTAGGGCCCGGAAACGCTGATATGTACGCTGCTTGCGGACCGAGCGCGGCAATACCCCATCGAGAGCACCCGGCGGCACCAAGCTCAACGTCTCGCGCTTGTTCGTCACCCAATAGGGAACTTTCTTCAATTCAAACGTCTCTTCCGGCGCGGGAGCCATATAGCGTATGGCCAGCAAATCGGCCGCCGTCTTTCGCACTTGCGCGATCAACTGTTCAGCCCGCGCCTGATGAACACTGAGCGTCTCGGTAAAGCGTTTGCGAATCTTGGCTTCGAAGCGCTTGAATTCCTCTTGAAACAAACGCGGCAAGCGCTCGGAGAGACCCTCGACGATGACATTTTCATGCGTGCCGCGGTCCAGGGCCTCCATCATTTCGGTCAACATCGCATTCAGCATGTGATGGTGCAATTGTTGCGCGTCATCATCGAGCTCCGCCAACACGCGCTTGCGATCGCCGGCGATGAGGTCGCTTGCGATGTTGCGTTCAGCCTCGAACCGCCTTGCGGCCTCGTCGAACATGTCTAGCCGCTCCGAGAGCTGCTTGATAGGCATGCGCAATGTCGCGAGATTGCTCTCGGCATCGAACTTCAGTTCACCGACCAGCGTCTCAGCCTTCCCCGCGATGGCCGCAGCGAGTGCTGTTTGCTTTTCTTTGGCAATGAAAGCTGAAAGATAGTTTTCAAGCTCGGGAAGACCGCTGGCCTTCAAGGCTTCCTGATCGCCCGCAATCTTGGCCCTGAGCGCCGTGCGGGCCGACACGCAAAAAAGCGGCGCCTCTCTCAATCCCGCGGTATCCCCTGCCACACGGCGTAAGAAATCGACCCCGCTTTTCCTGTCAACCTCGTCAACGACATCGATTTTGTTGACAACAAGAATGATGCGCGGGGCTGTGGCGCGAATATGCGATAGGTATTCCAATTCCGTCGCCGTAATCGGAGGGTCGAGTGACACGACGAAGATCGCCGCGTCGCATTCGGGCAGAATGGCTTCGGCTGTCTCCGTATTGTGTTGGAAGGTTGAACCCACGCCGGGCGTATCGATGAGCGTAACGCCCCGTCGCAAAAGCGGCGACGGCGCCGATACCTCGACGCGGGCAAGGCCAAGCCTGTTGTTGGGGTTATGAGCCTCGGTGACATGGGCCTCCAACAGAGCATGCAACGCTTCCGCATTGACGGCTGGGAGTTCTTCGCTTTCGCCGGATAGGCGCACGGTCCTTAGATGGTAAGTCTCACCCGCCCCGATAAAGGTGGGAATCGCCGTCAGCGGTGTCACAGCGACTGGAAGCACGGGGGCCCCGAGCAAGGCGTTGAGCAGGGTGCTCTTGCCGCGCTTGAATTGCCCAAGCACCGCCAGATGCAGCTGCTGCTCAGCCAGCCGGCTCGCCAATTGGTGAAGTCGCCCACTGATCTTCGCGGCCGCCGGTGAGGGGCTGCGCAATGCGCCTGTGGCTTCGGCAATGAGCCTTGGCAGCAGGTCTGCTGAATCGTCCGACAAAACCGACACTCTCGAGTCCATGTTTTCTACTCATCGGCTGCGGCATCGACAGGCTTAGGCGCGGCGGTCGCATTCGGCCTGCCCAATAACTGGTCAATGACGCGTACAGTTGCTTGCAGGAGGCAGCCGCGGTGTGCGGTCGGCGAAGCCACGGACATGGGGCACGCTATCGGCTTTCCCGGATGCATGCAGCTACCTCCTGCGACGCTCTACACGCTGCAGGAGTCATTAGCCCGGATGGCGGTTTTGGGGAGACTCCATTCCCAAGGCCTATTTTTCACGTTCCGCCCGGCCGGTCAACGGCACCCGACGACGCGCCACCCCGTGCGAAGAGCGGGTGAACAGATTACGTAATGTAGCACTTTGTTGGCCTTGTACTTGCCGCCTCTGCGACGATGCTGTACCTCTGGAACGTAGGGGATGGAGTTCCCCCCGTTTGACCGCCTTAGTGGCTGATGACTCCTGCTCGACAACGCCAGGAGTCTGCCACATTTGACTCAATCTGAATCGACCGTGCGGTCACTGCGCAAAGTCCTTGGCGGACTTGCTGAACAAACCAACGCGAACCCCACGCTGACCTTCCAAGCCTGTTGGAGCTCTAACCATGACTGCTTCCATCACCGTGCTCGATGCACTCGAAATTCTCGATTCGCGCGGAAATCCCACTCTGCGCGTTATGATCAAACTTGCCGATGGTACCGAAGCATTCGCCGACGTGCCGTCGGGTGCCTCCACTGGGCAGTTCGAAGCGCATGAACTGCGCGATGGAGGCACCCGGTTCAAAGGCAAGAGCGTTTCGCGGGCTGCTGCCAACGTTCGAGAGGTAATCGGCCCCGCCCTGCTCGGACATAATCCAGTCCGTCAGGTTGAGATCGACCATTTGATGATCGAGCTGGACGGTACGGAGAACAAGTCCAAACTCGGCGCCAATGCAATGGTCGGGGTGTCCATGGCGATTGCGCGCGTCGCAGCCCAGGCTTTGGGCATGCCGCTCTACAAGTACCTCGGTGGAACTTCTGCTCGGCGATTGCCCGTGCCCATGATGAACATCATCAATGGCGGGAAGCACGCCGGAAACCGCTTGGAATTCCAAGAGTTCATGATCGTGCCGCGCGGAGCATTCAACTTCACCGAAGCCGTGCGCTACGCCGCCGAAACTTATCAAAGCCTGAAATCTCTGCTGAGCAAAAAGGCGCTGTCCACCGGCGTCGGTGACGAAGGCGGCTTTGCCCCGGAGTTGGAGAGCAATGATCAGGCTTGTGAGCTCATTGTTGAGGCAATACGAGATGCCGGCTATGAGCCCGGTCGCGATATTGCCATTGCGCTTGATCCGGCTGCGACGTCCTTCCACGAAGCTGGCAGGTATGGCGTTGGCAAAGACAAAAAGACGAACGATCAGATGGTCGAACTCTATGCCGGTTGGACATCGCGGTTTCCCATCATTTCAATCGAAGACGGCGTGGCCGAGGACGATTGGGAGGGATACCGCAAACTGACAGACAGGCTCGGCGATCACATCCAAATGGTAGGTGACGACAACTACGTCACGAACCGCAAGTTCATTCAGCGCGGCATTTCCGAAGGTTCGACGAATGCGGTTCTGATCAAGCTGAACCAGATCGGGACGGTGACCGAGACTGTCGAAGCCATCGAGCTTTGCCGCAAAGCCGGCTGGGGCACCGTCATCTCGCATCGTTCCGGCGAAACGGCCGATACCTTCATCGCCGATTTCGCGGTCGCAATGGGAGGCGGCCAGATCAAGACCGGCGCACCTTGCCGCGGCGAGCGGGTCGCGAAGTACAATCGCCTGCTCCACATTGAACACGAATTGGGGTCACAAGCGGAATTCACCGATCCCTACAGCTCTTCGAAGGCGTGAGAATTTGGGCCACCCGTCGCTCGCAACGGGTGGGCCGCCCTCCGCGGCGGTCTTACATCGTCGCGGAGGGCACGATTGCGCGGAGCGGTCTGTTCGCTTTCAAACGGTTTCTCCTAATTCCACTGCGATGCACATCTGTCGCCACGAAGGGATCACGAGAATGAGGGCCGGGCAATCAAGTCACGATAGGCAATATCGACCGGGTGTCGGCATGATGGTGCTAAACCCGAAGAACCAGGTTCTTCTATGTCGTCGCGTCGGCATTCCGGACGGCTGGCAGATGCCGCAGGGTGGGATTGACGACGGCGAAGATCCGCGCACGGCGGCGTTTCGCGAACTCGTTGAGGAAATTGGAACGAACGCCGTCGAAATCCTGGCTGAAACCAAGAGGTGGCATCGCTACGATCTTCCACCCCAGTTGGTGGGCGTCGCTTGGGATGGTCGTTTTGTTGGTCAGCGCCAGAAGTGGTTTCTCATGCGCTTCAAGGGCAGTGAAAACGATATCAACCTCGAAACGCCTCATCCCGAATTCGACAAATGGATCTGGGTACCACCAGATCATGTGGCGAGCCGTGTCGTGTCATTTAAGCAGAACCTCTACAAGTCCGTGCTCGCCGAGTTTCGATCACACCTGCGTGCCGCGGGCTCAGCGCCGAACCAGCCATGGCGGAATGCATCGAGCGGAAGGTTGGCCTATCTCAAGATGATGAGAAGGAGACAGTGAGGCGCGCAAAGCGCCACATCGGGGAACCCATTTTCGATGCGAAAACAGCGCCGTCACGGCGACCCTTCAATTGACGGAGTGGCGCCAGAATGGTTTTATTCCCTATAGGGATGGAGTTCCCCTCAACCGCCGCTGTGGCTGATGACTCCTGTCGAATCGAGACGGGAGGCATATATGGGTTGCACTGCCAGAAGCGCTGAACTGGCGGCGCTGTCCACGCACCTCCTCCCAAACGCCTTTCCCACGACGTTGCATGCGCGGCGTGAACGGGCGTCGGCCGTGATCAGCAAAGTCCATCCACCATCGGTTATCCGGCAGCTCCTTGGCTCAAGGACTATGATCTAACTGTGCTGCTCCGAATCTGCGCCAAACACTTTGCCTCTCCCCCTGAGTCCAAACCACAAGAGAACGGCCATGATGATGGAAGAAAGAAAAACGCCTAAGGAATATCGCCGAGGCGCCGGCATGATGGTGCTGAACGCGCAAAATCACGTCCTGTTGTGCCGACGCGTCGGAGTCCCGGACGGCTGGCAGATGCCGCAAGGCGGAATCGACGATGGCGAAGAGCCGCGGGCTGCCGCATTGCGCGAACTCAAGGAAGAGATCGGCACCGACAACGTCGAAATCGTCGCCGAAACCAAAGGTTGGCGCCACTACGATCTGCCTCCCGAGATGGCCCCGAAGACATGGGAGGGGCGATATGCCGGCCAACGGCACAAGTGGTTCCTGATGCGATTCAAGGGCCAGGATGCGGATATCCGCCTCGATTCCGCGCATCCGGAGTTCGACAGCCGGAAATGGGTCCCGCCCGACCATGTTCCCACGATGGTCGTTTCCTTCAAACAAGCCCTGTACCAGAGTGTTCTTGAGGAATTTCGAGACCACATCCTGTGGCTGCCGCGTACGTCTCGTTAGGCGGGAGGCGGCGCCGGTCAAATTTGTCGGCCCGCCAAAGTGCGGCTCCCATATGCAATCTCGCTGGATAGCTCCGAGCGTCCGAAGGCCGTGCAATCCCGTGCTATTTTGTCCGTTGACGCCCGGACGCTGGAATGTTTTTGTCCTCGCGGGGATGGAGTTCCCCTTTCCAACCGCCATTGGGGCTGATGACTCCTGTCACACAACTGACGGGAGGGCGCGTTCGCGTGGACGATAGCGACACGTAAGGCTGGCTTCATGCGCAATCGGCACAGGTTCGTTCGCCGCGGAGCAATCCCCTCCAAGCGGCACCTTATGATGCGAGTCTGAGCCATGCCGGCCAGAACGTGCTGTACCCACTTGGGCCTGGTGACCCTCCCTGGCCCAAGTATCGGCCCCGTGAGCCTGCCCTCTCGTCATGCTGCGCAACGAGAGCGGAGAAACTAATGACGAAATGGGTCTACAGCTTCGGAGGCGGCAAAGCCGACGGGCACGCCGATATGAAGAACCTGCTGGGCGGTAAAGGCGCCAATCTGGCTGAGATGAGCAATCTCGGACTCCCCGTCCCACCGGGGTTCACCATCACCACGGAGGTTTGTTCGTGTTACTACGCCAATGAGCAGAGCTATCCCGCATACCTCAAGGATCAGGTCGGTGGCGCCATCGAGGAGATTGGCAAGCTCGCTGGTTCGAGCTTTGGCGATCCCAAACATCCGCTTCTCGTTTCGGTGCGTTCCGGTGCACGCGTATCGATGCCCGGAATGATGGATACCGTCCTGAATTTGGGTCTGACGCCCAAAACCGTGGAGGGCCTCGTTGCCCGCACCAACAATCCCCGCTTTGCCTACGATTCCTACCGGCGCTTTGTCCAGATGTACGCCAACGTCGTGCTCGGCCTCGATCATGCGGATTTCGAAGCTGTGCTGGAGGCCGAAAAGCTAGCCAAAGGCGTCGAACTCGACACCGACCTCGACGCGACGGATCTCAAGCGCATCTCGGACAAATTCAAGGATATCGTTCGGCAGAAGCTTGGCAAGCCGTTTCCGGACGATGTGCATGAGCAACTGTGGGGCGCTATCGGCGCGGTGTTCGGCTCATGGCAGTGTGCGCGGGCAAAGGCCTATCGACGCATTCATCATGTTCCAGACGATTGGGGCACGGCAGTGAACGTGCAGGCCATGGTGTTTGGCAATTTCGGTGAAACAAGCGCCACAGGTGTCGCCTTCACACGCGATCCCGGCACGGGCGAGAAGTACCTTTACGGCGAATATCTCATCAATGCGCAGGGCGAAGATGTGGTGGCCGGCATCCGCACACCCCAGCCCATCAGTAAGCTGGTACGGGAGCGCCAAGGCGGCACGAAGCCATCGATGGAAGAGTCGATGCCGGAGATGTACCGGCAATTGCAAGGCGTTTCGGACCTGCTCGAATCGCATTTCCGCGACATGCTCGACATGGAGTTCACCATCCAGGAAGGCAAGCTCTATATGCTGCAGTGCCGGACGGGCAAACGGACCGCCAAGGCCGCGCTAAAGGTCGCCATCGACCAGGTCAACGAGGGCCTGATCGACAAGCGGACCGCTGTTCAACGCGTCGAGCCGGCAGCCTTGGACCAGCTGCTTCACCCGATGCTCGATCCCAAGGCCGCCAAGACGAAGATCGCGACCGGGCTCGCCGCTTCACCCGGAGCAGCCATCGGTGAAATCGCCCTCACGGCCGATGAAGCCGAGAAGCTCGCAATAGAAGGCCATGACGTCATCTTGGTGCGCACCGAAACAAGCCCCGAAGACATCCATGGCATGCACGCCGCAAAGGGGATCGTTACGGCTCGCGGCGGCATGACGAGCCATGCGGCGGTTGTGGCGCGCGGCATGGGCCGGCCCTGCGTGGCCGGATGCGGCGCCATTCGCATCGACGTGGAAGCAGGCACAGTGAGCGTCGGGGAACTTGTGATATGCCGCGGTGATGTGATCACGATCGACGGCGCGACGGGGAGCGTCTATCAGGGGCGGGTTCCCATGGTACAACCCGATCTGAGTAACGACTTCAGCCAACTCATGTCTTGGGCCGACACAATCCGCACGCTCAAGATCTACACCAATGCCGATACTCCGGCAGATGCGGAAACGGCCCGCAAGTTCGGTGCAGAAGGCGTCGGCCTATGCCGCACCGAACACATGTTCTTTGAGGCCGATCGCATCGTCGCAATGCGGCAGATGATCCTGGCCGATACGGTGGAAGAGCGTGAAAACGCCCTGGCAAAGTTGCTTCCGATGCAGCGAGGAGACTTCGAGAAGATCTTCCGGGTTATGAACGGACTGCCCGTCATTATCCGGCTGCTTGATCCGCCACTGCATGAATTCCTGCCCCACAAAGAAGACGAATTCCTCAGCGTGGCGAAGGCGGCCGGTGTCAGTGTCGAAAAGCTGAAGCAGCGGAGCGTGCAAGTGCACGAGATGAACCCGATGCTGGGCCATCGCGGCTGTCGGTTGGGCATCACCTATCCCGAAATCACTGCGATGCAAGCTCGCGCCATCCTCGAAGCCGCGTTGAACGTGGAAAATGAAGGTGTTGAGGTCCTGGTCGAAATCATGATTCCGCTCGTTGCCTTCAAGGCCGAACTGGATGCCGCCAAAGAGATAATCGGAGCGGTTGCCGTGCAGGTCATGAAAGAACGTCACGGTCTGCCGCTGCCCCCCTATCAGGTGGGGACCATGATTGAGTTGCCCCGGGCGGCGTTGCGCGCCGGCGAACTCGCGGAGACTGCGGAGTTTTTCTCGTTCGGCACCAACGACCTAACCCAGACCACAATGGGCATCAGCCGCGACGATGCCGGACCATTCCTGACCGAATACCAAACGAAGGGGCTGTTGCCGAATGACCCGTTTGTCACACTCGATCGCGATGGTGTCGGTGAACTAATCACGTTCGCAACGCAACGAGGCCGCACTGCGCGCCCGGGCATGGTCATTGGGATCTGCGGTGAGCACGGTGGGGATCCCCAGTCCATTCAGCTCTGTCAGGAGGCAGGGCTCACTTATGTCTCATGTTCACCCTATCGCGTGCCCGTGGCGCGCCTGGCGGCGGCACAAGCTGCGCTCAGGGGAACGGTCGAACGCGACGTGTAGATCGAACAGAAGGTGGGTGCGGGAGAAATCCAGATGGCGGAAAAAGAGAATCCTTCACCGCACCCACTCAATGCCGCCCTCGGGTTGCGAATGCAACTCCGCCGCCAAGCGCTGGGACTGACACAACGTCAACTCGCGAACCAGCTCCGCGTCACCTACCAGGTGGTTCAGCAATACGAGTACGGCAACACCCGAATAAGCTTCTACCGGCTTGTGAGGATCGCACAGGCGCTGCGGTGGCGTGTGGCCGATCTCGTCGGTGATCTCGACAAGTCCGCGCACGCCGCTACACCGCAGAAAAGTGCGAAAGGACCATATGATTGCGGAGTTGCAACGCTCCTTGAGGCCTACGCGTCCATCACATCGGCCAAGCACCGCCATGGGGTTGTCGATTTAGCTAGAAAATTTGCCAAGGCACGCACCACACCTTTAGGGTCGTCTGCCTTGCCTCTTAAGAAGAAGAAAGGAACTTCATGAACTCGCCGCTTTGGCTCGTCTTGGCATGTGGCGCCCTTGCCCTGATCTACGGTGGATTCACCATTCGACTGGTGTTGTCGAAGAGCCCTGGCAACGCCCGGATGCGAGAGATCGGTGCCGCGATCCAGGAATGCGCTGCTGGCTATCTCAATCGGCAATACACAACCGTTGCCATCGTCGGTGTTGTCATCTTCATTTTGGCGTTTTTCCTGTTTAGTTGGCACGTGGCAATCGGCTTTCTCATTGGTGCACTATTTTCCGGGCTGGCAGGCTACATCGGCATGAACGTGTCGGTGCGGGCCAACATCAGGACGGCGGAGGCCTCCCGCCACGGACTGTCAGCAGGTTTGGCAGTTGCAGCCCGCTCGGGCTCGGTTACCGGAATGTTGGTGGTGGGGCTCGCGCTACTGGCGGTGGCCGGATATTATACTTTTCTCAAGATCGGCCTTGGGCTTGCGCTGGATAGCCGTGTGATGGTCGACTCGCTGGTCGCCCTGAGTTTCGGCGCATCCTTGATCTCGATTTTTGCCCGCCTCGGCGGTGGCATTTTCACCAAGGGTGCCGACGTTGGTGGTGACATGGTGGGGAAGGTCGAAGCGGGAATTCCAGAGGACGATCCTCGCAATCCGGCCACGATCGCGGACAACGTTGGCGACAATGTGGGAGACTGCGCCGGTATGGCCGCGGACCTGTTCGAGACATATGCGGTAACGACTGTCGCCACCATGGTGCTCGCCTCGATCTACTTCACGGGATCCACGCGCGAATCCCTCATGCTGTTTCCACTCGCCATCGGAGCTTTGTGCATCCTGGCATCGATCATCGGAACTTTTTTTGTGCGATTGGGCAAAAGCCAGCGGATCATGGGTGCCTTGTACAAGGGCATTCTCGCGACCGGCATTCTATCATTGATCGGCTTGTGGCCGCTGACAAACAAGATTGTTGGGCTCGCGACGATGCTGACGGCGAGCAACGGGCTGCACTTTCCGGGAATGTCCCTCTACTATTGTTCGATTATCGGGCTCGTCGTGACCGGGCTGATCATCTGGATCACTGAGTACTATACCGCGCAGCAATATCGGCCGGTGCGAGT
>Ga0335085_10012684_pt1 | contig 12395 bp, 12 predicted proteins | sample Lox_Sample_45_FD_206712 | JGI IMG/M metagenome (GOLD analysis project Ga0335085, IMG submission 206712) | Soil microbial communities from Loxahatchee National Wildlife Refuge, Florida, United States - Lox_Sample_4.5 | ecosystem: Environmental > Terrestrial > Soil > Wetlands | place: USA...
CACGGTGCGTCATCGGCGGGTTATCGGTACTGGCCCTGAGTAAAGGGTTAAACCGTTACCGTGGCCGGCGCCCTGGTCCTGGCGCATACTGATCCGATGGAACCACCAGCAGCGGATTCCATCGGGGGGCGGGGCCGACCCCTCGCAGGCCTGCGCGGGCCCGAGCGCCGGCCAGGGACGGGAGGGCCATCCGACCGGGCCCTGCATTGGCTAGCCGGCTGGTATGCGATCGCCTTGCGCCTCGGTGGCGCTGTCTTGTTCACCGCGGTGGCCGTGCTCGCCGCGACGAGGCAGACCTCCGGCTGGTGGCTGGGCGCGCCGCTGGCGGCGCTCTGCTTGTGGTCAGCCTTCTTCGCCGGGCGGGTCCGGCGGTACGGGTTGACACCAGCCGTGGTCCTGGCCGACGCCGCGGTGATCTCCGCGCTTGCGCTGGCGCAGCAGCACCTGGTCCCGGCCGAGCTGATCAAGGACAACACGACCTGGATGCTCCCGCTGGCCTGCACGTCGGTATACATACTGCAGATCGCACTGCGGACGTGGCTCGCACTGACCGGAGCCGCGATCGTGGTCATCGCCTACGGGATCGGCGCAGGCAATCCGGCCGACGGCTGGCTGCTGGTGATCGAGACGGCGGTGGCCGCCGGGCTGGTGGCAGTGATCCGCGGCGGCGCGCGGCAGGCCGACGCGGTCGTGGCCGCGGGCCTGGAGACCGAGCGGCAGATCAGGGCCGAGGAGGCCCGGCGTGCTGACGAGCGCGAGCAGCATCGCCAGCTGCACGACACGGTCCTGTCGACGCTGACGATGGTCGCGGCGGGCGCCTTCGCCCAGCCATCGCGGGCGCTGACCGCACAGGCGGCCAGGGACCTGCGTGTGCTGCAGGAGCTGGCGGGGCGGCCCCCGTCGGCCGCGCCGCGTGGATCGATGCCGCTGACCGACTTGGGGCCGCAACTGGAGCGGGCCGCGGCCAGCACCGATGACCTTTCCGTGCGGCTTGAGCTCGCGCCGGTCACGCTGCCGCCGCCAGTCGCGGATCAGCTCGTCGCCTGTGTCGGCGAGGCGCTGCGCAATGTCGAGCGGCACGCCGGGACCGGCAATGCGGAAGTGACCGTCACCGGCGGTGCGGGCTGGACGGTCATCAGGATCACCGACCACGGGCGCGGGTTCGACCCGTCAGTAACCCCGCCGTCCCGCCGGGGCATCCGCGAGTCGATCACCGGGCGGATGCTCGCCGTCGGCGGCTGGGCCGCGATCGCCAGCCAGCCCGGCGCGGGCACGACCGTCACCGTGAGCTGGCCGGCATGACCACCGTGCAGCCGGCGGCGATCATGGCTGGCCGTTATCAGCGGGCCTTCACCCTCGCCGTGCTCTTCCTCGTCGCGGGCTGGCACCTCGCTGGAGCGGGCGGGCAGCTGCTGCATAACCGGCCTGCCTACGGATCGTTCGCCTTCCAGTGCGCCATGTGGCTGGTCATGGCACTGGCGATCACCGCCGGCGCGGTCCTGGTGCTGCGCGGGACGCCCGGCTGGTGTGCTGCCTGGGCGGTGGCCATCATCGCGCTAGCGGCGAGCACGGTAGCGGCGGCGGCCAGTCCGGCCGGCCAGATGCTTGCGGTCAACTGGGCGTGGGGCAGCGCCGGCTGGACGGGCGTGCTCGTGCTCATGCGCCGCCGGTTCCCCGAGCTGGTGTGGTTCCTCGCCGCCGAAGCCATGGCCACTCTGGGCGTGCAGGCATGGGACGGGTTGCACCGCACCGACCTCGCGGGGTTCCTCGCCGTGCTTGCCTGGTCGACGGGTGCCCAGGTGGCCGTGGCCGCCGGGGTCAGAGCGCTGGACGCCGCCGCCGGTCAGGCTGCCACGGCGGTGCGCAGTGAGCACCTCGCGCGCGAGCGGGCCGCCACGGCGGAGATCATCCGGGCCGCCCGGCATGCCCGCTGGCTGGCGCTGCAGGAGAGTGCCGTCCCCTTGGTCGCCGAGCTGGCGGCGGGTACGGCTGACCCGGGCGACGCGCAGGTCCGCACCAGGTGCGCGGTCCAGGCTGCCCGGCTGCGCCGGCTGCTTGCCGAGGGCGATGAGGTACCCGGGTCCCTGGTGCACGAACTGTACGCGAGCGCCGATGTGGCGGAGCGGCGCGGGATCGCGGTCGAGATCGAGACGGCCGGCCCGCTGCCGCAGGTGCCTCGTCCCGCCCGGCGGGTGATAACCGATGCCGCCATCGCGATCCTGACGGATGCGCACAGCCAGGCGCGGATCACCCTGGCCGCGGTGGGCGCAGGAATCGCCGTCAGCTTCATCGCCGATACCGGCGCGGACGTACGGCTGCCGGCGCCCGGCGACGGGGTCTTCATCCAGCAGCAGCAAGACGGCGACATGTTCTGGGCGGAGGTGCGATGGAACAGCCAGTGACGGTGGCGATCATCGAAGACCATCCGGTCGTCACCGAGGGGGTGGCGTCCTGGATCAAGTCCGATCCTGGCCAGCGGGTGCGCCTGGTGCAGACGGCACCTGACCTGGCCGGGCTCAACGCCCTGCCGCGGCCGTCGGCCGACGTGGTGATCCTGGACCTGGAGCTGGCAGGCAAGCTGGTCACCCAGCAGATACCTGGGCTGGTGGCGGCCGGATACCGGGTGGTGGCCTTCTCCGGGCACACCGATCCGGCGATCGTGATGGAGACCCTGGACAATGGCGCACACGCCTACGTGACCAAGGATGAGGGCCGCGATCATCTGGTCGAGGCGGTGCTCGCCGCCGCCGCCGACCGGCCGTACGTGACCCGGTCGCAGGCCAGGGCGATGCTTGCCGACCAGCAGCCGGCCCGGCCGGTGCTCTCGCAGCAGGAGCGGCAGGCGCTGCTGCTGTGGTTCCAGGGCATGTCGAAGGCCTCGGTCGGGCGGCGCATGTCAGTCAGCGAGAACACGGTCAGGCAGTACATCAGCCGTGCCCGCGCCAAGTACGCGGCCACCGGGCGGACCGCGGCGAGCAAGGACGCGCTGCTCGCCCGTGCGATCGAGGACGGCGTTCTCAAGCCGGGGGAGATTGTGCCGTATCAGTCATTTGCCCGCGGCGGTGCGGATCCGCCAAGCCTGGGTCTCCCGGGCCGGTGACCGGCCCGGGACACCCAAGTCCCCCTCGCAGTCCCCGGAGAACCGGCCGCAGTCGGCGCGCCGGGCGGTATGCCCGGGCCGCGGCCGGATCAGGTCCGGGGCTTACCCAACAGACAGGATGGCCGATGGGTGCGGCACTGTCATGACGCCCGATCGGGTGACACGACAGCGGACCGGGTAACGCCACAGGCTGCGCTGCAGACGCGGGCCCTGCGGTTGCCGGCACAGTGTTCGCCGGTACAGCGGGCGCGTCCCAGTCGATCTTGTAGTGCAGCATCCACGCCGCCTTCTTGGGATTCGACAGCCGGGCGAACACCCTGATCGCCACGCCCATGAGGACTCGCCCGACGGGCCCCGCGGACTTGGCGTTGTTCTTGCGCGCGGCTTCTTTCGCGATGCGTTCGACGCGCGGGCGGCGCATCGCCTCGTAGGCCGCGAAGGCGTCCTCGGGCGCCGGGTAGTCGCGCAGGCAGCGGGCGAGGTCGACAGCGCTTTCCACGGCGAGCGAGGCGCCTTGACCGGAGCTCGACGACGGGGCGTGGGCGGAATCGCCGACCAGGACAATCCTGCCCCGGTGCCACACGGGCACGCTCGGCATGCTCTCCATCGCGCCGACGACCAGCAGGTCGTCCGGGTTCGTCCGGCCGATCAGCCGGGTCGCGGGTGTGCGGTCCTCGGCGAAGGCCGCCGCCAGCCGCCTGAGCCATTCCGCTGGCGGGGTCTGGCGGGCTTCCGCCGCGCTGAGCGGACGGTCCATGGGCAGGTTGGCGAACCAGCCGGCCGTGCCGTCATCGAATACCTGGTAGCCGAAGAAGGCGTGCTTGCCGAGGACCATCGGCATCCTGCCCTGGGTGGTGGCAGCCGCGGGGTCCGACACCGTGGCGCCGAAGCTGATCAGGCCCGCGTACTGCGGCGCAGGGGCTTGCGGGTCGATCAGCTCACGCACCAGGGAGCGGATCCCGTCGGCGCCGACCAGCAGGTCGGCGGTCGCCTCGGTGCCGTCATCGAACAGTGCCGTGACGGCTCCCGGCTCCTCGCGCACGCCGGTCAGCCGCTTGCCGAACTCGATTCTGATGCCGCGGCGGGCCGCCTCCTCGTGCAGTGCACGGTAGAGGTCCGACCGGTAGAAGAACTGCATCGGTGCGACCCCGGGCGGGTTGCCGAACTCGGCGAGCGACCGGCCCTTCCAGTCCTGGAGCACGTAGGCGGTAATGTCCCGGCCTGCCGGGCGCACCAGGTCGCCAAGGCCGAGCGCGTCGAGCGCGGCCAGGCCGTTCGGTGCCAGGCTGAACCCGCCGCCTGCCCCGTCGGCCCGGGCGGGGTGGGCCTCGTACACAACGGCGTCAATGCCGGCCTTCTGCAGTGCCATGGCGGTCACCGGGCCGGCGATCCCGCCGCCGATGATCAGCGCGGTGCGTGTCATCTCAGGTCTCCTTACGCGTTCTGGCTGGCGTCGGCGTGGCCGTGCCCGGCGAGCTTGCGGGTGAGGTGGGCCTCGCGAATCTCGTCGCGCCCGGCGGCGCGCAGGTCAAGGACGACCGTGCTCTTGCGCGAGCGCACGTGGAAGGCGCGGTCTGCCGTCCAGTCTCCGAGGTGCTTGAGCACGGTGTGGTCGGCGTGGATCCGGGTGGCTGAGCTCGCCTGGCGAGCGGTCGTCGTCATGACTTCATAGTTGCATTGAAACTAGTTTCATGTCAACTAGTAACGTTGCCCCTATGATGGAGTCATGACGCAGACCGTCCGCAGCTCCCCGCTCGCGCTCACCGTGCTCGGCATGCTGCACACGCAGCCCCTCCACCCGTACGGCATCCAGCGGCTGATCAAGCAGTGGGGCAAGGACCAGGTGGTCAACGTCGGGCAGCGGACGAGCCTGTACCGGACCATCGAACGGCTGGAAGAGAGCGGCCTTGTCGCGGTCCGGACGACCGGCCGGGATCAGCAGTACCCGGAGCGGACCGTCTACGAGATCACCGACGCCGGCCGGACGGCGACACGGCAGTGGCTTGAGGAGATGCTGGCGGAGCCCAAGCGGGAGTACCCGGAATTCCCCGTTGCACTGTCGCACCTGATGATGCTCACGCCTGCCGAGGCACTGGACCAGCTGGAACGCCGCGAGCAGGCGCTCGCGGCCCTGCACGCCGGCCTCGAAGCCGGACTCGCCGCGACCGCTGGCCTGCCGCGCGTGCTCATGCTGGAGTCCGAGTATGTCGCCGCCACCTCCGCGGCCCAGCTTGCCTGGCTGCGCGCGGTCATCGCGGATCTGCGCTCAGGCCGGCTGGCCTGGACCGAGGAGGAACTGTTCGCCACGGCGAGCGGCGACGCGCAGGCGGCGCAGAACGGGCAATAGCCCGGCTGCTATTTCGCTATGGTCAGCGTCTTCACGGCCGAGACAGACCCGGCGAAGTCGGCGCTCGCGGCGTAGGCGGCGGTGAGGATGTGCCTGCCCGGGGGGAGCTGGCGTGCGGTGAGCGAACAGCCGCCCTTGCCGCCGCTGAGGGTGATGGTGCACACGGTGGTGGTGCCCATCGTGATCCGCACCTTGCCCGCAACCGCCCCTGCGTACTGCGGGTGGACGGCGGCAGTGATTCGCACCGCCTGCTCCTTGCCGTACATCGCAGTGCTGGCGGACAGGCCGAGCGCGGTCCTGGTGGCCTCCTTCGTCACCGTGAGAACGGCGCCGTGGGCCGACTGTGACAGGACTGCGCTGCCGGCATACGCGACGGTCAGATGCCGTACGCCCGCTCCGAGCCGCGTGGCGGCTAGTTGCTAGTGCGCAGCTGCCCTTGCCCGCGGTCAGGGTGGCCTTGCACAGTTCGGTCCCGGTGCCCAGCCAGACACCGAAGGAGCCCGTCACGGGGAGACCGTATGGCGCGCTCACGACGATGGAGAACCGCCCCGCCTGGTCCCTGCCGTAGGGCACCTTCGCGACCGCCAGCGTGACCTTGGTGGTCGGCGCCGGCTTGAGCACGGTCAGCTGCCCGGTTGTGTCTGAGGACGCGGCGAAGTCCTGGCCGCCGCCGTATGTGGCGGTGAGATGCGCGGTTCCCGGCTGGAGTTGCCGTGCGGTAAGCACGCAGCCGCCGGCGCCGGCGACGAGTGTGACGTGGCATACGGTGGCAGCAGCCGCGGTGATCGTGACGGTCCCGTCCGGGGTGCCGCTGCTCGCGGAAACCGCGACCGATAGGTGCACGGTCTGCTCATTGCCATAGCTGGCCGATGTGGCGGACTGGGTGAGCGTGGTCCGCGTCGCGGGAACCTGGTCCGCACATCAGACTCGCGGGCGGACGTGGCGGCCACGCCGGACAGCGACTGCTCCGTTCCCCACTTTGCCGCCAGTCTGCGTCACCGTGAACGCGTACTCGTCGTTGCCTTCGTCCGAGAAGTAGCCGCCTGCGACGCAGTTCCCCGGCGACGCGCAGGACACGGAGTTGGCGGTGAAGTTCGGAATGCTGGTGATGGCTGAGGCCGCAAGTGCGGCAGCAGTGGCCCAGACGCCGCCGGTCTCACTGTCCGCGAGAACCGTCCTCCGACCCGCCGCGTCGACATAGGAGCCGACGGCCGAGCAGTAGTGGCCGACCCAGGCAGTTCCTGCGCCTTGCCCCAGGTGCCCGCGGCCTCGTCCACCACGTACGGGTGCTGGTAATTGTCCGCGCCCGTGTAGAAGCCGCCCGCGGCGCAGTTGCCTGGTGACGCGCATGACTCGGAGAACACCAAGGCGTCCGAGGCGTTCAGCGCCGCGTGCCGGGCACCTCCGCTGACGCGTTCCACGCGCAGCCCGTAGGCGAAGCGGCGACGGTGGTCGCCCCGAGGGCGGGCACTGCACCGGCGGCCAAGCCGCAACCCATCACCACAGCGAGCACACTGCACACAAGAACGCCAGGCCGAATCATGAAGAACCCCACCGAATCCCGGTCGCACAAATTCACGCACGCGCAGCGGGCAAGACTGGCATCGGGCGCCATATGTGCGCAACCGAACCCCTGTCATTTCGCCAGAGTTTCTGCTTCCGGTCTACCGCTGGACGTTGGCGAGGGCCGAGTCGATCGGGGTCGGCGTCAGGCCGAACTCCAGCTCGGTCGTGCTTGAGTCGATGGTGAACGCGCGGCTCCACTGGTAATAGGTGTGCCGCAGCTCCTTGACGGTGGCGTCGAACAGCCCCGCCGTCCACAGTGCGGCGTAGGGCATGGAGGTGAGGCGCGGCGCCGGCACCCCGTTCAGCTCGGTGAACCGGGTGGCCAGCTCGCGCACGGTCAGCGGCGGATTGGTCGGCACCAGCCAGCCCCGCCCCCATGCCCGCTCCGTGGCAGCGGCGGTGACCAGGGTCGCCGCCACGTCGCTGATCGACGTCCAGCTATGCGGGACGTCGAGATTCGCGGGCACGAACGCGCGCTTGCCGGCCAGCAGCGGCTTGGCGAGCACGAAGCTGAAGATCGAGTTGGCCTCGATGTAATCGCTGGCGCGAACCTCGGTGGCGCGGATCTTCCCCGCCTGGTGCGCCGCGAGCATGTCGCGCCACATGTCGGCCCGCAGCTTCAGCTTGGGCTGCGTCGCGGCCAGCGGCGTCGCGTCGGTGATCGGCCCGTCCACCGGCCCGTAGCCGTAGACGTTGCAGGCGCTTGCCAGCACCGCGCCGCTTGACTCGGCCGCGTGCAGCAGGGCCTGGTTCAGCGGCGGCCAGTCGGTGAGCCACTGGTCATACGGGGGATTCGCGCAGTTGTACAGCACGGCGGCTCCCTTGGTGAGATCGCTGAGCCGGGCAGAGTCGGTCGCGTCCGCGGCCACCCGCTCGACCTCCGGGCGCTCCGGGCCAGTGCCCCGCCTGGTGATCACCCGTACCTGCTCACCGCGGTCGGCGAGCAGGTTTGCCGTGGCGGTGCCGACCGGGCCGGCTCCGACGATCACGTGCAGCATGTCAGACTCCCATTCGCACAAAAGAGAGCAGCGCTCTCAGATGAGATCAGTGTGCACTACGGTCGGACGACGTGTCAAGAGCAGTGATCTCGAATATGTGCAGCGATCTCCCCGGTTCAGTACTCGCCCTTGATCACGAAGAAGGAGCCGCGGATCACTCCGGCCAGCTTCGACTTCTGGCGCGCGAACTTAAAGCCCGCCGCCGCCAGCTCCTCGGGGACTTCCATGCCTTCGGAGAGCTTGAACCCGACGGCGCGCTTGCCGGCGTCCGCGATGGTGTACAGCACGTTGATCGAGAGGCCGGACTCGTAGAACACGTACGCCATGCGGATGCCGTCCACCTCGAAGGAGGTCACCTCGAGCGGGCGGGCGGAGATGACGAGATGGCGCTCGTCGGCGAGGATGCGGTTCACATAGTCGAGAGTCTCCGGTTCCTCGCTCGCGGGGGTCACGGTGAAGACGTGACCGTACTTGTTCTTGTAGTAGCGCGCCTCGTTGGCGCGCAGTCCGGCGAGAGCCTCCGCAACCGGGGACGACTCCAGGCCGGCGGTGGACACGTTCTCGAAGTCGACGACGTATGGCATGGTTCCCTCCCGATGACGATCTGTGCAGGCAACGGTGACCCGTTCAGTGGTATCCACAGATCTTGACCTTGCACTTGGCTCTGGCCACAACCTACGCTGGGACCCTTGCTTGACGGCGTCCCCGTGCCGCTGGCGGAGCACAGGAAACTGATGCCGGCCACGCCGGCCAGCCCGCCGACGGTGCCCGGCGGCTACGTGCTGCCCGTGTCCGGGCCGCGGAGTACCGCGGGCTACATCCTCGCCATGGAACGGGCCGATGCCGTGCCTGCCGGGGTGTCGGTTGTGCACGATGGTGTTCACCTACATGGCCTTCAACGTCGCCGACCAGGTGCTGCGTCGACATCTCCTGGATCGTGGGAGCGCTGGTGACGGCCGTGGTCTACTGGGCACTGACCCGCAATGTCAACGCCGCCGCGGAGCAGACGGCGGTCGCGGAGAGCGACGCCGGGCTCCGTCAGATCGATTCGGCTGCCGGCGCCTGACCCATCGGCGGACCCGAGAATCCCGAGGCTGGATCACTGGCGGATTAGGTGCGCGAGGCGGTTCCAGTTGATCTGGATTCTGATGGGAACGTCGATCGTGCTGGTTTCCTGCTCGGGGGTCAGCGTCCGGAACAGGCGGTAATAGCCCAAGGTGTGGTCGAGTACGTGGATGTCGATGGACAGGACGTGCTCTTCGGAGAGCCAGACCAGCCAGTAGAAGGGGATGCCTGCGTCGGCGTACTCGGCCATTTTGTCGAGTTTGTCGGCCTTACGGCTCCCGGGGGAAACGACCTCCACGACGACTTTGAGGTGGAACGCGGGCAGTGGTCGCAGGTCGTTAGGGGCGCAGTCGAACAGAGCCGCGTCCGGACTGCGGATGGTGGCCGCTGGGACCTCCCATAGCAGGATGTCGAAGTCGTTGCTGGTGTCCAGGCACGCGCCAGGGTTGCGCTCCATGTGCGCCTCGGCGGCGGCGTCCAGCATCGCTGCAATGCGGGTTGCGGCGGCCTGGTGGGCGCGGCTGGGCTTCTCGCAGCGCACGACCTGGCCGTTGACCAGTTCTACCTGCCGGCAGAATTCCTCGGGCAGGTTCCGCCAGACCTCCACAGAGATCGGCTCTGGCTGGAGGTTCGCAGTGACCGCCCAATCGTAGATCGATACCGACTCGGGGTCCGGTGTCATGAACACTCCCAGCGTCGAATGGGAGACAGCAGGCTCCCCGGACGATGCCAAACGCGATGACCGACAACGTCAGGTTAACAGGTAGCCCGCTGCCCAGGTTGGAAGCCTTGCCGCGGCCCGGTGACGTGGCTACGCGGCGGGGCTAGAAACGGCTAGCCATCCTGATGGCTGCTCGGTACACGAATTCGCTGAATGCCAGGAACGGGATGTCCCAGGGGCCGTCGTGCAGGCCACGCAGCCGTCGCCGCCAGCCCATGTCCGTCGGTCCCACCGTGTATTTCGGGAATACGCGGTGCGAGATGCCGGGGACGGAGCGGCTCGGCGGTCCCGCATGGCCGGACCGTATCAGGCCGTCGATGCCCTCATAGAGATCCACCTTCGCTGCCATCAGGGCGCCAGCCGCGCCCCACAGCCGGGGATTGAAGTCAACGAACCGGAATTGACCGGTCTCATCGAGCACGAAATCGAACGACGCAAGGCCGGTCCATTCCAGGTTCTTGCACACGGCTTCCGCCGCCTGCTGGAGCGTGGAAAGGTGCGGTTCCCCGACAGACTCTATCTCGTACGAATAGCCAATCAACGGCGGCCATACGGCCGTCTTCTTGCCCGCGTAGAAATGCACGGCCTCGCCGTGGACGAATAGTGCGCCGGCTAGGTAGGTCAGCCCGACGTAATAGCGTTGCGCACTAACCGAAGTCGTGCCGCCGAAGAATTTGTCGAACGCCTGGATAACCTCATCGGAGGTGCGGCACAGAGCCACCCCCGCAGTGGCGACAGACTGGCCAGACTTAACAATCAAGGGGAGCCCCGCTGCTATTGCCGCATGGCAGTCATCATGACTGCTGAGCGGAATCGCGTCGGGAGTCGACACGCCCCAGGCGGCCGCCTTCTCCAAGAGCAGTGCCCGGTCAAGGAGCAGCGGCTGGATCTCGGGCGGGACACGGGGAAGGCAGCGTTCCTGAATGAGAGCCGGCTTATCCCACATCCAGTACAGAGCTGGCTCAGTGAGCGGGATAATGCAGGCTGGGTTCAGCCGCTCCACCATGTTAATAAATGTTTCTGATGAATCGTCATCGAGCGACCCGCGCACCGTCGAAGTATAAGGATACGCAGCCTGCAGCAAGGAAAGCGGCCACTTAGGGCTTGTGGTGAACAAATACACACGCGCACCACGGCTGGCCAGCTGATGGGCTAGATAATCAGTCGTGAGACACATCCTGTCGACCAGGATAATGTCAGGCCCGCTCCCGGTACGTCTGGAGATCATTGCTACGTGCTCGATTCTCTCAGGGCTCAAAGGGCTCAAAGGGCTCAGCCCTCGGAAGATCCATGCTCTACTTACGGTCGGTAGTTCACGTGGATGTCCCCGACAGGGTAAGAAGGTTCTCACGAAACGGGAGTATACGGAGGTGATCCGCAGGAACCGCCCATATGCGCCGAGCCCGGACAAGCAGGCACGTTCCGCGTCCCGGCCGCCTGCGGCTTGGCCCGCACGCCGAACGCCAACGGGGTGGCACGCGCGCTCAACGCAAGCGCCGGGCCGCAGTTGCGGAGCAGCCAGGCGGGAATGGTCAAATCATGATCTTTGCGACATGCTTGCGCAATGACAAAACGCGCCACCGTACTGGCCGCGACGCTCGTGACGCTGGTGGGCTTTACCGTGCCACTCGTCAGCGCGTCGGCGCAGGCATCGCCGGCACGGCCGGACATTTTCCCCGCTGAATGGTGCGGCAACCAGGCGCCGCCGTGTGTGGTGTCCGCCTCGCGCAACGGCGTGGCTATCACCGAGAATGATCCGACCTATGCGGTGTCCGCCGCAGGGTCGCTGCAATCCGACGGTGAGTTCCTCACCCAGTGGGGGATCGCAGACGCGCAGGCACCCGGCTCCTTTGAGACGCTGGCGCCGGGGGATGCGGGGATTCCGTTCAGCATCACCGTCAACGTCGGCGCGCACCCGCCTCGCGTCGTCGACGAATACGCGGGCGGTGTGAGCGTTACCGACGCCTTTGACAAGGTGGCAGGCACCTGGGACGTCACCGTGTCCGGCACCGCCGTTGAGCAGGGAGTCAACGCCGACTGCAATGCGACCACCTGGACCTGCCCGCAAAACGAGACCAGCACGATCGTCGCCTTCCAGGGTGAGATCGGCGACTGGCAGCAGTGGTCCGATTCGGCCCAGTGGAACGACTTCGACGGCCTTCAGCAGTGGACGAACGCCGAGCTGAGCGAGATACCGCCAGTGATCAGCGGGAACCCGCTCACTATCAGCGAGGAGCTCGGCAACTCCCACGAGCTGAACGGCCAGGTGTTCCAGGGGTTCTGGTACGGGGTGCTGCCCAACGCGCTCCTCGTGGACATGGGCATCAACGACCCCGCCACGCTCACGTCCGCTGGCATCTCGGCCGGCGTGGGAACGGGTACCGTGACCGTCACCCCGGGAGCGACATCGACCGAGATCGCTATCACCGGGATCACGTTCTCGGCACGCACGGTACACATCAAACGCGGCCGCATCACACCGAGCGCCCCGGCCAGCCTGAGCGCACACCGGGCGTCGGCGACGGTCGCCTCCCTGGCGTTCCACGCGGCGCGGGCCCGCGGCTCTTATGTCCGGTCCTACCAGGGCCGGTGCGTGGC
>Ga0335085_10012685_pt1 | contig 12395 bp, 12 predicted proteins | sample Lox_Sample_45_FD_206712 | JGI IMG/M metagenome (GOLD analysis project Ga0335085, IMG submission 206712) | Soil microbial communities from Loxahatchee National Wildlife Refuge, Florida, United States - Lox_Sample_4.5 | ecosystem: Environmental > Terrestrial > Soil > Wetlands | place: USA...
ACTTTCGGCGGCACGGCGCCGAAAAACGTGCGGACGCAAGCGAAGAAATGGCTGCGCAAGCTGGAAAAAGAGACGTCCTGACTAACCCGCCAGGTTTGGCCTAGATCGCCTGGTTTGCTATGGTGCCGTCCAGCCAAGGAGTGTGTCGCTTGAGCCGTTTTCGCCACCGCCGTTTTGTCCGCCTTGCCTTGATCGGCGCGCTTGCTGCGACGCTTGGCCTGGGCGCCTGCGGCCGCAAGGGACCGCTCGACCCGCCGCCCAGCGCCTCGCTCGCCGGCGAACAGCAACAGGCAAACCCCATTGCCAGCCCATTGGTCACGCCGATCGGCGGCCAGCCGCAGACCGGCAAGACCAGCCGGCCGGTCGTCCAAGCTCCGAAACAGCACATTTTCCTCGACGGCCTGCTGAACTGAGCGTGCCAGATGCACCATTTCGCTTATCGCGACGGTGTCTTGCACGCCGAGGCGGTTAACCTCGATACGCTCGCCGAAGCGGTCGGGACGCCGTTCTATTGCTATTCGACCGCCACCCTCACGCGGCACTACAAGGTGTTCGCTGCGGCTTTTGCCGACATCGACGCGCTCGTCTGCTACGCCATGAAGGCGAATTCCAATCAGGCGGTGGTGGCGACGCTGGCCAAGCTCGGCGCCGGCGCCGACGTGGTGTCGGAAGGCGAACTAATGCGCGCGCGGCTTGCCGGCGTGCCGGCCGACAAGATCATGTTCTCAGGCATCGGCAAGACGGCGCGCGAGCTTGCGCTCGCCATCGACGAGAACATTCTCTGCATCAACGTTGAATCCGAATCCGAGCTCGAACTGCTGTCGGCGCTCGCGTCGAGCAAGGGCCGTTCGGTCAAGATCTCGGTGCGCGTCAATCCGGATGTCGACCCGAAGACGCATCACAAGATCGCTACCGGCAAAGCCGAGAACAAGTTCGGCATTCCGATCAGCCGCGCGCGCGAGGTCTATGCGCGGGCAGCAAAATTGCCCGGCATCGAGGTCGCCGGCGTCGACATGCATATCGGCAGCCAGATCACCGACCTCGATCCGTTCGACAATGCGTTCTCGCTGCTCGCCGATTTCGTGCGCACACTGCGCGGCGACGGCCACACCATCGCCCATGTCGATCTCGGCGGCGGGTTGGGCATTCCTTATCTCGACGACAACGAGCCGCCGCCGCATCCCGATGCCTATGCCAAGATGGTCAAGCGCGCGACGCGCGATCTTGACTGCCGGCTGATCTTCGAGCCGGGTCGCTTGATCGTCGGCAATGCCGGCATTCTGGTGACGCGCGTCTTATTCGTGAAGCGCGGCGAGGCGAAGAATTTCGTCGTGGTCGATGCCGCCATGAACGATCTCATCCGGCCGACGCTTTATGACGCGCATCACGAGATCAAGCCGGTGGCCGAGCCGGCTGCATCCACCCGCCGCATTCGCGCCGATGTGGTCGGGCCGGTGTGCGAAAGCGGCGATTTTCTTGCCCTCAATCGCGAACTGGCGGAACCGGCGCCCAGCGCTTTGCTGGCTGTGATGTCGACCGGCGCCTATGGGGCGGTGCAGGCGGGTACTTACAATACCCGGCCGCTGGTGCCCGAAGTTTTGGTAAATGGCGAGCAATGGGCGGTAATCCGCCCCCGCCTTGAAGTTGACCAATTGATTGCGCTCGATCGCATGCCGGACTGGCTCTAGGCACAGGAAACCGGCGCATGGCCCGGGAATTGCCTGCGTGGTAGCTTAGGCGCGCAGAATCGCCTGAGCCCGGGCGACGGAGCGGCTTTTGGACGATTTCGACGAACTGCCGAAACAGCAGGACAAGCCGACGCGGCGCCTGCTCGCACAAGCGCTGCAGCGCGCACGCGGCAGCCTCTTGTGGGAGCGACTTTGGCCGGCTTTGGCGATCTTGGCGACCGCCTTCGGCCTGTTCCTGTCACTTTCCTGGGCTGGGCTGTGGCTGGTGTTGCCGCCGCTCGCGCGCGCTATTGGCTTGATCGTCTTCGTTATCGTCACCGCTGTTGCGACGACACCGCTGGCGATGTTGCGGCTGCCGAGCGCCAACGATGGCTTGCGCCGGCTTGATCGTAACAGCGGGCAATCGCACCGCCCGGCCACCACGGTCAACGACGAAATCGCTGCCAACCAGCACGACCCGGTCGCGCAGGCGCTCTGGCGCGCGCATGTCGAACGTGCGCTGCTCTCGGCACGTAAACTCAGGGCCGGTTGGCCGAAACCGCGGCTCGCCCGGCGCGATCCGATGGCGTTGCGCGCGCTGGTGCTGCTCCTGGGGGTGGTGACGTTTTTCGCGGCCGGCGGCGAGCGCTGGAAGCGCGTGACCGCCGCCTTCGACTGGCACGGCGTCGTGGCGCCGGCCAATTTCCGCATTGATGCCTGGGTGACGCCGCCGAACTATACCGGCAGGCCGCCCGTGATGCTGGCCGGCTTGCGCCCTGGCGAAACGACGCAAGGGAGCGCGCCGGTCGCTGTGCCGGCGGGCAGCGAACTCGTCATCCGATCCAGCGGCAATGTGCATTTCGACGTCGTGCGCAAGGGCGGTATCGAGCCCGTCGCGGAGGGCACACATGCACCGCTGCCGGCGGGCAGCGAGGAGCGCCGATTCACGATCAAAAGCGACGGCTCGGCGGCGCTGCAAGGCATCGGCGGTGGCGATCTGGCCTGGGCTTTCACCGCGATCCCCGACCGCGCGCCGACGATCGATCTGCTGCACGATCCGGAGCGCCAGGCGCGTGGCGCCGTACGTCTCGACTACCGGATGACGGACGACTACGGCGTGGTCGAAGCGCACGCCGAATTCGCCCTCAAAGACGACGATGCGCCCGCCGGCGCGCATCCTCTGTTCAATGCGCCGGAATTCCCGCTGACGCTGCCGCAGGCGCGCACCCGCGCCGGCGCTGCGCAAACCACGCGCGACTTGACCGAACATCCCTGGGCCGGCGCCAAGGTTGAGATCACGCTGCTGGCACGCGACGAGGCCGGCAATATTGGCCGTAGCGAGCCGGTCGAGTATACGCTTCCAGAGCGTATCTTCGTGAAGCCGGTTGCCCGCGCGCTCATCGAGCAGCGCCGCATGCTTGCGCTCGACTCAGGCGCCAAGCCGACGGTGCTCGACGCGCTCGACGCGCTCGCCATCGCACCGGAGAAATTCACGCCAGAAGTTCCGGTTTATCTCGGCTTGCGCGCCATCTATTTCGAGCTTGCCCACGCCAAGACCGACGATCAATTGCGCGACGTGGTGGCGCGCATGTGGGACATGGCGACGCATCTCGAAGACGGCAATGTCAGCCAGGCGGAGCAGGCGCTGCGCCAGGCGCAAGACGCGCTACGCCAGGCGCTCGAGCGCGGCGCCAGCGACGAAGAAATCAAGAAGCTGATGGAGCAGCTGCGCGCCGCTATGGATAAATATCTGCAGGCGCTGGCAGAGGAGATGCGCAAAAATCCGCAACAGCTGTCGCGCCCGCTCGACCGCAACACCCGCATGCTGACCGAGCGCGACTTCAAGAGCATGCTCGACCGCCTGGAAAACCTGGCGCGGTCCGGCAACAAGGATGCCGCCCGCCGGCTGCTCGACGAGATGCAGTCGATGCTCGAGAACCTGCAGATGGCGCGTCCGGGCGCGCAGGGCGACGAGGGCGACGACGACATGATGTCGGCGCTCGACGAACTCGGCGACATGATCCGCAAGCAGCAGCAATTGCGCGACAAGACCTTTAAGCAGGGCCAGGAAATGCGGCGCGACCGTCAGGGCCAGCAGCAAGGTCAGGGCCAGCAGAAGTTCGGCGATCTGCGCCAGGACCAGCAGGCCTTGCGCGACCGGCTCAACAAACTGCTCGAACAGTTACGCCAGCACGGCCTCGGCAATCCGAATCAACAACAGCAAGGCCAGGGCCAGAAGGGCCAGGGCGACAGCGACATGGGACAGCTCGGCAGCGCCGGCGAGGCCATGAGCGAGGCGGAAGGCGAACTCGGCCAGGGCGACGCCGACGGCGCGGTCGACAGCCAGGGCCGCGCGCTGGAGGCGATGCGCAAAGGCGCGGGACAATTGGCGCAGCAGATGCAGCAGAACGGCCAGATGGGACAGAGGCCAGGCCAGCCCGGCCGCAATGGCCGCCAGCGCGCCCAGCAGGATACCGATCCGCTTGGCCGGCCGATGCACGGTCGGGAAAACGACGATGCCTCGGTCAAAGTCCCCGGCGAGATCGACGCCCAACGCGCCCGTCGCATCCTCGAAGAATTGCGCAAGCGTTTCGGCGAAAGCGGCCGGCCGCAGATCGAGCTCGACTACATCGAGCGCCTGCTCAAGGACTTCTGACCGTTAGGATTGCGTGCGCCGGCTAGTGCCGGTGCACCAGCGCTTCGCGTACGGCGCCCTTGATTTGATCGACCGTAAACGGCTTGGCGATCACGTCGTGCACCAGCGCGTCGAGCCCGTGCGCGCGCTCGCGCTGGTCGGCGTAACCGGTCATCAGCATGATTGTGACATCCGGATGGTCGCGCCCGGCGGCGAGCGCCAGCGCGATGCCGTCCATGACCGGCATCTTCACGTCGCTTAGCAGCAGGTCGAATTTGTCAACCTGCCGGTCGAGTGCCTCGAGCGCCGCAGCGCCGTCGCCGGCGGACGTCAATTCGTGACCGTCCTCGTTGAGGGCGCGGACCACCATCTCGCGGAGTATCTCGTCATCTTCGGCGATCAGGATCTTCGCCATGGTGCTCAATCCTTGCGCAGGATCTATTTTGTCCTCGCATCCTGCGGGGTGAGGAAGCGGACCATGACGTCGGCGGCGTCGACCTGCGGCACCGGAATCTGGCTGCGGAAATCGACCCGCGCGCCAGCTTCTATGACGCTGTTCGGGGGCGCCATGGTCCAAGTGTAGACTTCCTGGCCCATCGCGTTTCGCACTGCAAAGCGTAGGCGCGGCACCGCGGCCGCCTTGCCGGCTTCGCTGACGATCGAGCCCTGCACAGTTAGCATAGTGATGCCGCCGACGTCTTCGGTCGACAACTTGACGTTCTCGAACTTGAGGTTGCGCAGATTGACTGGAAGGCCGATGGCGGCGAATAGCGACGCAGTCTGCGGCAGATAGCGGACGACTTCGTTGCGTGCGCCAATCACCGCTACATTGAAAGCGATCAGAACGAGAATGACCGCGCTCCAGCGTGACGAGCGGCGCGACTTTTTGCGGCGCGCTTGGATGGCGCGGCGGCGGGCGTCGAAAGTGGCGGCAACTTCCGCCTCGGTGTCGGCCGCATCCGGTGGCTCATGTTCGGCCAGCGGTGCGAGCGGCGGCGCATCGGTCACCGTGACCGGCGGAGCTTCGGCGGCGTGTTCTTCCGCGGGCGCAGCGGGTGGCTCGACCGGGGGGACCTCTGCCGCCACGGCGGCGGCAGGAACTGCTTCAGGTTCGGCCACGCTGTGATCACTAGGCGCCGCGACCGGCGCTGCGGGCGTGGCAGGCTCCGGAATGGCTGGAACCGCTGCCGGGACGGGTTCAGGCGGCGGGGGTGGTGCGTCGGTGCGGACGCGCCGCGCCGGTTGGCTCGGGGCTTCGGCCGCTACGGTTTCGGCGACCGCGGCCAGTTCGGCCGACGCCTCGGGGCCGGCAAACCAGGACGTTTTGCAACGGGTGCAACGCACCGTGCGCCCGGCCGCGCCGAGGGTGGCCGGGTCGATCATGTATGACGTCGCGCAGTTCGGACAGACGATCAGCATGGCATCGAGGTCGTTTTGACCTCGCAACCTAGCAGCCGTCCGTTAATGGACTGGAAACCATGGCCCCTTTCGGCGATCAGGGGATAGGCCGCTATTGCCCGCCCTTTGGCGCTGGCGACGCCGCGATAATGCTGTAAAAACGCAGTTCTTGACCGAAACGGGGGCGTGGCCGGTATCGGGGTCCAGTTTCGTGGCAGGACCGGCCAGGGTTGTTTCACGGCTCGAAAAGGCTTTTTCGGAGAAGGGCGTGGTCCGATTCGAGAACGTAGGATTGCGCTACGGGCTGGGGCCGGAGGTCCTGCGGGACCTTAGTTTCCGCATCGAGCCGCATTCCTTCCAGTTCCTCACAGGCCCCTCCGGCGCCGGCAAGACCTCCCTGTTGCGCTTGCTGTTTCTCTCGCTCAGGCCGACGCGCGGCCTGATTACCCAGTTCGGCCATGACGTCGCCACCCTATCGAAGGACGCTGTCGCGACTCTGCGACGCCGGATCGGCATCGTATTCCAGGATTTCCGCCTGCTCGATCACATGACGACCTATGAGAACGTGGCGCTGCCGTTGCGCGTGATGGGCCGGCGGGAGGACACCTACCGCGACGAGGTGGTCGAATTGCTCAATTGGGTCGGGTTAGGCGAGCGCATCTGGGCCCTGCCACCGGTGCTCTCGGGCGGCGAGAAGCAGCGCGCGGCGATCGCACGCGCGGTGATCGCGCGGCCGCAGCTTTTGCTCGCCGATGAGCCCACCGGCAACGTCGACCCGAGCCTGGCGCAACGGCTGTTGCGGCTGTTCATCGAACTCAACAAATCGGGGACCTCGGTGGTGATCGCCACCCACGACATCGCCTTGATGGACCAGTACGATGCGCGCCGGTTGGTACTGCACGAAGGCCGCCTACACATTTACGATTGAGCGCGGTTACTCGGATCGTGCGCGAAGGACAATGCCGATGGCGGATGCGACGAGGGATGAAGTGACGGCGCCGCCGCGCGTGGCGGCTGGTCCCCTGCCGCGCTTTGATACGCCTCTGGTGCCGCGCAATTCGATCGCGGGGCGTGCGCTGATCGCGGTCGTCGCCATCATGACGTTCCTCGCCTCGCTCACCACCGGCGCGGTGATCCTGGTCGCCGGCGCGGCTAGCGAATGGCAGTCGGACGTGGCGCGCGAAGTAACCATCCAGATTATCCCCGCGCCCGGCCGCGATCTCGACGCCGCCGCGGGCAAGGCGGCGACCGCCGCGCGCGCGTTTCCCGGCATCGGCGACGTGCGCATCTATTCCAAAGCGGAATCCTCGAAGCTGCTCGAGCCATGGCTTGGCAGCGGGCTCACGCTCGACGAACTCCCGGTGCCGCGGTTGATCGTGGTCAAGATCGCGCGTGGGGCCGCGCCCGATATCCCGCAGTTGCGTCGGGTGCTTGCAGAACAGGTGCCGGGCGCGTCCCTCGACGATCACCGCGGCTGGATCGACCGCATGCGCGCCATGGCGGGGACGGCGGTCGCCGCTGGCGTCACGATTCTGCTGCTGGTGATCGCCGCCACCGTGCTTTCGGTGACTTTCGCGACGCGCGGCGCGATGGCGACCAACAAGCCAGTGATCGAGGTGCTGCATTTTGTCGGCGCCAAGAACGCCTTTATCGCCGGACGTTTCCAGCGGCATTTCCTGATGCTTGGCCTGCAAGGCGGCACCATTGGCGGCGGCGCCGCGATCGTGCTTTTCGCGCTCGCCGGCCTCGTCAGCCGCTGGTTCGCCGCCACCCCGGGCGCGGAACAGACCTCGGCGTTGTTCGGAACGTTCTCCATTGGCATGACCGGTTACGCCGCGGTGCTTGGTCAGGTCGTGCTGATCGCCTTGGTGACGGCGGCGACCTCTCGGCACACCGTGAACCGGACCCTCGGCACGATCGACTGACATGCTTGCCAGTTTTGCGCGCATCATCGGCTTTCTCACCATGACGGCAGGCGCCGTTGCCGCGGTGGTGCTGGGCGCAGGTTTCTGCTGGTTCGTGCTAAAGATCCCGACCGAGGAAGTCGCGCTCGACCGCAATGCCGACGGCATCGTGGTCCTGACCGGGGCCGCCGCCCGCATTCCCGACGCGATCGAGCTTCTGGCGACCGAGCACGGCAAGCGGCTCTTGATCAGCGGGGTGCATCGCGACACACGCGCGCGCGAGATCGCGCGCCTCACGCCGGTCTATTCTAAGTATTTTGCCTGCTGCATCGACCTCGATCGTTCGGCACTCAACACCTTCGGCAACGCGCTGGAGACCAAACACTGGGCGCGCCAGCACAACTTCAATTCGTTGATCGTAGTGACCTCGAATTGGCATATGCCGCGTGCCATGGCAGAACTCGCGCATCAACTGCCCGATACGACGTTGATAGCGTTCCCGGTCATTTCGCCGAAAATGAAGGACCAGCCTTGGTGGTCGGATTTCGAGACCGTGCGGCTCCTGTTCGGGGAATACTTGAAATTTCTGTTCGCGCATGTGCGCATGCAATTCGACAGCGACACGGTTTGAGGGAGCTCGTCGCGTGAACCTGCTTCGCTCGCTCCTGTTTAACCTGCTGTTCTATCTGAACACTTTACTGTGGCTGACGGTCGCGCTGCCGACGTTCTTGTTGCCCTATCGCGCCATCATCTGGATCGCGAAGACCTGGGGCCGCTGCAATCTGGTCCTGCTGCGCCTCGTCGCGGGCATCGACTACGAGATCAGGGGGCGCGAGAAAATCCCGCACGGTCCAATCATCGTAGCTGCCAAGCACCAGTCGGCGTGGGAGACCTTCGCGCTGCTGCCGCTATTCGACAATCCATTTTTCATCGTCAAGCGCGAGCTGCAATGGCTGCCGATCTTCGGCTGGCTGATGATCAAGGGCCGCATGGTGCCGGTCGACCGCGGCGCCGGCTCGAAAGCGCTCAATGCGATGACCGAACGGGCGCGCGTCGAGCTTGCCAAAGGCCGTCAGCTCATCATCTTTCCGGAGGGCACGCGGCGGCCGGCCGGCGCCGAGCCGCGCTACAAATTCGGCGTCGCGCAGCTCTACGCTGCGGAAGGCGTGCCGTGCGTTCCGGTCGCGCTCAATTCCGGGCTGTTTTGGCCGCGCCGCTCGATCATGCTTCACCCCGGGGCCGTCTTGGTGGAGGTGCTCGATCCGATCGCTCCGGGGCTCGACAAGGACGCCTTCCTTGAGCGCCTACAACAGGAAATCGAAACGGCAACCGCGCGGCTGATCGCCGAAAGCAAAGCGGGTTGAACGCTATTCCGCTGCCTCGTGCGCGCCTTTAAGGCGCTCGGCCAAGAGGTGCAGTTCACGGTCGCGGTAACCCTGCGCTTCAATCTCTTTGACCGTCGCCAATACATAGTCGCGGTTGTTGCCGGAGCGCCCGTGGCCCCGCCGCACCAAATGTATTCGCTGTTCGAGCGTCAGCCGGCCGGCATATTGTTCGTGGCCGCGGTCGACCACATAGCAGAGCGCCCGCACGGCGCTCTGCGGATCGTCGTCGAGCCACACCGGGCGGAAGACCTCGCGGTAGACCATGGTTACCTGTTCGCGCCCGCGCAAATACTCGATCGTCGTCGTGCGTTTGCCGGCGGGTACCCGATAGGCGATGCCGCGGCAATTGCCGCCGCGGTCGAGGCCGAGCACTAAACCCGGCTTCTCCGGCGTGCCGCGATGCACGAAGGAATAGACGCAGAGCGAACGATGCGCGCCGACCAGTCGGGCGGTACGCCGCTCTAGGAAGTCAAATCCCGGCCGCCACATCAGCGAACCGTAGGCAAAAACCCACAGGTCCTCGCCGCTATGCTCAGGTTTTTTTCGCATCGGGGTTGAATAAGCACTACGCCATGGCTAGCCCAGGCGGCCCTGGTTCGGGTAACAGCCCAGTCGTTCTGGCGCAACCCGAAGACCGCCTCCGCGCGTTAGGTTATAGGCGCAGAAACGCCTCAATCGGCAGGTGTGACAGCAGTGATGGCCACGCAATCGAGAGGGTCCCGCTCGGCGCGCCGGCGCAACCGGCGCTATATCGGCCTCGTTATTCTGGTCGTCGCGTTGGCGGGCGGCTGGAGCTGGTTCTGGCATTACGCTGCCGGCCGCGCCGAAACCGCCATTGCCGGCTGGCGTGCACGCGAGGCCAAATCGGGTCGTGTCTACAGCTGTGGCTCACAGACGATCGGGGGCTATCCGTTCCGGCTCGAGGTGACCTGCGACAAGGCCGCCGCCCTATTCCGCAGCAACCAGCCGCCGGTCGAGCTGAAGATCGGCGAGATGCTGATCGCGGCGCAGATCTACGATCCGACCCTGCTGATCACCGAATTTCACGGTCCGCTCATTGTCGCCGAGCCGGGCAGGCCGCCGTTTCTCGAGGCGAATTGGACGCTCGGCCAGTCGAGCGTGCGCGGCACTCCGGCGGCGCCGGAGCGGGTGTCGCTGGTATTCGACGATCCGAAGGTGGATCGCGTCGGTAACGGCAACCGCATCACTGTGCTGGATGCCAAGCGCATCGAGGTGCACGGACGCCTACTCGAAGGTACGGTGACCAATCATCCCGTGATTCAGATTGTGACCCGGCTGCGACAGGCCGCGGCGCCGACCGTGCATCCGGCCGCCGCGCGATCGCTCGACGCCGATATCACCGCCGTGCTGCGCGGCCTGAATGATTTTTCGCCCAAGCCTTGGGCGGAACGCTTCCGCGAGATTCAGGCGGCGGACGGTCGCATCGATATCACCAATGCGCGCGTGCAGCAGGGCGATACCATCGCGGTCGGCAGCGGCAGCCTCGGGCTCAATGTTCGCGGCCGGCTTGAAGGGCAGTTACGCGTCACCGTCGCTGGGCTGGAGCCGTTCCTTGCCTCGATTAATGCGCAGGAGAGGGTGCAGAATTCGCCGGACATGGACAAGGTCGCCGGCGCCCTCGACCGCCTTCTGCCCGGCCTCGGTGGCATGGCGCGTCAGCAGGCCACCAATTCCAATTTCTCGCTCGGCATCATGATGCTCGGCCAGCCGGCCGTGCTGGAGGGCAAGCAGGCAGTGATACTGCCGCTGCGCTTCGACGACGGTACGGTGTTCCTCGGGCCGATCCGGATCGGCGACATGCCGGCGCTGTTCTAGTCGTCCGCCGATCCGTAAGGCTTCGGCAGCGGGTCAATGCTGGGATGCGGGCGGCCGAAGTCGGGCGCGGGCGAATCCTGGCCGATGTCGACGATGCCTTTGCGGATGGCGCGCGTGCGCGTGAAATGCTCGAACAGGGCGTTGCCGTCGCCATTGCGGATCGCCTTGGTCAAAAGTGAGATGTCCTCGTTGAAACGGCCGAGCATCTCCAGCACAGCGTCCTTGTTGGCGAGGAACACATCGCGCCACATGGTCGGGTCGGAGGCGGCGATACGGGTGAAATCGCGAAAGCCGCCGGCAGAAAATTTCAATACTTCGGAGCGCGTCACGTTCTGCATTTCGTCTGCGGTGCCGACGATGGTGTAGGCGATCAGATGCGGCAAATGGCTGGTGATGGCGAGCACCAGGTCGTGGTGATCCGCCGCCATGGTTTCGACGTTGGCGCCGAACAGGCGCCAGAAGGCGGCGAGCTTTTCCGTCGCCGCCGGGTCGGTGCCGTCTGGCGGCGTCAGGATGCACCAGCGGTTGACGAAGAGTTCGGCAAAGCCGGCGTCGGGGCCGGAATATTCGGTGCCGGCGACCGGATGCGCCGGAACGAAATGCACGCCCTTCGGCAAATGCGGCGCCATATCGCGGACGATCGCGCCCTTGACCGAGCCGACGTCGGAGACGATGGCGCCGGCGCTAAGATGCGGGCCGATTTGCTTGGCCACCTCGCCGCAGGCGCCGACCGGAATGCAGACAATCACCAGATCGGCGCCTTCGACCGCGGCGGCATTGCTTTCCACCACTTGGTCGGCGATGCCCAGTTCGGCAACGCGCTTGCGTGTTGCCGGCGAACGGGCGGTGGCGACGATCGAACGCACCGCGCCTTGCGCGCGCGCGGCGCGCGCGATCGAGGAGCCGATCAGGCCGACGCCGATCAGCGCCAGCCGGTTGAACAGAGGCGCCGGTTTGCTCACGCCGCTTTTCCTAGGAATTCCGCCAACGCCTTGACCACCAGCCGGTTGGCCTCCTCGGTGCCGACGCTCATGCGCAAGGCATTGGGCAGCTTGTAGGCGCCGACTTGGCGCAGGATGAGCCCGCGCTTGGTCAGGAACGCGTCGGCGTCCTTGGCGGTCTTACCCTTCGTCTCGGAAAAATGGATCAGCACAAAGTTGGCGACGCTCGGCGTCACCGGCAGACCAAGCTTGCCGATCTCCTCTGTGAGCCAGCCGAGCCAGCGCGTATTGTGTACGCGCGATTTCTCGACGTGCGCTGCATCGCGGATCGCCGCGACGCCAGCGGCGATTGCCGGCGCGTTGACGTTGAACGGGCCGCGGATGCGGTTGATGGCGTCGATCACGGGTCCCGGACCGTACATCCAGCCTAGGCGCAGCGCCGCGAGGCCGTAGATCTTGGAGAAGGTACGGCACATCACCACGTTTTCCGAAGTCGCCACCAGTTCGATGCCGGATTCGTAGTCGTTGCGCTGGACGTATTCGGCGTAGGCGGCGTCGAGCACCAGCAGTACATGCGCCGGCAAGCTTTTGTGCAGCCGTTTGACCTCGTCGAACGGGATATAGGTTCC
>Ga0335085_10012686_pt1 | contig 12395 bp, 9 predicted proteins | sample Lox_Sample_45_FD_206712 | JGI IMG/M metagenome (GOLD analysis project Ga0335085, IMG submission 206712) | Soil microbial communities from Loxahatchee National Wildlife Refuge, Florida, United States - Lox_Sample_4.5 | ecosystem: Environmental > Terrestrial > Soil > Wetlands | place: USA: Florida...
CGCGCAGCTCCATGTCCTTGAGCGCGATGCGATAGCCGGAGCCCAGCTCGGTGTGGTGTTCGAGCACCTTGAGCCGGCGTTCCGCGTCGGGATCGACCGCTTCGGGCACGACGAGGTAGCAGTACGCGCGGCGGTGGGACCGGCCAACCCGGCCCCGCAACTGATACAACTGCGCCAGCCCGAAGTGATCGGCGCGGTTCACGAACATCGTGTTGGCGTTCGGCACGTCGAGCCCCGACTCGACGATCATGGTCGACACGAGGACGTCGATCTCGCCGCTGACGAACCGGTGCATGACCGTTTCGAGCTCGCGTTCCCGCATCTGGCCGTGGGCGATGGCGACCCGCGCCCGCGGGACGACGCGGTGCAGATGGTCCGCGATGCCCTGAATGGTTTCGATGCGGTTATGGACGAAGAACACCTGGCCGCCCCGATCGAGCTCGCGCGAGATGCCCTCGTCGATCAAGCCGTCGTCCCACGGCTCGACGTAGGTGAGCACGGGCGACCGGTCGCGGGGCGGCGTCTGCATGAGCGTCATGTCGCGCAGTCCGGCGAGCGACATGTGGAGCGTCCTCGGGATCGGCGTGGCGGTGAGCGTCAGCACGTCCGTCTGCAGCTTGAGCTGTTTGAGGCGCTCCTTGTGCTTGACGCCGAAGCGATGCTCCTCGTCGATGACGAGGAGGCCCACGTCGGCGAACGCGACGTCGGGACTCAGCAGCCGGTGGGTCCCGATCAGGATGTCCACCTTCTTTGCCTTGAGATCGGCCAGCACGGCCGCCTGCTCGCGCGCGGACTCGAACCGGCTGAGCACGGCCACGCGCATCGGGAAGTCGGCGAGCCGCTCCGTGAACGTGCGAAAATGCTGATCGGCCAGGATCGTGGTCGGCACCAGCACGGCCACCTGGCGCTCCGACTGCACCGCTTTGAACGCGGCCCGCACGGCGATCTCCGTTTTGCCATACCCGACGTCGCCCACCAACAACCGATCCATGGGCCGGGTGCTCTCCATGTCGCGCTTGACGTCGGTGGTCGCGGTGCGCTGATCGGGCGTGTCCTCGAAGAGAAAGGACGATTCGAGCTGGCGCTGCCAGGGCGTGTCCGGCACGTGCGCGGGCCGCGTCGCGACCTTGCGGCGGGCGTACAGGTCGAGCAGTTCCGCGGTCATCTCCTGGATCGCGAGGCGCGTCTTGTCCCGCTGCTGCGTCCACCGCTTGCCGCCGAGCCGGTGGAGCCGCGGCGGGGGCACGTCCTCCGAGATGTCCGACGCCGATCGATAGCGCTCGATCTGATCGACGCGATACAAGGGAACGTTGAGACGATCGCCCCCTTCGTACTCGATGACGGCGACCTCGATCGTGCTCTCGCGCACGAATATGGTCTCGAGCCCCCGGTAGATCCCGATGCCGTGCTCGAGGTGCACGACATAGTCGCCTTCCTTGAGCGAGAGCGCGTCGACCGCGTAGCCGGCGGCATAGCGGCGCGATCGCCGAAGGCGCCGCTGCCGTCGGAAAATCTCGTGATCGGTCAGGATGCGGAGACCGAGCCTGACCCCGCGCGGCGGGATGATGAACCCGCCGTCGAGCACCCCCACCATGAGCGCCGCGGGCGACGGCCCCCAGGATTCCTCGGTCAGCAGTTCTTCGAGCCGCTCGCTCTGCCCCGCGTTGTCGCACAGGATGATGGTCGGCGTTCCGTCGCGGACGAGGCGGCGCAGTTCGCGAATGTCGCGATCGACCGCTTCGGGCTGGCGAAACGGAAACTCGATATCGGGCCGCTGGCCCGGCTCGATCCGCTCGATGGTCCGGAGCGTGCCGAAGCCGGCCAGCGTGTGCAGCGTGGCATCGAGCGGCTCGAACAGCTCGTCCCGGTCCGGCGCGTCCTCACCGCGGCGACGCGCGAGGTCGATGTGATGCTGGGCGTCGTCCCACGTCCGGCGCATTTCGGGCTCGATGTGCGACCCGCTCGGAACGATCAACAGGGTATCGGGGGGAAACAGTCCGGTGATCGACCGGCGCTCCAGCGTCCCCTCGACGTCGGTCACGTGCCCGTCGACCGGCAGCACCAGCGCCAGATCCACCTCGCGAGTCGAGCGCTGCGTGGTCAGATCGAAGTGCCGCAGCTCGGCGATCTCGTCGCCCCAGAACTCGACGCGAACGGGATCGGTCATGCCGAACGAGTACACGTCCAGGATCCCGCCGCGCAGGCTGAACTGGGCGACGTCATCGACCATCGGCACCCGCTCGAATCCGATCGCCTCGAGGTGCGCCGTCAAGGCGTCCAGCTTGTGGGTGTCGCCCTTCCGGAGCTCGATCCTGAGCGCCGCGAGGGCCTGCGGCATGCGCGTCCGTTCGAGGAGCGCGCGCGCTGTCGTGATGAGAATTCGCAGCTCGCCCCGCGTGAGGCGCTCGATGGTTTCCACCCGCTCCCCGGCCACCTCCATATGCGGCTCGGCCTCCCCGAATCCTTCGCGGGGCGGATAGAACGCGGCCGGCAGGTCGTCGAGAATCGTCCCGAGGTCGGCGAGCCATCGCTCGGCGTCGACGACGAGATCGGTGGCGACGACGAAGAACCGCGTCGGCAGACGCCGCGCGAGCGCGGCGACGATCACGGCGTCCGCCGACCCGGGCAGCCCCGCGATCGTGACGCGCCGTCCCGGCGGCGGAAGTTCGCCCACGAGCTGCGCAAAGGCGGGCAACCCCTCGACGCTGTCGAGCAGCGAAGCGAGACTCATACCGTCCGCTCCCGACTCCGCGCCGTCACCACGAGCCCCTCGGCCAGGAGCGCCGCCAACGCGGCAACGAGGAGCGGGTCCACCAGCGAACGTCGCGACGCCGTCGTGAACATGCGGGCGGGAAACGCCACCGGGTTGGCCAGCACTTCGGTATGAGGACTCGTGATCCGGCCGGCCAGTTCCGCGGGAGTGAGCCGGTCCAGATTCGATTCCTCCGGCGCGGCGTTCACCACCAAGGCACCCACACGGCGCGCGCCGTTCACGAGAAAATAGGTTCCGGCCACTGCGGGCACGTCGATGTCATCGCCAAGCGTCGTGCGCCGCCCGTCGGGCGATTCCAGCCCCGCCGCCCACGCGGGCCGCGGGATGCGCGAACCGGGAACGGCGTTCACCACGCCTCCAGGCTCGCCGCCCAGCCGGTCGCGCAGATTCGCCGAGAGCCACGGGATGAACGCCACGGCGACGGGCAGCGTCGTCGCGTCGGCCGTGACGGGCGAACCGACCAGCACGAACCGCGGGCCCGCCACGATCCATGGATCCCGGCCGATCGCGGCGAGCGTTTCCGCGACCGCGCCGGCTTCGGGCACCAGGTCGTATCGGTCTCGGACGTCCACCTGGCCGATCCCGGCACCCTGTGCCGCGGCGCGCGCTCCGACGCGCCGCGCGCCAAATCGCCACGCGACGCCGGCTCGTTCGAGGGCGCGATTCGCGACGCCGAGGCGGACCGGGTCCGACGGCGCGACGATGAACGCGGGGAGCGAGTCCAGCTCGTCCGCCGGCCCGACCGACACCGCGTCGCCCGAGCCGAGCGCGCCGGAGCGCCGGAGGACGTCCACCGCCGCGTTGAGAAAGGGGCCCGCGCCCGGCTTCACGACGACGGCCGGCGGCGTCCCGATCCATGCCGCGAAATACCGAATGTCGTCCGCCGCCAGTTCGTCCGGATCGATCGCGACCGTTCCGGCGACCCAGCCGCGCGCGGGTGGAGTCGCGTGGATGGTCACCTCCTCTCCGGGCGCCGCGATTCCGCGAGCGAGCGCGCGCCCCGCAACGTCGATCCGGTAACTCGCCGAATCGGTTGACTGGAGCCTGAGCGCCACGGCGCCGCCCGGCGTCCAGCGCGTCGGCCGCGCCTCAGCCACTGTGACCGCCCGGTTTGCCGGCGCGGCCGCGGTCGGCGACCAAATCAAGACCGGGACGCCGGCCGAGGACGCCGGAGTCGACCAGGACGACCGCTGACCGTCGGTGAGCACGCCGAGTTCGCGCGCCTCGAGCCCGGTCGCGCGAACCAGGCCGGCCGCGCGGGCAACGGCCGCGGGCAGATCGCCGCCGGCCGCGATGGGCCGGAGAGCGGCGAGCGCGCTCCGGACGGCGAACGCCCCGCCGCCGACGATCCGGTCATCCGCCGTCACCATCCACACATGGTCATCCGCGGTTGCGTCTTTCAGTACGTCCAGCGCGATCGCGCGGATCTGGTCGAACAGCGGCCGGCCTCCCTCCACGACGCCCGTACTCATCGAATTGTCGACGACGAGGGCCAGGGCGGCAGGCGCGTGGCCGGCCCCGAGCCACGTTCCTATCGGACGCGCCGCGGCAACCGTGAGGAGCAGGATCGCCGCGACTCGCAACAGCATCAGCAGCAGATTGCGGAGCCGCATGGTGCGGCGGTTCTCCTCCTCCGCGCGGGCGAGGTAGCGGGCCGCCGGGAATTCGATCCGCGCGCCCAAGCGCCGGCGCAGCAGGTGCACGAGCAGGGGCACGACCGCGGCCGCACCGACGAGCAGGTACAGGGGAGCGAGCAGCGTCATGGCAGCCGCTCGCGCGCCGCAAACGCCCGATGCAACGGTGTCCCGAACGGAGCGTCGGTCATGACGATCTCGTAGCCCACGCCCGCGGCGCCAAGCACCCGGCGCCACTCGTCGAGCACCCGGGCGACCGTGTCCCGATACGCCGCGCGGACATCCGCGCCGCCCCGCGCTTCGAACCCGCCCTCCGGGTCGACAAACCGCGCGTCGCCAATGGACGGGAGCTCGCGCTCGGCCGGATCGATGATGTGGAGCACCGTGACGTCGTGGCCGGCCGCGCGGAGGCCGCGAATGGCACGGGCGACCTGGGGCACGTCCATGAGCAGATCGGAAATGAGGACGATCATCCCGCGCCGTGCCAGGAGCCGGGCCGCTTGCTCGAGCGCCAGCGGGGCGCTCGACGCGCGGCCCGCGCCCGGGTCGTCGAGTCCGGCGACGAAGCGGCGCCACTGTCCGTGGCGCGCACGCGGCGGGATCGCCGTCCGCACGGCATCGTCGAAGCGAATGAGCCCGACGGCGTCGCGCTGCCGGAGGAGCAGGAGGGCGATGGCGGCGGCGAGTTGCTCCGCGTAGGCGAGCTTCGTGACGCCGCCCGCGCGGAGCGGCCCCGCGGATCGCGGGTCGGGGTGCAGCTGCGTTCCCGCCCAGGCCATCGAGCGACTCACGTCCAGCACGATCGTCGCACGCAGGTTGGTCTCTTCCTCGAATTGCTTCACCACCCACCGGTCAGCCCGGGCCGCGATCTTCCAATCGAGATAGCGGAGGTCGTCGCCGGGCAAGTAGGGGCGGTGCTCCGCGAACTCGACCGAAAAGCCCCGGCGGGGCGAGCGATGGAGGCCGCTGATGAAGCCGTCCACGATCCAACGGGCAATAATCTCCACGCGGCCAAGCGCCACCAGCGACGCCGGGTCGAGCAAATCGGCGCGTGGTGAGGTGCCGAGCTCCATTGGAACCCAGGAACCTAATTACCGGACCCCCGGAACGGTCTCGGGCGGGTTACTCCGCCGCGGCGAGCAACTCGCGCGCCTTGGCCGCGTCCGCCGCGCGGACGATCAGGCGGACGGAGGAGAGCGAGGCGACGCCGGGATAGACCGACATGTTCGTCAGCACCTGGGCCTGAACCCCGTTGGCGTCGAGCACGGCGGCGGCAATCCGCCCCTCGGCTTCGCTGGCGAATTCTTGTACGACCACGGTTGTGTCGGCCACGGAATGACTCCTCTCGGCGTGGGGCGCAGGATCGAAGATCGTCGGCCGTGGCGGCGCATATCAAGAGCGCCGCGGCCCGCCGCGGCCGGCGCCGATCGACGGCGAGGACCCCGGTTCCCCTTCGGCAACGCCGCCGGTCGCGCTATCTTGTCGCGGCGCCCCGCAACCCGTGCGCGGTCGCGACGCGCGGGCGCGGACGTCGGGAACCCTCGTGAATGAGACTGGCGTGAAACTGTTCTGGTCGGTGGCCGTCGGCGCGGCGGTCGGCGCGTTGTGCCGCTACTACCTCGGAATGTTCATTCAACAACGCGCCGGAGCCGACTTCCCCGTCGGAACGTTGGTCATCAACGTGACGGGGAGCTTCCTGCTCGGATTCATCATGCGGTACGCGCTCCAGTCGAGCGGGATCGGCCCCGAGGCGCGCCTCCTCCTGACGACCGGCTTCTGCGGCGGGTACACGACGTTTTCCACGTTCAGCTACGAGACGATGTTGATGATCGAGGACGGAGAATACGCCCGCGCCGGTACGTACGTCGGCGCCAGCGTGGTCCTCACCCTGATCGGCACCTGGCTCGGCTTCGCGGTGGCACAGCGACTGCTCGCGTTGCGGGGGCGCGTATGAGCGGGTTCAAGGGTGAACGGGTGCTGATGCGCATCCACATCGGCGAGTCGGACAAGTTCAAAGGCAAACCGTTGTATCAGCAGATCGTCGAGCTGCTTCGGTCGCGGCATTACGCGGGCGCGACCGTGCTCCGGGGCATGATGGGGTTCGGAGCGAGTTCGAAGCTGCATTCCGACCGATTTCTCGAGCTGTCCACCGACCTCCCCATCGTGATCGAGTGCATCGAAACCGAAGAGCGGATCGAAGCGATTCTTCCGGAACTCGACGACATGCTCGGCGGCGGGCTCATCACGCTGGAGCGCGCCAAGGTCATCATGTACCGCGCGGAACTTCCGCCGGAGCGGCGAACGGGCAGCTGGCCGATCGACGTCACGGGCGTCCATCCTCGACCCGAGCCGGACGACCCGGCTGATTAGGGCGCGTCGGGTGCGCGACCTCGGCGGGCCTATTCGTCGGTCCGCCACCGTCCCGTGATCTCCATCGACGCGTGCGGCGCGCGCGCCCCCGGCGGCGCGTCGCGTCGATAGAGGATGACGCGCACGCGCTCGAGCGTGACCAGACCGCCGCCGATCATCCGGTCCAGGTCCGGGAGCAGGGCCTGGATCTTCTCATCCGATTCGACGCATTCGATCACGACCGGGACGTCGACTTTCGTCGACCACGTCCGCGTCCGGTGAACGTGCCCGGACGCCTCGAACCCTTCGACCGCGCGATAGGCCGTGGCTCCCGCGCACTGGCGCCGCCTCAGGAGCTGAACGATCTGCTCGTAGAGCGGGATGCCCTGGAACTTGTCTTGTTCCTCAACGTGGATGCGCATCAGGGTGCGCTCGCCTTTCAATCCGTGCATCGCGTCCTCCAGCGCATCGGCGGCCCTGCCGGCAGCTTCCCAGTGCGCCGCACCTGCCGACCAAGAAACTGCACGATGATCGCGCTCGCGTCGAGTTCCGACATCGGCGGCTGCGATCCGTTTCCGCCCGGCTCGCCACGGTCGACGCCTTCAATCGAATAGAACAGCGCCAAACGCAGGGAACGTCTATTCCCATCGCTACGGCCATCGCGCCAACGTGAACGTGGAGTGGTCGACCCCAAGATCTCAAGCGCCTCTTGTGCAGGCGCGCGGCCCGCCGCCGCCGTTAACGCCGCCAGCGCGAAGAACGAAACGAATCCGGACCAATGTCGCGGGCTCACGTCGGGCAGCAAGCGGGTGTGTGTTTGTGTGTACGAATACGAACAGCGTCTCTCGTATTGGGACGACCTCGATGCAGGGTGTAGATTTACGCTCCACAATCACTTCCGCCGTTTCGCCAGAGTCCCGCCGTGAAGCTCGACCACATCCGCAATTTTTGTATCGTCGCGCACATCGATCACGGGAAATCCACACTCGCGGACCGGCTGATCGAGGCGACCGGGACCCTCAAGAAGCGGGAGATGAAGGAACAGGTCCTGGACACCCTCGACCTGGAGCGCGAACGCGGCATCACGATCAAACTCAACGCCGTCCGCATGACGTATGCGGCCAAGGACGGCGAGTCCTACGAGTTCAACCTCATCGACACGCCGGGCCACGTCGACTTCACGTACGAGGTCTCGCGGTCGCTCGCGGCGTGTGAAGGCGCGATCCTGGTGGTCGACGCGTCGCAGGGCATTCAGGCGCAGACGTTGTCCAACCTGTTTCTCGCCCTCGACGCCGGCCTCGAGATCGTCCCCGTCCTCAACAAGATCGACTTGCCCGGCGCCGAACCCGACCGGCGCAAGCAGGAGATGCACGATCTGATCGGCGCCGATCCCGATGACATCTTGCTCGTGAGCGCCAAGGAAGGCATCGGAATCGACGCGGTGCTCGAGGCCATCGTCAAGCGGGTTCCGGCCCCCGAAGGCGATCCGGACGCCCCGCTCCGCGCCCTGATCTTCGACTCCTATTACGACCGCTACCGTGGCGCGATTCCGAGCATTCGCGTCGTCGACGGCACCATCGTGCGCGGCATGCAGCTTCGCTTCGCGGCCGGATCCGGGCAGTCGTACGAGGTCGCCGAGGTCGGCTACAACCAGCTCCGCCAGGTCGAAGCCGCGAGCTTGGGACCGGGCGAGGTCGGCTACGTCGTCGCGAACGTCCGGACCGTCAAGGAGACGCGAGCCGGGGACACGATTCTCGACGCCACGAAACCCGAGGTGGTGCCGCTTCCCGGCTACAAGGACGTGCACTCGATGGTCTTCGCGGGACTCTATCCCACGGACACGAGCCAGTATGAAACGCTGCGGGACGCGTTGGAGAAACTGCAGCTCAACGATGCGTCGCTCCATTACGAGCCCGAGACCTCGACCGCGCTGGGCTTCGGCTTCCGGAGCGGCTTTCTGGGGCTCCTGCACATGGAGATCGTCCAGGAGCGGCTCGAACGCGAATTCGATTTGAGCCTCGTGACGACCGTGCCCACGGTCGAGTATCACGTCTACCACACCGACGGCACGATGGAGCTGCTCGAAAGCCCGTCGAAGCTGCCCGACAGCGGCGTCATCGGCCGCATCGAGGAGCCCTACGTCAAGGCCCGGATCATGGCGCCGACGGACTACATCGGCGCGATCATGACGTTGGGCACCGAGCGCCGCGGCATCTACAAGAACATGACCTATCTCGACACCGCCCGCGTCGAGTTCGATTGGGAGTTCCCCCTGGCCGAGATCATCCTCGACTTCTTCGACAAGTTGAAGACGGTGAGCCGGGGATACGCCAGTCTGGATTATGATATGCTCGAGTACCGGCCGGGCGATCTGGTCAAGCTCGACATGCTGATCAACGGCGACCCGGTGGACGCGTTCTCGGTGATCATTCACCGCGACAAGGCGTACGAGTGGGGACGCAAGATCGCCGACAAGCTCAAGGAGCTCATTCCGCGGCAGCTCTTCGAAGTCGCGATCCAGGCGGCGATCGGCAACAAGGTGATCGCGCGGTCGACCGTGAAACCCCTGCGAAAGGACGTCCTCGCGAAGTGCTACGGCGGCGACATCACGCGCAAACGCAAGCTGCTCGAGAAACAGAAAGAAGGGAAAAAGCGCATGAAGCAGGTGGGATCGGTCGAGATTCCACAAGAGGCATTCCTGGCCGTGCTGCAGGTGGACTGACCGAGCGGGCCCCGATTGCCTCCGTCCCTCGTCATCCAAACGAGCTTCCTCGGTGATACGGTCCTGACGACGCCGTTGCTCGTGCGGCTGGCGCGGGATGGACCGGTGGACGTGGTGGTCACCCCCGGCGCGGCCGGGTTGGTCGCCAACCATCCCGCCGTCCGCGAGGCCATCGTCTACGACAAACGCGGTCGGGATCGAGGCATCGGGGGCTTTCTTCGACTCGTGGCCCGACTGCGGGCGCCGCGGTACGGCGCGGCCTTCCTGGCGCAGGGGTCGGCCCGGAGCGCCGCGCTCGCCCGGGCCGCGGGCATTCCCAGGCGAGTCGGCTTCCAGACCTCCGCCGGACGCCCGCTGTACACCGTTCGCGTTCCCTATGTAGCGAACGCGCACCACGCCGAGCGATTGCTGGCGCTGGCGGACCCCGACATGGCGATCGCCCTGGCGGGCACACGACCGCGTCCATCTCTGTTTCCCGGGCCGGGGGAGCGGGAGGCGGTTGATGCGATCCTGGGCGGGCTGGCCGCGAGCGGCGACGCTCTCGTCGGGTTTGCCCCGGGGAGTGTCTGGGGGACGAAGCAGTGGCCGGAATACCCGACCCTGGCACGCGCGCTCGCGCCGGCCGCCCGCATCGTCGTCATCGGCTCAGCGGCCGACACGCCGCTGGCCCAGGCGATCGTCGCGGCCGCCGGAGGTCGCGCGATCGACGCGACGGGACGGATGTCCCTCCTTGCGTCGGCTGAACTGATCCGCCGGGTCGGGGTGCTGGTGACCAATGATTCGGCGCCGCTCCATCTCGCGTCGGCGATGGACACGCCGACCGTCGCGCTGTTCGGACCGACGGTTCCGGCGTTTGGATTCGGTCCGCTGGCGACCAGGAGCGTGGTGGCCGGCGTGGAATCCCTGACATGCCGTCCGTGCGACCGGCACGGGCCTCGGACGTGCCCCCTCGGACACTGGCGTTGCATGCGCGAGATTACGGCCGACTCGGTCGCGCAAATTGTGCGCTCCTTCCTGTCCACCGCGTGAGATGCCCATGGCCGCCAAGAAGCGCCAGCGATACATCGTGGGGGTTGATTTAGGCGGTACCAACATCGCCGCCGGCGCGTTGAGCGAAGACGGCCGGCACCACGTCGCCATGCGGTCGATCGCGACCGCGGCGGAGTTGGGCGCGGACGCGGTCGCCGACCGGATCGTCGATCTGATCGAGACCGTGATCCTCGATACGATGGCGACGGCGGGCGTCACCCGTCGGGAATTCGTCGGCATCGGACTCGGAGCGCCAGGACCGCTCGACCGTGAACGGGGGGTTGTGATCGTCGCGCCGAATCTGGGGTGGCGCAATTTCCCGTTGCGGGATCGGGTGTCGGAGCGAACCGGGTTGCCGGCGACGCTCGACAACGACGCCAACTGCGCCACGGTGGGCGAATGGTGGCAAGGCGCCGCGCGAGGCGGCCGGCACGTGGTCGGCATGACCATCGGCACGGGGATCGGCGGCGGGCTGATTCTCGACGGGACGCTGTTTCACGGCGCGTCGGACGTGGCGGGCGAGATCGGGCACATGACCATCGAACTCAACGGCCGCCATTGCAAGTGCGGGAATTACGGATGTCTCGAGGCCTACGCCTCGGGCCCGGCGATCGCGACGCGCGCGCGCGAGGTCCTGGTGCGCGAGGAGACAGCGTCGCAGCTCCCATCGCTGGTCGACGGGCGCCTCGAAACGCTGACCGCCGAGACCGTGTATCAGGCCGCGCATGCCGGCGACGCGGTCGCGAACGAGATCGTGCGCGACACGGCGCGCTACCTCGGCGTGGGCGTTGCCAACCTGCTCAACATCGTCAACGCCGATGTCGTGGTGATCGCCGGGGGTGTGACGCGGGCGGGCGACGCGCTGTTCTCGCCGCTCCGGGCGGAGGTCCGCCGGCGCGCGTTCCGTCCCGCGGTCGAGGCCACGCGGATCGTTCCCGGAGAACTGCCCGGCACCGCCGGCGTGGTCGGCGCAGTCGCGACGTTCAAGGCGCAGCACCTCGGCGCCGTTTAGGGGCCGCGTCCGATGCCTCGCGTCGGCGTGATCGGCACGTTCGTGTGGGACGTGATTCACGGCCGCGACCCGCGGGCCGAGCCCGTGGAAGAGTGGGGCGGGATTGCCTATGCCCTGGCCGGCCTCGACGCGGCGCTGCCCGGCGATTGGCAGATCGTTCCCGTCATGAAGGTCGGTCGCGACCTCGCCGCACGAGCGTACGAATACATGCGAACACTCAAGCACCTCGCGCCGGACGCCGCGCTGATCGAGGTGCCCTACGCCAACAACCGGGTCGAATTGCGCTACGTGAGCGACGAGCGGCGCAGCGAGGTCCTGACGGGCGGCGTGCCCGGATGGAGCTGGCTCGGTCTCAAGCCCGCGCTCGACACGGCGCGCGTCGACGCGTTGTACGTCAACCTGCTGAGCGGCTGGGAGCTCGACCTCGAAACCGCGCGGCTGCTTCGCCAGCATTTTCGCGGGCCGATCTACTGCGACCTGCACATGCTGGTGACGGCCGTGCAACCCTCGGGGCTGCGCACGCCGCGGGATCTGCCGAACGCGGCCGAGTGGTGCGCCTGCTTCGATCTCATTCAGGTCAACGAGGACGAGATGGCCAGCATGGCGTCCGACCCCATGGCGCTCGCCGCGACCGCGTTGGGCGCGGGCGCACGATGTCTGGTCGTGACGCTGGGCAAGCGCGGCGCCGTGTTCTTCGCGGCGCCCGACTTCGACCGAATCGACGACGTACGGCGGCCGAGAACGCTGGGCGCGATGGTCGGACCGATCCGGACCGCGATCGTCCCGCCGGAATCCGTGAAGCCGGAGCACGGCGATCCGACGGGCTGCGGCGACGTGTGGGGCGCGACCCATTTCTCCCGATTGCTCGCCGGTGAT
>Ga0335085_10012688_pt1 | contig 12393 bp, 25 predicted proteins | sample Lox_Sample_45_FD_206712 | JGI IMG/M metagenome (GOLD analysis project Ga0335085, IMG submission 206712) | Soil microbial communities from Loxahatchee National Wildlife Refuge, Florida, United States - Lox_Sample_4.5 | ecosystem: Environmental > Terrestrial > Soil > Wetlands | place: USA...
CCTTATATAATTTTGGTTAATGTCGGATTGGTAAGTTACATGATAATGTGTAGAAAGAAATCATGAATCCAATTCTTGAAGAATATCTTTGGAATAACATAGAAAATTGTGCAGATTACCGCTATGATCCTTGTCGAGTAAAACATGGCAAAACTGCACGAGAAGTTATTAAAGAGATGCTTGAAATGCGATTAATACAGTCTCCTAAACAAGCATGGTGCACATTAGAAAAATGGCTAAAGAAGAGAAAATGGAATTATGGAACGAGTCTTGATTTAGGTTGGAAAGAAATAAGACATCTAAACTATTTTATAAGCGAAGAAGCAAAAAGATTATATGGAATCTATAATAAGGAGAAATAAGGAAAAAGCATGAAATGGATATCAAAACAAGATAGTCTTCCAAAAAAAGACATGCATGTTTTAGCAACGGATAGTAAAAATATTCACATAGCGGTATATGATGGATATGAATTCTTACATGATAACTGTGATTATGGATGTCACGTTACAGAAGATTTATATTGGATGCCTTTGCCATCATTGCCTAAAGAGATAGACATGAACATCGAAGAAAAAAGAAAGATGATGGAAGGATTGATCGAAAAGTTCCGTCCAGTTCTTAAGCGGTTGGAAGAATACGACAAGGAAAAGTAATGAAATATTTTATCTTGCTATTTCCCATTATGGTCTATTGCGCCTCGCGACCAAACTCGCCTGAAGAACGGGAACATCTTCCCCTTACTGAACGCATCCGCATTCCCGTTGTAGGACGAACACAAATTATTTCAGGGCTACTTTTCTATGCCTATACGAATCCTGATACCGGACGTACCAATATGTACGATGTAAGCGAAAGCTTGTCGTTGGAAGAAATAGCTTACTTTGATAACTACTTTAGAGAACTTGAAGCGCGCCAACGGGCAGTTTTTGAAGCTACGAATAACAATAGAAGCCATGATCCTGGAGAAGAAGAATGAAATAGCCAACAGCCTTGGCCCTCGCTCTTAATTTAAGAGGTAAAATTAGCTGTTACCGTTGGCTAAATTATCAATAATAGGGAATTTCTTTCTCTATTTCCTCTATCGCCGCTATATATTCCTCAACGATATCATATTTATCAATAGCATAGCGAAAGCATGCTTTAATCAGAAATTCTACCGAGCTGTTATATTTATCAGCAATCTGCTGCAACTTGTCAGCCTGGTATTGTGTAATAGCTATCATCATAACAATCTTAAAAAATAATGCGTTCATGAGTACCCTCAGTTTAAAAAGGCTAGAAGGGAGAAAAAAGGTTCATGTCTTATCTTATCATTTCAAAGATCATAAACACCTTCTAGCCAACCTTATTAAACAACACTTTAATAACGCAACCTCAAGAGGCATTGTATTAAAGATCTCTTTAATACTACACTAACATCATGAAGAAACGAGAAATAATTTTACCCTTACTCTCTATGGCCGTGGGCATAATCATCACAGGGGCGCTCGTATTTATCCTTATAAATTTACTAGCGCCTCTGACGATCAACACTTTGTTATATCTAATAGATTTGTAAGCCTATCTATTGCGCTTGGCTTCTTCAACCTGCTTACGCAATTGTGCTTTGCGTTCTTCAGTTAATACACGACGATCATAATCCCCTGCACGCGACAATGGTGTATCGCCCGTTTGTGGTGCTACAGCAGCAGCTGAACGCGGTCGTTGTCTATTCTCTTCCAGTTTCCTGTCTACGGCTTCATAGTTGTTCTCAGGGATAAGATTCTTTATTGCCTCATAAGCACTATAGCCGCGATCATAAATGTCAGGGTTGGCCATTATTGAACGAAATAGCGGTGCTTTAGTTCTGGAGAGTTTCTCAAGATTTTCTTTGGTAACCACTTTATCAAAGTCAGTAAACTGATACTTAAGATTGGTCTCTGCTACTTTAATAGAGGTCTTTTGCGCTTCTTCTTCAAGACGTCGTGTCGCTTTTGCAACACGGTCATTCATCTTTTTGAGATACTTCTTTACCTGATGACCTTCTACATAAGCATCATCATTGATATCCAATAAGGCATCATCGTCTTCAGGTATCGTATCATGTGCTACTTGTTGCATCTGGCGTTGCTGTAGTTGATATTCCAGATCTGCAGCTCTACGTTCTGCTGCTTCTGCACGCTCACGTAGTATCCTATGATTAACCTCTTTTTGGGTTAACGGACGCGATTCAGGCATATCTGGCGATTCTTGGGGTTGTTGATCTACAACCTCTTCAGCAACGGGTTGTTGTTCAAATAATTGCATCGTATCGGTGTTTTCTACTTGATCAGACATACATTATCTCCTTGTTAAGCGGCTACGATTTTAATAACCGCATCTATCTTTTCGCCATTCTCTTTCTTGACCCATTCTAGCATCGATCCAGATTCCATGAGAAGAACGAATTGCGCTAGCTGTCCACACTCTTTATCCTGTAGATACTTGGTCGCATTGCGCACGATATGATAATAGAGCAATGCATCAGGAATTGACCAGAGAAATTCTAATTTGTCTTTGCTATATACATATTTCCATACGGACTGTTTATATACCGGGGTTGGGCATGACCTGCGTGCTAAAACTATATTGCGGGGTTGGCGTAGCACAGCATCTACCGTTTGTAGCAATACAACGTAGAAGTCGCCATTCTTATACATATCTTCACCACAGGCTTTCTTAGCAGTAGATACGATCATTTGCATGATCTCATGCTCCATAGAACGACGATATTCTATAATATCATCATCAAGGCCAAGGCCCAGTTTATCGTGGTCTAATATCTGTTTTCCAGCAGTTTCTTTCATAGTTATCTCAATCTAGAACAATTCAGCATAAAAAAGAACCCCCACGGTCTTTATGGGGGTCTATGCAAGGAACGTGCATGTACTAATGTCTTATTTTTTACCGCGTCGTGCTTCTGAATAACCTATTGCAACCGCCTGCTTAGGATTGGTTACCTTCTGGCCAGATCCACTACGCAAGGTACCACGACCAAACTCCTTCATGACAACTTTAATTTTGTCTTCTGGGTTGCGTACGTGTTTGCGGCGCTTCTTTGCCCCTTCACCGAGCACATCTTTGTGCTTCATAGCTTTTTCAATATGCTCCTCACGTTTGCTGTGATGTTCTTTCTTCTTCATAGCATGCGAACAGCACTTATGCTTTTTCATTTCTTGCCCTCTCTGGCCAATTTTCTCTTTTTGAGTTCTGGATATTTCCTGTAAACAGCCGCTTTAAGCGCTGACGGATTCGGCGCAAAATGCGCACGAGCCAACGCATTCCTGGCATGTGCAATATCGTTGATGGGAAACGAATATTTCGACGCACCTCCCGCCTTTCCGGCGAAATCTTTTGGTGCTACGTGTTTATATTTTCCCGCACTCGAAGAACCCTTTTTCTCGCGCATCTTCTCTTCAACGCCGCGCTTAACCTTTACGCCACGCGCAAGGGTAATCTTTTTCTTTTCCATGGTACCTCTAAGAGGGGCCCATACGGGCCCTTATATTACTGAGCTAATGAAGAATCTCTGAACCAATCTTTAATATGCTCTGCTGACGGATATTTTTGCGTATGCTGTTGTTTATCCTTAGGTGTCTTAAGAATCTTATACGCTATCTTAGCAGCTTTTAGATTAGGTTTTGGTGCAGCTGGCATAATGACTCCTTTAGTACTTTTTCGGACCTTCTTCCCTGCCAAGATCGCGATAGTCTTCATGCATTTGCTTGTTAACGCCTTCAAATAGGTCGTCTACATAGCCCATGTTGTCATTGTATGATGCTGGCCAGTATTTCTCCATAACCATCTGAGGCAAGTTGCACGGAGCAGATCTGTCATCAGAGATCATAGATTTGTGGCGTTCCATCATAGGGCGTGCACCTATATTAGCAGGATAGCGTTCGCCATGCTTTGCCATTTGGGCATTTGAATGCTCATAACGTGCTTCTCCCAGAGATTCGTGTTCACGAGCTTCTCTCTTGTGATGCTCATAGCGTTTTTCACCACGTGATTCATGCTCTCTTGAGCGCAAGCTTTGATGGTGTCTTTTTTTAGCCATAGTGGCTCCTTGTTAGAAACTGCCGATCCGTCTTCGCCTAAAGGCTACGCCGAGACAAGCAAGGTTGCCCTCTATCTAACCATTCCAGAACCATTCTGAACGGTCATTCCGCCTTCGCCAAGGCTTTGGCGTGACGGAGGAGGATTATTTCTTTGTAACACGTTCGGCGTCGCCTCAGGGCTTTGCCGTAACGCCTCCATCTGGGATATTCCCTTAAGACGCGCTTGTAGATCTATAAGCTGCTGTAAGTGCCCAAGATCCATATTTTCTAATTCTTTCATAGCTTTTACGAGATTAAGCGTAGCAAGCTGATCTTCTTTAATAGCCTCTGCACGTTGACGTTCAGCAAGCGCTTGGTTTTCTTGCACACGACTTGTACGTTCAATTTCAAGGCCTCTATCAGCACCTGCACGGGCATGAGCCAAATTAACTTGTGCTTCTTGTAATTGCATTTGTGCTTGTAGTTGTGCTTGCTGCATCTGCGATTGTTGCTGCGCAGATTGACCCATAGCATTAATGAGATCCTGCTTATTCTGCAACGTAGCTGATTCTATAAGCACGGCATCTGGTATCTGTACGCCAAGCTCTCTGAGTTGCATAAGCTGCGCAAACTGCATCTGCTTTTGTGATTCGGTATTAAAGCCCGCTTCTACCATGCAATGATATTGGCCAAATGCCTTGTTATAAAACAATGGGGCCGGTGCTTCGCCCTCGAGCAGATTCTGAATCTTACCTGGGGTGTAATTATTTCTGATCACGCGCATGATCAGTTCGCCAAGCAAGTTCTGCGAATAGTCCAGCCTATCAAATAAAGGCTGAAGTGTGGTCAGACCAGCCCCCTGACGCAACGCTGATAATATCCCTGCTTTATCATCCAAAGCAGATCCCATAAGCTCTTCATTGATGCCGGAAACCAGGTTCATTTCTTTCGAGAAGGTATCCTGTAACTCAAAGAAGTACTGAGGAATATTCGGCGGCGATATCTGTTGGACATCGCTCATCTCCGATTCTTCTTTAATAGGAATAATACGACCCTGGCCTGTCTGAAAGAGATGCTTTACATCAACGGGAGCATTCTCTTTAAATATCCATCCAGAATTCACGACAGACTCGGCTGCATCGGCAGATAGGATGACTCTTCTGTTGAAAAGCACCTGTGGATCACGCAATGAGCGACATATTCCCTGTATTCTGCTATAAAAATACGGCATCATAGGATTATAATAGCCAACTACCGGAACGAATGGATACACATCGAGGCCAGACGCGCCATCATAAAACACGTGATCTTGAATCATAATAGCGAGTCTGACGGTGGGAATTTCCTGTTCTATAACGGTAAGCTGTGGATAGTCATCCATCATCGCTTCCACGTCTAAATTCGTCTGTGTCGTAATTTCAAATACTTCCCCTGTCTCCTTATCAACCAGCAGCTTTTGCTTGCGGTAGTCGCGATAATAGTACTCATCATACGCAAGTCTGTTTTGCTGCGTCTGACCATAGGATTCAGGCATATACTGAAAGCGACCATCTCTGCCGGTGCCGGTAGGATTACCTTCCAGATTCATGATCTGTTCATGATAATCTGGCATGAGCGCCGCAGCCGCAGAATGTGAAAGGTAGCTACGACGCCATACGAAAGCGCAATCTGAAAGATCAGTTTTGCGAAAATAGGGGTCTATAAAGAAGCTATTATACGGTAAATTATCAACTTTTATATCCCCATTAACGGGATCATTCTTATAATCCAGATATACATGCAATAAATTCATACCAGCAATACATGCACCTTGATGGAAGGCCTCCGAGATAGTCTCATAGATGCCTTCCCGTTTGTAGACGCCCAAGAGAATCTTTGTCCATTGGTCTGCGGTTTTCTGATCGCCATTTTCTAGCGGTACTACAATGGTAGACTTGCGATTTCTACGCTGATAACCAGACACCATATTGCATAAAGGGCGAACACGATTGAAATACCATGAGCCGCGATTGTTATTAGGCAATTGCTGGTTAAGATCGGCCATGAGAGATGTATCACCTGCTTCTAGCCGCGTGTCAATCGTAGCTTCGGTCCAGTAAACTTGCCAAATAGCCTGATTAGCTGTGTAATCGGAGTTTATTTTTCTTTTTATAGCGCCATAACTGTCGTGTAAATACTCTGGCGGCAACATCAACATAGTTCAGTCTCCCTGATCGTAAACACCAGGAGTCTATAAAACTATTCTTTATTTACACAAGCTTTATTACATTTCATCATCGGATCGGAAGCAGCTACTTTATTCATGTGTTCTTGCTCTTCTGGCGATAGATCTTCCCAGGTACGATATACCTTTTTTACTAATGGTATCCAACCGAAGTGCCAATAATAGGTAATATGTGTATCAATACCAAAGGGTAAAAATACGCGGTATTCAAGTGTGTGTTTACAGTGACGATCTTTCATCTTCTACGATCTTTATATCCTTAAGGCGCTTAACTATTGTGTCCATGAAGTCAAAGAAGTTCTTAAAGCAATCACACCATCCAGGTTTTACATGACTCTTTAGCTCACAAAGTGTTTGAATATCTTCAGCATGTTTCTTACGCCATGCATACAAGGCGTCACGGTAAACATATTTGTTTGGATATTTGCGCCTATCTTCTTGCATGGAACAATCAATGCATAGATCTTTACTGCGTAATGTTTCGTTGCTGAGGGCTCCTCTATTTTCTTCATTATGTGCCAGGATAAATGGACTTTCTTTGCCACACAGGAAGCATGCATCTAGGCCACAAATCTCAGATTTATTCTGTTCCATTGTTATCCTTTGGTATATCGGGCAATTCCATCCAGTGACTAACTTCTTCAAGGCAATAACTAACACGGCAACAGTTGTTCATTATATTCCAACGATCACCTTTCTTATATTTAACCATTTTGGTGCCAACGCGTTACTTCAATAAGATATGCAACTTCTATTCCTGCATTTGGTCCATATATAAAAACCGTATCATCGTATGCGGGCATTCTTTCAGAGCATTTTATCCACATCTAATTCCTCTAATAACTTCGTTGCATCTACAATATTATCTTCAGCTTCACAGAGTCTATACAGCGTATATGCACCCTGCTCTAAGCGCAGCATTTCATCCCAATCGCCACGCCGAATAGCCATTAACCAATCAAGAAAGTGCTGCTTAAACTTAGGATATTTACAGTTTTTATAAGCATCTTTGATCATTTCAGAATATCCACCTAGCCTATACGCATTTATTTTAATCTGCTGTGTATACATTTTTTGCGAATCAGTATGACACATAGCGAAGAAACTTTTACCACCGCTATCTGCTATCGCATACAAGAATACCTTCTTCCAATCATCAAGTGATTTTTCATGTGCGCATTCTCTACATCGAGAAAGGAAACTTTCTTTGGGATGTTTATCACATGTTTTAAATAAGGGTTCTTTTTGTTCAGGCCCCTCTTCATAGCACCACCATTCCTGCAAGAATAACAAAAGCTTACCAAGATAAAATGCACCCAATAGCGCCAATATCCACAAGAATGTATTAATAAGCGTTTCTTTCCACATTACCTATACCTATCATAGTTTTCGTCAGAACGGAAAAACCTTGGTAGATCATGTTGATTACTACCATACAACGCTTGTGCCTTGGCACGATCAAATTCATCTGGTGTGCGCCCTTTCTTGGTCTTATGGATAGATAAGCACAAATATCTAAGTGCATCTGCATAATGATTCGCCCATGACTTAACGGGCTTATTCAGATACATGTTGTGCGGCTCATCCCATTCCTTACGATAGTTTTCCAAAGCATCCACCAACGACTTACATTTGTCAGAATCTATCCAGAACTTATTAAAATGGGTCCAGACGTTCTCAATTCCTTCTATAAGGCCAACATCATCAACCAACGTAAAGTTAATCCCAAGTTGACGTGCTTTCTCATAGCGCGTAACTGCTCCGCCACCCCATTCTCTCACCTTGATGTCATGCGGGGCAAAATACTTGCCATATTTGTAAGGCTTATCTTGAAGTATCTTAGCGTAATGGTCAAGGCCTAAGTTTCTGTTGGAATAGCAATCTATAATGCGAATGATCGTGCCATCACCAACCACCTGAAACCATATGAGCGTTGTTGGATCGTTAACGCCTATATCCATCGCAACATGCACCAATAATCCAGGCTCCCAAGCAACCGGGCATATTTGGCCCTTAAACTTAAGTCTATCCAAATATTCCCCATAAAATGACCCAGAAATACCACGTTCAAAGCTGCATTCGTACTCCTGAAAATAAAGCCCTTCTTCCATCTCTTCGCGCTCTTTACGGAGCACATCTTCATCGATATGGTGTATCTTCGACGCAGGATGTACGACAACTTTCCAATCAGGCAATTCAGAAGCAAGCTTGTACAATTGCCACATATGATTCTTACCACGTGGCGTACCAACAAACAAGCACCAACCACCATTAGCAGCCAATATGGGTCTGATGTAGGAAAATATCTCCGGCGGCATTAGGCTGTACTCTGAAAGAATCACTGCAAAAGGATTGGTGCCAACCAAAGAATTATCATAGGTATCGCCACCAATACACTGCAAGATAGAATTATTCTTAAAGCGAATCTTCATCTCAGATTGGTTAATCGAATCTACCAGATCGTGCGGCAAAAAATCCAAGAACTTCTGCCCATCTATAGTTATAGCATCGAAGATAGATTTTCTTGCCTGCGCATAGGTTGGTAGCACGTAGTACACCAAACACACCCGCTTCAAGCATTGCCTTATAGCTAGATTAAATCCCAGCACATCCTTGCCAGATCTGCGCGCAGCTATGTAAAGCACACGCTTAAAGGCACCAGATTCTATAGCATCAAAAACTTCTTCCTGATACCACCTTAAACAGAACTGGTCTAGGTTAATTTGTACTTCTCTCATGCTGTCCTATTAAATAAGCAGCACAGTCACGGCTGCATACATAAAATACATGTTGTTTGTCTGCGAAAGTAAATTCTTTGGGCTTATAGCAAACACAGCATACTTCTTTGACATCTTTGAGTGCTTCTTCTAGATCTTCAACGGTTGCATTGAGCTCTTCACAAACCTTCAATAGCACAGGATCGTCTTTGGCAATAGTTGGCATCCCATAAACGTACACGCCAGACTTATCGCTGTTATGCGTTATGCGCAGTTTATCGGGTGAAATACGCTCAATCTTCATATTATTCTTTCACATAAAGGCAATCGGTGCACATAAAGACAGCGTGCTCGTTATTATGTGCTATAACTTCTGGATTAAGTTTGCCGCAGGCGTCACAATGCACCGTTTTAATATCTTGTGCGCGTGAAACATCGCAGCATTTTGTACAACAACCTGCACAGCATTCTAAGCAACACGCTGCTGGTTCATTATCATGACCGCAGGTAGCTTCTTTTTCGGGCATATCTTTGAGATTCAATGTCCAGGTATCTTTGAGTATGTTTTCAATCACCATAGTCTTCCCTATCGTTGATATCAGCCCATACACAATCTATCTCTTTACGCAGAATCTCCACCATATCACTCAGATTTCCTAAAGCATGTACCATCAACGTAATTTCATCTTGATGACGAATCTGCTCTTGCGTAAGTTCGTGATGCTTTGCTTCTTCTACATAGCGATTGAGCACATCGCGCAATGATGTCGTAAGGCCCTTCATCTTATAGATGCATTCATAATATTTTTCACTCATGATATTTCCTTGCAGAATGTGTTCTCAAAGGTGTTGTTAGCGCTCTTTCAATTGGCCATTTTAGTCTATATATACGTACCCATAAAGGATTAAGCGGCAAACGATATAAGCGTGAAAAATAGGATAATGTTCCACTGTGATCGTTATATTCTAAAAGAGTATGCGAATTGAGCTTTGTTCCCTTTCTATTTGCCGGATGACCCCCACATGATCGTGTTCCACCTTGCTTCTGCCTTAATGAGGTACCACAAACAATCTTTTCTACACCACAAACACATTTACACAGCCAACCAGTTTGATACCACCTATTTAAGGCATCGCGCATCTCTTCCTTGGTAGCTCTTCTGATAACCGTCAGTTGACCATATACATTTCCGGTTTCATCTATGAATTTTGGATCAACTCTTTTCCTCATAGTCTTCCCTGCACATAAAAATGCTTATCGCAGCGTGGGCATTTAGTCCATTTAGGGTGCCTAGAAACACGCTTATTTAAGTCTATGATGTCTTTTTTAGTCTGCACACAGTTGGTGCACAATTGGATATGCACGAAGATATCCTGATCATCCTCATGGAGCTTTCTCGCTGTCACATAGTGCTTCATCTTGCTTCTCCTTCTCAACATACCCTATAACACAGCGCATGCATTTAGCTTGCTTCTCCACGCAATCTTGGCATGCATTCTCTTTCATATCTACTATCGTCAACAAGCTCACATGGTAAAAGTCTTTATAGGTTGCATTAATTCCCTTTAAGAGATGCAATAACTCATTCACCATCTGCTGTTCTAGATGATCTTCCATACTACACCCTTACCTTATGTTTCTTATCCCTCGGGGGCATCTGATATTTAACACCAGTCTTCGTTCTCTTGCCTGATTTACTTACATGAATAGAGCCTTGAGGCGCATCGACAATCTCGCCGCTCAATGAGTCTGAGTCCGTCTTGTTCTTGAAGGGGCATATCCCCGAAAGGGCCGCAGTCCCTCTTTCAGGAATTGTAGATTCTTTAGGATGTTGCGCCATAACAACCTGCATAGGTTCTGGGCCTTCCATCTTCTCAATCTTCTTCAACAGCGCATGCAATTCCTTTGTCTGATTCGCTATGGTCTCTTCCAGGCCAACAATCTTCTTCTCGAGGCCTTCTTTCTCCAACAGCGTATAGTCTACGATCGCCTTCTGTTCATTAAGGGCATGATGAAGCGTTTTGTTCTCTTCCTGCATAGTCTCAGAAAGGCAACGATAGGAATTATTATCCATATTTATTCGCAGAAGTTTACCATTATCTGCAAGTAAGTCCTCAATAGTACTCTTACACTTGCCATGTATATTAAATGGATTAAACATCGATCTCCTCGGTAGTTTTGGTTACGGTTAAGGCTAATTCTTCAGCGCTAATAACTTTAGGGCGCACAATCTCCACCAGATATTTAACCTGCTCCTTAAGTTGCTGTAGTTCTTTGAGCTCTATGTGATAGCGATTGACAGCATCGTCTTGTGGATCTAAAAGATGAATATCCCTTAAAGCTGAATAGCTATCAAGCTTCTTTCGCATACAACCAACACGCCTTTTAGATGCTAATAAACGTTTCATCAAATCGTAGGCGCGTTTTATATCATCATATTGCTGTGACCATTTGTATATTCTGCGTTCATCCATCTTGTACTTAGCAGCAAATTCCATGACCTCAAGCATATCTGACTCTACCGCCTCTTTTAGCATGGTTCGTATAAGGCGCGTTCGCCATTCATCTCTTCCAGGATTGCAAAAGTAGGTCTCATCCTCGATCAAATCCTCCCAGCGTCCGTTTTTTTCCAAATAATTTTCATGCATGCTAGGCTTGACGGTTTTCTTCCTTACTACTGAAGTTGTCATTACTCCAGCTCCGTCAGCGTTAATTCTGTGCGGGGATTTGGATCGTACTTACAATCGAAACTGCCGCTACAAATATATTTATCATCTACAATTATAACTTTGTTCATTGCATCACATATAAACTTTAAGAAATTATCAAAGTCAGGCCAGGTAGTGTGCCACAAGCTGGCATGCTTAGATCTCGCCTTAGGGCTACGTATATAAAAAACTATATCAAGCCTAAGGGGGCCCTTAAAAAGAGGCTCCTTGCCATGCTGTTGTTGCATTATGAGGCCATAAGATACTTTATCTTTAACTTGGTTATCCCAAAACTGTTTACCTCTACATCGGGCGCGCTGCCATGGTATAGGATTTATCTCTATGCAATATGATTTGCTTCTCATGCTACTCCTTCTGCGAAGGCCGCCGGTCCGTCTTCGCTAGGCTTCGCCGTGACACGAAGGAAAGCGATATTCAAAAAACCGGCGGCATCTAGTAATGAAAGCGTATCAAATGGGCCCTTGGTAGAAAGGTGAAAAACTCCGCAGGCCCTATGTACGGACAAAAATATCAAAGCACAAAAAGAGCAAAATTTCTAGAAGCGGCCGCGCAACTTGTTAACTGCTCGCTGGGTATGCTCTAAAGTAAAGCCTTTACAATAGGACGAAAGGCAACCGTTAACGCAAACGAAGGCTTTTCTTCCTGGCCTTGTCCCGCCATAGCC
>Ga0335085_10012689_pt1 | contig 12392 bp, 9 predicted proteins | sample Lox_Sample_45_FD_206712 | JGI IMG/M metagenome (GOLD analysis project Ga0335085, IMG submission 206712) | Soil microbial communities from Loxahatchee National Wildlife Refuge, Florida, United States - Lox_Sample_4.5 | ecosystem: Environmental > Terrestrial > Soil > Wetlands | place: USA: Florida...
ACTTTCAAAGCGACGCGGCGGCCGAGAATTTGATCCTCGGCGAGAAAGACGACACCCATTCCGCCGCGGCCAATGCGATCGACGAGGCGGTAACGCGTGGCGGAGAGATCGGGCGATTCGGCGGCGAGGCGCAGGCGATCGAGCGCGGCATCGGAGAGCCAGGTCATTCGTGCGCCTCGGCCGAGCCGGGCGGATCGGCGCCGAGCAGGGCGCGGGCCTCGCGGCGGAACTCCTCGTCACTCGAGGTCATTTCGCGGATGAAATCGAGAACGATGCGGCGAAAGTCGCGGCGCGCGGCGGCCAGATAGTTGGTGACGTCGGTGGGAGAAATGCGCAGATCGCGCGCGAGATCCTGATAGCTGGGGCGGCGATCGGGAGCATCGGGGAGCGCATCCTGAAGGTCGTAGCGCTCGAAAACCTGGAAGCAGACGGACTTGCCGCGAGCGGTAAGCTCGGCGCGAAGGCGTTCGACGCCGACGGTGAAGACGCTGCGGGCCCATTCGCGGTCAAAGAACTCGTCCATTTCCGGAGGGGCAGAGGGCTGCAGGCGGCTGAGCTCGCCATCGGCGGCGGCAAAATCGAGCGACAGCGGAGGCGAGCCGCCGCCCCGCTTTTGGCGCTGGCCGGCGCGATGGTGATTCGAGACGAGATTGTCCGCACAGGCGCGGAGAAAGGTGCGAAGGCGCGCGCGGCGGGGATCGAAGCTGCCGAGCCAATCCTTATCGAGCAGGCGGAAAAAAAAGTCCTGGGTCAAATCCTGCGCATCCTCGGGAGATTTACTCCAGCGGAGACGAATGTATTTGTAGATGGGTTTCCAGTAGGCGGCGAGGAGAGTGTCGAGGGCGCGGGAGCGTTCCGAGGAATCGCCGCTTCGCGCGGCGAGAATGGCGGACCAGCGCGTGAGAGGGAAACCACCGCGGGATGCTTCGCTATTTGGACTGCCGTCCACAGAGTATTGCCGCAGCCTAGCCGCGTCCTTTTCCGAGTGTACGACGCCGGAACGAAAGGGCAAGGTACAGCGGATCCATTCCTGGCGCAAAGGCGAGAGGCGCTGGAGAGTCAGCGCCTGCCGCATGCAAAGGCCTTCGGGCTGCCCCACGAGCGGGAGTGCAGGGGCAACCGAGAGGGCTCAGTTGGAGGGAGTGATGGCGAAATAGGCGCGCGGCCGGGGGCGAAAGCGAGCGAAGAAACCGAGCAGACGCTTCTGCCAGCCGTACTTGGCGTTGAGCAGATCGTCCGCGAGACGGGCTTCGTCGCCCTCGAGGATGCGCGCCGTAGCCTCAACCCAATCGCCCTTCAGCCGGCCACGCGCGTCGCAGGGAGCCACACGCACGCGGGGATTGTTGCGGATGCGCTTGACCTTTCCAGAGGCCGCTTCGGAATAGACATAGAGGATTCCGTCCCGCTCCGCAAACCAGACGGGTACAGCAACGCCCTGGCCACTTTTCCTGAACGACTCGAGGCTCATGTAGGACTGCCCGGAAAGAGGAGAGCGAGTGTTCGAAATCGGGGACACGCGGGGATTAAAAGAGAAGGAGAGTGACGTCAGCCGTCACTCTCCCGCGGCAAACGTTAGAAGTTGTCCTTCGCGAGTTTGGCGACTTTCTTGGCGAAATCCTTGGTTGCGGCCAGGTTTTCCCCGTAAAAGCGCACTTTGCCCTCGATCGGTTGCTCCAGAAGCACGGTGCCGTCCTTTTTGGTGAAGCGGACATTGATTTTGATGGAGGTGGCACCCTTGACTGTGGTGACTTCCCGCTCCTTCTGGCTGCCGGCGGTAAAGGTGGCAGGAACGAGCGTCACGATCACCAGATCCGGGACACTCTCCGCTCTGCTGTCCCCGTCCCGATAGACTTTCTGGAACTTTTTGGTTGCCTCGAGCTCCAGAATGACGTGCTCGTAGGTGGCCACGCGGAAGTCTTCCGGAATGGTGAGCGTGGCCGAGGATTGCGTGCGGACCACCTGAACGGCGGAAGCGGAGAGCTTATGAGCCGCCTCTTGGGGGGGCGCCGCGTCCGCCGGAAGCGGCGCGAGCAATGGGATCACCAGGAGCAGAGACGCTCCGCACAGCACGGCTCGAAAACCTTTGGAAACTGCGGTTCCGTTGAAGCGCTTCATGGCTTCTGCTCCTTCGGTGCTTCCGGCTCCGGGGCGTGAGCGGTGACCTTAGCGCCCTGCGCAACCAACGCATTCTTGACGGCAGTCGCTTGGCCCGCGGGGAACACCAATACGGCGCCGTGAAAGCCGCCGTTGGAATCGGTGTATTCGACGGTCATCACCTCGACCTCATGGGAAAAGAGGCTGAGGATCCGGCCGCCGCCGTAGGGAACCGCGCTCTTCACGGCTGTTCCCCCCAACCCGCTGATATCCTGCCGGCTTTCGTTGCCGAGGAAGATGTCCGTGATTTCCGGGATCTTGATCTGCACCTTGTTCTTGCCTTCGACGAAAGTCAGGGCGCCCTGGTAAACGCTGGCGGTGCCCTTGATTCCGGGTTTGATGCCTTCCAGGCCGATGACGCACTGTACGTCCGGAACCGCCACGGTGGAGTCCGCTGATTTCGCCTTGCTCCCCTGACCGGTCAGCACAAGCGGAGCAGAAAGAAGCAAGAGGCAGAGACCGAAGAGTGCGAAGGCCGGTTTGATGCGTGTACCAAAATGTTTCATAAGCCTTCCTTTTTCCGGGCAGGAGTGGAATTGCCGGACCCGCCCGAGCTGCGGAACGCCCGCACAACCGCCCCTGGCGGCGCCGCGGAGGCAGACACGGTAGCAGAGGAAAGCCGTTTGGGGAAGCGGAAATGGGCCCGTGGGGGACCGCAGAGCGCGGGGGACGCGGGACCCGGCTCAGCGCTGTTTCGCCTCGTTGTACACCAACTCCACGAACTTCTCGCGAATGTCGTAGGTGAAGAATTCCGCGGTGTTTTTGTCGCCGCCGGAGAATCTTTCCACGAACGGTTGCAGGTCCACGGCCTTCTTCACTTTGTCCAGCGGCACGTCGTGGTCTTGCCGGAGCTTCTCGTGCACCTGCGCCACCACAGACTTCATCATTTCCATCACCAGATGCAGATACGTCTTATCGCGCATGACTTCGCCATGGCCGGGCACGATTACGTCCGCGTCGAGGCGGTCGATTTTTTCCAGGGTCTCGATCCACTCGACGGGATAGCCATCGAAGGTGAACGGCACGGGGCTGACCAGCAGGTCGCCGCTCATCAGGATTTTCTCCTTCGGCAGATAGATGACCACGTCGCCGGCGGTATTGCCGCGGCCGAGGTGCATCACGCGGACTTCGCGGTTTCCGAGATCGATCCTCAGCTCGCGCTCGAAGGTCACCGTCGGCAGGACGAGCTCGAAGTCCTTGAGCGACGCGACAATGCGTTCGACCTGCTCCAGCCGCTGTTGCGCCTGCTTTCGCTTTTCCTCCGAGAGCGGCTGGCCGTCGTCCGTTTTGCCCGATTCGAGGCGCTTGGTGAGCTTCTCCCGCAGCGTCCCGGCCTGGCTGACGACTTCGCTCTTAAAATACGGCGACGTAGTCTCGATCATTTCGCGAGTGGCGGGGTGCGACACGATGGCCAGCCCCGGGAACTCGCGCGCGTATTGAACATTGTCCGCGTTGTGGTCCTGGTGCCAGTGCGTATTCACCAGCCAGCGCACCGGCTTGGAGGTCCACTGCCGGATCTGCGCAATATCCTCCTGCGCGACGTAGGAAAACTGGCAGGAATCGACCACCAGTACTTCGCGCTCGCCGATGATCACCGTGGTGTTCCCGTTCACCCAGCCCGGAAACGGGTCCGCGTGCCGGATGGTGTAGACGCCCGGCGCCAGTTCCGTCACCTTGCGTTCTTCCACAAACAGGGAATCCACTCCCGCGGCGGTGGAGAGCGCTGCCAGCAGCAGGGACCACACGAGGAGCGCGATGGCGAAGCGAAAATTCGGTTTGATCACGATGGCACCTTCCCGCCCTCCATCCTGCCGGGAAACGCCGCGTCTTTCTTGAACGTCTGAAACCGATAGGAACAGAGCAAACCTGTGGGTGCCGCGCCCATTTCCGCCGTTCCGCTGCATGCCGACGACCTGGTCCGCCGGGCCACGGCGGGCGGATTCACGTTCACGGAGGCCTTCAGTCCGGCGCGCCGCATACCGGCGCACGCGCACGCCTCGTACAGCATCACCCTTGTTCTGGGCGGGGCGTTCGAAGAGCGCTACCGGACGACAAACGTGGCGCGCCGCCAGCCACACGAATGCGCACCCGGCAGCGTGCTGCTGCGCCCCGCCGGAGAGGTGCACGAGAATCACCTGGGGCCGCGGGGCGCGCGGACTCTTTCCGTGGAGCTGACGCCTGGGCGGCTGGGGCTGGGCGTGAAGTCGCTGGCGTCGCTGCTTTCGCTGGCGCTACGGCGCGAGGCGGCGTTGCTGGACATCGGGCTGGCCATGTCGCGCGAATTGAGGAACAGCGACGCGGCCACTCCGCTGGCGCTGGAAAGCCTGGCGCTCGAGCTGCTGGCGCGGATGGTGCGCGATGAGAGCGCCGGGGAGAACCGCCGTTCCGAGCCGTTCCGCGTGAAGACCGACGCCGTGGTCCCGCGCTGGCTGGCCGATGCGCGGGAGTCCATCCACGAGCGATTCCGGGAGCAGACGCTTCGCGTGGCGGCGCTGGCCGCGGAACGGGGAGTGCATCCCGTGTACTTCGCGCGGGCGTTCCGCGAGCGGTTTGGAGTGTCGCCGGGGGAGTACGTCCGGCGGCTGCGGGTGGAGTTTGCGCTCGAGCGAGTGATGAGTTCTTCGGACACGCTAGCCGCCATCGCGCACGATTGCGGATATGCGGATCAGAGCCACATGAGCCGGCATCTGCGACGGAGGCACGGCCTCTCGCCGGGGAAACTCAGGACCAAGCGCTAACCTCGGCGGCGGAGGCAAGTGTTCATGGAGATCGGAAGCCGTAGGCTGAGCTGTGGAATAGCTGTGGGAAAGGCGGACCTGCGGCTGCGGGCCTGCGAAAAGAGGGTGAGAGTGAGCAGGGATCGGGCTTGACTTCAGCCGCGTGATTTCGTAATATTTCTAATTGCCTCAAGGCCTTCCTGCCTGCCAGGGAGTCAGTTCTTTGACAATCGAGTGAAACGAGCCAGAACCCGTTTGGTTCAACAAGTCAGCCAAACGATTCAACAGTTCGTTCTGCCCTCCGCCCGTATCTTCCTGAATCCCTCAGCAAGGGGACCGGGATTGAGCGAGAGGGAACAGAACACCAGGTTTCAAATGAGAGTTTGATCCTGGCTCAGAGCGAACGCTGGCGGCGTGCTTAACACATGCAAGTCGAGTGCGCGGTAGCAATACTGGCGCACGGCGCACGGGTGCGTAACACGTGGGCAATCTGCCCTCGAGTGGGGAATAACCCGCCGAAAGGCGGGCTAATACCGCATGACATTCCACTGTCTTCGGACGGTGGACTCAAAGGCCGCAAGGCCGCTTGAGGAGGAGCCCGCGGCCGATTAGCTAGTTGGCGGGGTAACGGCCCACCAAGGCGATGATCGGTAGCTGGTCTGAGAGGACGGCCGGCCACACTGGAACTGAGACACGGTCCAGACTCCTACGGGAGGCAGCAGTGGGGAATCTTGCGCAATGGACGAAAGTCTGACGCAGCGACGCCGCGTGGGGGACGAAGCCCTTCGGGGTGTAAACCCCTTTCGACCCGGACGAAGTCCCGCAAGGGATCGACGGTACGGGATGAAGAAGCCCCGGCTAACTACGTGCCAGCAGCCGCGGTAAGACGTAGGGGGCCAGCGTTGCTCGGAATTACTGGGCGTAAAGAGTCTGTAGGCGGTGCGGCAAGTCGGGAGTGAAATCTCGGGGCTTAACTCCGAGTCTGCTTCCGAAACTGCTGTGCTCGAGTGCGGGAGAGGTGAGTGGAATTGCAGGTGTAGCGGTGAAATGCGTAGATATCTGCAGGAACACCAGAGGCGAAGGCGGCTCACTGGACCGCAACTGACGCTGAGAGACGAAAGCTAGGGGAGCAAACAGGATTAGATACCCTGGTAGTCCTAGCCCTAAACCATCAGGACTTGGCGTGGGTCCCGTTCGGGGCCCGTGTCGGAGCTAACGTGTGAAGTCCTGCGCCTGGGGAGTACGGTCGCAAGGCTGAAACTCAAAGGAATTGACGGGGGCCCGCACAAGCGGTGGAACATGTGGTTCAATTCGACGCAACGCGAAGAACCTTACCTGGGCTCGAAGCGTGCCTGACCAGCCTGAGAAATCAGGCCTTCCCGCAAGGGACAGGTACGGAGGTGCTGCATGGCTGTCGTCAGCTCGTGCCGTGAGGTGTTGGGTTAAGTCCCGCAACGAGCGCAACCCTTATCCTTAGTTGCCACCCGCAAGGGGGAACTCTAAGGGGACTGCTCCGGATAACGGAGAGGAAGGTGGGGATGACGTCAAGTCAGCATGGCCTTTATGTCCAGGGCTACACACGTGTTACAATGCGCGCCACAAAGCGCTGCGAACCCGCGAGGGGGAGCTAATCGCAAAAAAGCGCGCTCAGTTCGGATTGCAGTCTGCAACTCGGCTGCATGAAGCTGGAATCGCTAGTAATGGCGCATCAGCACGGCGCCGTGAATACGTTCCCGGGCCTTGTACACACCGCCCGTCACATCACGAAAGTGGGCTGTACTAGAAGTCGCCTAGCCAACCGCAAGGGGGCAAGCGCCAAAGGTATGACCCATGATTGGGGTGAAGTCGTAACAAGGTAGCCGTAGGAGAACCTGCGGCTGGATCACCTCCTTTCTAAAATAAGCGGCGGATCTACCTGCACACGCTGCAGGGACGAGCCGTCCACCGGTTCTCACGGACCGGGTTTGGCTGATTCAAGGCCATTCGGGTTCTGGCCCGATTCACTCGATTGCTCGAAGAAAAGTTCGAGGCAAACGCAAACGCCCCGGAAGCGTAACCCGCTCCGGGGCGTTTTTGTTTTTGCGGGCTGGGGCGCCTCCGCTACATCACTGGAAGCGCGGGTGATAGTTGGGATAGGGAGGCTGCTTGTACGAGGGCAGCGGATGCTCCTTGAGCGACTGCATGACGATCTCGACGGCTTTTTCGAGCTGGGGATCATGGCCCTCGCGGACGAGCTTGGGATCGAGTTCGACTTCGACGTCGGGCGCGATGCCGTGGTTCTCGACCTCCCACTGGCCTTCGGTGCCGTAGATGGCCCAGCGCGGAGCGGTGACGGTGCCGCCGTCCATGAGCGTGGGATAGCCGCCGATGCCGACCAGTCCGCCCCAGGTGCGCGTGCCGACGAGCGGGCCGATGCCGGTCTTGCGGAAATACCAGGGCATGGCGTCGCCGCCGGAGCCGGCGAATTCATTGATGATCATGGTCTTCGGACCCTGGATGGCTTCCTGCGGCTCGGAGTAAGTTTCTCCCTCGCGAGTCTTTACCAAACTCAGGATGGGCCTGCGGAGATAGTCGATGATGTAGTCGGCGAGCTGGCCGCCGCCATTGAAGCGCTCGTCGAGGATTGCACCCTGCTTGCCGACCTGCGCGAAGTAATAGCGATTGAAATTGGTGTAGCCGGCGCCGGCGGTGTTGGGCAGATAGACGTAAGCGATTTTGCCGCCGGTCAATTGGTCCACCTTGAGGCGATTGCCCTCGATCCAGTTGAGATTGCGGAGAGCGACTTCGCTGTCGATGGGGAGGACGGTGACCTCGCGGGAGCCGGAGCCGTCGGGATTCGGGCCGACGCGAATGACGGTCTGCTTGCCCGCGGTTTCCTGGAAGTACGAGTAGAGATTTCCGGGCGGGCGCAGGTCGCGGCCGTTGACGGCGAGGAGATACTCGCCCTCCTTCACGTTGACGCCGGGCTGGGTGAGCGGGGCATGGAGCTGCGGGTTCCAGTTCTCGCCGCTGTAAATGCGGGAGAAGCGGTAGCGGCCGTTCTCGATGGTGTAGTCCGCGCCGAGGAGGCCGACACTGACGGGCTTGACTTCCGGCATGATGCCGCCGCCGACGTACATGTGCAGCACGTTGATGTTGCCCAGCATGTCGGAAAACAGATAGTCGAGGTCGGCGCGGCTGGTGATGCCGGCGAGGAAAGGCTCGTAGGCCTTTTCCGCGGCGGCGAGATTGAGGCCGTGGAAATGGGGGTCGTAGAAGAAGTCGCGCTCAATGCGCCAGATTTCGTGGAACATCTGCCTCCACTCGGCCGGCGGATCGACGTAGACCTGCATTTCCGCGGTCTTGAGCATGCCGTCGCCGGGTTTGGCGGGCTTGTCGGCGCCGGTGATGAGCCACTTGTCCCCCTGGCGATAGAGCATTTTTTCGCCGTTGTCGGAGAGGATGAAGGCGCGCGCGCCATCGAGGATCTTTTCCGTCTTCCTGGTTTTGAGATCGAAGCGCTGGACGGAAAAGACGGGCGGGCCATTGCCTTCGACCTGAGGGCCCTCGAGGAGATAGAGAACGCCTTCTTTTTTCGAAGTGAGGAACTCGTAATTGCGCGGGGGAAGGGGTAGCGCAAGGATGCGCTGGCTGAGGTTGTCGAAATCGATGGTGACTTTGACGGGTTCCTTGTTTTCCTTCTCCTGGTCCTTGTCCTTGGCGGCGGAGGGCTTTTCTTCCTTCTTGTCCGAGGCTTTTTCATCGTCGCTTTCGGGAGAAAGGGGCGAAGGCAGGTCTTTGCGGAGGACGGCGACGTAGGCGGAGCGGGTGACGGGATGTGCTTCGCTGGTCATATCGAGCCAACCGGTGGTGAGACCCATGTCCGTGCTGGCGGTGAAATAGAGATATTTTCCGCTTTTGTCGAAGTGCGGGTAGAGGGCGTCGCTCATGCCGTCAGTGAATTGCGTGGCCTTGCGGTCCTCCAGGGAGTAGACGAACACGGCATGCTGGAAATTGGAGAGCTGCTTGGTGTAGGCGAGCCAGCGGCTGTCCGGAGACCAGACGACGTCGAATTCGTGATAGGGGGAATCGAAGCGGTCCGTGTCCGCCTTGACGGGCTCGGGATGGTCGAGATCGACGTACCAGAGGTTCAGCCGCTTGTCGCTGAAAGCGATTTTCTTGTTGTCGGGCGACCAGACGGGGGAATAGAAAAACGAGGGGGGATTGCCGAGGCTGATGACGCGAGCAGGGGCGAGGCCATCCTGGCCGCGAATGTGGAGCGCGTACTCGCCGGACTCGTCAGAGAAGTAGGCGATGGATTTTCCGTCGGGAGACCAGGCGGGGTCGCGTTCGGCGGCGCCGGGGGTATTGGTGAGGTTGCGGATGTCGCCCTTCTCCGCAGGGACGGTGAGGATCTCGCCGTGAGCTTCGAACACGGCGCGCTGGCCGGTGGGAGAGATGGCGGCGTTCTCGATATGCTCGCCGACTTTTTCGAAGTGGGGGCGCATCTGGGGCATATCCGCGGCGAGGCGGACTTCAATCTGTTTTTCCTTTCCGGAGGCGAGGTCGTAGAGATGGAGGGAACCGAGCTGCTCGATGACGATGGCGCCGGGGCCGGCCGAGGCGGACTTGAAGTCGAAGCCGGAGTTCTCGAGGAGCTTTTTGATCTCCTGAGTCTTCATGTCGTACTCGTAGAGCGTGACGGCACCGCCGCGGTCGGAGAGGAAATAGATCTTGTCGCCGATCCACATGGGGCAGTAATCGTTCGAGTCCACGTGGGGCACCTTGACGATGCTGGAGTCGGCGAGATTGGCGATCCAGATGGAAGCAAAATGGCCGCCGCGGTAGTGCTGGATGGCAATGTAGCTGGTCGAGGCGCCGAGGCGGCGGTTCCAGGAGGGCACATAGGCGATGTGCGAAGCGTCCGCGGAATAAGAGCCCTCCACGCCCATGGGGAGCGGAAGCGGTGTGGGGAATCCGCCTTCGACGGGAATTGTGTACAGGCGCTCAAAGCGGGAATAGCTGCTGCGAATGGAGCGGAAGATCAGGCTCTTCCCATCCGGCGTCCAACCCACGGCCACGTCGGTACCAGGGTGCCAGGTGAGGCGGCGGGGCTCACCGCCGGAGGCAGAGACGACGTAAACGTCTTCGTTGTGATCGTAATCTCCCGTGTAGGCGATGAGGGAGCCGTCCGGGGAGAAGATGGGCCGGCTGAGGATGCCGGAGCCGGTGACCAGACGCCGGGCATCGCCTCCGGCGCGGTCCACAATCCAGATCTCGCCGCCGTAATCGAAGGCAATCTGCGTCCGGCTGAGAGTGGGATGCTGAAGCAGCAAGGGCTTCGATGCCTGGGCACGGCAGATTGGGGCGAGCAAGCAGACACAGACGAGAATCAGGAGTCTTTTCATCTCAGTCCCCCGGATCAATTCGGTTGGATTCGATACAGGTAATGCCAATTGAGACCGGATAGTCTACCACGGCACGCGCGTGAGGTTGGGATGTTGGGAGGAACTGGAGAGGGTCGGTCGTGCGGGAAAGAAGGAGTGGAGATGAGGGAGGGGTGCATTCCCGTAACGGGAATCTTCACTGGTCAGACCAGGGAAGTCGCTGTAGTGGAATGGTGGAAGGCCGGGCCGGTACGAATCTCAATTTGATACTCTTCCCTTTACTTCGCCCCTTCTTCTCGTTAGTCTTTTTGCGGCTTTTCAGGGTGTCCTCCAAGGGGATCCCACACTGGAGACGAAGTACGTAAGGAGCGGAACGGTGGTGACCCGCGAAGTTGCGGGAGAGACCATCGTCGTCCCCGTTCGGGGTGGTGTGGGAGATCTCACCGGGCTGTTCACTTTCAACGAAATCGCATCCGGAATCTGGAAGCAATTGGCCGAGGGGCGCACGGCGGAAGAAGTAGTGGTGTGGGTGGAGGCCAACTACGAGGTGGGCGAGGAGCGCGCGCGGGCGGACGTGACCAGATTCATCGGCGAACTGCAGGCGCAGGGCCTGGTTCGCGCGGAGTGAAAGGCAGAGCTGCTGGGAGGATCAAGCCGCCGAGGGAGTGAAGGGCGCGGCACGAACGGCATGCAGACGCAGGCGAGCTACAGCGAGTTTAGCGCGCGCATTCACGAAAGGGCCCGAACCCGACAAGGGTCCCGATTTCCCACACAAGTCTCCATTGAAGTGACACGGCGGTGTCCGCTGGAATGCCGCCACTGCTACAACAACCTGCCGATGAACGACGCAGTGGCGCGGAACGAGGAACTGACCTTCGGCGAGCATCTGCGGCTGCTGGATGAACTGGTGGAATGCGGAAGCCTGTGGCTGCTGTACACGGGCGGGGAGATTTTCGGGCGGGCGGATTTTCTGGACATCTACCGGGAGGCGAAGCGGCGAGGATTTCTGATCACGCTGTTTACGAACGGAACGCTCATCACGCCGCGCGTGGCCGACGTGCTGCAGGAGTGGCGGCCGTTTTCGGTGGAGATCACGCTGTACGGGGCGACGCGGCAGACCTACGAGGCGCTGACGCAAATTCCGGGCTCATATGACCGGTGCATGCGCGGGATCCATGCACTGCTCGAGCGGGAGCTGCCGCTGAAACTGAAAACGGTGCCCACCACGGTGAACCTGCACGAAGTGTACGCGATGCAGCATCTGGCGGAAGAATTGGGCGTGGAATTCAAATTCGATCCGATGGTGAACCCGCGGATTGACTGCTCGTCGAGCCCGCTGGGGGTGCGGCTGTCGCCGGAAGAGGTGGTGGCGCTGGAATTCCAGGATGCGCACCGGGAACGGGAATACCGGAGACTGGCGATAGAGGAACTGGCGTCCGGGCGAGGGGCGAAGACGGAAGCGGGACACGTGTATTCGTGCGGCGGGGGAGTGAATTCGTTCGCCGTGGATCCAGCGGGACGGCTGACGATTTGCGTGCTGTCGCACCGGGAGAGCTACGACTGGAGGGGGGGAAACCTGCGGGACGCCTGGGAGACGTTTTTCCCTGGAGTGCGCTACAGGCCGAGGACGCGGCCGACGAAGTGCGACAGCTGCGGGATCCAGACGCTGTGCGGGATGTGTCCCGCGAACGGAGAACTGGAGAACGGGGACGCGGAAGAACCGGTGGAATTCCTGTGCGAGGTAGCGCACCTGCGCGCGGAAACACTCGGAGTGGCTGTTCCGCAGCATGGAGCCTGCGACTTCTGCACGGGAGGCGCGAGGCACGCGGAAGTGGCGCGTTCGGCGCAGCGCGTCCGCAACCGCGAAATCAACGTGGGCGAACGAGTGCCCGCCGCTGCGATGCTGCCGATCGTAGGCGCGAGCCAGCCAGCGTGCGGGAGCGGGCAGTGCGGTAGCTGCGCCGCGCACCGGTGAAGGAAGGACGGAAGAGGCCATGAGCCAGACTCAGGACAAAGCGGGCGGCAGCAAGAAGCCGTATGAGCCGCCGCAAATTGTCCAAGTGAACCTGAGGCCGGAGGAAGCGGTGCTGGGCAACTGTAAATTCCTGGGTGTAGCCGGACCGGCAAATTCCTCGTGCGCGACGATCCCGATCTG
>Ga0335085_10012690_pt1 | contig 12392 bp, 15 predicted proteins | sample Lox_Sample_45_FD_206712 | JGI IMG/M metagenome (GOLD analysis project Ga0335085, IMG submission 206712) | Soil microbial communities from Loxahatchee National Wildlife Refuge, Florida, United States - Lox_Sample_4.5 | ecosystem: Environmental > Terrestrial > Soil > Wetlands | place: USA...
GCGGCCGTGGCTGGAGATCCGCATGCCGACCTTCGGGTTCACCGAGCTGCAGCTCAACACCCTCACCCACTACTTCGCGTCCATGGACCTCGTCCCCTACCCCTTCGAGCCGCGGGCCGACATCGACCCGAAGATGGTCTCGACGGGCGCGAGCCTCTTCGGTCGGGCGGAGTGCGTGAGGTGCCACGTGGTGGGGGGCAAGCTCCCCAACCAGCCCCCCAGCAACATGGCTCCGGATCTCGCCGCGGTCCACGCGCGGCTGCGCCCGGGGTGGATCAGGAGCTGGCTCAAGGATCCCCAGCGGATCGTGCCCGGGACGCGCATGCCCCAGAACTTCCCGGACAAGCCCGAGGAGAACGCCTACCCCGACGTCCTGGGAGGGAAGCAGCAGGCGCAGATCGACGCGGTGACCGAGTTCCTGCTGACGCTCGGGCCAGGAGGCGAGCGGTGACCGAGGCTCCTCCTCTCCGCGACGAGGGACCGGCCGATTCGCCTGCCGAGAAGCGCCACTTTCCCGCCCGGCTCCTCGAGTTCTTCTTCTTCCCGCTCGTCATCGTCGCCGTCGCGGCGGGCGTCTTCGTGCTCTTCGGGCTCATCACCGCGGAGGGGAAGACGCCGCGCGACTACGTCGGCCTGATCCGCAGCGGCGACTCCAACCGGCGGTGGCAGGCGGCGTTCGAGCTGTCGAAGGTGATCGGCGCCGGCAAGGACGCCCGGGCGCAGGACCCCCGCCTCGTCGGCGACATGGCGTCGCTCTTCAAGGACGCGGAGGGCGACGACCCGAGGGTGCGACGGTTCCTGGCCCTCGCCATGGGCCGCTTGGGCGACGCGGGAGCGGTGCCCGTGCTCCTCGAGTACGTGAGGGGCGTGCGGCGCGGGGAGGGGACGGACCCCGAGACGCACGTCTACGCGGTCTGGGCCCTCGGCGCGATCGGAGACCCGGACGCCGTCCCCGACCTCGTGGCCCTCGCCTCCCACGAGGACGCGGGCCTCCGGAAGACCGCGGTGCACGCCCTGGGCGTCTTCCCCTCCCCGGAGGCGACGGCCGCCCTGGAGGGCGCCCTCGCGGACCCGGTCGGGGACGTGCGCTGGAACGCGGCCGCCGCTCTGGCCCGCCGCGGCCGCGCGTCCGCGGTCCCGGTTCTCGAGCAGATGCTCGACCGCGGGGAGCTGTCCCGGAGCGAGGGGGTCACGGTGGACCAGACGGAGGAGATCCTCCTCCAGGCGGTCGCCGCGGCCGCGCTCCTCGCCGACGCGAGGCTCGAGGCGCGTCTCACGGCGCTCGGGGACGGCGACCCGAGCCTCAAGGTCCGCGCCGCGGCGCGCCGCTGCCTCGAGCAGGTCTATCACCTCCAGGCCAAGGGCTCGTGACGCTCTGCGCCCGCGCCGTCGCGCGTCGTCGCCTTGACAGCGACCGGTGCCTCGATAGAATGGGTTCTGAACTCAGCCACGTCAGTTTGCCGGTGAATCGCCCATGACCGATGCCAAGGACATTGCGTCTTCGGGCGGCGCGTCGCAGGCCGCGGCGCCCGCCCTCCCGGAGAAGGAGGGGCTCTTCTCCCGACGCAGCTTCATGAAGTGGTCGATCCCGACCGGCTGGACCGCCTTCGCCGCCGCCTGCGTGTCCGGCCTCGTCGCCACCGGCCGCTTCATGTTCCCGAACGTGCTCTTCGAGGCCCCCCAGTCGTTCAAGGCCGGCCTCCCCAACGATTACAACGTGGGCGAGGTCGACACCCGCTGGGTCGACTCGTTCGGCGTCTGGATCGTGCGGGACCAGACGGGCTTCTACGCCCTGATCGCGACTTGCACCCACCTGGGCTGCACCCCGAACTGGCTCGAGTCCGAGAACAAGTTCAAGTGCCCCTGCCACGGCAGCGGCTTCTACCGCAGCGGCGTCAACTTCGAGGGACCGGCGCCGCGCCCCCTGGAGCGCGCCCGGATCGTCCTCGCCGACGACGGCCAGATCCTGGTCGACAAGTCCGTGAAGTTCCAGCAGGAGAAGGGCGAGTGGGAGAAGCCGGGGGCCTACCTGCGCACCGCCTGATGCGGGAGACGGCGAGGGAGAGGGATTGATGGCGACCACGACCCCCAAGAGCCCGCTCGCCCGGGCTCAGGAGTTCGTCACCGGCACCCAGGTCTGGAAGTCCATCTTCCGGAACCGGCTGCCCGAGGACCGCCGCGGCCGCGCGCTCCTCGTCCTGAGCAACGTGTTCCTGCACCTCCACCCGGTGAGGATCCACAAGAGCGGCATCCGGGTGAAGTTCACGTGGTGCATGGGCGGGCTCACGTTCTTCTTCTTCCTGGTCCTGACCTTCACCGGCCTCCTGCTGATGTTCTACTACCGGCCCACGGTCGCCTACGCGTACATGGACATCGTGGACCTCGCCGAGCAGGTCCCGCTCGGGATCATGCGCGAGCTGCACCGCTGGTCCGGCCACGCGATGGTGATCACGGTCTGGCTGCACATGCTGCGGGTGTTCCTCACCGGCTCCTACAAGCCGCCTCGCGAGTTCAACTGGAGCGTCGGCGTGCTGCTGCTCGTGCTGACGCTGCTCCTTTCATTCACCGGCTACCTCCTGCCCTGGGACCAGCTCGCGATCTGGGCCATCACCGTCGGCTCCAACATGGCGCGGGCCACGCCGCTCCTGGGGCACGAGGGCCCCGGCTCGGCCCTCCTCACCGTGGGCGACGTCCCCCTCATCCACTCCGGCTCCGACGCCCGCTTCGCCCTCCTCGGCGGCCGGTTCGTCGGCGAGGGGGCGCTCCTCCGGTTCTACGTCCTGCACTGCGTGGGGATCCCCCTCGTGGCCGCCGTGCTGATGGCCGTGCACTTCTGGCGGGTGCGGAAGGACGGCGGCATCTCGCGTCCCCTGTAGGCCCGCCGCAGGAGCATCGTGGTCGAAGCGCTGAAGCACGTCGTCAACCTGGTGACCACGCCGCCGATCCTCATCACGCTGGCGACGGTCGTGTTCTTCCTCGCCCTCCGGTACCGCGTCTTCTGGAAGCCCCGGGTCGCGCTGGGGGTCGGGCTCGGAGCGGTGCTCTTCCTCGCGATCTCCGTCCTCGACCCGAACTTCGCCCTCATCGTCCGGAAGCCCGACAACATCCCCATCATCGCCATGCTGTTCCTGGTGGGGTTCTTCGTGTGGCTGGCGATGTCGCAGGCCCTCGAGAACGACGACCGGATCGCCCGCGGGGAGCCGGTCCGGGAGGCGAGCGACGGGGAAGGGGAGAAGACGTCCGTCTGGCCCAACCTCGTCTACACCGAGATGCTGGCCATGATCCTCCTGACGATCGTCCTCATCGTCTGGGCGATCGCCTTCAAGGCGCCCATCGAGGAGCCGGCCAACCCGGCGCGGACGCCGAACCCCTCCAAGGCGCCCTGGTACTTCCTCGGCCTCCAGGAGATGCTCGTCTACTTCGACCCCTGGCTGGCCGGCGTCGTCTTCCCCACGCTCATCATCGTCGGCCTCATGGCCATCCCCTTCATCGACAAGAACCCGAAGGGGAGCGGCTACTACAGCTTCCGGGAGCGGCGGGTCGAGATCACGATCTTCCTCTTCGGCTTCCTCATCCAGTGGGTGCTCCTCGTGATGATGGGGACGTTCCTCCGCGGGCCCAACTGGAACTTCTTCGGCCCCTACGAGCTCTGGGACACCCACAAGCTCGAGGCCCTCGTGAACGTGAACCTCTCGGAGTACTTCTGGGTCCGGCTGCTGAACCGGAAGCTGCCGTCGATGCTCGTCCGCGAGCTGCCGGGCATGCTGCTGATCGTCCTCTACCTCGGGGTGCTGCCGGTCCTCCTCGCCACCCGCGAGCGCCTCGTGGCGATCCCGGCCGGCCAGGGCCGCAGCGTGACCTTGATCCCCGGGCTCCGGAAGTACTACCTGAAGCTCGGGCCGGCCCGCTACAGCGTCTTCGTGATGCTCCTCCTCTTCATGACCGCGCTGCCCATCAAGATGGTCCTGCGCTGGCTCTTCAACCTGAAGTACATCGTGGCCATGCCCGAGATCTTCTTCAACATCTGAGGGCGTCAGCGCCCGAGGAGGTGCCGCAGGGCTCCCTCGAGCTCGGGATGGCGGAAGACGTAGCCCGTCTCCTGGAGCCGCTGGGGGACGATCCGGGCGCTGGCGAGGAGCAGCGCGTCGGCCATTTCGCCGAGCGCGAGCCGGGCCAGAGGCGCGGGCACCGGGAAGAGGGTCGGCCGAGCGAGGACGCGGCCGAGGGTGCGCGTGAACTCGGCGTTGGTGACCGGGTTCGGGGCGACGACGTTCACGGGGCCGGCGAGCGCGGGAGTGGCGAGGGCGTGGCGGATCGCGCCCACCGCGTCGTCGAGCGACACCCAGCTCCACCACTGCCGGCCCGTGCCGAAGACTCCTCCCGCGCCGAGCCGGAAGGGCAGGAGCATCTTCGCGAGCGCCCCTCCGGCCGGGCTCAGCACGATCCCGAAGCGCAGGTTCACCACCCGGACGCCCCGGTCGCGGGCGGGGGCGCAGGCATCCTCCCACGCCCGCGAGACCTCGGCCAGGAAGCCCCGGCCGGGCGCGCTCGACTCGGCCAGCGTCTCCTCGCCGCGGTCGCCGTAGAAGCCCGTCGCCGACGCGCAGAGGAGGGCCTGGGGGCGCGGGTCGGCCCCGGCGACGGCTTCGGCCACGACCCGCGTCCCGCGCTCGCGGCTCACGCGGATGCGGGCCTTGCGCGCCGCCGACCAGCGGCCGGCGGCGATGTTCTCGCCCGCCAGGTGCACGACGGCGTCCACCCCGTTCACCGCGGCGGCGTCGACGTGGCCGGCGCCGGGGTCCCAGCGCCGGGCGCCCTCCGGCGCCGTGGAGCGCACGACGCGCCCGACCTCGTGGCGCTCCGCGGCCAGGAGCCGCACCAGCGCGGAGCCGATCAGACCCGAGGATCCCGTGACCGAGATGCGCATGACCCCTTCTACTCCTTCCGGGTGCCAGTGGTACACGGGAATGTTCGCCCGCTCGCGTGCTATCATCAAGGAACGACTCCGGGCCCCAGACGCCGAGCGGAAGGATGTCCCAATGGCCGAGCACAAGTTCCTCCCGAAGCCCCCGAAGAGACTGGCCATCGTGGACCAGAACAGCTGCTCGGGCTGTGCCGGCTCGCCGGCCTGCGTGACCTACTGCGAGACGGTCACCGTCAAGGAAAAGGTGGTCGATGCCATCCGGACCGTCAAATGGCCGGGCAGCCCGTTCGACCTGGCGGTCGTGGAGTACGACAAGTGCATCGGCTGCGGGATCTGCGCCGTGGTCTGTCCCTGGGACGCGATCACGATGTACGGCTACGAGGAAGGGCTGAAGGTCGCGCCCGAGGTGACGCTCGTGTACCACGAGGAGCCGGAGGAGAAGGCGACCGAGCTCGCCCCGCCGGTCACCGGGGAGCAGAGCCTGGGTTCCTGACCCCGCGGCCTTCCTGCCCGCGCCGGCGGTACTCGAGCTCCCGCAGCTCCGCGGTGTGCAGGTCGAAGGGAGGGGCCGTGCGCCGGTAGGAGCCACGGAGCTCCGCCTGACAGCGGTAGCAGACCGTGACCAGCGTCAGAAGCGGGTAGATCACGAGGTCGACGAGCGCGAAGGCGCCCAGGACCCCGTAGGCCACGAGGTCTCGGCCGGACCAGAGAAAGGTCGCGCTGACCAGGCCGACCCCGACCACCGCGGTGAGACCCAGGGTCCGGTTCAGGTCCTTGCGGACGTAGAAGTCCCTCCCTTCGCAGACGGGACAAAGATCGACCTCCCGGTCTTCGCTCACCGCCGTGGTCCAGGAGAGGGGGACGGTCGCTCCGCAACCCCGGCACGCCGTCTCCGAGGGTGCCTGGGCGGCGTAGACCTCCTTCGTGGCTCCGCAGGCTGGACACCTCACCCTGACCTTCATGGTCCAAAGGCCCTTCGGTCCCTAGAATGCCAGGGCCGTGGCCAACAGAAGATACTTGGCCACGAGCTCTCCGACCATCACCATGAAGAGGTCCACGTACAGGATCCCGGTCGCGGACTGCGTCGAGCGAAGCTTCGCCGTCTCCCACGTCATGTAGGCGAGCACCACCGGCCCGATCAACCCGAACAGCAACCGCTGCCAGAAGAAGACCCCGTCGATCGACAGGACGTAGGAGCCGAAGCTCGGGGCCAGGGGGGAGTCCCAGGAGGCGGCCGCGGCCCCCGCCACCGCGCCGACCGCCAGGCCGCGCGCCAGGGTGGATCCCAGATGGAACTTCACGATCTTCTGCAGGAGCGACACGTCCATCGACGGCAGCACGAGGTACCAGTGCCCCAGGATCATGGCCGTGAAGCTGCTCCCCAGGAGAGCCGCCGAGGTCAGGAAGCTGGCGAGCGTCAGCGCGACCGAAGCGGTCGGGGGCGCGGAAAAGGCCTCGGCGACCAGGGTCACGAGGCCGCCGACGGCGGATAGCCACAGCAGCCCCTGCCGCCAGGGATTCCAGGGGGCGACGACGAGCGACAGGGCGAGAAGCGACACGACCAGACCGGCCGAAGCGGCCCCCCGGGCGTCGCCGGAGAACGTGATGGCCGAGGGGCGGGACGCGATCCCCAGGACGATCAGGATGAACGCCAGCGCAGAGGTGAAGCGGAAGAACCGCACGCCGGCCGCGCTCGAGATCAGGAGCATCGTGAAGACGATGCCGATGCCCAGGTGGCACAGGAAGAGGAACAGCACGGGCGTGAGAGACATGTGAGGAGGTCGCGACCCGCCATTCTACACTGCCGCGGCCTTCCGGAACTCTGCTAGACTCCGTGGACCCCGAGCCGGCCGAAGGCGCCGGGCCCATTCCGTCGTCGAGACCACGGACTCCGTGCCGAGCACCCGCCCCTCCCCGCCCTCCACGCCGCTCACCTCGGGGATCCCCGGTCCGCCACCCTGGCTCCTGGTGGCCGCGCTGAGCCTGATCACCGCCGCCGTCCGCGGCGTCCTCGCCCGGGTCATCGGGCTGAGCGTGGACGAGTCCTACGCGGTCGTCATGGGCCGCCACCTGCAGCTCAGCTACTACGACCATCCCCCTCTCACCTTCTGGATGGCCGGGCTGGCCGCCCGCCTGGCCGGAACCGAGGACCAGCTCGTCGTGCGCGGGCCGTTCATCCTCGGCTTCGCGCTCACGACCTGGCTCCTCTACCGTCTCGCGGCCTTCCTCTTCGGCGAGGCGGCCGGGGTCTGGACGGCGGTCCTCCTGAACCTGGTGCTCTTCTTCACGCTGCCGGTCGGAGGCTGGATCCTGCCCGACGGCCCGCTCCTCCTCGCGAGCGCGGCGGCGGCCCTGTGCCTGGCCCGGGCCACCCTCGGTCCCTCGCCGGGTGCGGCGGGCGGGGCGTGGCTGGGCTTCGGCCTCTCCTGCGGGCTCGCTCTCCTGGCCAAGTACCACGGGGCCTTCCTCCTCGCGGGAGCCCTGCTCTTCCTGGTCAGCTCGCCGCGGCTCCGGTTCTGGCTCCGCCGGCCAGAGCCCTACGTGGCGGCCGCGGCCGCGCTGGCCGTCTTCGCCCCCGTGCTCGTGTGGAACGCGCGCCACGACTGGGCGTCCTTCCGGTTCCAGGCCGGACGGGCCGTCCCGATCGAGGAGGCGCAGGGCACGCCGTTCGTCGACACCCTGCTCGGCCAGGCGGCCTGGATCCTCCCCTGGATCTGGATCCCCCTCCTCGTGACCTTCGGCGGGGCTCTGCGGAAGGGGCCGGGAGACGCCCGCCGCTGGCTGCTCGCGTGCCTGGCCGTCTCTCCCATCGTGGGCTTCACGGCCCTCACCGCCTTCGGCAGCCGCGGGCTTCCCCACTGGGAGGCCCCCGGCTACTTCCTCCTCCTGCCGCTGCTCGGGGTCGCCGTCGCCGCCCGGCGCGAGCGGGATGCGGGCGGGGTCCGTCTCTGGACGTGGAGCTCGGCGGCGGGGTCCGTCCTCGTTCTGGCCGCGCTCGTGTCGCACCTCTCGACCGGCTGGGTCGCGCGCGCAGCGCCGCGGCTACTCGTGCGGGGCGACCCGACCGACGACCTGCTGCCGTGGCGCGACCTCCGGGACCAGCTGAGCCGCTGGGGCTACCCGAGCGCGGCCGCCGTCACCGCGGGAGCGAGCTGGGCGGACGCAGCCAAGATCGCTTACACCCTGGGGCCGAGGGTGCCCGTGACCTGCGTGGGCGGGGACCCCCGCGGCTTCCAGTTCGTGACTCCCCAGTCTTCCCTTGTCGGACGCGACGTCCTCCTCATCGCGCGGCGGCGTCCGGGTCCGGAGCCCATGGTCGCCTACGCGCCCTACTTCGATCACATCCATCCCCTGGGCATCTTCGCCGTGTCGCACGGCCACCAGGAGGCCTTCCAGGTCAGCGTCTACCTGGGGACCCGGCTCCGGGCGCCGGTGCCTCCGGCTCGACCGCGGTAGCCGTGGCCCTGCCTTCCCTCGAGGGCCGTCCCCTCTCTTCAGAGGCCGGAGAGAGAGCCTTCGTCGCGAGATGGATGGCGCTCGCCTTGCTGCTGATCCTGGTGGCCGCGGTGAGAAGCGAGGGGTTCCATCACCCCGACGAGCACTTCCAGGTGCTCGAGCTCGCGGGGGCGAAGCTGGGCCTGACCCCGTGGAGCGCGCTCCCCTGGGAGTACGAGTTCCGGATGAGACCCTGGCTCCAGCCGGCCCTCTACACCCTCATGGCCCGCGGGCTCGGACGAGTGGGCGTCGGGGACCCGTTCGCCTGGGCCTTCGCGTTCCGGCTGCTCTCGGGGATCCTGGCCTGGCTCGGCCTCGTCGGCCTCGCCCTCTGCTCGCGGCGCTGGTTCTCGGAAGCAGCGGCGCGCCGATGGGCCGTGCGGGCCCTCGTCCTCGCCTTCTTCGTGCCCTACCTCGCCGTCCGCACGTCGGCGGAGAGCCTCTCCACGTCGTGCGTCGTCCTGGCCCTCGTCCTGTTCGTCCTCCGCGGCGGCGGGCCGGGGAGGGGGACCGGACTCCTGGCGGGGGCCCTCCTGGGCCTGGCCTGCGGCCTGCGCTACGCGACCGCGGTCATGGTGGTGTCGATCCTCTGCTGGCTCGTCTTGATCGGTCGGGAGAGGTGGAGTCGGCTCGGGTGGGTCGCGCTCGGGATGACGGCGGCGGTGGGCCTGGCGCTGCTGGCGGACCGCTGGGGCTACGGCCTCTGGACACTGCCCGCGTGGAACTACGTGGCCCGCAACTTCGGCGAAGACCTGGCGGCGCAGCGGTTCGGTGCGATGCCGTGGTACGGGTACGTGGTCATCCTCTGCCGGGGGCCCTTCGTGCCCCTCAACCTGGTCGCCGCCGCGGGCACCGTCGTCGCCTGGGTCCGCTACCCACGGCACGTCCTCACGTGGGCCACGGCCCCGCTCACCCTCGTCCACTGCCTGATTGCCCACAAGGAGCTGCGATTCCTCTTCCCCGTGGCGATGCTGGCCCCGTTGCTGCTCGTCCTGGGCCTCGGAGGCCGGCCGTGGCGCAGCCGGTGGGTACGGGCCCTCGGGGTCTCTCTACTCGCCTGCGACCTCCTCGGCTTGGCCGCGCTCTGCCTCCTGCCCGCCCGGCCCCAGGTCTCCTTCCTGCGCTACGCGGCCCGCCACTTCGACCAGGGTCCCCCCGTGTTCCTCGCCACGCCCTTGTCCCCTTGGGTGAGCCACGGCCTGACCATGCACTTCTACGGATCGCCGCCCGGGATGAGCCGCTGGCAAGGGGGGGGGTCAGCCGGTGCCGACGGCACCAGACGCCTGGACCTCGTGGTCTTCTCGTGGCACGGACCCCCGGACACCCGCCCGTACGCCTGCCGGCCCCTCTACCGGTCGGTCCCCGCCTGGCTGTCGGGCCGGGGCTGGCCCAGATGGGCGTCCACTCCGCCTCCGGCCTGGGACGTGCTTCGCTGCGTCCTACCCGGCTAGCGCCAGATCGACTCTTCGGCCGACCCCCCGAGCTGCGCCTCCTCCTCGTCCATCCACTTCTTGAAGTCTTCCGCGCTCTCGACAGTGACGTAGCCGCGCATGCGGTAGTGCCCGAGCCCGCAGAGCTGGGCGCAGGAGATCTCGTAGTTGAAGTCGGGGTTGCCGGTGCGGGCCCGCATCTCCTCGGTCGACACCTTGGGCACGAACCACACCTCGACCGAGATCCCCGGGATCGCGTCCTGCTTGACGCGCATCTCCTGCAGGGCGAAGGAGTGGATCACGTCCTTGCTCGTGAGGGTGATGCGCACCGGCCGCCCCACGGGCAGGTGGAGCTGGTTGATCGTCGTCACGTCGTCTTTGGCCGCCGGGTCGCTGCGGTCGAGGCCGAGGGGGTTCGACTGGGCGTCGACGAGCTTCGGGTCCGTCCGTCCGAAGACCCCGTCCGGCCCCGGGTAGTGGATGTTCCACGCGAACTGCTCGCCGACCACGCGCACCCGGGTCGACTCCGCGAGGGGCGGCAGGTGCTCGACGCGGTCCGCCCAGAGCGGCATCGAGAGGCCCACGAGGAGCACCGCCTCGGCCACCGCCACCGCCCCCTCGAGCCAGGTCGAGGTGTGGCTCGTGACGCCGCGGTAGTCGGCGACGGGGTTCCGCTTCCGACGGAAGCGCACCAGGACGTAGGCGAAGAAGGCTCCCCAGCCGACGAGGAGCACCGCCATGAGCACGTGCACGTAGCCGAGAGCCCGGTCCATCGCGGCCCCGTGCTCGGAAGCGAGTTGAGGCAGCCAGCTCGTCATGGTCCTACGCGAACCTCCCTTTCCGGTCCCACTCCTTCTGCAGGCGGGACCACTCGTCGTCGAGGGCCTCGCCGGCCGCCTTCGACGCCCGGCGCCGCAGGTAGAGGAAGAACGCGACGAATGCTCCCTGGAGGCCGAGGGTCAACGCCAGCAGCAGCCACATGCCGACCCGGGCCGCGTCGACGAGCGGGCCCTGGGCCTGGCTGAAGCAGGACGGGCAGGCGAACGCCGGGGCCTCGGCCAGGAGCAGCGCCCAGACGGCGAGCAGGGCTCGGGCGAGCCGCCTCCCGGCGCGGCTCACGAGAGGCCCCGCCTCCCCCCGGCTGCCGGCGGGCCCGGCCGAAGGCTCGTCTTCCGGATGAACCACGCCTCGTAGGCGACGAGGCCGACGCCGCTCGCGGCGGAGGCTATGCCCGCCACGCGCCAGCCCGTGCCCTCCTGCTCCCCGAGGCCCAGGCACCAGGCCGCGAAGTAGAAGGCGAGGAGGACGGAGGCGGTGATGAAGGCGACGTGGAAGGCCCGGAGGGACATGGTCAGCGGTGGAGGGCGCTCGAGGACGTGAGCACCGGGAAGAGGAGGAGGGGCACGAAGAGGACGGCGGTGAGGACGAGCACCCCGTAGATGAGCTTCCTCTCGGAGACGAGGTGCATGAACCAGGCGGCCACGAGCGAGCCCTTCACGGTCGCGACCAGGAGGGCGAGGGTGATGGCCGCGCGCGTCGGCAGGTGGAGCCTCCAGGCGGTCACCGTGAAGGCGGTGAGCACGAGAAGGCAGAGGAAGACGAGGAGCGCCGCGCGCACCTGGCGGTCCACGTCGGCGTGGGCTTCGTTCATCTCGCCTCTCCTAGAGCAGATAGAGGACCGGGAAGAGGAAGATCCAGACGAGGTCGACGAGGTGCCAGAAGAGGCCCGCGTTCTCGACCCGGTTCGTGAAGTGGACGGGGTCGGTCTTCCACATCTTCGAGCCCGGCCCCCACAGCCAGGAGTTCACCGCCATGCCGCCGATCACGTGCAGCCCGTGCAGCCCCGTGAGAGTGAAGTAGATGGCGAGGAAGGTGTTCGTGCTCGGGAAGTACTCGTGGTGAAACTTGGCCGAGTACTCGAAGTACTTCACCACGAGGAAGGCAAGGCCGCAGAGGATCGTGGTTCCCAGGAAGAGGCGGAACCGGCCGAAGTCCCCCTTCACGAGCGACGCCCAGGCGAGGACCATGGTCACGCTGGAGCTGATGAGGACGACCGTGTTGAGGGTGGCGAGGGGGACGTTCAGGTACGTGGCGCCGGCCGGCCAATCCGTGGCCCCCGCCCGCAGCATCACGTAGGACGCGAAGAGGGCCCCGAAGAGCATCACCTCGGAGGCCAGGAAGAGCCAGATCCCGATCTTGCCGTTGTTGAGGCCGGTGTCCGGGCGCGCGGCGACGGTGTAGGGGATGTCCATGCTCACGCTCGAGCCGCCTCCCACTGGGGCACGAAGTCACGGGCGGCGCCGGGCACGCTGTACTCGTACGGCCCGCGGTGCGCCTGCGGCAGCGTCGGGAAGTTGCCGTGGGGCGGCGGGGACGGGGCGGCCCACTCGAGGGTCGTGGCCTCCCACGGGTTGGCTTCGACCCGGCGGCCCCGGAACGCGCTCCAGAAGAAGTTGAAGATGAAGGGCAGCTGGGCCAGGGCGAGGCACCAGGCCCCGACCGACGAGACGACGTTCCACTGCAGCACGTGCTGGGCGTGGGCG
>Ga0335085_10012691_pt1 | contig 12392 bp, 6 predicted proteins | sample Lox_Sample_45_FD_206712 | JGI IMG/M metagenome (GOLD analysis project Ga0335085, IMG submission 206712) | Soil microbial communities from Loxahatchee National Wildlife Refuge, Florida, United States - Lox_Sample_4.5 | ecosystem: Environmental > Terrestrial > Soil > Wetlands | place: USA: Florida...
GCAGCTCTACGGCGGGGCAAACATGATCTGCGGAGGTGACGTCTGCTCGGCTGAGTACCGGCTGGACGGCGAGAACATCTGCTACAGGAAGGCGCAATAAGCGTTACTGCTGCAGGGTGTAATCTGCCTTCGTGGCCTTGGCGCCGGCCTGGGCGGGAGTGGGAAGCTGTGAGCGGTCCCATCCCCCGCCAAGTGCCTGCACCAACTGGACCGCCGAGGTCATCTCCTCCACCTCAAGCGTATTGAGCGTCTCCTGATTGCTGAGCAGCGTGGTCTGGGCGATCACGACATCGACATACGGATCGACTCCGGTGTCGTAGCGCGCCAGCTCCAGATTGAGATAATCCTGCGCGTCCTTTACTGCCGCCTGCTGGTGGAGAATCTGCTGTGAGTAAATCCGCGTCGCCGCCAAATAATCTTCAACCTGTTGGAAGGCAGTCAGGACGGACTGCCGATAAGAAGCAAGGTCAGCATTGTACTGAGCCACGTACTGGTGCAACTCCGCACGGTATAAGAACCCGTTGAAGATCGTCTCGGAAATGGACGGACCAATGGACCAGATGCGGCTGGGCCAGTCGAAGAGATGCTTGAGCGTCGCGCTTTCGAATCCGGCATCACCTGAAATCGTCACTTGAGGGAAGAAAGCGCCGTAACCGATTCCGATCGTCGCGTTGGCTTCGGCGAGTGTGCGCTCGGCGGCGGCGATGTCAGGACGACGCTCGACCAGTTGCGACGGAACCCCGGTGGGAATCGGAGGAGGGGTATAGAGCATCGGCTTGACAGGAATGGAGAAGTCGGTGGGTATTTTGCCCAGCAGCATGGCGATGGCGTGCTCATACTGCGCGCGCAACAGGCCCACGTTCGTCGCCGCGGCCTGCGCGGCCTCCAGCGTGGTCTTGGCTTCGGCAACTGAGATGTAATCGCCTACGCCGGTTTCATACTGCGCCTGGTTGTAATCCAGCGATTTTTGGTCCGCTGCGACGGTCTCGTTGAGGATCTGTTGCAGCATATCCTGGCCGCGAATTTCGAAGAAGTACTCAGCCAGGCTGGCTTGTTCGGTAAGCTTCTCCACCTCGAGATCGGCAGCGCTGACCTGAGAGGCGTATTGTGCCTCGTGCACTTCGTTGCGGATCTTGCCCCAGAAGTCGGGGGTCCACGAGGCATCGAGCGGGGCACTCCAAAGCGAGGATGTTGTTCCGGTGGTCGCCGAAGACGACACGCGTTGGTTCGTTGAGGTCCGGGAGCGGTTCCACGCAGGATTGGCGGCGATCGTAGGCCAATACTGCGAGCGCGCCTCTGCAATCTGAGCACGGGCGGCCATGTAGTTCTGGAAGTACTCCTTGAGGTTCTGGTTATTGATGTTCAACTGCTCTTCAAGAGCATTGAGTTCGGGTTCGTTGAAAATCTCCCACCAGTTGCCGCGGATCATCGCGTCCTGCGGGCTGGCCACTTTCCAGCCATCGGTGTCGTGGAAGTTGACAGTAGACTCCTTATAGTTCGGCGCGGTGACCGCCGGCGGCGCGGGCTCATGATAGGGCGGGCCGACGCGGCAACCACCGAGCAGGACGAGCAAACCAAACGCGCCGGCGGTGAATGATAACGGAATGTGGTTCATTGGCTTAAGCATGGTCGTCATCCTTCATGTATTACAAAGCCGCGCCCTCTGCTGTTGAGGGAAGCGCATCGTGAGTACGGCCCAGCGCTCGTAAGCGAAGGCGATCCATCATCAGATAGATCACAGGAGTGGTATAAAGCGTGAGCGCCTGGCTCAAAATCAACCCGCCAACGATGGTGATGCCCAAAGGCTGGCGCAACTCCGAGCCGGTGCCATGTCCAAATGCCAGAGGCAGCGCGCCGCAGATGGCTGACATCGTGGTCATCATGATGGGGCGAAAGCGCAACATGCATGCTTCGAAGATGGCGTCGCGCGTCGTTTTGCCCTCCTGGCGCTCGGCCTGCAGCGCGAAATCAATCATCATAATGGCGTTCTTTTTCACAATGCCGATCAGCAGAATGATGCCGATGATGGAGATTATGTTGAGGTCGATGTGGAAGAGCATAAGAGCCAACATGGCGCCGACGCTGGCTGAAGGCAGCGTGGAAATAATGGTTAGCGGGTGAACCAGACTTTCATAAAGAATGCCCAGGACAATGAAGACCGCAAGGATGGCCGTTATCGCCAGAATCCACTCGCTCTTCAGGGAATCCTGGTAGGCCTGGGCGACGCCGGCAAAGGATCCCCGAATCGTGGCGGGCGTCCCTAAGCCTTGCTTCATCAATGCCACTTCCCTGGTCGCATCGCTCAGCGAGGCGCCGTTCGTCAGGTTGAAAGAGACGGTGACCGAAGGGAAAAGCCCCGTGTGGTTAACTTGCAGCGGGGTGGTGTTGGCTTGCGGCTTCATAACGGTGAACAGAGGCGCTACCGCATCCAACCCGGTGGAGGACGAGGATTGACCGGGAGTGAAATAGATGTTCTTCAACCCCGACGGGTCCTGCATGTAAGGCGGCGCTACTTCCATCACCACGTAATACTGATTGAGTTGCGTGTATATGACTGAAACCTCAGACTGGCCAAAGGCGTTGTAGAGGGAGTTGTCGAGCGACTGTGCCGTCTGGCCCAAGCGTGCCGCTGTTACGCGGTCGTAGGTCAGCAACTCCTGCAATCCGCCGTTCTGCTGGTCGCTGTTCACGTCTGTCAGGTTGGGAAGTTTCTTCATGTGATCGAGCAGGATCGGGCCCCAATGCGCCAGGTCGTCGATATTGTCGGACTGGATGGTGTATTGGTACAGCGCGTTGCCGCCACGGCCGCCGATTCGAAGATCCTGTGCTGGTTGAAGAAAAGCGGAAGCTACAGGTAAGCGATTCAGCTTGGGGCGGAGGCGATTGATCACATCCATCGCCGAGGTCTGGCGCACATCGCATCCCTTTGAACCTTCCTTACAACTTGCGCCCAGCGGCTTGAGTGCAATAAAGAGGAAACCGCCATTGAGGGTACCTTGCCCGCCCGTGAAGGCGTTCACGTGAGCAATGGCTGGATCGGCCTTAATGACGTTGACGAGCGACAGCAGGGAGAACCGCATAAAGGGGAAGGAGGCATCCTGCGGTCCCTGCACGCCGCCGATCAGCACTCCCGTGTCCTGCTGCGGGAAAATTCCTTTGGGAATTTTGAAGATGACCAGAAAGTTTAGCGCGATGGTGAGGACCAGCACGATCAAAGTCAGGCCGGGATTTTCGAGCACCCACAGCAGCGAATGCCGGTAGACAAAGATCATACCGTTGAAAAACCTTTCGCTGGCCCGGTACAGCCGGTTGTGCTTGTTGCCCTCCTTGCGCGATTTCAGTACATGCGCGCACATGCATGGGGTGGTGGTAAGCGAAACGATCATCGAGATGACGACAGCCGTCGAAAGGGTAACTGCGAACTCGCGGAAGAGGCGTCCGATGATTCCGCCCATCATCAGAATGGGTATAAAAACGGCAATCAGCGACATGCTGATAGAAAAGACCGTGAAGCCGATCTCCTTCGCGCCTTTGAGCGCGGCGGCCATGGGCTCCATGCCACTTTCGAGATGCCGGGTGATGTTTTCACTCACTACAATGGCATCGTCCACCACAAAGCCCGTTGCGATGGTGAGCGCCATCAGCGAAAGGTTGTCGAGCGAGTATCCGACCAGGTACATCACGGCAAAGGTTCCGACGAGGGAAACCGGGACGGCGACGATGGGAATGAGCGTGGCGCGCGGGCTGCGCAGAAACAGAAAGACCACCAGGATGACCAGACAAACAGACCCGATGAGCGTCCATTCCACGGTCGTAACGGAAGCGCGAATGGTGGTGGTGCGGTCGAGCACGACGGTCGTGGTAATTCCCTCAGGGAGCGTAGCGGTGATAAACGGCACTTGCGCCCGGATTCGCTTGACGGTTTGAATGATGTTGGCGCCGGGTTGACGGTAGATGATGACGAAGACCGCCCTGGTCCCATCCACGAAGCCGGCGGTGCGGATGTTCTGCGTCGAGTCCTCGACATCGGCGACATCCGAGAGGCGTATGGCCTCGCCCTTGTGATAGCCGATAATCAGTGGCCGATAGTCAGCTGCCTGTGAGATCTGATCGTTGGTAATGATATCTTCGCTGACGCCGTTATCGGATAGCTGGCCCCGCGGCTCATGCGAGTTCTGCAGGCTAAGCACCGATTTCACGCTGCCGAGCGTAAGACCAAAGCTCTCCAGCTTGGTGGGATTGACATCGACGCGCACCGAAGGCGTGGCGCCGCCGCCCACATTGACCTGACCCACTCCCTGAATCTGCGAAAGCTTTTGCTCCAGGATGGTCGATGCCAGGTCGTAGAGTTTTGCGATCGGGTATTTGTCCGAGGTGAGGCAGATGAGCATGATCGGCGAATCCGCGGGATTCACCTTGCGGTAAGAGGGATTCTGAGGAAGGTTGGCCGGCAGATAAGTACGCGCGGCGTTGATGGCAGCCTGTACATCCCGTGCTGCGCCGTCGATGTTCCGGCTCAGGTCGAACTGCAGGGTGACGTTCGTCGTGCCCAGCGCACTCGACGATGTCATCTCGGTAATGCCGGCGATGTGGCTGAACTGGCGCTCCAAAGGCGTGGCTACCGAGGCTGCCATGATTTGCGCGCTGGCGCCGGGGAGGCTGGCATTCACGCTGATGGTGGGAAAGTCTACCTGCGGCAAAGGCGACACCGGCAACACAGTGAATGCGACGGCGCCGGCAATGGCCACCGCAGCGGTGAGCAGCGTGGTTCCTACGGGCCGCCGGATGAATGGGAACGAAATGTTCATTCGCTCTCCGCGCCCTGCTGCAAAGCTGTGCCCGAGGCCTGCGAAATGCGGCGCCCGGTAATGCGCTGACCAAGCTTGTCAAAGAAGATGTAAATGACCGGTGTGGTGTACAACGTGAGGAGCTGGCTCAACAGCAGGCCGCCGACCATGGCAATGCCCAGCGGCCGCCGCAGCTCCGAGCCCAGCCCGGTTCCCGCTGCCAGCGGAATTCCCGCGAGCAACGCGGCCATCGTGGTCATCATGATCGGCCTGAAGCGGAGCAGGCTGGCCTCGTAGATCGCCTCCGTTGAGTCCTTGCCGTGCTGGCGTTCCGCCTCCAGCGCAAAATCCACAATCAGGATGCCATTCTTCTTCACAATGCCGATGAGCAGAATAATGCCGATGATTCCCACCACGCTCAGGTCCTGGCGGAAGAGCATGAGCGCAAGCAATGCGCCAACACCGGCGGAAGGCAGCGTGGAAAGAATCGTGATCGGATGAATGAAGCTCTCGTACAGAACGCCGAGAACGATGTAGACCGTGACCAGGGCGGCAAGGATGAGCAACGCTTCGTTCGAAAGCGAATTGTGGAAGGAGGCTGCGGTGCCTTGAAAGTCCGATTGCAGGCTGGCGGGGAAGTGCAGGTTCTTCACCACCTTTTCGATGTCGCTGATCGCCGTGCCCAGCGAGGCATTGGAGGCAAGGTTGAACGACACGGTGACTGAAGGGAACTGTCCCTGATGGTTGATGGAAAGCGCTTCAGTGGTATCGTGCGCCTGCGTGAAGGCGCTGAGCGGAATGGCATTGGCGCCGACAGCAGAACTGGTCAGGTTGGACGAGGTCCCCGATGATGTGCCGCCGGCGAGCACGGTACTTGGAGCACTGACTAGCTGCGAGGAAGGAGTATAGCGCACTGATGTGGTCAGCTGGTTCGAGCCGGCCGCCGCTGAGGCTGAAGAAGAATATGTGGTGGCTGCGCTGGCCCCGCTCGCACCCGACGAGGCGTTGGTCTGAATGTAAATATCGCCTAGCCGCGCAGGATTCTGCTGCCACTCTGGAGCCGTCTCCAGCACCACGTGATACTGGTTGAGCTGCGTATAAAGTGTGCTGATCTGGCGCTGTCCGTAGGCGTCGTAGAGCGTGTTGTCGATTGTGGTCGGCGCAATGCCCAGCCGCGAGGCCGTTACGCGGTCGATCTCAAGCTGCACCGCTTTGGCGCCGGTCTGCTGGTCGGTGGCTACATCTTCCATTTCGGGCAACTTCTTCAACTGCGCGACAAATTTATTGGTCCACTGGTTCAGCTCATCCGTGTCTGGATCTTCCAGCGTGTACTGGTACTGCGTGCGGCTGACGCGATCGTCGACCGTGATGTCTTGCACGGGCTGCATATATAAATGAATGTCCTGCACACTTTGCAAACGCCCCTGCAATCTCCGGATCACATCGGAGGCGCCAATGCGCTGGTGGATCGGCTTCAGGTTGATGGAGATGCGGCCGCTGTTCAGGGTGGTATTGATCCCGTCAGCGCCGATAAACGACGAGAGGCTCTCGACCGCCGGATCCTGAAGAATAATCTGCGCCAGCTCCTGCTGCTTTTCCGCCATCGCGGGGTAAGAGATGGATTGCGATGCCTGCGAAATGCCCTGAATGACGCCGGTATCCTGTACCGGGAAGAATCCCTTCGGGATCACGATATAGAGAACGATGGTAAGTACCAGCGTGGCCAGCGCCACGAGCAGAGTGACAGACTGATAGCGCAGCACCACGCGCAGTGTCCTTCCGTAAAATGCAATCAGTCTGTTGAAGGTGTTCTCCGACCAGCGGATAATGCGGCTCTGCTGTTCCTCGGGATTGTGTCGCAGAATGCGCGAGCACATCATCGGCGTCAGGGTGAGCGAAACCACCGCCGAGATGACGATGGTTACAGCCAGCGTAACCGCGAACTCGCGAAACAAACGGCCCACCACGTCGCCCATGAACAGCAAGGGAATCAGCACGGCAATCAGCGAAACGGTAAGCGAAACGATGGTAAACCCGATCTGCCCCGCGCCGGTCAGCGCGGCTTCGAGCGGAGACATGCCCTCTTCAAGGAATCGCGTGATGTTTTCGATCATCACGATGGCGTCGTCGACAACGAATCCGGTGGCAATGGTGAGCGCCATCAGAGAAAGGTTGTCGAGCGAGTAGCCGAGCAGATACATCACAGCTAAGGTGCCGATGAGCGAAAGCGGCATGGCCACGCTGGGGATGATCGTGGCGCGCAGGCTGCGCAGAAAGAGAAAGATCACCATCACCACCAGCACTACCGTCAGCCCCAGCTCGAACTCCACATCGTGCACCGACGCCTGAATGCTGGTCGTCATATCGGTCATGGTCGTCACTTTGATCGAAGCCGGAAGATTGGCCTCCAGCTGGGGCAGCACCTTTTGGATGGCGTTGACGACGGTAATGGTATTGGCGCCCGGCTGGCGCTGAATGTTGAGAATGACCGCCGGCGTGAGCGTAGGTTCTGACGAACCGTGGGTCTCTCCCATCCATGCAGCCTGCTTGGTGTTTTCAACGCCATTCACCACGTTGGCGACATCTTTCACAAAGACCGGTGCGCCGTTCGAGTAGGCGATGACTACATTCTTATATTGGTTGGCATCGGTGATCTGGTCGTTGGCGTCGATCTGATAATCCTGGCGTGGCCCGTCGAAGTTCCCCTTGGCGGAGTTCACGCTGGCCTGGGTCAGTGCCGTGCGAACATCCTCCATGTTCAGGCCATAGGAGGAAAGTGCGACAGGATTGACCTGGATGCGGACCGCGGGCTTTTGACCGCCGCTAATGCTGACCAGGCCCACGCCAGCTAGCTGCGACAGCTTCGGCGCCAGCCGGGTATCCACCATGTCCTCGACCTGCGACAACGGCATGTTGTCGGAACTAATGGCCAGGGTGAGGATCGGCGCATCGGCCGGGTTCGTCTTGTTGTACACGGGTGGTACAGGCAGATCGGACGGCAGGAACGACTGCCCCCCGTTGATCGCCGACTGCACCTCCTCCTCGGCGACATCGAGCGAGAGCGACAGGCTGAATTGAAGAACGATGACCGAGACGCCTCCGGCGCTGGTCGAGGTCATCTGGCTCAACCCTTGCATCTGGCCGAACTGGCGTTCCAGCGGCGCAGTAATCGTGGTGGCCACGACGTCGGGACTGGCGCCGGGGTAGAAGGTCAGCACCTGGATGGTCGGGTAATCGACCTCAGGCAACGCTGAGACCGGCAGCTGCGTGTATGCGACGATGCCCACCAGCAAAATTGCGGCCATCAACAGCGACGTTGCCACCGGCCGCAGAATGAATGGCCGAGATGGACTCATGGAGCCGCCTCGGTGGTGTTATTGGATGTGGCCGGTATCGTGACTTTGGAGAGGAATACCGGCGATCCGTCGGTCAGCTTTTGGAAGCTGCTGTTGGCCACCACATCGCCGGGATTGATGCCCGTCACCGCGGTGTTGCCTTGATCCGAAATTCCCGACTTCACCGTTCTCATCACGGCCTTGTTGTTCTGGATAAGATAAACAAAGTCGGTGGAACCGTTGTGCTGGACCGCAGATGACGGAATCAGGATCTGGTTATCGAGCGTCTTCACCAGCAGTCGTGTATTCACAAACTGATTGGGGAAGAGCATACTGTTCGCATTGTCGAACTGCGCGCGCAGCTTCACCGTTCCTGTAACCGTATCGATCTGGTTGTCGACGGTGATCAGCTTCCCCTTGGCCAGCAGCTTTTGCTGCGTGCGGTCAAAGGCGTCCACCTCGAGTGCCTTGCCGCCACGCATCTGCTCCAGAACCTGGGGCAGGTTGTCTTCAGCCAGCGTAAAAATGATGGTGATGGGGTGAATTTGAGTGACCACCACCAGCGTGGTGGTGGAGTTGGCCGTCACCAGGTTGCCGGGATCGACCAGGCGAAGGCCGACGCGTCCGTCAATTGGCGAGGCAATGTGGCAGAAACCCACCTGCACCTTGTCGTATTGAACGGTGCCCTCGTCGTTCTTCACCGTTCCCTGATCCTGCAGCACCAGCTTTTCCTGGTCCTCCAGCGTTTGACGCGGAATCGCGTTTTTGGCCCAGGCATCCTGGTAGCGCTTCAGATCCATCTGCGCCTCGGCGAGCAGGTTTTGGTCGCGGTCCAAAGTGCCTTGGGCTTGCTCGAGTTGCGCTTCATAGGGCCGGGAATCAATATCGATCAGCGGGTCGCCCTTATGCACCGTCTGTCCTTCACGGTAATGAACCGCTGTAATGACTCCGGTGACCTGCGCGGTAATGGAGTCCGTGTAAGTGGGCGTAACCGTACCAATGGCGTCGAGATAAACACCCACGCTGCCCTTTGTGGCGGTGGCTACGGTAACAGGAACTGCCCCTGTCATCGCAGCGCGGCCTCCCCGTCCCGCAGGCGCGGTCGCACTTGCGCTGTGCTGCCTCCATACCCACACGAACAGCAGCCCGAAGAGCAGGATGATGATTAGCCAAATCCACCAGAGGTGACGGCGTTTTTTTGCAGAACCGGAAGGCGAATGGTCAGGAGCGGATTGCGAATCAGACACAGGTTGATCCATCTCTTCTTATTTCCAGTTACAAGCGTTCAGGTAGTCACGAACATTCTCTCACGACAGAACGAGCAGAATTCGCAATCGAGAAATCAAGCATTCGAACCCAACTACTGGAAAAAATATAGCCAATGCTGAACGTTACGGTTTAGGTGCGCACAAACGGCTCAATGAGCTGAGTCACACCTCGACTTCCAGCGCGTTTTCGCACCCAAAGTGAAGGACGAAAACGAAGGGGAAATAGTTGCATAAGCCGGCAGATGAACCGTCGTGCGAGGCCCATACTCTTGCGGGAAAAATCTGACGGACGGGGTGATGTTTGCCCGGATCGACAACCGTCATCTCATTGATGAGAATGCAGTTGTTCCCCACCGTTGACGTGTTCAAACAACTTCTGGTTTTTTCCTTTGACACTCGCGCTGCTGGCACTTATTATATTATGCATCATCATTTCACATTATGAAAGCACTCGGAAAGGAATATGTATGCCACCAGTAACACTGCCTGGTAAGTGTGATTTTGAAACCGATGTACTTGTCATTGGCGCTGGCTCAGCCGGTTTGCCAGCGGCCTATACTATTGCCGAAGCGGGATATAAAGCTCTGCTGATTGAAGACCGTCCGAAGACGGGCGGGAGCCTTGCCATGGTTGTCGGCGGGTTTGCTGTATGCGGCACCGATGAGCAAAAAGCGGCGGGCATTGATGACGGCCCAGACCGTTTCTATAACGACCTGGTCACAGTTTGCGGTTCGGATCCTGAACTGGCCCGGGCCTATGTAGACCACGTTCACGAAGTTTACGAAGTTCTGAAGGAAGAGGGAATGGTATGGCCGGGCATTGCCGACATTACGGGACACAGCGCTCCCCGCTGCTTCGGCTGGCTTCTCGGTTACGGGCCAAAGATTGTTGAAGCCCTCGAGAAGAGATGCAAGAAGCTTAATGTTCCGATCCTGTTCAGGCATCGCGCGCAACGGCTGACCGTCGATCCAGCCACCGGCAGAGTGACTGGCGCTGTCATATTCGAGGGCGATAAAAAGAAGTTCGTCAAGGCCACGATGGGCGTGGTTCTCGCCACTGGCGGCTTCCTCCACAATAAGGAAATTATTGCTGAGTACGATCCGGTCATGGCGAATTGCGTTCCCAAGATGCCAGTCTCTCACCAGGGCGACGGACTCAAGATGGCGTTGGAGCTGGGAGCAGCCACCAAGGACATCGGAATTTCGGTCGCTGGTTCGTGGCCGCTGTGCAAGGACACGCATTCCCGGTGCATCTGGGCGCTCGATTGCGGTGGCCTCATGGTCAACAAATTCGGGAAGAGATTCCACAACGAGGGCTCTGACGAAGGCTTCTACGGCTTTATGACAAGGGCCGGAATGAGTCAGCCGGACGGCGCCTACTTTGTGATCTATGACGGAGAGATTGCAGCGTCAATCGGCGTAAACCGGGTCAAGGGAGAGATCGTGCAGAACCAGGAGCACGTTAAGGACCTCGATCAGTGCGTGAGGTACTACGGAAATACACCGGAAGAGCTTGCTCAAAAGTTGGGAATCGATCCCGTGGGGTTCGCGGAGACCATTGCGAAGTGGAATGCCGATATCGAGAAGGTTGGATATGACACTGTCTTCGATCGCAAGGGCCGGTTCGGCGGATATGGAAAGTTGCTCCCATTCAAGGCTCCGTTTATCGGCATCAAGGCCGTAACGTCGCTGACCTCGGCAAAGGGCGGATTGAAGATCAACGTCAAGCAGCAGGTGATCGATCAGTATGGCGATCCCATCCCTGGTCTCTTTGCGGCTGGAGAAATTGCCGGCGGCATGTGGACCAAGTCGTACACGCTGGCAACCATGTCATCGCTCGCTCCTACCCAGGGCATGCTCGCCGCCAGAACCATCCTGGCGGAGTTCAAGGGTAAGAAGTAGAGATACAGGGTGTGACGCTGTCAGCGCCTATCAATTACCTGCATGATTCGTTACAGTGATTTGATAGGCATAGTAATCAACCTCGATGGCGCCGTTTAGAACGTTCGTTGCCTTCGCGCTTGTTGACCTAGAGAAAAGGGAGAAGTACTTATGGCATACAAAATTACAGAAGATTGCCTGATGTGCGGCGTATGCGCAGAGCAATGCCCCAACGGCGCCATCAGCGAAGGTGACGACAGGTACCGGGTAGATCCGGCGAAATGCACGGAGTGCGCCGGATTCTATCCGATATCCAGATGTAGTGTGAGCTGCCCTCAAGGTGCGTGTGTTCCTGATCCGGAGCACGTTGAGAGCAAAGAGGAGCTGCAACAGAAGTTCAACAAGCTACAAAGTCAGAAAGCGTCCTGAAGTTACTGCTGCAATGCTGCAGAAAAGAATGTTTGCTCCGGCGGCCCATGTCCTGGTCCGTCGGAGATTGTCTTTCGACGCAGCCATCGAGTGACGCAAGAGTGCAAGGAATCTAACGAGTTACAAACGATCCAGGCAGCATGCTTCAGAGTAGTTCGGCAGGCGGGTGTTCGACTTGGTCGTGGTAGACAATCGTAGATTTCCTCGCATTCCTGTGCAGCGCAGGATGAAGCCGCTACCGCATGAAGAGCGAGGAGCGTTGCTTCGTCAATGGTTGCCGTTTGCTGTTTACCTCCCGGCGATCGGCAACCACGGCCTTCGGTAATTCTTTCGTGCCGCTTCATTCCGAAGGACTGGTGAGGCGGCGCGTCTTTTTTCTTGTCCCTTCCGCCTATATACTCTCGCGGTCCCGGTGAATCGCCTCAGCGCCAGGAAGTGTGCAGAGCCGTCGGCCAGCGCTCCGCGCCTTGCTGGAGCACCGGCTTCCGACTCGGTCTTCTCCGCCGACAATCGCACTTTTCCGTTGACACCCCGCATTGCGAGCGCCTATTATAACTCGCAAAGTAATCTCTCATTATGAAAACAGTCTGAAAGGAGCAGTCATGCCACCAGTAACTCTACCTAGTAAGTGCGATCTTGAAACGGATGTTCTTGTCATTGGCGCTGGCTCAGCGGGGATGCCGGCGGCATTCA
>Ga0335085_10012694_pt1 | contig 12391 bp, 12 predicted proteins | sample Lox_Sample_45_FD_206712 | JGI IMG/M metagenome (GOLD analysis project Ga0335085, IMG submission 206712) | Soil microbial communities from Loxahatchee National Wildlife Refuge, Florida, United States - Lox_Sample_4.5 | ecosystem: Environmental > Terrestrial > Soil > Wetlands | place: USA...
GCGAGCGAAACAGAAGCAAGGCTGGTTTCGGCGGGCAATGCGCTGGCGGACCGGATGCGAGGGACGGATCAGTGCCCTCAAGCGACGGCATGGGCTCTCGCGCTGCCGCTATCAGGGATGGCCCGGGATGGAACGTTGGGTGGCCCTGGGAGTCATCGCCAATAACCTGCTGGTGCTGGCCCGAGCCCCAGTCCCGAAGTCGCGGAGGTCTCCAGAGAGATGAGCGCAAGCCAGAGCGCCCTGAAGAGAATCGGAGAGGTAGTGCAAAATTATCGAGGCGGTGGGTAGCCTCGAAAGCCTCTTCCGATCTGGCGCTCATTCGCAACGTCATTTTTGCACTGGAAAGTAGCCTAGGAGCAGAGACAGCAACGGTCCCGTTTAGGAGATTGCCTAGCCTTGCACAACCTGGGCCGTCACCCTCCGCCAATTCCAGGTCGAGGTGATTAAGCATGGCGGGAAAGAAAAGAGGAAAGCACACGGTAAGCCGAGGCAGCCTGCCGATCCTGAACCCTTCTGCAGCCGGAATCGACATTGGAGCGACGGAGATTTTCGTCGCCGTGGCGGCGGACCGATCGTTCGCAACTTTTACGGAGGACCTGCATCGCTTGGCGGACTGGCTCGAAAGCTGCGGGATCGAAACGGTGGCCATGGAGTCCACCGGAGTGTATTGGATTCTGTTTTTCAGATCCTTGAGGCCCGCGGTTTGAAGGTGTGCCTGGTCAACGCACGGTATTACCAAAACGTGCCGGGCCGCAGAACGGATGTCTCCGACTGTCAGTGGTTACAATATTTGCACTCAGTCGGCCTGCTCCGAGCCTCGTTCCGACCCGCGGACCAAGTCTGCGTTTTGCGGGCTTTGCTGCGGCATCGCGACAACTTAGTCCAGCTAGCCTCGACCCATGTGCTGCACATGCAGAAGGCGCTGAACCAGATGAACCGGCAGATTCATCATGCCATCAGTGACTTCACGGGACTGAGGGGGTTGGTATTCTGGACGCCACACTCGCCGGAGAGCGCGATCCGAAAGCGCTGGCCCAGCTGCGCGACCCAAGAATCAAGGCCTCCGAGGGCGCCATCATCAAGGCTTTGGTGGGAGATTACCGGCAGGAGCATCTGTTCACGCCCGGCCAATCGTCGGCAGCCTATCGCTATTATCAACGATTGATCGCCGATTGTGATGCGCAGATTGAACAGCAATTGGCCCACTTCGAAGATCAAGTTGACGTCAAAGCCAAGCCCCCTGCCCCGCCCAAGGTTCGGCGCAAGTAGATCTTTAGCAACGAGCCGAACTTCAATTTGCGGGAACATCTCTATCGGATACTCGATGTGGGCCTGACGGCCGTGCCAGGTATGATGTTCTGACCGCGCACACGTTCCTGGCTGACGTGGGACCTGGCCTGTCGAAATTCCGTAGCGCCTCAGCCTTCGCTTCCTGGCTAGGTTGTGCCCTGACAATGACATAGCGGGGGCAAGGTGCTACCGGTGCGTACTCGCCGAGTCAAAAATCGCCTCGCCACAGCCTTTCGCATGGCCGCCAATACCTTGTTCAGAAGCCAGTCTTGGTTAGGCGACTTCTTCCGCCGGATGCGAGCCAAACTGGGAGCGCCCAAAGCCATCACTGCCGCCGCACACAAGCTCGCTCGAATCGCATATCGTCTCCTCGCCACGCGCGAGCCTGATGATGAAGCCGTCTTTGCCAAGGAGAGGCTCGCGCGCGTCCGTGCCGAGGCGAGGCTCAGGACCCAGGCAAAGCGCTTGGTTTCCAGGTGGTTCCGATTGACGCCACCCTCGCACAAGCGTGACGTGTTCCTTAGGAGATGCTGGAGGTGCTGGCGCGACGGTCGGCGACTGCGCTCCGCTGCCTGGGCGTGAGTCTGCCAGTACTGCCGCTGATAGCCGGGATGCGCGTCAGGCCACTCTTTCCGGCTGCCGCGCACAGTCTCGGCATAGACTGGATCGGAACGAAGTTTGTCGCGATGATATTCACGCTGGCGTCGACGCTGGCAGGAAACTTGGCTATAGACGGCTTGCTGAGGGTGGTAGCGGGAAGGGCGAAAGACTTGTTGGCAATAGGGGCAGTGGCGATCGCTCATCACGCGGCTCCGGATCAGAATCGAATCCGCTCATTCTGTCCGGCGGGGCGTTTGAACCTCAGCGCACCCCAGAACTTTAACCGCGTATAGAGTCTCCCGTAGAGTTTGTACCGCGTCCCCGCCAAGGGGACTGCTGCCCATCAAACCGGCCGAACTGATGTTCTTTCTCGCCGGCACCGACACCCACGCCATGCTGCCTGCCGCGCACGCTTGACCGTAAGCCCAGTGCGCGACCTCTACCGCTGCGCCCAAATCAGCGGCGATATTCGTGCCGGAGCAACTCGTCTGGAATCACAGCGGAGTGCTGGTTGTTTCGCCTCATCCAATGAGCCAGATGCTCCTCGGCGGCTAGCAGTGAACCCTTGTGACCGTTACACGAGTCGGGCGCCAGAACCAGATTGAAGGATGCCGAGGCGGAAGTGCGCGTGGCCGCTCGGCTCCCATCCGGCCATAGTACCGGTGCTATGGGATTCCAGTTGGCGATCCTGTTCTTGAACGCTGCCACGGTGTTGGTGTCGGGCCGCTGCTTGTAGCATTTTACCTTGACATCCCCTTCAAAAAGGTCTCCTCTCCCAAAAGTGTGAAGGGGATGAGGACTTGAACCTGCAATAAGTTGCGAAGTGGGTGCGTCGAAAGCCGCACCCCGAATCGGCTGCCTTACGTTGTTCGGCTAAAAACGACGTGGAGGAGGTCGAGACGAGGTGCGGGTAGAAACCTTTATCAGGAAATTGCTCCATTTGAAAGCCCATTACGTGATCGCCGTACGGCAGAGTCCCGAACAGATCGTGGTCGAGATTGAGCGCTTCAAGTCGCGCCCGCTGCGATGTGGGGTTTGCCGGAGGCGCTGTAAGAGGATTCACCAAGTGGGAGAGGCTCGGAGCTGGCGCGATCTCGCACTGCGCCAGCTTCCCACGGTTCTGCAGTATCGACCGCGCCGAGTGTGCTGCCCGCCTTGCGGCGTGCGCCGGGAGCTGGTGCCTTGGGCTGAGCTTTGGGCGCGGGTCACCACCGCCTTGGCACGGGCGGTGGCGGAACTGGCCCGGCATCTGAGTTGGCAAGAGACTGCCCGCCATTTTCGGCTGGACGGGAAGAGCGTCGCCAGCATCGTGCAGCGCGTGGTGGCCTACGGCTTGGCCCAGCGCCGTCGTCGGCCGTTGCACGTCGTGGGGATCGACGAGGTCAGCCGCCGCAAAGGGCATCATTACCTGACGGTGGTGTACGACCTGGAACGTCGGGCGCTGCTCTGGGTCGGCGAGAATCGGACCGAAGAAACTCTGACGCGATTCTTCACCGAGCTCGGCCGGCGCCGCTCGGCCACTATTCGTGTGGTCTGTCTCGACATCTGGCAGGCTTATCTGAAGGCGGTCCGGAATCAGGCCCCCCACGCCCAAGTCCTCTTCGACCGCTTTCACCTGGTGCAGCATCTGAACCGGGCCGTGGATGAGGTTCGGCGGAGCGAAATGCGTCGCCTCAGCGGTCGGGAGAAGACCTCCTTCAAGAAGACTCGCTTCCTGCTGCTGAAGAATCCCTGGAATCTTCGGGCCGAGGAGAAGGAGCGCCTCTCCACCCTGGTACGCTGGAACACGCCCATCGTCAGGACTTACTACCTCAAGGAAGCTTTTCAGCTCTTCTGGACCTATCGCCAGCCGGCTCGGGCGGAGCAACGTCTGCAGCGCTGGATGCACTCCGCGATGCGCTCTCGACTCCAACCTTTCAAAGAACTGGTTCGCATGCTACGGGCCCATCTCGATGGGATCCTGACCTGGACTCGACTACGGGTCTCCAATGGAGCGGTGGAAGGCATGAACAACAAGATCAAACTGGTTAGCCATCGCTCCTTCGGGTTTCGCACCGTCGAGAACTTCACCGCCGCGATTTATCACTGCTGCGCCCATCTGCCGTTACTGGAGGAATGCTGATTACACTTTTGGGAGACGAACCTCAAAAAGCTCTTTTGTGCTCTTCTCTCATGCGAGTTCGCGCACAAAGACGTCCTGACCAAGCACTTCAAATGGCAAACACAAGTTCAAGAGACGTAGCTATGAACAATGTTGAAAAGGCGATGAACAGCCAGGTTGCTGCAGTTCCGCCCTCTCGCTCGCCACTGTGCACTGCAGCGGCCACACCCCCACACACGGTCCGAGAAGTGCTTGCGGCGATCATACACCACAAGCACATTAAGCAGCTGCGAAAGGCAACGTATTACATATGCGAATGCCTTAAGGTCCCCGGGGATGAACTAACCATTGACGCTCTGGAGGGCCTGGCTCCCCGCTTCACCAGCTATCTTCGGAAATGCCGATGTGCCCCAGAAAGTATCTGTAACTATTGCCATTTGACAACTGTTCTGCTCCGAGCTGCAAAACAGCTCGGCTGGATATCCAGGCACTCTGAGATCACGAAGTTGTGGGAACCGATCATTGCAGCGGTGGCCAAGACGGATGGGGCCCTCGGCATCGTCAAATATGCGATCAGCATCGGAAGGACACCTTCTACCCTTACTGACGACGATCTCAGCGCCTGGATGCAGATGAGGGCGAGCCAGGGGCGGAGCTACCTGAATACCAGGAGGGTGTTGGGTACCTTCCGTAACACACTATCGAACGTCAAGTTGGCAGGGCACCTACCCGGTGTTTTTCGAACCTGGAAATCGAAGAGCAGTTACGGCGTTCACCTCCATAACCTTCCTGTTGCGCTACGACAAGAAGTCGATGCGATACTCAGGTGGACGCAGGCCGATTACGCGAAGGCGCGACGAGCTAAGCACGGGCTTCGCTCGAACAGCGCCAAGAACCTCCTTGCCGCAATCACGCGGCTATATGGCTTCGCTGTCAATGTGTTGCCCACTCTGACACCGTCCACGGCAGCGATTGATCCGACTTCCATTCAGACCCTAACTGAACTGGTCACGCCGGAACTGGTCAGCGCTTTCATCGACTGGTCGATTAACGTACGGAAGTCGACGGGCCCCTCGGTGGCGAGCCTATTGGGCTACCTCAGTAGTGCGCTAAAAAAGCATCCCAATTATACCGATAAGGATTACATCTGGTTTTTTAGGGTGGTCCGGGAGATCCCCCTTGAACCTGGATCTGAGCGGCGGGAGCGCAAGCTACGGCAATACCTACCTTATGACACGGTAGCAGACATCCCGCATAAAATCCACGAAACGCGCTTGAAGGCTGCACTTGCCGGGCGCACAGCTGTCGCCTGGGCAGTCCACCACGAGCTTCTGATGACTTGGCTCGTGCTGGAACCCTGGTGGCAGCGCAATATTCGCGAGTGCAAGCTGGGTTTAAGAGAAGAGGGCGCAAACCTGTTCAAGGCGACGATTCTGTCGCTGGACAAAATCAAGTTGTCGAAGTGGGCGGAAGACAGACTGCGAGTCAATCCTCGAGAGGAATTGTGGCAATACTACTTTCGAGAGCATGAGACCAACAACCACCGCGAAGTACATGCGGTTCTGCCGCACCGACTGGTGCCGCTGCTGGAGGAATATCTCGCGCATCATCGACCGTGCCTTGTGGGGGGAGATGATCCTAGCACGTTGTTCCTAAATGGACATGGGCGCCGGATAGCTCTCGATCAATTAACCGTTCTAGTGTCCAAACTAACCCTGCGCTATGCGGGAAAGCGTATTACCCCGCACATGTTCCGCGATATATGGGCATACTGGTGGCTTGGGATGCATCCCGAGGACTACTTGACGGTTTCCAAGAAGCTCTGGCACCGCGACATCGAGATCACTATTGCCGCTTATGGTTCTCAGTTCAACGAATCGCACGCCGACAGTCGGGTGGAGAACTACCTCGATTCGCGAGGGTGGCTCAGCATGACGACTCGGGGCGCAACTGAAGGAGCGATACCGGTCTCACCACAAAATGAGCCTAAGTCAAATCAGGGAGGAAGAAAGTGGAGATGGGGGTATCCAGTTGACTCAGGCAACCCCAATATATAGTATGCGAGGCCATGGGGATTACCCTCGGACGCTGGCGGAATTCGAGGTTCGCTTTCGCTCGGAGCAGGCCTGCCGGGAATATCTGTTCCAGCTCCGCTGGCCGGAAGGATTCCGCTGCCCGCGCTGCCCTGCCCCCAAGGCTTGGCCCCTGGGTTCGGTTTTGTGGCAGTGTGCCGCTTGCGACCGCCAAGTTTCGGTCACGGCGGGAACGATCTTCCAGGATACCCACACTCCGCTCAGGGTTCGGTTCCGGGCCATGTGGTGGGTGACGACTCAGAGGAACGGCGTCAGCCCTCTGGGGTTGCAGCGCGTATTGGGCTTGGGAACTATCAAACGGCGTGGGCTTGGCTGCATAAGCTACGCCGTGCGATGGTGAGGCCGGGCTGTGATCGCCTGGCCGGAGTCGTCGAGGTGGACGAAACGTATCTGGGTGGTTTGGAAGAGGTAAGCAGGGTCGAAAGACGGAGAAGAGGGTCTTGATTGTGGCCGCCGCGAAAGAAGAGGGCCGGAACATTGGGCGAATCCGGATGCGACGTATCACTGACGCGTCGGCGGCGAGCGTGATTCCGTTTGTGTGTGACTCCATCGAACCGGGCAGCGTCGTGCACACGGACGGATGGCTGGGCTACGAGCCCGTTGAGAGGAACGGTTACCGCCACGGGATTACCTTCCTTCGGGGCCAAGCGAAGTCTCCGTCTGACCTGCTGCCACGGGTTCATCGGGTCATCGCGTTGCTGAAGCGTTGGCTGCTGGGTACCCACCAAGGAGCCGTCAGCTTGGAACATCTGGACTACTATCTGGACGAGTTCACGTTCCGGTTCAACCGCCGGAGATCGCGCAGCCGAGGCAAACTGTTTTCCCGGCTTGTCCAGCAGGCCGTGGCCGTCGAACCAACGACCTACGCCTCAATTGTCCAAACCGAAGGGACCAAACACAACCTGTAGGAGCTACCTGAGTCAAGTGGATATCCCCAATTAATTCAAGTTCTTGTCCCGCAGATCTCCACTTCTCTACTTGTGGCACAATGTTTGCCATCGGAGTCTATTTCGGCCGACGGCTGAGATCATTCGCTCCCCATTCGCCCTCTGCGTACTCTATCGGACAAGCCGCAGATTGCCATGCCCCGATCCGGCCCTCAGCTGCAGTGAAATCACCGCGTGAAGCATGCTGACTCTTGGCTAGCTTTTACGGCTGGTCGCGGAGCTCGGCTAGAGCTGCGAGCCGCCGCAGTAGCCGCTCTGTAGCGAGGATGCCCAAAGCGGGCTGATTCAGCAGAAGTTCTACGCGGCCGAGGCAGTCCCGGCCTGCCCAGGGTGACGCGCTTCATTGGCGCCGGCAAAAGGACGGCTCGGCGCAACGCATTGATGGGTTCTACATATTATCTGTATGAAATCAGCCGTTCTGGGAAATCAGTTGGAGGACGTAGTTGTGAGTAAGCTTTTAAACGCGATGAAGAAACAGGTCGTTACGACCCTTACGCCTGATATATCGAATGCCAACCCGCACACGGTCCAAGACGTGCTAGCCGCGCTCGCACAGGACAAGCGCACTACGCAGCTGAGGACGGTGACGTACCACATATGCGAATGTCTTAATGTCCGCGTGGACGAACTAACCATTGACGCTCTGGAGGGTCTGGCTCCCCGCTTCAGCAGCTATCTTCAAAAACGACGGTATCGCCCAAACTCGGTCCGTGCCTACCGATATTCCACTGGTATCCTACTCCGGACTGCAAAACAACTCGGCTGGACATCCAGGCACTCTGAGATGACGAAGTTGTGGGAACCGATCATTGCAGCAGTGGCCAAGACGGATGGGGCCCTCGGCATCGTCAGATATGCGATCAGCATCGGAAGGACACCTTCTACCCTTACTGACGACGATCTCAGCGCTTGGATGCAGATGAGGGTGAGCCAGGGTCGGGGCTACCCGTCCACCGCCAGCAAAGTGCGCGGCTTCCGTGCGACGCTGTCTCACGCCAAGCTGGCAGGGCACCTACCCGGTATTTTTCGAGTATGGAAATCGAAGATTCGTTATGGTGTTCACCCTGACAACTTTCCCGTCGCGCTACGACAAGAAGTCGATGCGATGCTCAAGTGGGCGCAGGCCGGTTACGCGAAGGGGCGACGAGCCAAGCACAGGCTTCGCTCGAACAGCGCTAAGGCCCTCCTTGGCACAATCAAGCGGCTATATGGCTTCGCTGTCAATGTGTTGCCCACTCTGACACCGTCCACGGCAGCGATTGATCCGATTTCCATTCAGACCCTAACTGAACTGGTCACGCCGGAACTGGTCAGCGCTTTCATCGACTGGTCGATTAACGTACGGAAGTTGACGGGTCTCTCGGTGGCGAAGCAGTTGCGAAGGCTCATCAATCCGCTAAAGGAGTATCCCGATTACACGGACAAGGACTTCATCTGGCTTTCCAGATTGGTCCAGGAGATCCCCCTTGAACCTGGGTCTGAGCGACGGGAGCGCAAGTTACGGAAATATCTACCCTTCGACACTGTGGCAGACATCCCGCGTAAAATCCACGAAACGCGCTTGAAGGCCGCACTTGCCGGGCGCACAGCTGTCGCCTGGGCAGTCCACCACGAGCTTCTGATGACTTGGCTCGTGCTGGAACCCTGGCGGCAGCGCAATATTCGCGAGTGCAAGCTGGGTTTAAGAGAAGAGGGCGCAAACCTGTTCAAGGCGACGATTCTGCCGCTGGACAAAATCAAGTTGTCGAAGTGGGCGGAAGACAGGCTGCAAGCCAATCCTCGCGAGGAACTGTGGCAATACTACTTTCGAGAGCATGAGACCAAGGGCCACCGCGAAGTACATGCGGTTCTGCCGCACCGACTGGTGCCGCTGCTGGAGGAATACCTCACCCACCATCGGCCATGCCTTGTGAGCGGAAATAATCCTGGGACGCTGTTCCTGGACGCGCACGGACGCCCGATGAATTCCGAACAACTAAGTGATGCGGTTTCCAGTCTAACGCTGCGCTATGCAGGAAGGCGCGTCACCCCGCACATTTTCCGCGATATCTGGGCGTACTGGTGGCTTGGGATGCATCCCGAGGACTACTTGACGGTTTCGAAAAAGCTTTGGCACCGCGATATCCGGACCACCATTGAGATTTATGGTTCTCAGTTCAACGAATCCCACGCCGACAGTCGGATGGAGGATTATCTCGATCTACACGGTTGAACCAGGGCCAGCGTAGCGGTCTCGAAGCGCGGCAAGGAGCCGGAACTAACCGCCGCGCAAAGTGAGCGAAGGTCGAACGAGAGAGGACAAAATAATGGACAAACACCCAATTGCGGTCGTACGTGGCAAGCAGTGGCAGGAGTTTTCGAGGCGCGGACCTGCGCTCTGATCGAGGACCTGAGCTTTATTCTCCGAAGAGCAGGCGGACGCATTGACGCTCGCCGAGAGCGCCGGAGCCCCAGATCATCAGTTTCCGATGGCAGACCCGTTAGCACCACCAGGGCAGGGGCTCCGATACACTGGAAACTGGTTTTGAGGTAGGCCGCCGGAGCTGCGATAAGCCACGGCAGCCCTCGATAAGCCCGGAGCCTCTGACCGGACTTTTCCGATTTGTCCGCGCCAGGAGGTGTGCGGAGAAGCCCCGGTCTTTTTGTTTTTTGCGATAACGGAGGGTCGGAAAAACCGGATGGTGGGACTTTTGGGGAAGAAAAGGAAGGTGAACCACTACTGCCAAGAGTTACGGGAGCGGTAGAAGGGTAATCTGCAGAAGCTAAAACCTTTGCTTTTAGTCACATCGGGGCGGGAAGAGGGAGAATTCCGCGGAACCCACAGCGCACGGCTTGCGTCAGCTTCTGTCGACTGCATTGCGGCCTTGAGAGATGACTCAGACCCCGAGCCAAACCCCCCGGGTTGCAGATCTGTAAATCGCTGCCCCGCGATCAAGAAGTCCCGGCGTGCCTGGACTTGGCAGTCTCGTGGCTCGCCCTTAGCGATTTATCGCGAGCAAACCGCGCCGCCTAAGGACCAGAACGGCGACGCCGAAAAGCAATAGATCCCCCGCGAGAATCACAGTCTCTGAAGTCTCAGGGGCGGGGACGTAAAGCATGAACTCCTGTGGAGTACCCCATACGCCGCTGTTGTTCTGCGAGCCGGGATCCGGATTGAGGATCTCCCAGCCCGCGCTATTGTAACTTTGTCCGATCGTGCCATTGGCCTGGTTGTACAGGGATAATGCCTCATCATAGCATTGAGTCCCGGTCCCGCACTGGGCGGCGCTACTCTGATACGTTTTGAGGTAGTCAAGCGGGTCGGTCCCATCCTTATATGTCCCGTTGACTCCGTAGGTCAGCTCCCACATCGCGAACGAAATCACCGTCTGCTCGTAAGCATTCGTTGGATTCGCCAGCAATTGCGCGCCCAGCCACGCCAATCCGTTATACAACTGCTGATTGTTGCCGAACATCGGGGTGTTTGGCGGAGCCGAAGTGCCTACTGTTGTCGCATCGAAGGCGGTAGCCGTCCAAGTCTCGTTGAAATAGGTATTGTTGGACCAGTCGTCACATATGATCGAGGTATTGGCCACACCGCCGACCGTCGCGGTGTACGGGTCGACGTAAACACCACCGACGGTGACACTGTCGCCTACCCCCGTCAGCTGCATCGACGTCGTGCCGGCCCGCAGACTCGCCGCACTGGCTATCAGAATTGCCGTGATCAGTGCGAGGTATTTTGCTGAACTTTTCAGTTTCGGCAGTCTCAGTTTCATTGTGATTTCCTCCATTCGAACCCGCAGCACTTCGTGCTTGGGTGTCTGGCAAACCACCGAACGCCGGTCAGTCGAGACCTACTTTCGCAACACAGTCATTTGACAATTCGGAAGCAGGGCATGTCAATGGGCCGAAAGTACAGGTGCCCAATTAGCTCACGAGACAGGCATGTCCACCACGCAGGGCTGGTGTTTGATACCCTCGGAAACGACTCAAGGCCGATGTGAGCGCACCTGCCTTCACGCGTACTCATTTAACTATTTCTGAGCAGGGCCGAGTCAATCGGACCAGAGGGACGGCCGCCTGATTTGATAACGAAGACCCAGGACTTCTCAGCGGGGCGCTGCGCTGCGGGTAGGCAAAACACTGGCCAGGCAAAGGGCGCCGTCGGCTTGATAAGCTCCATACAGCGGCCTAAGCAGTGCATTGCCGACAATTCCAGTGTTCCGAATCAAGACCGGCAGCTGTGAATCGCTGCCGACAGACGTTTTCCCAAAGTTCAAGGGGGCTGGGCTCACGGAAAGGGTTGAGGTCGATGCCACGCCAGTACCATTCAAGGGTATCGTAGCCTGTGACTTGCCACCCGTGGGTAGTACGCTACCGTTGAAGCTGGCCGTCGCAATTGGGGCGAATTCGGCGTGAAAGAGAGGCTTTGGCCAGGTGCAAGCGTTACAGGCAGGTTGAGACCCGTGACGCTGAAGGGCGGATCCGGAGCCACGTAGGAGCTCACCGTAACGGAATTCTTGCCTTCATCTGTGGTCTAACTGTCTTTGTGGCGGTATTCCCCACAACCACGTGGCCAAAATTGGCCCCTGATACGGGGGCTTTCAACAGCGGGCCGTTCTCATTCGAAGCTTGCCGATTTGCGAACCTGAGCCCGGATTGAGGCTCCGGCGCTCGTCCAAGCCCGCAGCCGAGCTAGACGGAGTCGGAGGCCGCCGTGCTACAGCAATCCCTCCGCCACGATGAGATGCACTGCCGAAGCGCCACGGCGTTTTCGAGAACGAATGGGCGAGAGCATCGGTCACCAGCATCCCATTGCCGGCCGGTGTTGATGCGACCAACGTACAGTATGCAGTCCCAGAAGGATCGGCAGGGCAGCCGCGGCCGGGGCGCGGTGGAAAGGAAACCGAGAAAACGTCCGATGATTCAATCAGTGGTGGGAACTGTGGTGCACTGTTACAATTCGAGTAAATTATTCGAGGTTACTGCTTTAGTACTTGACCTTGGTACAGCGTCATGCTAGGGTGCTGGTGGGTAGTGATCAACCTCACATTTTCAAGAGGAGTGGCTTGGGGTTAGAGGAGCGGAAATTCGGCTGGCGCGAGCTCCGCAAGCTAGGAGACGGGTCTCTGCGAAGCCGGCAAGTGACGTTGGGCTGCGTGCGCGAATGGGTTTGGGTACCCGTAGCGTCGCGGAAGAAGACAATTAAGGGGGAACTGCGAGATGAGCTCGGCTGTCGGGCGGCACGAGGCTGTCGTGTCGGCGCCTGTCCTCTTCCGCGAGAGTGCGGAGCGTGAGAAGATTCTGGCGATATCACGCCTTGTGATTTCGCTGATTTGTCTGGTGGCGCTTTCTTCGTCGGCGCAGAGCGATGTTGC
>Ga0335085_10012695_pt1 | contig 12390 bp, 6 predicted proteins | sample Lox_Sample_45_FD_206712 | JGI IMG/M metagenome (GOLD analysis project Ga0335085, IMG submission 206712) | Soil microbial communities from Loxahatchee National Wildlife Refuge, Florida, United States - Lox_Sample_4.5 | ecosystem: Environmental > Terrestrial > Soil > Wetlands | place: USA: Florida...
AGTGTTTTCACCGGGCCGCACTAAGCCGCTATCTGGACTGTTCTTCCCGATACCGGATTGATCTCGGGGCAGTCTGCCAGATATGGCTAGATACTGACTGGCAACACGGCACGCCGACCATAACGGTCACTCACTAAACCGGTCAAGTAGCTCATCTGCGTGAAAATAAGGCTGTTATTTTCACGACCGCCTCCGCCGACCCGTGCCCCACCAAGCCATGGCCGCTGGCCCGGCTCCTGCCCCTGCTCACCCAGTTGTGCGGTGACTTTGGGAAATACTCACCGCACCGCGCAGCGCCTCGTCGTGAAAGTTTCAGAACCGGGTGCGAGCTGGCATTTCTGGTGCCTTGACTCGGGATGCCAGGCGGGGAACTCTCGTCTTCTGATCGAGGAGGCGCACATGTCCGTGGCGAGACAATACCGGGTGAAATTAACGGGGCGAGTTTCGGCCACGGTGCGGGCCGGGTGCGCACTGCTGGCTAGCTGCGCCCTGCTGGCCAGTTGCGCGCTGCTGGCCGGCTGCACCGTGTCCTCGGACCAGCCGGTGTTCAGGAAGGTGGGCCCGGTGATCACGCTCCGGGTCAGCGTCTTCGGCGATCCTGGCTACCAGCGGGCCGGGCTGTACGCGCAGTACGAGCGGCTGCACCCGAACATCAAGATCGTCCAGGCTGACACCACGGACCAGGCCAGTTACTGGAGCACGCTGCAGGGCCGGCTGCGGTCCGGCCGCGGGCTGGCCGACATCCAGGCCGTGCCGATGGCCGACATCTCCGCCGTGACCGGGCCGCTGGCTAGCTCGTTCGTCCCGCTGAGCACGCTCGGCGGTATCTCCGGCGGCAACAGCGCGTTCAGCGACGACTGGCTGCCCTGGGTGGCCCAGCAGGCCGCCAGCCGGTCGGGAGTCACCTACGCGCTGGGTGCCGAGACCGGGCCGATCGCGGCTTGCTACCGAACCACCCTGCTGCGCGAGGCCGGGCTGCCGACCAGCCCCACGGTGCTGGCCAGGGACTGGGCGACCTGGGCCGGGTACCTGAAGTTCGGCCGCCTGTTCCGCTCCCGCATCCCGCACGGCCCGGCCTTCACCGACTCCGCCGCCAGCCTGTACAACACGATGGCGGCGCAGGCCAAGGAGCAGTACTACAGCCAGGCCGGCCAGCTGGCCGTCACCAGCAACCCGGCCGTCAGGCAGGCCTGGGACACCGCCGTGCAGGCGGCCGGGGACGGGCTGAGCGCCGGGCTCACCCCGCAGACGGCGGCCTGGGACCGGGGCGTGACCCGGGGCGCGTTCGCCACCGTGATGTGCCCGGCCTGGCTGCTCCACCAGATCTCCAGCCTGGCCGGCCCGCTCGGTTCCGGGGGCTGGAACGTGACCACGGCGCCCGGCGGGGCCGGTAACTCCGGCGGCTTCTACCTGGCGCTGCCCAAGGCGGGCGCACACCAGCAGGCCGCGTTCCAGCTGGCCGCGTTCCTGACCGGGCAGCAGGCCGGGGTCGAGCTGTTCCGCAGCCAGGGTGAGTTCCCGGCCAACTTCGCCGCGGTCAACGCGGTGAACCGGGTGACCAGCCCATACTTCAGCGGCGCCCAGGTAGGCCGGATCTTCGGCCGGTCGGCCGACCGGACACCGGCCGCCGTGCTCGGCCCGGCCAGCGACGCGATCGGCGCCGACATCGACACCGCGCTGGCCCGGGTCGAATCCGGCCAGGCCCCGGGCCCGGCCTGGCGGGCCGCGGTGCAGCAGGCCGCGCAGCAGGCCGCGGCCGCCGCCCGCGCGACCGCGCGTAAGTGAAAAGTTCAGTCACCGATGGTCACCGGATCCGCCCGTGGTCTGGCTGGGACCGCCTGTCATCCCAGCCCCAGGCATCAAGTACCCGATCACCCACCGTCACCGGCGGGGCCGTCCGTGGCCGGTCACTTCACGGGCCAGAGGGCCGAATTTACACTCCGCCCAATTGTGAAAGCGCTTTCCGATGGCATCACGCGCGGTGCGCGCGGTGCGCGCGAGCAGGGAGCGCCCCCCACTCTGGCTGCCCGGCTCACCCGCCACCAGCAGCCCTATCCGCGAGGAGGATGCGGATGCGACAGTTAGCGCGAAGATCGCTGTTGCGCGCGCTGGCCAGCGGTGTGGCCAGTGCCGCGCTGCTGGCCGGGATGCTGGCCGGGGCAGGCGGCGCCGCCGCCGCGGTAACCGGCTCAGCCGCGGCCGGGCAGTCAGCGGTGGCGGCACACCTGGCCGTGCCGGGCGACGCGGCGGCCGCGGCGAAGGCCGCGGCGGCGCTCAACCCCGCCGCCACCACGGTGACCTCGTGCCAGGTGACCTACACGGTGCAGAGCGACTGGGGCACCGGGTTCACCGTGGCCATCACCATCGAGAACACCGGCTCGGCCATCACCAGCTGGACGCTCGGCTACTCCTACTCCGGCAACCAGGCGCTGGCCCAGGGCTGGAGCGGCAACTGGTCGCAGAGCGGCCAGGCGGTCACGGTGACCAACGCCAGCTGGAACGGCAGCGTGGGCAGCAACGCCTCGGTGCAGATCGGCGCGAACTTCAACTACAGCGGGACCAACACCGCGCCGGCCTCGTTCACGCTGAACGGGACGGCCTGCAACGGCGGCAGCAGCGCCTCGCCGTCACCGTCCCCCTCGCCGTCGCCGACCTCGACGGCCTCCTCCTCGCCCTCCCCATCGCCGAGTCCCAGCCCCAGCCCGACCTCGACCGGCGGCAGTGGCAGCGGCAGCGGGGCGCCGATGGTGTCCATCACCAGCCCCACCGCCGGGGAGATCTTCACCCCCGGCTCGGCCATCACGCTGCAGGCCAGCCCGGTCAGCGGCTCCGGCACGGTCACCTCGGTCACCTTCTACCAGAGCACCAGCGCGGCCAACGACACCGAGATCGGCGTGGCCACGTCCAGCCCCTGGGCGGTGCAGTGGGCGAACGTGCCCGCGGGCAGCTACTCGATCACCGCGGTGGCCAGCAACGGGAAGGAGAGCCTGGTCTCCTACCCGGTGGCGATCACGGTCGAGTCGCCGACCGTGGTGGTCAACCCGAACCAGATCGCGGTCCAGCAGGGCAACTCGACCACGTTCGGGGTCGCCCTGTCCGCGCAGCCGTCGGCCAGCGTCACGGTGGCCCTGGCCGCGAGCGGGGATTCCGACCTGTCCATCACCTCGGGCGCCTCGCTGACGTTCACCACGTCGAACTGGAGCGTGCCGCAGACCGTCACGGTCAAGTCGGGGAGCACGGCCGCCGACGCCGGGGTGCAGGGCACCATCACCGCCTCGGCCACCGGGTACACGGCCGGCACCACGACCGTCACCGAGGCGCTGGCGTCCGGCTCCCAGTCCGCGTACGACCAGTGGTTCCTCAACCTCTACGACACGATCATGAACCCGAACAACGGCTACTTCAGCCCGAAGGGCATCCCGTACCACTCGGTCGAGACGCTCATCGTCGAGGCGCCGGACTACGGGCATGAGACCACGTCCGAGACCTACAGCTACTACCTGTGGCTGACCGCGGACTATGGCGGGGTCACCGGCAACTGGACGCCGTTCAACAACGCCTGGGCCAACATGCAGACGTACATGATCCCCACCGCGTCCGAGCAACCGGGGCAGAGCACGTACAACGCGTCCGCACCGGCCGAGTACGGACCGGACGAGCCGGTCCCGAACGACTACCCGGTGGCGCTCAACTCCTCGGTGCCGGTCGGTTCCGACCCACTGGCCGCCGAGCTGACCTCCACCTACGGCACGGCCAATATCTACGCGCCCATGTGGATCATGGACACCGACAACCGCTACGGGTTCGGCCAGTGCGAGGACACCACCTCGACGCCGAGCTTCATCAACAGCTATCAGCGCGGCCCGATGGAGTCGGTCTGGGACACGATCCCGCAGCCCGACTGCGACCTGCTGAAGTTCGGCGGGCCCAACGGCTTCCTGGACCTGTTCAACAACGGCGGCGGCAGCTTCTCGTCGCAGTACAAGTACACCGACGCGCCCGACGCGGACGCCCGGATGGTCCAGGCCGCTTACATCGCGGACACCTTCGCCAAGGCTCAGGGCAAGGAGTCCCAGATCGCCAGCACCCTGGCCGACGCGGCCAAGCTCGGCGACTACCTGCGCTATTCCATGTTCGACAAGTACTTCAAGCAGATCACCGCGGCGTGCAGCCAGGACGGCTCGGTGGCCTGCCCGGCCGGCACCAGCAAGGCGAACGAGGACACCTACCTGCTGTCCTGGTACTACGCCTGGGGTGGGGCCAGTACCGGCGCCTGGTCCTGGCGGATCAGCGGCGAGTCGATCCACGAGGGCTACCAGAACCCCCTGGCCGCCTGGGCGCTGTCCACCGACTCGGACCTGATCCCGCTGTCGCCGACGGCCAAGGCCGACTGGGCCGCCAGCCTGACCACGCAGCTGAACCTGTTCCAGTGGCTGCAATCCAGTCAGGGGGCGATCGCCGGCGGGGTCACCAACAACTGGGGTGGCAACTACGGCGACGTGTCCAAGCCACCGGCCGGTGATACCACGTTCGACGGGATGTACTACACGCCCGATCCGGAGTACGCGAACCCGCCGAGCAACCAGTGGTTCGGTTACCAGACCTGGCCGATGGAACGGGTCGCCGAGTACTACGACGACACCGGGAACGCACAGGCCGGCGCGATCCTGGCCAAGTGGGTGTCCTGGGCCGAGTCGGTCACCTCGTTCAACACGAGCACCGGCGCGTTCTGCCTGCCCGGCACGCTGACCTGGTCCGGGCAGCCGGGCGAGAACTACACGTCCAGTTCCACGGCGCCGCCGGCCAACACCAGCCTCAGCGTGTCGGTGTCCGGCTGCTCCGAGGACGTCGGGATCGCGGCGTCGCTGGCCAAGGTGTACGCGTACTACGCGGCCAAGTCCGGCAACACCACGGCCGAGACCGACGCGCAGAACATCATCGACATCATCCACAAGTTCTACGCTGACTCGCTCGGCTTCTCCTCGCCGGAGACGCGGACCGACTACAGCAACTTCACCAGCGCCTACAACACGACCAACTACGAAGGCGTGTACATCCCGTCCGGCTGGACCGGGACCTACCCAGGTGGGATCCCGCTCAGCTCGGCGACCAGCACCTTCCTGTCCATCCGCCCCTGGTACATCGGCGACCCGGAGTGGTCGAAGGTCCAGGCCTACCTGAACGGCGGGTCGGCCCCGGTCTTCAACTACCACCGGTTCTGGGCGGAGGTGGAAATCGCCACCGCCTTCGAGTCGTTCGCGCAGCTGTTCCCCACGGCAGCCCCGCCGTCCGGCTTCTAGGCCGTCCATAATCACCGTCCGAAAATCGAGGTAACGAACGGCCGGGGTGGGCCCGCGGGCATTCCCGCAGGCCCACCCCGGCCCCAATGACCTGCTTTCCCGGGTACCGGGCTCGGGAATTGGCCCGGGCGCTGCCAAGGATGGGAACGATGACTGTGCTGCGACGCTGCGTGATGCTGATCGTGCTGCTGCTGGCAATGGCGACCGCGGCCGGTTGCGGCGGCAGTCCCGGGCCGGTGCCCGGCGTGACCGGCCGTTTCGGCGCCGATCCGCTGATCAATATTCCGGCCGGGAACCCATCCAGCCAGCTCATCGTGCAGACCGTCATCCCCGGCCGCGGCGCGGTGGTCCAGCCCGACGACTACGTCCTGTTCAACGTGGAAGGCAAGGTGTGGGCCGGGGACCGGGAGGTGGTGGACAGCTACACCGACCGGCAGCCGCAGGGCCTGCCACTGGCTACCGGGCTGCCCGCGTGGCGCCATCTGGCCGGGCAGCGCGTCGGCAGCCGGGTGCTGATGGTGGTGCCGCCACGGTACGGATTCGGCCGCAAGGGTGACCCGCAGGCCAACATCATGAGCACCGACACGCTGGTGTTCGTGTTCGACCTGCTGGGCGTGACGTCGCAGCACGGGCACGCGACCGGCTCCACGGTGCCCTACCACCCGGGTCCCGGCCAGCCTCAGGTGGCCGGGGGCAGCCACGGGCCGGTGATCACCATCCCGGCCAAGGCCACCCCGCCCAGCAAACTGGTCCGGCAGGTGCTGATCCGTGGTCACGGCAAGCCGCTGCAGACCGGGCAGACCGTCGTGGTCCAGTACAGCGGGGTGGTATGGCGCAGCGGCAAGATGTTCGACTCGAGCTGGACGCGCGGCTTCCCTGAGTCGTTCGTGCTCGGTTCCGGTCAGGTCCTGCCGGGCTGGGAAAGCGGCCTGCGTGGCCTGCCGGTGGGCAGCCGGGTGCTGCTCATCCTGCCCCCGAAGCTCGGTTACGGGCAGGCCGGTAACCCGCCGGATGTCGGCGCGCACGACACGCTGGTGTTCGTGATCGATATCCTGGCCGCGGTCTGATCATCCGTTCGGCCACCCGCTGGTAAAGATCGCAGGTAGGCTCGGCTTTGAAACTTTCATGGCCGTTGTGGCTGTGCTGACCGGGCGTGCACTGTGCCGCGATTGCCTGGTTTTGCCCCTTGACAGGGTGGTGAATTTAGCCGGAACATTCAGCAGAGAGTTTGCATTACCGTAACACTCTCGATACAAAGCCGGTGCGCGACATAGGCACCCACGCCACTTCCGATGGCCTGCCGACGCCTTATTCCGCGCCACCGGAAAATGGCTGGCGAGGAGGCTGGCGTGCCGGGCGACATCAAATTACGGCCCAAACTCGCTGACGTTGCCCGGCAGGCTGGGGTGTCCCCCGCGACCGCGTCCCGGGTGCTGACCGGCTCGGCCCGGGTCCGGCCGGAGACGCGGCAGCAGGTCGAGGCGGCCATCGCGCACCTCGGCTACGTGCGCAACCGGGCACCGCGGGCATCCGCGTCGCGCGGCACCGGGTCGATCGCGTTCATGGTCTGCGAGGACAACGCCCGGGTCTTCTCCGAGCCGTTCTTCCCGCTCATGCTGCGTAGCGTCAGCCGGGAGCTGTCGGCCCGCGGCATCCAGCTGGTGCTGCTCACCGCGCACTCGCCGCGCGACTACCAGATCGCCTCCCGGTACCTGCGCAGCGGCCACGTGGACGGGGCCCTGCTGGTCAGCATGCACGGCAAGCGGCCGCTCGACCTGCGCAGCCTGGGCGTCCCGGTGCTGCTGGCCGGCCGCTCGTTCGGCAACGACGAGGGCATCTCCTACGTCGACGCGGACAACGCCGGCGGGGCCAAGATGGCCGTCGAGTACCTGCTGAAGACCGGCCGGAACATGATCGCCACGATCGCGGGACCGCCGGACATGGCCCCCGGTGCCGACCGGCTGGCCGGCTACCGGGCGGCCATGAACGAGGCCGGGCTGACCGACCCCGGCCTGATCGTGTTCGGCGACTTCGGCCGGGTATCGGCCGAGCACGGCCTGTACCGGCTGCTCGACCGGCGGCCCGGCATCGACGCGGTGTTCGCCGCGTCCGATCTGATGGCCGCCGGGGTGTGCGGCGCGTTGCGGCGGATCGGCCGCCGGGTGCCGGACGACATCGCGGTCATCGGTTTCGACGACTCCCCGCTGGCCCAGCACACCGACCCCAAGCTGACCACGGTCCGGCAGCCGGTCGAGGCGATGGGCGCCCGGATGGCCGCCGAACTGCTCGCCCTGATCGCCCGGGGCGGCCAGCAGCCCGCGCACATCATCCTGGACACCGAACTAGTCATCCGCGACTCCGCCTAGCACCCCAACCCGACATATGTAGGTTTAGCGCGGACCTGGCCATCAGTTCGTGATCATGACTCAGGCGGTGCAAGAGTCCAACGCCGCCGACCGAGGCCGCCCGTGGCCGGTGCCGGTCACCCGTGCCTTCAGCGCCGCCGGGCCGCGCCGCCACGAGACCTGTGGGGCCGGATGAGATGTTGATGTTGACATAGGTGTTGCTATAGCGACATCTAGGTCAACATCAACAACGGAGTGATCGCCGCCGCGCCCTGAAGTCAGCGGCGTCGCGGTCGGCTGGCTGGTGCCTGACCGCGCGAAGCCCGCAGTCGTGGCCCGGCCTGTTTCATATGTGACTGGTGTGACGCTTGCTACTCATCCCCGGCAGAACCCGGCAGCGGCGGAGCCATTCTTCGGCCACAGCCGGCTTGGTTACATTTCATGGCCGCGCCGCCGCGGGCGGCATGAGCCGGGCGTTGGCCGTTCTGAACTGGGAAGATCTGGCAGAAGCCGGTACGTCGCGGAAGCGCTTCGACGATCCGGCTGGACGGCGGGCGGGCGTGCTCCTACGAAAGGTCTGACGGCTGCCGCATACCGCGGGGCGGCTGAGGGATTCGCGAGGAGGCCGCGATGCAGCACAGATTGACGCAGCACCGATTGACCCGGAGAAGTCTCGCGGCGCTGGCCGCGATGGTGCTGAGCGCCGGCGGCTTAACCGGCCTGGCCATCCAGCCCGCCGGGGCGGCCACGCTGACCGACGCGGTCACCGTGAACGCGACCGCCGGGCTGGGCACGATCCCGGCCAGCGCGATCGGTCTCAACACCGCGGTCTACGACAGCGACATGAACGACACCGCGATCCCGGGCCTGCTCAAGGCGGCCGGCGTCGACGCGCTGCGCTACCCGGGCGGGTCCTACTCGGACATCTACAACTGGCAGACCGACACCGCCACCGACAACGGCTACGTGGCCCCGGGCACCAGCTTCAGCAGCTTCATCGGCACCGCGCAGGGGGCCGGCGCGCAGCCGATCATCACCGTCAACTACGGCACCGGCACGCCAGCGCTGGCCGCGGCCTGGGTCCAGGACGCCGACGTGACCAACAACTACGGCATCCAGTACTGGGAAGTGGGCAACGAGGTCTACGGCAACGGCACCTACGGCGCCAACTGGGAGACCGACTCGCACTGCAACACCTCGCTGAACGGCTCACCGGTCACGGTGGGCAGCGAGCCGTCGCAGACCTACAACTGCGGCCCGGCCGAGTACGCGGCCAACGTGAAGCAGTACATCTCCGCGATCCACGCGGTGGACGCCAACGCCAAGGTGTGCGTGGTGCTGACCACGCCCGGGTTCTGGCCCGACGGCGTGACCAACTCGGAGTACCCGCAGTCGTGGAACCAGACCGTGCTGACCGCGCTCGGCAGCGCCACCCAGTGCGTGATCGTGCACTACTACCCGGGCGGTTCTTCCACCGCCGGGATGCTGACCGACCCGCAGGACATCTCCGGGATCATCAGCTCGCTGCACAGCGAGATCAGCCAGTACGCCGGGATCAGCAACGCGGCCAGCGTGCCGGTGCTGGTCACCGAGACCAACTCGTCCATCGACATGGACACCCAGCCGGGCGCGCTGTTCGCCGCCGACATGTACATGACCTGGCTGGAGAACGGCGTCACCAACGTGGACTGGTGGAACGAGCACAACGGCGAGGGCACGGTCAGCACGGTTGACGGCGCCACCGACTACGGCGACCAGGGCATCTTCTCCAACAACACCAGCTACGGCGGGACCGCCGAGCCGGCCGTGGACACCCCGTTCGCGCCGTACTACGGCATCGAGATGCTGACCAAGCTGGGTGCGCCGGGCGACGAGATGGTCACCTCCACGTCCAGCAACTCGCTGGTCCGGGTGCACGCGGTGCGGCGGGCAGGCGGCAGCCTGGACGTGCTGATCGACAACGAGGACCCGGGCAACTCCTACACGGTCGGGCTGACCTACAGCGGCTTCACCCCGTCCGGCTCACCGACGGTGTACACGCTGGCCAACAACGGCACGTCGGTCACCAGCGCGACGCAGTCCTCGACTTCGTCGGTCACGGTCGCGCCGTACACGCTGACCGTGGTGCAGATCCCGGGCAGCGGCGGCACCGGGGTCACCGCGCCGGGCGCGCCCGGCCAGCCCACCGTGTCCGGGCTGTCCTCCAGCACGTCCGCCGTCACGTCGGGCGTGGCCACGCTGTCCTGGCCCGCCGCCACCGCCGGGACCTACCCGGTTGCCTCGTACAACGTCTACCAGGAGGGCAGCAACGGGGCCAGCACGCTGGCCGGCAACACCTCGGCCACGTCGTTGCCGCTGACCGGGCTGACCATCGGGACCAGCTACACGTACAACGTGGTCGCGGTGGACAGCCACGGCAACACGTCGCTGCCGTCCCCGCCGGTGACGTTCACCGTGCCGCCGCCGGCCAACAGCAGCTGCGCCGTGCACTACGCGATCTCCAGCAGCTGGCCGGGCGGGTTCGGCGCGTCCATCACCATCACCAACAACGGCAGCACGGCGATCAACCCGTGGACGCTCACGTTCACGTTCCCGGCAGCCGGCGAGGCCGTCGCGGACGGCTGGGACGGCACCTGGTCGCAGAGCGGCGAGAACGTCACGGTGAACGCCGCGAGCTGGAACGGCGACCTGGCCGCCAACGGCGGATCGACCACGATCGGCTTCAACGGCACCGACACCGGCCAGGACACGGCACCCACCGTGCTCCAGGTGAACGGCACGGACTGCGCCAACGACTGATCCCCCGGTTGGTGCTGGGCGGGGCCGTCCGCGGTGTGCGGGCGGTCCCGTCCCATTATTTTTCTTAACGCTGGCTGGCGGGCCGGTCGGCGTCCCTAGCTCCCGGTGCTAGGTGCTAGGTGCTGGGTGCTGGGGCGCTGTGCGCCAGGTCGGTGATCTCGTCGTTGAGCACGGTGGCGGCGCTGACTGTGACCGCGCCCTCGCTCACCCGGGTCCAGAGTTTCTCGCGCAGCGTGGTGGCGAGCTGCGCCACCGGGGCCGGCTGCCCCGCGGCCAGCTCCGTCTTGACCGGCTGGATGAGGTTGTCGAAGTCGAGCCCGACGTCCTGCCGGACCTGCCCGGACGCCACGTCGGCGGCGATGGTCCTGGACAGCTGGCTGATCGCGGCCAGCGGGGACAACGGGATCCGCGTGGCGGTCGGGGTGGAGGTGGCCAGCACCGGTGAGGTCGATTCGGGGGTGGGCAGCCCCGAGCCGGCCGGGCTGCCCCCGGCCACGGCCGGATGGCTGGTGGCCGCGGCGGCGGTCGAGGAGGCGGGGCTGGCCGGACGTGGCCCGGGTGAGGTGGCCAGCAGCACCGCCACCAGCACGGCCGCAGCGGTGCCGACGGTCGCCACTCCGCCCACCGTGACCAGCCGCCTGCGCCGCCGCCGGGCCCGCCGGGTGGTCTGCCGGTCCCCGGGCGGCGGGGGCGGGCCGTCCGCGGCACCGGCCCCGGCCTCGGCACCAGCCGCGACCCCGGCCAGCGGTGCGGTGGGGCTGGGAGCGCCCTGGTCCTGAGCGGTGGACCAGGACGGCGCGAGCCGGCGGCCGCTCAGCGCCTGCCGGGACATCACGGCGGCGTGGGCGGCGCCGGGGCGCTCCGCCGGGCTCGGGCCGAGGCAAGCGGCCCACAGCGCGGCCAGGCCGGGCGGCACCAGGTCCAGCGCCTCGTCGTCGATGGGCGTGGGATCCGCTGGCTCGGCCGTGACGGCGGAAACCTCCGGGCCGGGCACCTGGCCCGGGGTGAGACCGCCGGGCCCGATGCCGGCCAGGCAGGCCAGGAACACCACGCCGAGCGCGTACATGTCGGCGGCCGGGGTGGCCGGGCCGCCCTCGGCCAGTTCCGGTGCGGCGTAGGACAGCGCGCCCGGCGGCCGGTCCTCATCCGGCCGCGGGCGCAGCGCCCACAGGCCGAAGTCGGTCACCCGCAGGCCCCCGGGGGCCAGGACGATGTTGGCGGGCACCAGGTGCCCGTGTGCGATACCGGCCCGGTGCGCGACGGCCAGCGCGTCCGCGGTCGCGGCCACCACCCGGAGCGCCTCGCCCGGCGACAGCGGCCCGGCCCGCAGCCGCTCGCCGAGCGTCGGCCCCGGGACCAGATCGCGGACCAGGTAGGGGACGGTGCGGCCATCCTGGAGTTCCGCCTCACCGAACTCCCGCACCTGGGCGACGCCGGGATCGGACAGCTGCAGCACGGTGCGTGCCACCAGCCGGAACCGGGCCTGGGCCACGGTGTCGGCCACCGCATGCGCGGCCAGCAGCTTGACCGCCACCTCATGGTGGGCCGCGACGTCGGCGGCCCGCCATACCCCGCCGGGACCCCCGGCCCCGACCGGCTCGATCAGCCGGAATCGGCCCCCCAGGACCGATGCCTCCCGTAAATGATCCACCACGCAAGTGTGCCGTATTCCTAAGCGCCTCCGGGGACGCTTAACCCGCCGAGCTTCCCTCGTCGCTCAGTCGCTTCGCTCCTTCGCTCCTCAGTCCAGGTCGGCGGCGCGTCCCCTTCGGCGCGGCGCCCTCCCCTCCTCACTCGTTCCTCCCCGCCCACCTCCCCTTCCCCCTTCTCGGTCCAGTCGAGGGCCGCGTTCGGCGCCGCTAACCCACTCGCCCCGGATCAGCCGGGCGTGCCAGGCTGGGGCGGTGGGGCAGGATGCGGACGCAGAGCTGAGTTTTGCTGGGCTG
>Ga0335085_10012696_pt1 | contig 12390 bp, 12 predicted proteins | sample Lox_Sample_45_FD_206712 | JGI IMG/M metagenome (GOLD analysis project Ga0335085, IMG submission 206712) | Soil microbial communities from Loxahatchee National Wildlife Refuge, Florida, United States - Lox_Sample_4.5 | ecosystem: Environmental > Terrestrial > Soil > Wetlands | place: USA...
CCGGCCGCCGCACGGCTTCGGTGTTGATGGCCACCTTGTCGGCACCGGCCAGAAGCAGCGCGCGAATGTCTTCCAAGCTGCGCACGCCGCCGCCCACGGTCAGCGGCATGAAGCAGACGCTGGCCGTCTGCCGAACGACGTCCAGGAGGATGCCGCGGTTCTCATGGCTCGCGGTGATGTCGAGAAAGCAAAGCTCGTCCGCGCCGGCCTGGTCGTAGAGCATCGCCTGCTCCACCGGATCGCCGGCATCGCGCAGATTGACGAAGTTCGCGCCCTTGACGACGCGGCCGTCCTTCACGTCGAGACAGGGAATGATGCGGATCTTGAGCATGGCCTCACTCTATATCCTGTCCGTCGTTTCGGAACCAAAGCGATCTTGATCGCCCTTCCGCAAAGTGGCGTGGCGCGCGGCGCGTTGGAAGATGTAGCTCGTTCGTCAGCCGCGCACGCCGAACAGCGCCGAGCCGATGCGCACATGGGTGGCGCCGAACTTGATCGCGGTTTCGAAATCGGCCGACATGCCCATGCTCAAGAGCGGCAGATCGTTTTCGCGCGCAAGCTTCTGCAGCAGCGCGAAATGCGGCGCGGGATTCTCCTCTGTCGGCGGAATGCACATCAGGCCCTTGACGCAATTGCCCAAGCTCTCGCGCGCCATGGCGATGAACGCCTCCGCGTCTTTCGGCGCGACACCCGCCTTTTGCGGCTCTTCGCCCGTGTTGATCTGGATGAAAAGCGTGAGCGTCTTCTTCGCGCGTTCCATCTCGCTCCTCAACACCTCTGCCAGTTTGGGCCGGTCGAGCGAATGGATGGCATCGAACGTCTCGACCGCCTCGCGCGCCTTGTTGGATTGCAAGGGCCCGATCAGATGCAGTTCGACGCCGGGGAAATCGGCCTTGAGTGCCGGCCATTTGGCGCGGGCTTCCTGCACCCGGTTCTCGCCGAAGACACGATGTCCGGCTTCCAGCAGCGGGCGGATGCGCTCGGGGCCGAAGGTCTTGGACACCGCGACGAGCGTGGTGAAGGGCGCGGGCGCCACTGCCGCCTTCCGCGCCGCCGCGATGCGCGCAAGAATGTCCGAAAGCGCTTCGACGGATGACATGGCATGACGAATAGGCTTCGGCGCGCGCGATTGGCAAGGGCGGCAGCGTTGTTAAATGCGCGTGCGGGACTGGCCGGATTGCTGCCGCCGCTGATCCTGATGACGGATGACGAGCGGCTGCCCAATCCGCTGGCCGCGGCGCGGCGCCTGCCGCGCGGCAGCCTCGTGATCGTGCGCAGCCGGAACGAGGTGCGCCGCACGGCGTTGACCCATGCCTTGCTGGCGCTCGCGCGGTCGCGCCTTCTGCTGGTTTCGGTGGCGGATGATCCTGCGCTTGCGATCGCGGCCGGCGCCGACGGATTGCATTTGCCCGAGGCACGCCTCTCGGAAGCCGCGCACTGGCGCGCGCGCTGCCCCCGTCTTCTCATCACGGCGGCGGCGCATTCCTCACGCGCGCTGTCCCGCGCCGCTTACACCCGCGCCGATGCCGCGCTGCTGTCGCCGGTGTTCGCGACGCAGAGCCATCGGGGCGCCGCTGCCCTCGGCCCGATCCACGCCCGGCTGATCGCGTGCGCCGCCCGGCTGCCGGTCTATGTCCTGGGTGGCATCGATGACCGAAATGTCATGCGGCTTACAGGCGCCCGGCTTGCGGGAGTCGCGGCCGTCGGGGCCTTGCGGCCCGGCTGCCGTTAACCGCCTGTGTAATCCGGCATATCCGGCGCGACGCTGGCGTTGCGCCTCCATCCTTAGGCCAGTATAAGCCCGCGGGGGGACGCGGAACTGGGGCGTCCACGCGCCTCGGTGCCACCGGAAAAGAAGAGCTGATCCATGCGGGTTTTGACCCTCGTCCTCTGCGCCCTGTTGCTTGTGTCCTGCGGCACCTCCGGCGATACCGAAGACGTCACCTCCGGCTCGACCTCCATCGCCAGCGATTCCGGCCGCATGACGCTGGGGGTGAACGCCTTTCTCTGGCACGCCACGCTCGACACGCTGTCCTTCATGCCGCTGGCCTCGGCGGATCCGTTCGGCGGCGTCATCATCACCGAATGGTATTCGGCCGCGGAGAAGCCCGACGAGCGGATGAAAGTGACAGTCTATATTCTGTCGCGCGATCTGCGCGCCGACGGCTTGCGCGTGGCCGCGTTCCGCCAGACCAAGGCGGCGGACGGTACCTGGCAGGATGCCACGGTCAATCCCGATACCGCCAATAAGCTCGAGGACGCAATCCTGAGCCGTGCGCGCGAGCTTCGGCTCGCGGCGGGAAGCTCTGGCAGTTAAAAGCGGCGCGCTGTAAGCCTCTTCTCCGGCCGGCGTCGGCGCAGGCGGAGGAGGCAAGATCGGACAATGGCGCGCTACAACGCCAAGGAATCGGAACAACGCTGGCAGGCGGAATGGGCCGCCCGCAACAGCTTTGCCGTGCCGAACGAATCCGCCAAGCCCAAATGCTACGTGCTGGAGATGTTTCCCTATCCTTCGGGCAACATCCATATGGGGCACGTGCGCAACTACACCATGGGCGACTGCCTGGCGCGCTTCCGCCGCGCGCAAGGATACAATGTCCTGCACCCGATGGGTTGGGATGCGTTCGGTTTGCCGGCGGAGAACGCCGCGCGCGACAAGGGCGTCAGTCCGCGCGACTGGACATACGCCAACATCGCGCAGATGCGCGCGCAGCTGAAGCTCATGGGGCTCGCCATCGATTGGTCCCGAGAGTTCGCGACCTGCGACGTCGACTACTACAAGCACCAGCAGAAGCTGTTCACGGATTTCTACAAGGCGGGGCTGGTCTACCGCCACGAAGCCGACGTGAACTGGGATCCGGTCGACAAGACTGTGCTCGCCAACGAGCAGGTGATCGACGGCAAGGGCTGGCGTTCCGGCGCGCCGATCGAGCGCAAGAAGCTCGCGCAATGGTTCTTCAAGATCACCAAGTACAGCGACGATCTGTTGACGGCGCTCGATTCGCTCGACCGCTGGCCGGACAAGGTGCGGCTGATGCAGAAGAACTGGATTGGCCGGTCCGAGGGCTTGCGCTTCGCCTTCGCGCTGTCGAACGGCGGCAGCGTGGACGTGTTCTCGACGAGACCCGACACGCTCTTCGGCGCGAGCTTCGTGGCGCTCTCGCCCGATCATCCGTTGACGGAGGAATTGGCGAAAACGGACGGCAAGCTCGCCGATTTCGTGGCGAAATGCCGCGCGCAGGGCACCTCCGAAGCGGCCATCGAGATGGCGGAGAAACTCGGCTGCTACACCGGCCTCAAAGCCACCCATCCCTTCGCTGCGCAGTGGAAGCTTCCGGTCTATGTCGCCAATTTCGTGCTGATGGGCTACGGCACCGGTGCCATTTTCGGCTGCCCGGCGCACGACCAGCGCGACCTCGATTTCGCGCGCAAATATGGCTTACCGGTGTTGCCGGTGGTGATCCCCGAAGGCGCCGATCCCAAGGCCTTCGAAGTGGGGACCGAGGCCTATACCGGCCCGGGCAAGCTTGCCAATTCGCGTTTCCTGGATGGCCTCGATGTCGAGGCCGCGAAGGCGGAAGCGTCTGCGCGCATCGAACGCGAAGGCAAGGGCGCGCGCACGGTACAATACCGCCTGCGCGATTGGTTGGCATCGCGCCAGCGCGCCTGGGGCTGTCCGATCCCGATGATCCATTGCGGCCGCTGCGGCATCGTGCCGGTGCCGGAGTCCGATCTGCCGGTGACGCTGCCCGGCGACCTCGATTTCACCGTCTCGGGCAATCCGCTCGACCGTCATCCGGCGTGGAAGCACGTAAGCTGTCCCGCATGCGGCTCAGACGCGCGGCGCGACACCGACACCCTCGATACCTTCGTGGATTCGTCGTGGTATTTCGCGCGCTTCACCGATCCCGGCGCGAGCACGCCACTCGACCGCAAGGCTGTCGATTACTGGCTGCCGGTCGATCAATATATCGGCGGCATCGAGCACGCGATCCTGCACCTGCTTTATTCGCGTTTCTTCACGCGGGGCTTGCGGGCTTGCGGCTATGTCGGGCTGGACGAGCCGTTCGCCGGCCTGTTCACGCAGGGCATGGTCTGCCACGAGACCTACAAGAGCCATAACGGCGATTGGCTCGCCATCGACGAGGTCGACAAGCGCGACGGCAAGGCCTTTCTCAAGGGCACCGATACAGAGGTCATCGTCGGCCGCTCCGAGGCGATGTCGAAGTCGAAAAAGAACGGCATCACGCCGTCCACGATCGTCGATGTCTACGGCGCCGACACCATCCGTTGGTTCATGCTCTCCGACACCCCGCCTGAGCGCGATATCGAATGGACCGACGAAGGCGCGGAAGGCTGCTGGCGCTTCGTGAACAAGGTCTATCGTCAGGTTGCCGAAGCCGAAGGCCTGCCACCGCCGCGCGCCGCCATCGGCGAGGTGGAGGGCGCGAGCCTGGAACTGCGCCGCGCTACGCACCGCGCCATCGCTGCCGTCACCGAAGACCTGGAGGCCTTGCGTTTCAACCGCGCGGTGGCGCGCATCTACGAACTGTCGAATGCCATTGCCGCGAACGCCAAGGCGAACGGCGCGGTGCGGCGCGAGGCGCTCGAATCGTTGATCCAGCTGTCAGGTCCGATGATGCCGCATCTGGCCGAGACCTGCTGGGAGATGTTGGGCCTCGCGACGATGGTCGTCGACACGCCGTGGCCGAAAGCCGATCCCGCGCTGGTGCGCGCGGACACCGTCACCATCGCCGTGCAGGTAAACGGCAAGCTGCGCGGCACCATCGAGACCGGCCGCGAGACCGGCGATGAGGCGCTGAAGGCGCAGGCCCTGGCGCTCGACGCTGTGGCGCGCGCGCTGGACGGCAAGCCGCCGAAACGTGTTATCGTCGTGCCCGGCCGCATCGTGAACGTCGTCGCATGAACCGGAAATCGGAAATCGGAAATCGGAAATCGGAAAGCCGGAAATTTCTGATTTCCATTTTCTGTCTTCTGATTTCCGCGCCGATAGGTGCATGCGGCTTTCATCCGCTCTACGGCCGGACCGCAAGCAATCCCGCCGCGCAGCAGATCTTCGGATCTATCTATGTCGACCCCATCGAGTCCGAGACCTCGGGCTATGAATTGCGCAACTCGCTGATCGACCTGCTCGAGTCGCGTCCCAGCCCGCAAAGCGCCACCTATCGCCTGGACGTGACGCTGACCGAGCGGCGCCAAGGCATCGTCGAGCAGAACGAAGTCGTGGCCGGCGTGAACGAGACCGACATCACGCGCTACAACTACAGCCTCGTCGCCGACTATAAGCTGCTGGATGCCAAGGGCGACGTTGTGACCAAGGGTACCACCTCCACGCTCTCGGCCTACAACGTGGTCAATTCGCCTTACGCCACGCTGATCGGGCAGCAGGACGCCTACAAGCGCGCCGCCGACGACATCGCCGAGCGCATCCGGCTCGACCTCGGCGTGTACTTCGCCGGTGCCGGAAGAAAGCCGTGAAGCCGAAATCCTTTGACGTCGAGCGTGCGCTCAAATCGCCGCCGCAGGGCATGGCTGCGTTCCTGTTCTTCGGGCCGGACCAGGGCTTGGTGCGCGAGCGCGCGGAAGCGCTAGCCAAGACCGCCGTGCCCGATCTGAACGACGCCTTCCGTGTTTCCGAATTGGACGATGCCGCACTCTGCGCCGATCCCGCGCGGCTCGCCGACGAGGCCGCCGCCATCTCCATGCTGGGTGGCCGGCGCGTGGTGCGCGTGCGCGGCGCGGGTAACGGTTTGAGCGGGGTGTTCGAAGCCTTTCTCGAGGACGGGAAAGGCGACGCGCTGGTCGTGGTCGAATCCGGCGATCTGCCGAAATCCTCCAGCCTGCGCCGCCTGTTCGAGGAGGCGGAGAACGCGATGGCGATCGCCTGCTATCCCGATTCGGCGCGCGATCTGCCGGAGGTGGTGCGGGCCACGCTGAAGGCGGAAGGGCTCTCCATCGCCGGCGACGCGCTGGACGACGCGGTGTCGCGGTTGGGCGCGGACCGCGGCGTCACGCGGCGCGAATTGGAGAAGCTCGCGCTTTACGCGCATGGGCAAAAGACCGTCACTCTGGAAGACGTACGCGCGGCGATGGGCGACGCGGCGGAAGTGCGCACGGAGGAAGCCTGCGACGCGGCCGGCGGCGGCGATTTCGCGGCGCTCGACCGTGCGCTGGAGCGCCTGTGGACCGAGGAGACCTCTCCGGTGCAAGTGGTGCGCACGGCCATCGGCCATTTCCAGCGGCTTCTGACGGCAAAGGAAATGGCCGCGCGCGGCGGCGGGATCGATAGTGCGATGCGATCTCTGCGCCCGCCGATCCATTTCTCGCGCGCCGCCTCCTTCAAGAATCAGGCGCAACGCTGGAGCGAAGAGAAATTGCTCGATGCGCTCGATCTGTTGCTCGACACGGAAGCCTTGTGCAAGACCACGGCGGTGCCGGCGGAAGCCGCGACGGGGCGCGCGCTCCTCAACATCGCCGCGATGGCGCGGGGCCGGTCTTGATGAACCGTGTGTCAACGCAACGGGTGCTACGGGCTACTCCGCCAGCGCGGGCGGCGGCACCTTCATGCCGATCGATTGGCGGTAGGCGAACAAGGCGCGCTGGCTCAAGGCGGGATCGACGCCTTTGGCATCTGCGGCGCTGAGCAAGGCCGTCGTGCCCGGCGCATCGGTCTTTGGCTGAAGTGTTGCGGCGGACGGCGACAGTGAGGCCTGTGGAGCGGGCTTCCCGTCCGCCGCGGCCACCTTTGTGTCCGGCGCCGAATCGAGGCCGATCCACGCCAGCACCGTGTCGCCGAAATTCTTGCCGGTGACGTCTTTGAACGCCACGTCCAGCAGCGACGAACCGAGACCCATCAGCCCGCCATACAGGCCGCCGCCGATGACTTCTGCCGCGTCGCTTTCCTTGTCGCCGGTCAGGGCGCGATAGACCGTCGACACAACGGGGATGTGCTGCAGCGGATTGACGATATCGAGCAGGTCGTCGAAGGAGAGCTTTCCGGCCGGTTTCGCATCCGCCGTGCCGTTCGCCGGCTGCGCCGGGGCTTGCGAGAACGTCAGATTGTGCGCCCGCTCGCCCGCCGCAAAGCTTGCGGCGGTGACGTGCTGCGCGAAATCGGGGACAGCCATTCTGCTTCCTCCTGTCCCACCCGTAGCAAGGCCCTTGCCAGCCGCAAGCGCGCGCTTTCCCGCGGCTTTTCCGCCGCGCGCGGCCCGCATGCGGCAATTTCTGCCGAGGCCTTAGCGGCCGGCGCGTTCGAACCTATAGTCGCGCTGGACCCGGGAAAGCGCATGCAGAGACACGCGGACATCGTCATCGGCGGCGGCGGCATGGTCGGGCTCACGCTCGCCATCGCGCTCGCCAAAGGCGGGCTCGATGTCGTCGTGGCCGATCCGGTCGCGGCGGACACGGCGTTGGCGGCGAAATTCGACGGCCGTGTCAGCGCGCTCTCCTATTCCTCGATCCGCATGCTGGAGGCGCTCGATCTGTGGCCGCATCTTGAAGCGAAGGCCCAATCCATCCGGGACATCCTGGTTACCGATGCGCCCCTCGGCGGCGCGCCTTCGCCTTTCTCGCTGCATTTCGATTCGCAAGAGATCGGCCGGCCGATGGGCGCCATTGCCGAGAACCGTCACATCCGCGCCATGCTGTTCGAAGGCGCGAAGGATCTTGCGACGCTTTCCTTCATATCGCCCGCCGCGCTGACGAATCTCGACGACACCGGCGGCCGCATCGAAGCCGCGCTCTCGAATGGCGACACCGTCGTGGCCTCGCTCGCCATTGCGGCGGATGGGCGCGACTCGCCCATGCGCGAGGCGATGGGCATTTCCGCGATCGGCTGGTCCTATCCGCAGACCGGGATCGTGGCGACCGTTACCCATGAGCGCCCGCATGAGGGCGTGGCCTACGAGCATTTCCTGCCGTCGGGACCGTTCGCGATTCTTCCCATGATTCCGGCCCCGGGCGGCGACGCGCCCGCCCAAGAACAATCCAATCGCTCATCGCTCGTGTGGACCGAGCGCGACGATCGTGCGCCCAGCATGATGGCGCTGTCCGATGCCGCTTTCGAATCCGAAATTGCCGCGCGCTTCGGCGCGCATCTGGGCGCGATCTCCGCTGCCGGCATGCGCTGGTCCTATCCGCTGCGCTTCCATCTCGCGCGCGCCTATGTGCGGCCGCGCTTCGCGCTTGCCGGCGATGCCGCGCATGGCATCCATCCCATCGCCGGCCAGGGCCTCAATCTCGGATTCAAGGATGTCGCCGCGCTTGCCGAGACGCTGCTCGATGCGCACCGCCTCGGGCTCGACATCGGCGCGCTCGACGTCTTGAAACGCTACGAGCGCTGGCGCCGCTTCGATGCGGCGGTCCTGGCCGCGGCGACGGACGGATTGAACCGGCTCTTCTCCAACGACATCGCGCCGCTCCGGTTGGCGCGCGATCTGGGGCTCGGCATCGTCGACGGTATCGGGCCCTTGCGCCGTCTCTTCATGCGCCATGCCGGCGGCGATATCGGCAAGCTCCCGCGCCTCTTGAAGGGCGAAGCGGCATGACCCGCGCAGCCCTGATCGCGTTGCAATGGGTTGTGTTCCGAATGTCGCACGCGCTAACCGGCGCAATGTATGACGCAAAATAAAATTTCGCGATTTTCTCCAGATTTTCCTTGCACCGTGACGCTCAGAGTGTAGGGTTGTCTTATTCAACGAAGTTGCGTCCGCACCAGCGCGTCGGGAGATCTCTCTCCGGCGCGTTTTGTTTTGCGTCCGCGATTTTCGAAAAAGGCGGATTCCGCGGACAGGCGAATTGCGTCCGCGGCGATCCGCTAACTCGACCTGCGTGAGAGAAAAGGAGCTCGCCACGCGTCGCCAAGGCGCAGAATGGAGACAACAAAAAAAACCGTTCCCGGCGAACGCCCGTATCAGGTCTTGCGCGAAGCTCGAAACGCCTTCAATGCAATCGCCCGTCGCCGCGTTGCGCCAGCGCCACCGGCAGCTCGCGATAGAAGTCGCGTGCCTTGGCGACGATCGCCTCCTGCCGGGCGGCTTCTGCCTCGTCGCGCGTGGCGAAGGTCTCGCCCTCGAACAGGAAACGGGTGACGGCAAGGCCGGTGCGTTCGTCGCGTGCCTCGAACGATTGGATTTCTTCCACCTGATCCTCCGCGAGCTTCAGCGTATGGCGGAAATGCGCGAGGTGATCGCGCTTGTCGCGCTGTTCCTGCTCCTTGCGCGCGATATTGCGGGCATCGAAGCGGCGGAGCGCCGCCAGGATGTGACGGCGCAAGCCGTAAACGACGATGCCGCAGAAGATCAGGGCGGCGGTCGACCACAACGCGTACATATCGTCCGGGCTCCGGCCACAAGATGTGGCGGCACGCTGCCGCCATTAATCGAATTGTTAGGAGCTTTTGACTCTTATCAAGGGGCGGCGCACCGTTGTCGTGTTGGGTAGGCCGCGAGAGAGCCGGAGAGAGACTCCGGGCGCGCCGCGGCAGGGGCGTATCATGCAACAGCGAAAGCTTGCGCGGATTTGCGCCGTCATCGCCATTGCGGGCGGCCTCTCGGGCTGCGCCGCGCCGATCGTGGCGGGCATCACACTCGGCCAGATCACCACGGTTGCCGGCCTGATCTCGACCGCCATCACCGGCAAAGGCTTGGACGACCAGGCGCTGTCGTTGATCACCGGCAAGGATTGCGATCTGATGGAAAGCATTCTCCACAAGGACCGCCATCTCTGCGAAGAGCGCGGCTCGCCCGCGACCCAAGACGATTTCAAGGGCATCTTCGTCGCCTTCGGCGGCAAGGAAGCCGATCCGCTGCAGCGTTACGCGCGTGCGCGCCAACTCGAAGTGGCGGACGCCGAAACCATGCCGCCGGTCGCAGTCAAGCCGGCCGATGCCGTGGCGCTGCCCGCGATCCGTGCGGGCGTGCCGAAGGCGGGCGAGCCCGCCGGCTTAGCGCGCGTCGGCGGCGACGTCGTTTACATCATGGCGCCGATCTACGGCGATGCCGATGGCGGCATCCCGCGTCCGCTGCCGCGGCCCGAGACTGCGACGCTCGCATTGCGCCAGGCGATGAACTAACCGCTCGCGAAATTGCGCGCGCTTGCATAATCGGTGTTCTGCATCTCAGTGAGCCGCGAGGCGGTGCGGCGGAACGCATCCGCGCCGTCGCCTTTCGGATAAAGCGAATTGGGCGCCACGGCGGCGGAGCAGATCAGCGCGATACCCTCGTCGTAGAGGGTGTCAATGAGAAGAATGAAGCGCCGTGCCTCGTTGCGCATGGCGGGGTCGAGCTTTGGAATGTCGTCGATCATGAACGTGTGGAAGCTGCGGGCCAGCGCCAGATAATCGGCGGCGGCGAGCGGCCGTTCGCACAAATCGGCGAAGGCGAAGCGTGCCACGCCGCCTGCTGCGCGCGGCACGACGAGTTCGCGTCCCAGAACCGTCAGCGTGCGCTGCGCGCCGCTCGCGCCGTGGGTCAGCCGCGACCAATGGGCGTCCATCGCCGCTTTGGCGCGGGCACCGAGCGGGGTGATGTAGGTTTCGAGACCGTTCGGCTCGGCGCTGCGGTAATCCCGTGGACCGTTGAGCTCCACGATGTCGAGCTTCTCCTGCAGAAGCCCGATGAAAGGAAGGAAGAGCTGGCGGTTGAGACCGCCCGCATAAAGATCCTCCGGCGGCGTGTTGGAGGTGGCGACCACCACCACGCCGGCTTCGAAAAGCTGTGCGAATAGCCGGCCCAGGATCATGGCGTCGGCCACGTCGCGCACCTGGAATTCGTCGAAGCAGAGCAGCATCGCCTCTGCGGCGATCAGGCGCGCCACGGCGGGGATTGGATCGCCGCTGCCCTCGCGCTGGCGCTCGTGGTGGATGCGGACATGTGTCTCAACCATGAAGGCGTTGAAATGGATGCGGCGCTTGCTCGTGACGGGCGCGGTCTCGAAGAACAGATCCATCAGCATGGATTTGCCGCGGCCGACGTCGCCCCAGATATAGAGCCCGCGCGGGCTCTGTCGCACGCCGAAGAAGAGGTTGCGCCAGCCGCGGCGGACTTGCGAAAGCGCGTGCGCCAGCGCGTCCAGCCGCGCGGCGGCAGCCTCCTGCAGGACGTCGGGCTTGAGATCGCCCTTCGCGACGGCGGCGCGGAAGTTTTGCAGCAGACGGTGCGACATCAAGCGCGCCGGGGCATCAGTGCCCAGTAATCGAAATCGAGAAGGAGGTGATCGGGATAGTTGCCGTCCACGCCGCGGTCCGGAAAATCGGCGCAAGAGTGATTCTTGGCCGCGACAAGTCGAAGCCGCAGCGCGCCGCAATCGGTTCGGCCCGGCAATTCCGCTTTGTCGAGAACTTCGGACCACGCGAACACGGTGTCGCCGGCGAACAGCGGATGGACATGCCGCCCGCTATTTATCGCCGCGATGAAGATGGCATTGGCCAGCCCATTGAACGAGAGCGCGCGGGCGATGGAAATGACGTGGCCGCCATAGACGAGCCGCTTGCCGAAACGGTCGCTCGATTGCGCGAACGCGTTGAAATGTACGCGCGCAGTGTTCTGGTAGAGGCGCGTGGCCATCATGTGTTCGGTTTCCTCGACCGTCATGCCGTCGACGTGATCGATCTTCTCGCCGATGGCGTAGTCGTCCCAAAGATGCGCACTGCCGGACAACGCCGTGTCGAACGGCGTCAAGCGCGCATCCGGCGCGCGCAAATCGGACGCGGCGACGCAACCGGTCAATTGCGGGACCTGTTGCCCGGCGATGGTGGCTTGCGCATCACGCTTCTTCACCATGACCCAGCGCACATAGGAGAGCACCGCATCGCCGGCATCGTCCCTGCCCGTGGTGCGCACATGAACGACGCCGGTCTGCCGGTTGGAATTCTCCTTCAGGCCGATGATTTCGGAAACGGCGGTGAGCGTGGCACCGGGATAGACCGGCTTGAGGAACCGGCCTTCGGCATAACCCAGATTGGCGACGGCGTTGAGCGAGATATCCGGCACCGATTTGCCGAAAACGGTGTGGAACACCAGAAGATCGTCCAGCGGGCTTTGCGGCAAGCCCAGCGAACGCGCGAAGCCGTCGGCCGACTGCACCGCGAAGCGCGAACCGTAGAGTGCTGTGTAGAGCGCGGCATCGCCCGTCGTCAGCGTGCGCGGCGTGGCATGCACGATTCGCTGCCCGATGCGGAAGTCTTCCAGGAAGTTGCCGGTCTCCGCCTTGGCGCTCATGCGGATTCCAGTTCCGCGATCGCATCGGCCAGCGCCACGGTGCGCCGCGCAATGTCGGCATGCAGCCGCTCCACCATGCGGCCGTCGAGCGCGATCGCGCCTTTGCTGCGGTTCTTGGGCAGATCGAAGGCGGCGATGATCTTGCGCG